>VFSW01015614.1_pt1 | contig 10416 bp, 6 predicted proteins | sample 5358111 | NCBI WGS metagenome assembly VFSW01 (sample SAMN11554181, study PRJNA540505) | mine drainage metagenome | isolation source: sediment from site ElyBrook_90M | place: USA: Ely Copper Mine, Vershire, VT | collected 2017
CCGCCGGAAATCTCCAGATGGCGGAAATGGAGCGCGAGGGCGTCGAAGCCCGCTGGATTCCAGCTCCGGGATGCAGCAGCCAGACGGCTTTCATTCTCGTGGACCAAGCAACCGGCGAGCGGACCGTTCTTTGGAAGCGAGACCCTAGCATCGCTCTGCGCCCCCAGGAGTTGCAGCGCCAGTGGATAACCGGCGCGCGACTTCTTCTGGTTGATGGTCACGATACGGAAGCCGCCGCGCAGGCCGCCCGATGGGCGCGCGAAGAACGGATTCCGGTGGTCGCCGATCTCGACAACCTCTATCCCGGGGTTCAAGCCTTACTTGAATACGTGGACTTCCCCGTTACTTCGAAAGATTTCCCCGAACGGCTCACCGCGCAGCGCGATCTGTTGAAGTCCCTTCCGAAAATTCTTCGAGAATTCCGCTGCCGCGCGGTCGCCGCGACGCTCGGCCCGCTCGGTGTGGTCGCTTGGGATGGCTTGCGTTTCGTTCTGTGTCCCGGATTCCGAGTCGCTGCCGTGGACACGACCGGCGCGGGCGATATTTTTCACGGGGCCTTCTGCTACGGGCTCCTGCGCTCCTGGCCCCTGGAGGAAATTCTGGAATTCAGTTGCGCGGCGGCGGCCTTGAACTGCACCGCTCCGGGCGCCCGCGGCGGCATTGCGACGCTCGATCAAATTGCGCATCTGCGCCGGAGCGGACCGCGATCCGCAGCGGCTTACACACCCGCTGAGCTGCACGAAGCGGCGCGGCGGGCTACGGCAGCACCGGGGGCGAGTCAATGATCCCGCTAAAGGATATGACGCCGCGCCGGTCGCTGCCCATCGTCACCCTGCTGCTGATCGCCGTCAATATTGCCGTCTTCGCGCATCAATTGTCCCTGCCGCCCAAAGCGGGAGAGGCTTTCCTGCAAACCTACGCGCTGATCCCCTGGAAGATTTCGCTGGCGCCGGCCGGACGCCACTACACGCTCCAGCAGGCCCTTCTCCCGCTGTTCACCTGCATGTTTCTGCACGGCGGGTTTCTGCACATCCTCGGCAATATGTGGTTCCTGTGGATTTTCGGAGCCAACGTCGAGGACCGCATGGGGCGCATCCCGTATCTGTTCTTCTACCTTGTGTGCGGGATCGGTTCGAGCGTTTCCCAACTGCTATTTTCCTGGGGCTCGCATATCCCCTCGCTGGGAGCCAGCGGCGCGATTTCCGGGGTTCTGGGAGCGTACATTCTGTTTTTCCCCGGCTCGCGCATCCTGACGCTGATTCCCCTGTTCATCATCTTCTTCACCATGCGCATCCCGGCGGTCATCTTCATTGGCCTGTGGTTCATCGTGCAATTCCTGAGCGGGATCGGCTCCTTGGGCGCGATGAACGCCGGAGGCATCGCCTGGTGGGCGCATATCGGCGGATTCTTGATCGGTCTCCTCTTCGCCGGCGCCGCCGCGCACTTCGGGCGCACCATGTCCTACGAATAGCGGCGGCAACTTGGTGACATCTCACGTTGCCGTTGAAGGACGGCGTGTCGGTCTGCCGACAGTTCGCCCTGAAGTTGAAATATTCCGTCAGGAAATGGTTTTGATTTTCAGCTTCAAGTTACACATGAAGTATTAAAATTCCGGACCTTGCCGCGTTTTTTTCGCGGACCGGCGCGGAATCGAAAGGCCGCGGAATTTCCGGCGCACGTCATGCGGCCATCGGGACAGCGCCGTCCGCGCCGCAATCCCCAGAAAACCATTCGCGCGCGCGACAGCTTCCGAATCTTTTCCGAAAAACAGACGCACGTCCGCGTGCCGCGCGGCAAGGATTGTGATAATGTTATTAGTTTCACGGAGCTTTTTTTTGCCGAGCGCTGCGGCGCCGGGCGTGCCATCCAGGAGGACGGTCCTACATATGAGGAATTCATACAACGGAGTAGCGGTTCCATCGAACGGACAACCGATTGATTTCGTCGACGACAAGTTCCAGATTCCCGACCGGCCGATCATCCCGTTCATCGAGGGCGACGGCACGGGACGCGACATCTGGAAGGCCTCGCGGCGCGTGTTCGACGCCGCGGTCGAGAAATGCTATGGCGGAAAGAAGAAGATCGCCTGGCTGGAAGTCTTCGCCGGCGAAAAGTCCTTCAACCAGTTCAAGGACTGGCTGCCGGCGGACACCGTCGAAGCCATCCGCGATTTTCGCGTGGCCATCAAGGGACCTCTGACCACTCCGGTGGGCGGCGGAATCCGCTCGCTCAACGTCGCCTTGCGCCAACTCCTCGATCTGTACGCCTGCGTGCGCCCGGTGCGCTATTTCCAGGGCGTGCCCTCGCCCGTGCGCAACCCGGAACGCATGAACATCGTGATCTTCCGCGAAAACACCGAGGACGTCTACGCGGGCATCGAATGGAAGTGCGGCACACCGGAAGCCAAGAAGCTGATCGATTTCCTGAACAATGAGATGCTCCGCGGCACCTCCCAAAAAGTGCGCGAGGATTCCGGCGTGGGCATCAAGCCCATTTCCATCACGGCCACCAAGCGCCTGGTCCGCCGCGCCATCCGCTTCGCGCTCGCCAATAACCGGCGCGTGGTGACGCTCGTCCACAAGGGCAACATCATGAAGTTCACCGAAGGGGCCTTCCGCGACTGGGGCTACGAGCTTGCCACCGAGGAATTCCGCTCGCAGGTGGTCACCGAGCGCGAAAGCTGGATTCTCGGCAACAAGGACGCCGACCCGAATCTCACCGTCGAGAAAAATGCCGCCATGGTCCAGCCGGGCCTCGAATATTCCACCAAGGAACTCCACGACCAGGTTTGCGCCGAAGTCAAGCACACCCTCGACTCCATCTCCGGAACGCACGGACGCGGCCAGTGGAAAAACAAAATCCTGGTCAACGACCGCATCGCCGATTCCGTCTTCCAGCAGGTGCTGACCCGCGCCGACGAATATCAGGTGCTCGCTACCCCCAATCTCAACGGCGACTACATCTCCGACGCCTGCGCCGCCCAGATCGGCGGCCTCGGCATGGCTCCGGGAGCCAATATCGGCGATGGCTTCGGCGTATTCGAAGCCACCCACGGCACCGCGCCCAAATACGCGGACAAGAACGTGATCAACCCCAGCTCGGTGATTCTGTCCGGCGTGATGATGTTCAATTTCATGGGCTGGAGGGAAGTGGGGAGCCTGATCGAAGATGGCCTGGACCGCACCATCCAGCAAAAGCGGGTCACCTACGACCTCGAACGGCTGATGTCCGGCGCGACCAAGGTGAGCACCTCCGAATTCGCCAGTTCGATCATCGAGAACATGCAGGCGCCCGCCACCGTCGGGCGCTAGCAGGTAAGTGGTTTCTCGGGGGTTGTAACTTTAGAGTCTGGGTGGCAACTCGAGATTCTTTGTGGGGCGCGGCTTCAGCCGCGACATCAGTGCCACAAACGGGGGACGGCTTTAGCCGCTGAGGTTCCCTGCGGCCGCTGCCACACAATCTCTCTAGCGCCTGAAGATCGGCTGAGAAATCTGCCACACAATGTTTGAGACGTGTTTTGGCGGCGCCAGGATCGCGCGCGGTTTCTTATCCCGGTAACTCAAACTCAATAGCCATACTAAAAGGAGATGTTCGCATGAGGAACAAGGTGACGGTAGTGGGAGGCGGTTTCGTCGGTTCGACCACGGCGCAGCGCATTCATGATGCGGGGCTCGCCGACGTCGTGCTCACCGACATTCTCGATGGCGTCCCGGCCGGCAAGGCCCTGGACATGGCGGAATCCGCGCCCATCATCGGCAGCAACGCGCACGCTGCCGGGATTTCCACGGCCTCGGGCGGCTACAAGGAAACCGCGAACAGCGACGTCATCGTCATCACCGCGGGCTTCCCGCGCAAGCCCGGCATGAGCCGCGACGACCTGCTCAAGGCCAACTACGACGTCATCAAGGCCGTGGTGGAATCGGTGGTCAAGCTTTCGCCCAACGCCATCCTGATTATCGTGACCAACCCGCTCGACGCCATGGCCCAGGCGGCCTTCAAGGTCAGCGGATTCCCCAAGAACCGCGTCCTCGGCATGGCCGGCGTGCTCGATTCGGCGCGCATGAGCGCCTTCGTCGCCGCCGAACTCGGCGTCTCGGTCGAAAACGTCCACTCGTTCGTCCTGGGCGGGCATGGCGACGACATGGTGCCGCTGGCGCGCTACTCCACCGTCGCCGGAATTCCCCTCCCCGAACTCATCGCCAAGGATAAGCTGGAAGCCATCATCGCGCGCACCCGCAAGGGCGGCGCCGAAATCGTCAACCTGCTGAAGACCGGCTCGGCCTATTACGCGCCTTCGGCCGCCGCCGTCGAGATGGTCGAGGCCATCTTGAAGGACAAGAAGAAGATTCTGCCCTGCGCCGTCTATCTCGAGGGCGAATACGGCATCAAGGGATTGTTCGTCGGCGTGCCGGTAAAACTCGGCGCGCGCGGCGTCGAGCAGATCATCGAGATTAAGCTCACCCCGGAGGAAAAAACGGCGCTCGATAAGTCCGCCGCCTCGGTCCGCGAACTCGTGAACGTCCTGGGAGTGTAGAGCAGCAGCCCGAACGTCTCACCGGGGCGCGCGCCCGGAATTTCCTGGCCGCGCCCTTATTTCACCCCTCGATTGTAAGCGGGCGTCCCGCACATGCGTCCTGACACGGGTGTTGTTGGCTGCGCCCTGCCGGGCGGCCAGATCTGTCGCAGCGCCCCGTTAAAAGTAGGCGGCCACGCCGGTGATCCGCTCGCCGATGATCAGCTTGTGGATGTCGTTGGTTCCTTCGTAGGTGAAGACGGATTCGAGATTGTTCATGTGGCGCATGATCGGGTAATCGTCCACGATGCCGTTGGCGCCGAGAATGTCGCGGGCCATGCGCGCGGTCTTCAGCGCGATGCCGACGTTGTTCATCTTCAGCATGGAAATCTGCGACGGATGCACGCGGTTGAGATCCTTCAGCTTGCCCACCTGCAACGCCAGCAACTGCGCCTTGGAAATTTCCGTGATCATCCACACCAGCTTTTCCTGGACCAACTGGTGCGAGGCGATGGGCTTGTTGGCGAACTGCTTGCGCTGCTTGGCGTAGTTGAGCGCGGAATCGTAGCACGCCATGGCCGCGCCGATCGCGCCCCAGCCAATGCCGTAGCGCGCCTGATTCAGGCACTCGAACGGCCCGCGCAAACCGACCACGCCCGGCAGCAGATTCTCCGCCGGTATCTTGCAATCGGTCATGGCCAACCCCGAGGTCACCGAAGCGCGCAGCGACCACTTCCCGTGCACGTCAAACGCCTTGAAACCCGGCGTGCCCTTCTCCACCAGGAAGCCGCGGATCTTCTCATCCTCGCATTTCGCCCAGACCACCGCGACATCGGCAATCGATCCGTTGGTGATCCACATCTTTTCGCCGTTCAGGAGATAGCTGTCGCCTTTCTTCACCGCGCGCGTCAGCATCCCGCCGGGGTTCGACCCGAATTGCGGCTCCGTGAGGCCAAAGCAGCCGATCGCTTTTCCCTGCTGCAGCGGCGGGAGCCATCGGTCCTTCTGCGCGTCGGTGCCAAACGCGTAGATGGGAAACATCACCAGGCCGGACTGCACGGAGATAAAACTGCGCAGGCCGGAATCGCCGCGCTCGAGCTCCTGCGTCACCAGGCCGTATTCCACGTTGGACATGCCCGCGCATCCGTACCCGTTCAGATTCGCGCCAAAAAAACCGAGTTCGCCCAGTTGTGGAACCAGCTGCAGCGGGAACTTCCCTTCGCGGTTGTACTCCTCGATGATCGGCAGCAGTTGCTCGTCCACGAACTGCCGGGCGGTTTGCCGCGCCAGCTTTTCCTCGTCGGTCAGAAAGGAATCGATGTCGAGGTAGTCGACCCCTGGGAAGGCTGGCATCACAATTCTCCTTTGAATGCAGAACTCGCCATGCGTCTCGATCCTTCGGACGCGGCAGTTTTGCGCCTATGGAAGCACGGCCCCATTGTATAGCACTACGTTCCTCGCCCGACAACAGTCCGCTGGAGTTTCGCGCGCCTTCCACGGTGGATTCTCGCCGCGACTCTCCATCCGTGGCGTCGCTTGCCGGACCGCTTCTGCTTCATACCACGCCAGTTAGCCGGCGGTTGCGATGCTCGTAATCCGCGACGCGTGAAGCACTCTCATGCGTGTATTCGAGCAGATTCATGCAATATGACCGGTAAGACCTTGACATCCCAACACACGCTTCCTAGGATGCAAATAGATCCCTTCATGCGTGCGGGCCCGCCGGCCCGAGCGAGCATTCGAATGGAGAAATTACAGGTCGTCATATAGGCTATGCAATTTTTCAACCATGGCGTGGAGACAATGCCGCGGGGGCAGTTGCAAACCCTTCAGCTCGAGAAGCTGCGGAAGTTGCTGCTTCGTATGGATGGCCCCAATCGCTTCTACACACGGAAGTGGAAAGAAAGCGGCGTCACGCCGGCCGCCATCAACTCGCTCTCCGATCTGAGCATGCTGCCCATCACCACCAAAACCGAACTGCTCCGAGCGCAGGACGAGGCGCCGCCGTTCGGAACCAACCTGACCTTTCCCGACGACTGCTACACGCGACTGCACCAGACCTCCGGCACGACGGGCACGCCGCTGCGCGTGCTCGATACGGAGGAAAGCTGGCAGTGGTGGGGCGACTGCTGGGCCTACGTCCTCGCCGGGGCCGGCGCCACCTCCGCCGACCGCGTATTCTTGGCCTTCTCCTTCGGCCCTTTTATCGGTTTCTGGTCCGCGGTGGAAGGGGCGCGGCGGATTGGCTCCATGATGATCCCGGCCGGCGGATGGGATTCCCTGCAGCGCCTGCAGGCCATGCGCGACCTGGGAGCCACGATCGTTTGCTGCACGCCCACCTACGCGCTGCGCCTGGCGGAAATCGCGCGCGACGAACATTTCGACCTGAAATCACTTCCCATTCGCGCCCTGATTCACGCCGGGGAACCCGGCGCCAACGTCCCGCGCACCAAGCAGCGCATCGAATCCGAATGGGGAGCCAAGTGCTTCGACCATGCCGGCGCCTCCGAGGTCGGAGCGCACAGCTTCGAGTGCGAGGTCCAGCCGGGCGGGATTCATGTGATCGAAAGCGAATTCATCGTGGAAGTACTCGACACGGACACCGCCCGGGCCGTGGCGCCCGGCGGCACCGGCGAGCTGATCATCACCAACCTGGGGCGCGCGGGTTTCCCCGTCATCCGCTACCGCACGGGAGACCTGGTGCGGGTGAACGTGACGCCCTGCGCCTGCGGCATGACGTTTGCGCGTTTCGACGGAGGGCTGCTCGGCCGCGCCGACGACATGGTGACCATCCGCGGCGTGAATATCTATCCCACCGCCATCGAAAACGCGATTCGCCAATTCACCACCGTCGACGAGTTCCGCGTGACCATCCGAACCAAACACCAAATGCAGGATCTGGAAGTGCAGATCGAGGTCGGCGGCGGCGACAATGCCGAGCAAGTGCGCGTGCGCGTTGAGCAAGCCATCTATCATGTGATTTCCCTGCGGCCCACCGTCACGCTGGCCCCTCCGGGAAGTCTGGCTCGTTATGAAAACGAAAAGAAGACCCGGCGGTTCCGCCGCCTGGATGACACCTCCGGCACGGGGCCGGCATAGTCCTGCGGGGAAATTGTGAAGTATCGCCGGGCGACAGCAAAAGGATAGAATGGATCATGAAGCAGGTTCTCCGAGGTAAGTGAACATGGCCACGCAGCCAATTGAATCGCAGAAGACAGCGCACATCCGCTTCGAACTGAACGGCGAGGACGTGGACGTCTCCTTCGCCCCGTACAAAACCTTGCTCGAAGTGCTGCGCGAAGACCTGGGGCACACCGGGACCAAGCACGGCTGTGAACTGGGCGAGTGCGGCGCTTGCGCCGTCCTGCTGGACGACAAGCCCGTCCTTTCCTGCTTGGTGCTCGCGCTGGAATGCGACGGCCGCAAGGTGGTCACCATCGAGGGGCTGGCCGCCGACGGGCAACTCCATCCCCTGCAAGACGCCTTCGCGGACCTCGGCGGTTCGCAGTGCGGCTATTGCACCCCGGGCATGATCGTCACCGCCAAGGCCCTGCTCGACCGGAATCCGCATCCCAGCCACGAGCAGATTCGCGAGGCGCTTTCCGGAAACTTGTGCCGCTGCACGGGCTACCTGCAAATTTTTGACGCCGTGGAAGGCGCCATTCTGGAGATCAGCAAGAAGAACGCGCCGGCCAGGTAGCACCCGGCGCGCCATCAGGCTCCGGTTCGAGGGAGGAAGGAACTTGTCAAGCAAACAGGATCTGCCCAAGAGGGCTTCCAGGGACCCCAAGAAGGCCGGGGAAGATCTGCGCGTCATCGGCTCGGCCCGCCGGCGCATCGACGCGCGCGGCAAAGTCACCGGGCAGACGATCTACGCCGACGACATCTCCTTGCCGCGGATGGCGTATTGCAAGCTGCTGCGCTCTCCGCATCCCCACGCGCGCATTCGCGGCATTGACGCTTCGCGCGCATTGAAGCATCCCGGCGTATATCTGGTGCTCACCGGAAAAGACTTCCCCATCGAGTACGGAATCCTGCCGGTCAGCCAGGACGAGACGGCCCTGTGCACCGATCGTGTGCGCCACGTCGGAGATCCGGTGGCCGCCGTCATCGCCCGCGAGGAGCTGACCGCCTTCGAGGCCCTGGACCTTATCGACGTGGATTACGAAGTCCTGAAGACCATCTCCGATCCCGAGGAAGCCCTCGCCACGCCGGAGCCGCGGATTCACGACTACGGCGAGGAAGGAAACATCCACAAACGCGTCTCGTTTGAGTTCGGCGATAACAAGGCCGGCTTTGCACAGGCCGACGAAGTGTTCGAAGACATCTTCTTCTACGGTGGAAGCACGCACATGGCCATGGAGCAGCACGCCTCCGTGGCGGTCAAGGACCCCCAGGGAAAACTGACCCTCTGGACCTGCACCCAGACGCCGCATTACCTGCACCGCTCCCTGGCCAGGGTGCTGGGGATGCCGGCCGGCCACATCCGCGTGGTGGCCACACCAAACGGCGGCGGTTTCGGCGGGAAGAGCGATCCCATGAATCATGAGATCGTCGTGTCGAAGGCCGCGCTACTTTTGGACCGGCCCGTAAAAATATCGCTGACCCGCGAAGAAGTCTTCTATTGCCACCGCGGGCGGCATCCCGTCCTGATGAAGTTCAGAACCGGCGTGAAAAAGGACGGCACGATCACCGCGATCGATCTGCAAACCCTCATCGACGGCGGCGGGTACGGCTCCTACGGCGTCGCCAGCACCTTTTACACCGGCGCGCTGCAAACCACCGCCTACCATGTCCCGAAATACAAATTCCGGGGATGCCGCACCTTCACCAACAAGCCCCCCTGCGGACCCAAGCGCGGCCACGGCACGCCCCAACCACGCTTCGGCCAGGAAGTGCAGATGGACAAGATCGCGGAGCGGCTGCACCTTGACCCCGCCGAACTTCGCCTGCGCGTGGCCGTGAAGCCCAATGAACTGACCGCGAATTTTCTGCAGCTTGGCACCGTGGGCCTGAACGAATGCATCCAGCGCGTCGTCGAAATGTCCGGCTGGAAGGACAAGTTTCGCAAACTGCCCGAGGGCCGTGGCGTGGGCCTGGCCTGCTCCTGCTACCTGACCGGAGCGGGACTCGCCATCTACTGGAACCAGATGCCGCACTCCGGCATCCAGCTGAAGCTCGACCGCAGCGGCGGTGTCACGCTGTTTACCGGCACCACGGAAATCGGCCAGGGATCCGACGACGTGCTGGCGGCCATCGCCGCCGAAATCCTCGGCATTCAGACTGTTGACATCCGCGTTTACTCCGGAGACACGGACCTCGGCCCGGTGGACCTGGGGTCGTACTCCAGCCGCGTCACCCTGATGGCCGGCAACGCCACGATCCAGGCCGCCGAGAGAGCCAAGGCCATGATGGCCGAGGCCGTGGCGCTGAAGCTCGAAGTGCCCAAGGAAAATCTCGTGTTCGCCGATCATCTGGTCTTCGATCGGACCGCCCCCGAGAAGAAAGTGGCGTTCCCGGAAGCCATCTGCCTGGCGGAGGCCAAGTTCGGCACCATCTCCCCGGTCGGCTCCTACTGGCCACCCAAGATGCCGGCCGCGAAGTATAAGGGCGGCGGCGTGGGAACTTCTCCCACTTATACTTTTTCGGCCGCGGTCGTGGAAGTCGAGGTCGATCCGGCCACCGGCTGGATGCGTGTGGTCAATATCTGGAACACGCACGACCTGGGCCGCACGCTCAATCCCACCATCGCCCTCGGGCAAATCGAGGGCAGCATCTACATGGGCCTGGGCGAAGCGCTGATGGAGGAGCAGGACTTTCGAAGGCTCCCCATGAAGCTGTCCAACTCCTTGGTGCACACCGCGCCGTCCCTGCTCGACTACAAGAGCCCGACCTCGTTGGAT
>VFSW01015615.1_pt1 | contig 10415 bp, 10 predicted proteins | sample 5358111 | NCBI WGS metagenome assembly VFSW01 (sample SAMN11554181, study PRJNA540505) | mine drainage metagenome | isolation source: sediment from site ElyBrook_90M | place: USA: Ely Copper Mine, Vershire, VT | collected 2017
AACCCGTCTCCGCCGAAAAACTCAGGGAAACGATGCTCGCGGTGCTGCGGCGATAAGATAGGCGCCGCTGTCAGGGTGTGGCCGGTGTCGCCTTCGGCAGCGGCAGTTTCTTCTCCGCCAGCACTTCGCGCAGGACATCGGGGCGATCGGTGATGAGGCCGTCCACGCCCCAGTCCAGCAATCGGACCATATCCACCGTTTTGTTCACCGTCCACGGAATTACCCGCAGGCCGAGTTCGTGCGCCTGCGTTACCAGCTCGGCGCTGAGTTCGCGGAAATCCGGCGACCAGATCGCGCCGCCGGCGGCTTTGACCATTTTCGGAATCGAGCCCTGATCGCGAAACTGAACGCCTGCGGTCCAGGCGGAGCCCCCGGGTTCATCGGCGGCGATATTATCCAGAGAACGCTGTTGCGAGCTCAGGTAGCTGGTCGGAATCGAGGGCGCAAGGGTCTGCACCGCCTTCAGCGCGCGCCAGTCGAAGGATTCGATGATGACGCGCGAACCCATGCGTTCGCGCTCTATCAGCGTCAGCAGCACTTTGGCAAAATCTTCTGGCGCGAGCGTGTCCGCGGGTTTTTTCGGTGAGGTCTTGATCTCGATGTTGAAGCGCACTTCGCGGTTGCCCGCACGGCGCGCGAGCGCGAACACCTGTGCCAGCGTCGGCATGTACACACCGTCCATGCGCTTCTGGTCTGGAAAACGATAGCTGTAATCGCTGCCGGGTTTGATGCGGCCCACGTCGTAGTGTTCCAGTTCGTCCAGCGTCAATTCGCGTACCGCGCGGGTGGGTGCACTGAGCCAGCGGCCGTCGGTTCCGCGGGTGATGTCCGGATTGAGGCGCGCGTCATGGCTCACCACCACCACGCCGTCCTTGGTGATCGCGGTGTCCAGTTCCAGCGTGCTGACGCCGATTGACAGCGCCGCGGCGAAAGCCGGCAGGGTGTTCTCCGGCGCGAGGCCCCGCGCGCCGCGATGGCCCTCGAGATCGAAAGCGGATGCAAGCGCAGGTGTTAGCGCCAAGGCGGCTGCGGCGAGCAGGCGAGCGGCGCGGCGTAAAGGCAAACCGCCGCGATGGCCCTCGAGATCGAAAGCGGATGCAAGCGCAGGTGTTAGCGCCAAGGCGGCTGCGGCGAGCAGGCGAGCGGCGCGGCGGAACAGCGCACGCCTGTCGCAGCGCTTCGGCTGCGCGTTACTCCCAATGACGGCCGGCGGGACGATATCTATCATGATCCTGGGTGAAAGCTTGATATTGCGCAAACCGGCAGGCGCGCAAGCATTCAGAGTATATGCTAACTGCAACGCCTCGAGCGCGGCGGGCGACTGCCAGATTTTCGGAAAATTCTGGTGAGCGTGGGGGGGCAATACATGCAGCTTGACTTACGCACCTTGTTCATCGTTCTGGCGATCCTGTACGCGTGCCTGGGTTTTGTCTGCCTGTTTCTGCCCTATCGGACGCCGGGTTCGCATGCCGTGACCAATTGGGGCTACGGATTGCTGGCGCTGGCCGCAGGAACTGCCGCGCTCGCGCTGCGCGGTGCCATTCCCGATTACATCACCATCGATCTGGCCAATGCGCTGATCCTCGCGGCCTTCCTGTTCATCCTGCGCGGCGTGTGGCCAGGACGGGAATCGGGATCGAACGCGTTCGGCTGGAGTGTGGTCGGCGCGGCGGTGCTGCTGCTTTGGTATTTCACCCATTTTCAGCCGGACACGCGCGCCCGCATCGTGGTTTCTTCCGCCGCGATGGCGCTACTCGTCGTCCAGCCGATTGCCGCGCTGATTGCGGCGGTCCCCGGGGGAGGCGGGCGGGCGCGGATATTTACTGCGGCCTGCCTGGTCGGAGTCGGCCTGGTGACGCTTGCGCGCGCGGTCTGGACCATCCAGAGGGGCTCGAATGCCGATCTGCTTGCGCCCGATGTCGTCCAGTTCGCAAGCAATCTGCTGTTCGCGGTGTTGGCCGTGCTGGCGACACTCGGCGTGGTCTGGATCGAGATCGAGCAGTTGCAAGCCGATCTTGCCCGTCTGGCCATGATCGATCCCCTGACGGCGATCCTCAACCGGCGTGCGTTCATGCTCGAGTACGAGCGCGAACTGTCGCGCTGCGCGCGCGCGAAGACCGGGCTCGCGCTGGCGATCTTCGACCTCGATCATTTCAAGGACGTGAACGATACCTATGGCCATCTGGTGGGCGACCTGGTTCTGCGCCGGGTGGCCGACATACTGCGGTCGAGCCTGCGCGGGCACGATGTTATCGGGCGCTACGGCGGCGAGGAATTCGCGCTGCTGATGCCCGGCGCCGACACCGCCGCAGCGCTGGCGGGCACCGAACGCGCGCGCCTTGCCGTGGGAGAGCGTCCAATCCAGGCGGGGTCGCTTAGGATTCCCATTACCGTCAGCGCGGGAGTCGCGGCCTACGGATGCGATGACGCGGACTGGGAATCTTTGTTGCGCAGCGCCGATGCCGCGCTGTATGAGGCCAAGCGCGGCGGTAGGAACAGGGTGGTCGCCGCGCACAGTCTGCCGGCGTCGTGCTCAAGCTCAATCTGAAATGCCGTTGAGCGGCCGATGCGGAAGGGCACCGCCATCGGCACGCCGCCTGTATTCCGTCGGCGTGCCACCCGTCCACTCCTTGCACGCGCGGGTGAACGAGCTTTGCTCGGCGAAGCCCAGCAACAAGGCGATATCGAGCGAACTGAGACCGGCATCGGCAAGATAAACCAGCGCCAACTCGCGGCGCAGGTCGTCCAGCACCTGCTTGAAGCTCAGGCCCTCGTCGCGCAGGCGGCGCTGCAGGGTGCGCGGCGTCAGTTCCAGCAGGGCCGCTACCGCCTCCAGCCCCGCCTCGCATTTCGGCAGCAACCTGGACAGTGCCTGGCGCTTACGATGGCCGATTTCCGTCCCGCCAAACATGCGGTCGAGCGCGGCCCGTGCCTGCTCGCGCATCGCCAGGTGCAGGTTGCGATCGGCCTGCGACAGGGGCAGGTCGAGAAGGCTGCGCGGAAACAGCAGGGCATTGCGCCTCTGACTGAAATGCACCGGGCAGCCGAAGTAGGCGGTGTAGGGGGCGGCATCGGCCGGCGCCTTGTGGGCGAAATGCACTGTGGTCAGCGCCAGCTCGGCGTTCGATATCCAGCGGCCGAAGCTGTACCAGCCGGCCAGCGTCGCCTCGGCCAGTGGCGCGCAATACGGCAAGGTGCCGGCCTGCACCAGCCAGGCGAACTCGACTTGGTCGCCGACGAGGGTAAGCGCGGTATCGCTGTAGCCGTAGTCGAACACCAGCCTGCGGTAGTGCGGCACCAGGGCGATGGCGTCGGCCAGCGTGTCGCAGGTCATCAGGGCGTAGCCCAGAGTGCTGTAGGTGCCGGGCTGGACGCGGCGGCCGAATTCGAGCCCGAGGTCGGGCCGTCCGGTCAGTTCCACCGCCGCGTCAAATAAGGCGATCAGGCGCGCCATTGGCACCCGCTCGAGCGCCGAGGACAGGACCCGGGCGCCGGCGCGTTCCAACAGGGGTTCGCGCGCGGCGCCGGCCTTGACGGCGACGTCTATCACGGCAAGAACGTATGCGGCGGAGGCAGTGCAGCTGGCTGTCATTACACACCGGTGGCGCCGAAGGGCAAATTGCTGTCGCGCCGGGGCAAGCGCAAATGGTGCACGAATTGTAGCATTGCGCAGCATCGACATATCAGAGGCTGGAATGTTCAGGACAGCCCGCAATCGACCCGGAGGAGAGCCGGCATGGCGCCCATCGATCAGGTGCAGCTGAATTTCAACCCGACAACGCTCGGCGCGCTCAATGTCGTGCTCGGGCTGGTGATGTTCGGCGTTGCGCTCGAGCTCAAGGTCGAGGATTTCAGGAACGCGCTGAAAGTGCCCAAGGGTATCGCGCTCGGCCTCGTTGGCCATCACATCCTGTTCCCGGCGATGACCTGGTGCCTGGTCTGGATCCTCAAGCCGATGCCCAGCATCGCCCTGGGCATGATTCTCGTCTCGTCCTGCCCGGCCGGCCACATTTCCAACTTCCTCACGCACTACGCGCGGGGTAACGCCGCTCTGTCGGTCAGCGTCAGCGCGCTGTCGAGCCTCGTGGCGCTGGCGATGACGCCGCTCAATTTCACGTTCTGGGGCAACCTGAATCCGATCACGCGCGGGCTGATGCGCGAAATTGCGGTCAGTCCGGCGCAGATGCTGCAGGTCATTGTGCTGCTGCTCGGCGTCCCGCTCGGCCTCGGGCTGTGGATGTCGCACCGCTATCCGCGCTTCGCCGCGAAGGCGCAGAAGCCGATGAAGATTTTCTCTCTGCTGGTGCTGGCGGGTTTCATCGCCGGCACGCTGGGCGCCAACTTCCGCTATTTCGTCGAATATATCCGCTTTGTCTTCTTCGTGGTGCTGGTGCACAACTGTCTGGCGCTGGGCAGCGGCTACCTGTTCTCCTCCATGCTGGGGCTGCGCCAGCGCGACCGGCGCGCCATCACTTTTGAAATGGGCATCCAGAATTCCGGGCTCGGCCTGATCCTGATATTCGATTTCTTCAACGGCCTTGGCGGCATGGCCGTCGTCACCGCCTGGTGGGGCGTCTGGCACATCGTCGCCGGCATGACGGTCGCGAGTTTCTGGCGCAGGCGCGATCCGCGCCGCGTGGGCGCCGCGCCGGCCGCGGCGTGAAGCGGCGCGGCGTCATGGATGCGACTACTATTATCGATTGGACAACTGGAAAAAACGGGAGAGGAAATGTCTGAAATAAGCGGTGGAGAAGTCATCGTTACGATGTTGCAGGCCGAGGGGGTGCAGAAGATCTTCGGCATCATCGACGGCACCTATTTCGGCTTCTATGCGAGCCTGCATACGCACGGCATCGATCTGATTACGCCGCGCCACGAGACCAGCGCGGTGCACATGGCCGGCGCGTACGCGCGCCTCACCGGGAAGCTCGGCGTATGCATGGCCTCGAACGGTCCCGGCGTGGCCAACGCACTGCCCGGCATCGCAGTGGAGCAGGCCGAGGGCAATCGTGTGCTGGTGGTCACCGCTTGCCGCCGCCCCGGCATCGCCTATCCCGACCGCGGCGGCAGCTATCAGTGTTTCGACCAGTCCGGTGTGATCGGCAAGATGGCGAAATGGAGCTGCGTGATTTCTTCGTTCGAGCGCATTCCCGAGCTCGTGCGCATGGCGCTGAGGAAATGCTGGGAGGGCCGCCCCGGCGTGGTGCACATCGACGTGTCCGAGAACGTAATGAACACCAAGGTCAAGGCGGACCCGGCATTCTGGGCGCCGCACCAGTACCGCCGGACCGCGGCGACGGCGCCTGCCGGAGAACTCGTAGAGCGCGCGGCCGATATGCTGATCGCGGCAGAACAGCCGCTGATCCACGCCGGCAGCGGCATCATCCACGCGGCCGCGTACGCGGAACTGCGCCGGGTCGCGGACCTCCTGTGCGCGCCGGTGACCACGAGCTGGTCGGCGCGCGGCGTGCTGCCGGAGACGTCCGAATTGTCGCTGCCGATGATTCACGTCAAGCTGAACCAGGTGGCGCGCAATGACGCCGACCTGGTGCTCGCGCTGGGCACGCGCTTCGGCGAGACCGACTGGTGGGGCAAGGCGCCCTATTGGCGCCATCCCTCGCAGCAGAAAATGATTCAGGTCGATGCGGACGGCGAGATGCTAGGCATGAACAAGCCCGCCGATCTCGCCATTCTCGCCGACGCCAAACTGTTCCTCGCGGCGCTGGCCGAACGGCTGGAAGCGAAGAAAGGCGAAATCCGCACCGACGCGCGGCAGAAGAATATCGTGCGCTACAACGAGACCAAGCGGCGCGACCGCGAGGGATGGGATCGGGCGCTCGCGGATCGCTCCTCGCCGATGAACCCGGCGCATGTCGCCAGCGTTTGCCGCGAATTCTTCGCCGACGATGCAATCCTGGTGGCCGATGGCGGCAACACTACGATCTGGGCGAATTTCTATCACCAGATGCGCGTGCCGAATACGCTGCTGTCGACGTTCAAGTTCGGCATGCTCGGCGCGGGCGTGGCGCAGGCGCTGGGAGCAGCCGTAGCGCTGCCGGGGCGGCAGGTGGTGTGCATCATCGGCGACGGCGCGATGGGCTTTCATCCGCAGGAAATCGAGACCGCGGTGAGGAACAAGCTCGCGGTGATCTACCTGGTGCTTTGCGACAGGGCCTGGGGCATGGTGAAGATCAATCAGTCCTTCACCCTGCGCCCGATCAAGACCATGCTGAAAAAACACCTGGATCCGGACGAGAACATCGGCACAGACCTCGGCGAAATCGAGTTCGACAAGCTGGCGATTGCCATGGGCGCGCACGGCGAGCGCGTATCCGACCCGGGGCAGCTAAAGCCGGCGCTGGAGCGCTGCCGCGCCAGCCAGCGCTGCGCCGTGATCCACGTCGACGTGAATCCGGTGAAACACATGTGGGCGCCGGGCTTGATCCACTTCAAGGACATGCACCAGGAGCCGAAAGGGAAATAATGAGCGCACCGCGGGTACTGGTGACGGGCGCGGCCGGATATCTCGGCAGCCAGTTGATCGCTGCGCTCGCGGCGGACGCGGCGCGCCAGCCCGCCGCGCTGGTGGCGATGGATGTGCGCGAGGTCGCGCGCGCGCGGCGGCTGCCGGGCATTGCCTATGAAACCGCCGACATCCGCGCGCAAGAACTAGGTGCGCTGCTCGATCGCCATGCGATCGACACGGTGGTGCACCTCGCTTCGATCGTGACGCCGGGAAAGGACAGCAAACGCGAATTCGAGTATGCGGTGGACGTGCTCGGAACCGAGAACCTGCTGCGCGCCTGTGTCGCCGCCGGGGTGCGAAAAATCGTCGTGTCCTCCAGCGGCGCGGCCTACGGCTATCACGCCGACAATCCGGCCTGGATCACCGAGGACGCGCCGCTGCGCGGCAACGAGGAGTTCGCCTATTCCTGGCACAAGCGCCTGGTCGAGGAAATGCTCGCCGACTACCGCGCGCGCGCGCCGCAGCTCGCGCAGGTGGTGTTTCGCATCGGCACCATACTTGGCGAAACGGTACGCAACCAGATCACCGACCTGTTCGACAAGCCGCGGCTGCTCGCGATCCGCGGATCGGACAGCCCATTCGTGTTCATCTGGGATCAGGACGTGGTCGGCTGCATCCTGGAAGCCGTGTATTCGGAAAAGACCGGGGTCTACAACGTGGCCGGCGACGGCGCCCTCGGCATACGCGAAATCGCCGCGCGCCTGGACAAACGCTGTGTGGAGCTGCCCGCAGGGCTGTTGCAGGCGGCGCTCGCGCTGCTCAAGCCTCTGGGATTGACGCAGTACGGACCGGAACAGGTGAATTTCCTGCGCTATCGGCCGGTGCTGGCCAACCGCAGGCTGAAAGAGAATTTTGGCTATGTGCCGCGCAAAACTTCGGCCGAGGTGTTCGAATTCTACCTTGCCGCGCGAGCGCGCAGAAGCGCGTCGTGACGCAGCGTGAATTCGCCGGCAAGGTGGTGGCGATCACCGGCGCCGCCGGCGGCCTCGGGCGGGCGCTGGCGCGCGCGTTCGCCGCAGCCGGCGCGCGCGTCGCCGCGCTCGCCCGCGGCGCGGCCGGGGGCGAGGCGCTGGCTGCCGAACTGCGCGACGAAGGCGGGCAGGCGCTCGGCCTCGAGTGCGACGTGGCCGATGCGGCTGCCTGCGCGCGCGCGATGGCAGCGGTGATCGAATCCTGGGGTCGGATCGACGTGCTCATCAACAACGCCGGCATCAGCCACCGCAGCGCGTACCGGCGCACCGACCCGGCGGTGACCCGGCGCGTGATGGAAGTGAATTTTTTCGGCTCGGTCCACTGCACCCGCGCGGCGCTGGATGCTCTGCTTGAATCGCGCGGGCTGATCATCGTCATCTCCAGCGTCGCCGGCTTTGCGCCGCTGATCGCGCGCACCGGCTATGCGGCGGCGAAACACGCGCTGCACGGCTTTTTCGAGAGCCTGCGCGCCGAACTGGCCGGTGACGGAGTCGGGGTGCTGCTGGTGTGTCCATCTTTCATCGCCACCGGCATCGACAGGAACGCTCTGGGCGGCGACGGCGCGCCGGTGCGGCATGCGCAGCAGATCGTCGGCGCGCGGGTTCGGCCGGAGGACATCGCCGCGGCGATTGTGCGCGCCGCGCGCCGCGGCACGCGTCTGCTGCTGCCCGGACGCACGGCGAAACTCGCGTGGTGGGTGAGCCGGATTGCGCCCGGCTACTACGCCCGCGTCATGGCGCGGCGCTTGCGCGCGGAGATGGACGGCGGGTAGGCAGCTCCATGCGCAGGGAAGTCCGGCCGCATTGCTTCGTTCACACGCGCCTACTTGTTCAAATCCGTCACTTCGCCCCTGATCTGGGTCGACTTGCCGCGGAACAGCGCCACCAGCTCGCCCTTCTGGTTTTCCACGCGGATGTCATACACGCCGTTGCGGCCCTCCAGCCCCTGTTCCCGCCCGCTGGCGGTGAGCACGTCGCCGACGTAGGCGGGGCGCATGTATTCGATCACGCAGGTGACCGCCACCGCGTTCCTGTTGTGGCTGTTGCAAGCGTAGGCAAAGGTCGAGTCGGCGAGTGTAAAGATGAGGCCGCCGTGGCAGTTGTTGTGGACATTCGCCATGTCCTCGCGCACCGGCATCTGCATGCTCGCCAGACCGGGGCCCACCGCGAGCAGCTTCATCCCGAGCACGAGCGATGCGCGATCGCGCGCGTACATCGCTGCCGCGGCGGCTTCGGCCCGTTGTTGCGCCGTCTTGTGCATGGCAAAGGCCAAAAATTGAGGTTTCAGAGCATACACCAACAGCAGTAAAATGAAGCCTTTGCCGCGGGCGATATTCTCATGGCCAAAGTCTATTCCATCGACGGTCTGACGCCCGTCGTGCATCCCGATGCCTACGTGCATCCGAGCGCGGTGCTGATCGGCGACGTGCACGTCGGCGCCGGCGTGTACATTGGCCCCTCGGCCAGCCTGCGCGGCGATTTCGGCCGCATCGTCATCGAAGCCGGCGCCAATATCCAGGATTGCTGCGTCGTGCATGGTTTCCCCGAGTCGGACACGCTGATCGAGCAGGACGGCCACATCGGCCACGGCGCCATCATCCACAGCGCGCGCATCTGCCGCAATGCCATGGTCGGCATGAACGCAGTGGTCAACGACAATGCGGTGATCGGTGAATCGGCCTTCGTTGCCGCGATGGCTTTCGTCAAGGCGGGGATGCAGGTGCCGCCGCGCACGCTGGTCGCAGGGCTTCCGGCAAAAGTGATGCGCGAGCTGAGCGCGGACGAACTGGCGTGGAAGCTGGATGCGACGCGCGCCTACCAGAACCTCGCGCGCAGGAGTCTGGCGAGCCTGTTCGAGACGGCCGCGCTGACCGAGACTGAGCCCGGCCGCAAACGTCTGTCGCTAGCCGAGGTGCTGCCGCTGGCTGCGTGGAAAAACATGAAAGGCGGCGCCTGAGAATGCCGCCCGGCACGGGCCAGGTCGCGCGCATGGCTCATCCCTCCATAGCCGAAGTCAACGCCGCGTTTGCCGCGCGCCTGCGCGCGGGCGAGACCCTGCTCGGCGCGATCATCGCACTGCCCTGCCAGGAGGTGGCCGAACTGTTCTCGCGCGCCGGCTTCGACTGGTTGTTCATCGACACCGAACACGCGCCGCTAAATCCGCTTGCGGCGCAGGGCCTGCTGCAGGCGGCGCGCTGCCCCTGCCTGGTGCGGGTGGCAGCGGGCGAAGAGGTGCTGATCAAGAAAGCCTTGGACATAGGCGCGGCGGGCGTGGTGGTGCCGCAGGTGAATACGGCCGCCGACGCCGAGCGCATCGTGCGCTACTGCAAATATCCGCCGCGCGGCAGCCGCGGCGTGGGCATCGTGCGCGCGCAGGGTTACGGTCTGGATTTCCAGGAATACGTGGCGGGCGCCAACGACAATGTCATCGTCATGCTGCAGATCGAGCATATAGACGCGGTGAACAATATCGAGGCGATCGCGCGCGTGCCCGGCGTGGATGCGCTGATGATCGGGCCCTATGACCTGTCCGGCACCATGGGCAAGCTCGGACAGGTGAACGACCCCGAAGTCGAGCAGGCGATCGAGCGCGTGCGCAAGGCGTGCGCCGCGGCCGGCATGAAGCTTGCCATTTTCGCCGCCACCGCGGAGCGCATGAAACCGTATATCCGCAAGGGCTACACCCTGCCCATCGCCGGCATGGATTTGATGCTGCTCGCCGCGGCGGCGCGCGGCGTGGTGCAGGCGTTGAAGTAGCGGCTGTTGTGCGGGGTATCGATTGCGGTTGCCGACGACGAAAGGATTTGCGCGCTGCGCGCGCCAACCGTGTTTTCTGTACGGATGAAAAGCACATCCGTACAGAAAACACGGTGATGGATAGAAACAAGGGCGGCGCGGGGGGGGTTACGCAAAATCGC
>VFSW01015616.1_pt1 | contig 10415 bp, 17 predicted proteins | sample 5358111 | NCBI WGS metagenome assembly VFSW01 (sample SAMN11554181, study PRJNA540505) | mine drainage metagenome | isolation source: sediment from site ElyBrook_90M | place: USA: Ely Copper Mine, Vershire, VT | collected 2017
GTCTCGGCCAAGCTGCGTTGCTTCCTTAATCCCAACGCTCCCTCATCACAGCAGTGTAGATTTCTGTCCTACTTTCTCGAGAGCGAGGGGTGTGTCATGCTCACCACGCCCAATGTGCCCTCGGCGCCTATGAAGAGCTGCTTGAGGTCATAGCCGGTGTTGTCCTAGGGGTCAAGAGGGTCAGGTGTGGGGTGAGAGGCGGGGGGATGTGCGACATGGGATGGAGAGGGTTAAGCAGCACGAGGTGAGAGGTTGTCACGTACCTTGCACACGGTCCGCAAGAGGTCCAACACCGTCCCGTCCGCCTGGACGGCCTCGACGCCCAGCACGCTGCCGTGCAGCGACCCGTACCTCAGCAGCCGCAGCCCGCCCGCGTTGGTGGACACGTTGCCGCCGATGCAGCAGCTGCCCTTGGCGCCCAGGTCCAACGGCATCAAGAAGCCCAGGGCGGAGACGTGTTCTTCCAGCGACTGAGGCGCGCAAGAGGGCGTGGGATGGGGGAATGAAGGGACAGGCCTTTATTTCATGACCGAGCAGGTGATGGCTGGTTGTGCCAGCACTCCCGCGGCCCCGCACTCTCCTAAACAGCCTGGTTCAACCGCACACTTCACCCAAGATAAAAGATCAAGAGCACCTGGAGGATGCATCCTGCCTCCGCGACTAACGCTCCGCTGGCCTTGTCGAAGCTGATGACCCGGTTCATGGCCTGGGTCGACAGCAGTATCTCGTCAAAAACCGGCACGCCCCCTCCCACCAGGCCCGTGTTGCCGCCCTGCGGCGTCGCAGGAGCGAGGGCGAGCGAGAACGTGTCAGCAAAGTGGTTAGAGGGTCAGGAATGGGTGGAACCATGACAGCCAAGGGCCCTCCCTGCAACGCCCCTCGCCTGCGGCACAACCGCGAGCGACCTCTGGTTGCAGTAGGAAAGGATTCGCGAGACTTGCTCGGTGCTTCTGGGCCTCAGCATCAGTCGGCTCTTGCCCTCGTACTTGTCCATCCAATCCCTGGGTAAAGCAAAAACCAAGGGGGACCATCAGGGGTGTGGCAAGAGCATGACCGAGCAAGCTATGCTGCTTGCTCCTGGGGTGCCTCCTCTTTCTCTTCCCCGTTCCTCCTGTCAAACCTGTTGTGAGGCGCCAGGCGATCCGGGTCCGTCACGACGCCGGCCTCCCCCAGCAGCGCCTTGAACCACTTCACGTTGTCGGGGCTCAGAGGCTCGAAACGCGGGTCGCGTTGCTGCTGCTGCTTCCGTGCGCTTGAGGCGGCTGCGGCGGCATCGTCGGCCGGGCAAGACGTGTAGCTCAGCGAGCGGACAGCCATGCTGGCGAGGAGGGGCCGATGCAAGGCTGTGCCATCCTTGCATGCGAGCCAGGTGGCGGCATGGAACCCTAATACAGGGGCGTCGCAGGGCTGCCTGCATATGGAGACTAGCAGACGGGTGTAGCGCCACATCCTCTGGTCGATGCTCTGATGTGGCCAGTTGGAGCTCTGATTTGGGCGCAATTTGCATCGATGGAGCGCCTTCGTCATCAACGCGCCTCGTTGAACGTCGAGACGAGAGTGGGGCACAATATCGATGCTCAGGATGCTGTGGCCGGCGAATCTGGCAACGAGCCCTCCGCTTCGCCCTCGACTAGCAAATCGCAAAAGGTAGGTCGTCATGCATCGAAATCCCGGAGAGAGGTCCTCGATTGTGATCCTCGATGCGCATGCGATGCATGCAGGCTCACAACAAAAGTGAAGACCCCATGCTCGCTTGGAGGACGAGTCAAGGCGGTCAGACTCTTCTCAACTCTGACTCAGCAACATCACCGCATATCCAGAGCGGCGCCAGCTCGCCATTGCCATGCCTCATGCCTCACGGTTCCCTCCTGGACAAGCCCGCTCACATCGGAGGCGTCTCGCCCATCTCAGCCCGACATGAGAAGGGAAAATCGACGTCCTTGTTCACAAGGCTCACGCTGCTGGGAATTTCCTTCAAGGGCAAGGGAGAAGGTATCCAGCCAGTCCACGACTTGATGCACGCATGCCGTTTTGGAAGGTCCCGAATTCTGATGCAGCTGTGTGTTCCGACTGAATTCGTATTTCCTCACGCGCTACGCAGCTCTGCAGGACTCTGATATATCGGACCTCATCCAGCGACGACATTCCGTTGGCTCCTTCGCCGGCCGCTCTCCAACAAGGCTGACAACATCGGCCGGTGTGGCCGGGGATCTTGACTCTAGTGCGGACGCAACGCTCAATGCTCACAGGAGCCCCGCCTTGGGTGGCAACGGCTTCATTTCGCCCGGGTTGGGGGGCGGAGGTTACGAAGGGCGGCCTTCAAATGGCGGCGAGGGCGTGGATCAACAGCTGCTGTGGCGCAACACGTCAAAGTGAGGGAATGGGAGTGGTGGCGCCCCGGAGAGGGCAGGAAGCGAAAATTTGTCGCCTTCTGTTGTCCCTCTGCCATCTTCCTGTCGATCCCTCTCACCCAACGGCCCACCCTGTCCGTAGTACAAGTCACCGCGAGTCGTACAAAGGAGGAGGGGGCTTCGTGTCCGCTGCATCTGGCGGCGGCGGACTTCAGGACCAGACGCACACGGCGCTGCAGCAGCTGCTCGGCGAGACGCGGTCGAGGAGGACGTCGACCGACGGCCTCAGGGCCGGGCTCGGCACGACGGGGGGCCATCAGAGTACGCTGACCAAAGCGCCCGGACTGCTCAACGTCCCGCCGCCTCTGCCTCAGCTCGTCATTCAGCCGCACACTCCGCCCATGGGATCCGGCCCCTCCACTCCCTCAAGGCTCGGTGCCGTCACCCTCGGCGCGTCGGCCCGGCCGGCCGACCAAGCCTTCAGTCGCTCCGCGTCCTCCGTGAGCCGAGATGGTCGGCCCTCGCTGGGGGGAAGCACGGACTTCGACCAGCTTGGCACGTCTGGCATGTCGCCCTCGTCTCCTGCGGCGGACCGAAAGTCCCCGCCGTTCGGGTGCCGTCGGAGATCGGTACCTGCCGCTGAGGCCATAGACATCGACCTCCAGCCGAGCATCCGCAGCAATCGGCAGAGCGGAGGCGCTGCCGTCGACATTGGCCCGCGGTCCGAGTCTGCAGGTGGATACGCGATGGCTAGAGGCAAGGCACCTTCGCCAAGGCAGCCGCCGGTGCCCAGGACGACTTCATCGGTCTCTCGTGACCCGCCAGCGGGGTTTTGCCCTGAATCCTCTGATGATGACAAATTTTGATTTCTGTGTTATGTAAAACCACTCGCTTACGAAGCGAACAACGAAACATGAAGTCAACGATTGAATGAATCAAATGCAAAAAAAAGCTTATGCTTCTATCAACTGTCTACCGCTTCTCACTCTCGATCTCTGCTGACCTACTACTTACTCTGCTGCTGACCGACTACCAACACAAAGACTCATGCACCGATGATACGAAACGTGGCAACAAATGCTGCAACAAGCAAAACAGCTGCAGCGATGCCGAGAACCCCTTTTCCCTTTTCGGATGGGGTGTTGAAGTACTCGGCAGGCAGGCCGGCGCTGGACACGGTCTCTATGCCGCTCAGCCACGCCTGGTAACCGGGATCCAGGAACTGATCCGCTGCCCCCTCCCTCACGCAGCGCATGTATGCCTCGGTGGGGACCACCTCGGCCGGCAGCAGAGCCGACGGGCTCGAGGTGAAAGCCCACGCTCGCACGGGCGGCTGCTGGCGGCCCTCGTACGTCTGCACCTGAGGTGGGAAGGGCCGAGAGCGAGATGTCAGGGACGAGAGCCTTGGCTTCCAGAGAAGAGCATGATCAGAACGCCAGCAGCGTAGCGCACCTGAATCTCGGTGAGTTCGTACCCCTCCTCCCTCTTGGCCAGCTTTTTCAACTCCCTGCTCTCCATGCTGCGATCAGAGCACCAGCCACATAAACACGTTTCGTGCTCCTATCACCACGATCTCTCACCTGTAAAGCACACCATGAACAACGCCCCGGCGGAAAAAGCGCGGGGCAGGGTCGCCGCTGGTGGCCCGGAGTAGCGTGGCGGCGCCTGTGGGGGCATGAGAATTTTCGAGGCCACCGAAATGAAAAAGGGGAGGGGATCTTACCTCCTCGGTGTCGAAACACGAGGTGCACATTTGGCTCCTGCACCGTCGCCGGGACCCTCGATTGGACCTTGACGCGGTGGGCCCAGAGCGTCTCGCGATGCAGGCTGGAGCCGTAGGCGAAGAATAGGCACGATTCACGGAGCGAGGAGGGAGACGAGGCTGACAGAGGTGGGGAGTTCGAGGAAGTCGGAGGAGCGTCCTGAGCAGGCGGAAGGAGCGACGGACGGTCCTGGAGCTGCGCCGTCGCCGACGCTGCGGCGGCGGCGGCGGCGCCGGGACCCAGGCCTTGCCTCACGAGGCCTTTGGCGCTGACGATGCTGCTGCTCGTGCCTTCGACGCTCTCCACATCGGCCGAGGCCGTGTCGGGGCGGTAGGACAGAGCCATGCGACTCGCCTCAGCCCTCTTCAGGTTGAATTTCAAGAAGATCGAATCCCCCTTGCCACGTCTGGCAATTGACCGCTGCATCGTGGGCCGCTGCCGAATCGGAGCGATCTCCATGTGATCTATGTGATTCAGCCCAATTGAGCGCGGGTACGCCATGGAAAGTCGCCCTCGAGCTACGGCGACGGCAATTCGAACGAGCGTTTTGTGAGGCAGTCGAAGTTACGCTCTGATCCTCCTCCTCTGATCCTCTTTGATGTCGACGTTGGCGAGGCGAGGGCGCTTGCTGGTGGCGTCGCTGCAGCGGCTGGCGGAATCATCGCAACAGCCGTCTTCGATCCCGACCATATGCACGCGGAGCCTTCTAATAAGCTCATCGCAGCTTCCTAGCTACCTAGATCGTTTTGCCGGACCGAGCTCGCGATCATCATCAGCTCGGACCTTTGCCGCATGGGGATCCTCGTTTGGTGGCGGATCGAAGAAGAAGGAAGTGGAGCCTGATGAAAAAGAAGCCGCCACCACAGAAGAAGGTTCTGGCAGCGGCGCACAGGAGGAGCCGACTGCTGAGGAGGGACAGGCGGCGCCGACGAGCGAGGAGATCATGGGGCAGCTCGACGCAATCAAGGCGTCCGAGGCGAAGCTTCAAGAGCAGGCGCGCCCTTGCATGCATGCAGCGTCAGTTGCAATCACTCACCTTCTCTGCAGGTCAAGGAGCTCACGGACAAGCTGATGCGCAGCCTCGCCGAGATGGAGAACGTGCGCACAAGGTCCGTGCGCGAGGTGGACAATGCGAAAAAGTTCGGATCGCAGGTAGGATCCCAGCTGGATGGGAGATCGTACCAAAATACGATGGCCTTATATTCAACTGGCCTTGTTTCACATCAGCCGCAACACCCGTGCCTCTTCCTTGATCCCGTCTGCCTCTTGTCCTGTCTCCCTTGACACCTCTGCTCGCGCAGGGCCTGATCAAGGACCTGCTGGACGTCCCCGACAACCTTGAGAGGGCGGCTGCTTCAGTGCCCGAGGAAGCGCTCACGTCCGAGGAGGCCCCGGAGAAATTAAGGGGGCTGCTGAGGGGGCTGCTGGAGGGAGTCCGGGCCACGGAGAAGATCATGCTGCAGGTGGGCATGGGGTGATGGTGCGTGGTGCTGAAGCCAAAAAGACGTCTCGTGACGGCGGTTTTGTCAAGATCGAGGTCGATTCGTACCCAACGCACCACCTCATCGTTCTGTCAGGTGCTCAAGAAACAGGGCGTGGAGCAGTACAACCCTGTTGGCGACAAGTTCGACCCCAACCTCCACAACGCGCTGTTTGAGGTTCCTGACGGCGACAAGGCGGCAGGGATTGTTGCGATTGCCACCAAGGTGACAGAGAATGGGAATGAGAGGTAATACGTCTGCATCCTAACTCTCTTGTTGCTTGTCAAACGTTGTGTTGCAGAGAGGATACCGAATGTTTGACCGAGTCATCCGACCAGCCGAGGTTGGCGTCACAAGAGCCCCGTAGCTCGTGATGACGTTACATGTTTTGCACCGCATGTGTAACATGGCGGAAAGCAACAAGGAGTCTGTGTACAAAAATCAAGGAGAGAAATCTTCCCCGAATCGTCAGTCACTTCAATCTCAGAAGTCAGAAATTCCAGTAATGATGGTCATTGTCTGCAGTAAAAGTCTGCTCTGAAGAAATCAATAAAGGTCCTACGCTACGTGTCTGCAGCAAGTGTGCCACATTAATGATATGAAGATCACAAAAACAACCGCTGCTGCAAGACCACAAACAACCCAGTCAGGGCCGGAATCCGCAAAGGCTGTAACCTTGAAGCAAGGTCATTGCTTCATTGAAGGGAAAGACCAAAAGGGCACATCGACAACAAAGAAAGGGCTACACCTCTGATCAATGAGGGGCGGCTGCAGGCATAAAGCGGTATATACATAAAAGGGGATCGAGAGAGGGGTCATCGTCCGGTCGGTCAGTCAATCAAGGTAGGGGTCGGGAAGGTGAGCCGCAGCGGACCGATCACGCGGACACAGCCTTGGCCTCCTCGATGATCGAGACCGGCGCGGCGACCTTGGCCACCTCGGCGTACTTGCTCAGCGAGTACTTCTTGTACACGGCGGTGAGCGTCGCCGTCGCGGCCTTGTTCATCAGCTCAGTCAGCGCCGCGGCGCACGGCAGCACCTGCTCCAGCGTGTAGCCTGAGTGGCGCGAGAGCGCCCGCGAGAACGGGTCGGGCTTGGCGTACGCGGTCATGGCGACGTAGACCGAGGCGGCCGCGACCAACGAGTAGCTGTACTTGAGCATCGGTGCCTCGACCAGCGAAAGCTCCACGACGTAGCTCGCGAGCAGAGAGACGTTGCGGTCCAGGTGCATCACCGACGCCTTGAGGAAGCGGGCCAGGAAGTTGTAGCAGGTCGGCAGAGTGAGGTGGAACTTGAGCGTGTTGAGCACGAGCTTCTCGCAGTCGAGGATCTGCTCGCGGGTGTAGGCCTTGTCTGAGATGTAGACAAAGTCGCGGACCTCGGGGGCCCAGATCTCCTCGTACTTGCTCCCGATGAGCATGCAAGTCACGCCGACCTGCAAAATAAAAAAAAATTATGTGAGGTTTGAACTCTGCAAGCTGCTGTGGCGAAAGAACCGAGGTGGCAAAACATTAGACTCGCCAGTTGCAGGTTGCGGCGGGTGACGTGCTTCTGCTCGAGGAACCGGTCGATTAGGTTGACCGTGAGAAAGAGCGTCTCCGGCAGCAGCTGCAGACATGGGAGAAGAGCATTGAGCGTCAGAGCGTCCTTGAGGAGGAGCAGGTGCTTCAGCTGGGCACCTTGAACTTGAGGTGGACCTCGACGAGCCAATCGATGAGGATGCCGCGCATCTTTTCGTTGATGTCCGGCTGAAGATGGGGAGGAGAAGGCAACAAGTGTGAAGTTGAACCGGGGCCTCTCCCTCCAGGCGACACCGTGCCCCCCACCTGCTTCTTCATGTAGTCCGCGGCGACCTTGTACTTGGGCTCGACCCGCTTGTAGTAGCTATGGATGTCCTGCACGTACTCGACCATCGCCAAGGGGTTGGACCTGTCAATGGCGTCGATATCTGGAAGCGGCGACTTGGCTGCTGCTGCAGAGGCGGAGGACGCCCGCCGGGAGACAGCTGCCTCGCTGCGAGTCTGGAGAACTCCAGTCATGCTTAGCCCCTTTGTCTGGGACCTCGTGCGGGGCGCAGAGGCCACGCGCTGCTGCGACTCCGACCCCGCCGATTGATCGACGCCCTTGGCCGCTGCGACTCGACCCGCGCCCGTCGCAGCGGCCTTTGCAGGCTTGACCGCATCCTGAAGCGAAGGGAGAGACAGATGCGATTAGAAAAACCGGCGAGAAACAGCTGCCACCGCCACAAGAGCGAAGAGCGATGAGGAGACATGCATCGCAGGCACCGATGGCTGGCGATTTGACCCAAAACGTTACCTTGGTGTCTTTCCCTTGCGCTGCGCGGGCGTTCAAGGGCACGGCGAGGTTGCTCATGTCCCCGAGGGGCGCCCTGGGAACGGCCAGAGTCGAGTTTGGGTCCGCATGGGTTGACCACATGCGACCTACATACCTGCGCTTGCTCCCCTGTTGCAGCAAGCTCTGCTTCCCAGCGGCCGCCTTGCCGTCCTTGGCCATCACCACGTCGTTCTCCGAGCTGGCCATAGCCGTGTGGTTGCGAGTCGCGAAAGCCATCGGGACCGCGACAGAATAGCGGAGCGAAGAGGTGGACTGCGCTAGCTGTGCTCGATTGACTCAAACAATTGAATAAACTCCCACACCCAACTCACCGGGATGACTCAGCAATTCATACCATCGGAAAGGCGCCATCGCGCTTGGCATCTCGCCACCTGAGGGGTACCGATGCAGAGATTCAATCTGGCAGATCGTCCTTCATTCAAAAGCTCACAGCTGTGGCCTCTTTGATGTGCCACAGCCTGGCATGGACCCCATCCAGTTCCAATGCCCATCCAGTTCAATCAGAGAAAAAATGTAATCCTAGCATGAAATCCTAGCGCTCATCAGCACGGCACGCGTTCATCTCGCAGGATCCAAGACCTTGATTTGAATTTCTTGAAGCATCTGTGGGCATTCAATGAGTGTCATCAAGAAAACATATAGGGTCTACATTGCGCAGGCCCACCTGCGAGGCAAAGGCTTCAAACGCGGCGTCTCTGGACAAGGCCAGCTCCAACGAGCTTTCTGGGTCCCTGCTCCCGTCAATCTCAATGAGAATCTTCTGCAACCGCTCGTCGGCCAAGGCCAGGCGGATGTGCTCCGAGGCGGCTTCAAAGCACATAAAGAATCGTTCAGTTGTACTTTCTGCAAAAAAAAATCCCTCGAGCATCTCACCAAGTTGCTCAAACTGCGCTCTGCTGAGCTGGTATCCATTTGGATCGAGCGCCGTGTCAGACGGAAGTGGCTTGGCACCTGCCGACGCATCGTGAGCGGATGCACCTGCAGCCGATGAACAATGCAGATGCAAATTTTTCGTCTTTCTCTAGAATTCTTCGCCACACATTGACCTGGATTGCTCTCACTCTCACCTTCAGAGGAACCCCCCTTGACCTCCTCCACTCGCAACAGTACATGTTGCACGAATCCTGCGACAGAGTCTTTCTTCACCGTCCGGACCTTGACGGCGTGCGGTTTTGCAAGGACCGAGCCGAGCTTGGCGGCGACAGCTGGCGGTACGGACCCCAGGCACCGCCCATCGCTGGTTACCACCATTAGGTGGCCGTCGCTCTTTCCTCCAGCTGACGATATGTGTGCTGCATGGCCGGGTGTCGCATGGCCGTTAGCAGACGATTCTTCCACAGTCGCTGAGACCCCTCTTTCCTCTGCCACATCCATGGCTGTCGCTACATCTGGTGCGGAGGCTCTCAAGAGGACGGTCTCGCCGACCTTGAGGGAAGACAAGGCGGCAGATGCATCTCCGGCATCAAAAGCGAGCTGAAAATCGATCTTGAGAGGCATCAGGGAAATATCTCGCGATTGGGCGTGCAACGAAATAGATCTGCGTCTTCACGGACCGTTCTGATTCAGGCGTATCTTTCATTCATTCAGACAATCGAGCCGCCGCATCTAAGTCCACATCCGATGCGGCGGCGGCGGCAAAACATGGGAGTCATATTATGGCCGTTCGACGCTGCTACCGAGGGCCCCCCCCGAGGGACGATAGCCGCCGCAGCTCCGTCGCATCGTCATCAGCAGGCCCCGCGCTGCGACGCTCCATGGCGCCGCCGAGCGAAGGCGTCGAGACGAGACGGTCCAGCGCGTCCCCGCCCGCAACGACGGACGGCGAGTGGCGCGGCGGCCTCGCCGAGGCTTCGTTGGACCCAGGGCGGGACGAGGACGAGGATGCCGCCGCCGCTGCTCCGCTGCTGCCGCCGCTCGGCGCAGCGACCCCGGTGGGCCCATACGAGGGGCGATGGAAGATGAGCGGCGGCGGCGGCCCATTCCCGCCCGCACTGCCGACGCGCTCGAGCAGCTCGCTAGGGCGAGGCGGAGGCGCAGCCACGGTGAGCTGCGACGGCGCAGACAGCCCACCTCCCTCGTCGCTCTTTCTCCGCCCCGCTGCCAGCGCACCACCTGCCAGCTTGAGCTTTAGCCTCGCCAGCCTCTCGTTAAGGCCTGCAGAATGGGGAATAACATCAGGACAAATTCAATGCAAAATTGAGACTCAGGCAAAACAGAGGCTGTAGAATTGCTTTGTTTTATTCACCTGGAGGAAGCGGCCCGGGGGCAGGAGGCGGCTGCATGGCGGGCGCGAGAGGCGGCTTCGTGGCTCCTTCCTGATGGCCCCCGACCCACGCGTCTCCCGCGGCCGGCTGGCCCCACTGCCTGCGCGCTGCGCCGTAGCCCGCACCGAAACTGTTGCGCGCGCCGCCGGCCGCGAACTTTGCGCCCGGGAGGTCGAACGAGAACGAAGGCGGGTCGGCCGC
>VFSW01015617.1_pt1 | contig 10415 bp, 10 predicted proteins | sample 5358111 | NCBI WGS metagenome assembly VFSW01 (sample SAMN11554181, study PRJNA540505) | mine drainage metagenome | isolation source: sediment from site ElyBrook_90M | place: USA: Ely Copper Mine, Vershire, VT | collected 2017
GAAGGACAACGCGTAAAAGCGTACGCCAAAATCACGCAATCGCCCTGCCCAACTTGCGGGAAACCTGCTGTATGCCGCGGCGAGGTGTGCGACAATCGTATGTGCAGTTCGGCGTCGTGCGTACGCCCAGTCCTGCAAGGAGAGTCTCTATGGGCGACCTGTTTCAACCAATGCATCTTCTCGTTATCGGTCTCATCGTGATTGTGCTCTTCGGTGGCAAGAAGCTGCCCGAACTGGGCAAGGGCCTGGGCGAAGGGCTGCGTGGCTTTAAATACGGGCTGAAGGGCATCGAGGAAGACGACTCGGAAGAGAAGAAGAAGCGGGAAGATCTGGAGGTCAAGGCCTATCGGGAGGCAAAACTCGTCGCCGATGCCAAGCTCGCCGCAGAAGCCCGCGTCGCGGCGGAGATGAAGGCCGAACGCGAGGCGCGCGAGGCGCTGACCAAGTAATACCGCACCCCTTGTTCTCCGCTTCACGAAAGCGGTAGAGTGCCTCGCTGCGCATGAAATGCGGGGACTCTTCGCAGCGCTCAGAATGACAGCAATTTTTCTGCCCTGGCAATGCTGAAAGAGCCCTACAGCGCGATCAGCGCCACGGCGGCCACCGCCGCGGCCATGCCCAGCGCCTGCCTCCGGGTGGGCCACTCGTCCAGCGCAAGCGCGGCCAGCAGGATCGTGGAAGCCGGATAGAACGAGGCCAGCACCGCGGCAACATCCAACCGGCCCGCGCGCGTTGCAGCCACAAACAGAAGATTGCCCGAGGTGTCCAGCAGCGCGGTCGTGAGCGTCCACACTACGGCCTTACGGTTGAGCCGGGCACGCGCTTCGTCGGGCAGCGTGGGCCGCAGCCGCCGACCGAGAAACATCAGCGAGCAGACTGTGAGGCTGCCGATCCGGGCCGTCGCCATCGGCCAGATCACGCCGGCGGGGTTCGCCATCTTCAGCGCGATGAAGTAGAAGCCGAAGCCGAGGCCGGCGACCATCGCCAGGGCCATGGTCTGGCGTGCAGCCATGCGCGCTGCCCCGCTCTCGCCTGCTTCTGCATCGTCTGTTGACGACGCTGCGGGAGCGTCCATGGAGTCGTCCGCCGGGCTGGCAGCGATCATCCATATGGCGATTGCCGCCACGCCAAACCCAAGCAGCGGAGGCACGCCCGGCGTGCCCTGCCGCCACAACGTCAGCGCCGCCGGCAGGGCCGCCGCCAGCAGCCCGCTGACCGCCGCCGAAGCACCCATCGCTCCCCGCGAGAGAGCGATGTAGAAAGCCGTCAGAGCCAGCCCGCCGAAGACTCCAGCTGCAATCCCCCAGACCAGCAGCGCGCCGTGCGGAGCGGCGTCGCCACGCAGGAGAACGAGTGCCAGCAGCACAAAAAAACTGACGGCGTGGCTCAGCAGCACAACGCGAAACGCCGCGCGGACGCCGCCGCCCGCGCTCTTCACCCCCATGCCGCCGGAGAAGTCGCTGCCGCCCCACAGCACCGCCGCCGCCAGCGCAAACAGAGCGTTGCCGCCGAGCAGTGCATTCATTGCGTCCCATCCATTTTAACAGCGGGTTACTGCGTGGAGGCGGGCCGCGGCCGGATCTCCATCGCGGAAGGCCAGTAGCCCTGCTTTGTGAGGATGGTCAGGTCGTTGCCATGATTGAGCACCCGCACCTCGAGTGTGCGGTATTTGCCATCGATGAGCGGCTCATGAGTGTGGTAGCCCAGAGTGTACCGGTTGCGCACCTCTCCGGCGATCTTGGCAAAGCTCCTCTCGATCCCGCCGATGCGGAACTCCGCGTCGAAGTTCCCGCCCGTTGCATGCGCATACTGCGGCAGGATGTTGTCCTGCATGGTCAGCGGCAGGTGCATGCGGTCGAGGAAACCGATCACCGGTAGGGCAGAGTCCCCCACCACCGTGCCATCCACCTCGATCCCGTTGGTCTGCAGGTACTTGATCACGTCTTTGGTCTTCGCCACGCTGCCGTACTCCTTGCCATCGGAGATGACGTAGATCACGCGGCGGCGGCCGAGCGGCCGGTTGCTAAGCGCGGTGGCCGCGGCCAGGATTGCGTCGTTCAACGCATGCACCTCCCTCGGCGTAACCAGTTGGATGCCGGTCTGGCCACGCACCGCCGCCGTGTTGGGGTCGAAGTTCTGGTTGTTGATCACGGTGGTCTGCGACAACGGCCCGCTCAGGCTGCCGGCCATCAGAGGATCGCGCCCCGTGCCCTTGGATATATCGATGGCCTGGGTGAGACGCGCGCTCTGCGCCCCGGTAAAGTCGGTCACCATCTTGGGACTGCTGATGTAGGTGAAGAGAGCAACCTCGTCGTACTTGGTAAAGGCGTCCTGCAAGGCGCCCAGCGAGTCGTTCACCCGGAGCATGGTGTCGTAGGTCATGCTCTGGTCGATCACCAGCGCCACCGAGAGCGCATGGGCGTCGGGCGTGAAGTAGACGATGTTCTGCAACTGTCCGTCCTCGAAGACCTCCACGTCGCTTTTGGTCAGCCCAGCCACATAGTTCCCCTTTGCGTCCTTGACGCTGAAGGGCACTTCGACGTAGTTGACCTGCACATGAAGGGTGGCCTCGGCCTTAACGTCCTGTTCCGGCGGAGGCGCAGCGGTCATGGCCTGTCCCAAGCCCACCTGCGCAGCGCTTGCCGCCGGCTGGGGTGCCGCGGTGACCGACGGGGGGGGCGAGCCTGTCGTGTCGATGACCGTGGTGGGCACCGCTCCCTGGCCGGGCGTGACCGATTCCATGTTGGGCAGCGAGGCGTGGGGGTTGGGAGCGTCTGGAATCGCTTGCTGCGCCAGCGCAGTCTGCGCGGCCTGTGCCTGCGTCTGCGTGGCGGCCTGTGTCTGTACTGGCGTCTGCGCTGCCTGGGCAAAATGCGCGCCAAGCACCGCCAACGCCAGCGATCCTACCAATATGCGATTGCTCAACTCGAAGACCCCCGTGCTGTTCCTCTATGAGAGTACCAGCGGCGCGTAGGAGAGTGCCAGCAGCGCGCTGCCTCAACGGCCATGGCAGCGCCCGGTACGGCACCCGAAGCAGCGCAGTGTACCGCAACCCCAACCGGTTGGACGCCTCCAGCGACCGCGGCGTTTCCCCACGCGCCACGATTGTGCGTCGGTCGGGAATCCGCGCACAGGACAACGACGAAAAATCGCTGTCGCGCGGCCATTTTCGTCGTCTAATAAGCTATGCGTCTCTCGTTGTTCGCCGCCTCTCTACTCTCCCTGGCTCTGCTCCCGGCCCATCCTCTTGCGGCCCTGCACGGCATGCTCCCGCACACCCAGCCGTTGCTCGCCCATTGGTTGCTGGCACAGGAGGCGCCCTCGCCAGACGCTCCGCCGCCGGCCAGCGACGCCCCCGCACCCGTCGCCGACGACAGCACCGTGCAGACGCTCAACGTCAACGTCAACCTGGTGAACCTCTACTTCTCCGCGCGCGACAAGGACGGATTCATCACCACCTTGGCCAAGAGCGACTGCGCCGTAGCCGAGGACAAGGTCCCGCAGACCATCAAGAACTTTACCCAGGAGAAGAACCTGCCGTTGACAATCGGCATCCTGCTCGATACCTCGGGCAGCCAGATGAACGTCCTGCCGCTGGAGCAGCAGTCCGGCGCAACCTTCTTGCGCGAGGTGCTGACCCCCAAGGACGAGGCCTTCCTCATCTCCTGCGAAATCCACGTGGATCTGCTGGCCGACTACACCAACCGCGCCAGCGAAATCGCGCGCGCCCTGAACAAAGCCACCATCAACACCGGCGCGGGCACCGGATCGGCCACAGGCAACGGGAACCCACGCGGTACGCTGCTCTTCGATGCCGTGTACCTGGCCGCCCACGACAAACTGTCGCAGGAGGCTGGCCGAAAGATCATCGTCATCCTCACCGACGGCGGAGACCAGGGCTCGCAGGAGACACTACAGAGCGCCACCGAGGCCGCGCAGAAGGCCAACGCCATCGTGTATGTGATCCTGATCGCCGACCATGCCTTCTACGGCGGCGGCTTCGGCAGCATCAACCTCGCCGACTTCGGCGCGCGCGACATGGAGAAGCTCGCCAGCGAGACCGGAGGCCGCGTCATCGACGTAGGCCACGACGGCAGGAAGTTGGAGGACGCCTTCCAGCAGATACAGGACGAGCTACGCACCCAGTACCTGTTGAGCTACACCCCCACCAACGCCAAGGCCGACGGCACCTTCCGCAAGATCGCCCTCAACTGCGGCAAAGGCCTCAAGGTGCAGACACGCAACGGCTACTACGCCATCGCTTCGACAGACCTGCAGTAAGCAGCGAGTCAGCCGAACACTTCTATGGGATCCGCCTCGCCGACTTACTCAACTTACTTCACGCCGCGCTGCTAACTCGCTGACTCGCTAGCTCAATCCAAGCACGGGGTGCGGAGCATACGGCTCTTCCAGCGACTTGATATCCTCCGCAGTCAGCTTCAATGAGACCGCCGCAACCGCGTCCTGTAGATGATGCGGCTTGGTCGCGCCCACGATGGGCGCGGTGATTGCCGGTTTAGCCAGCAACCACGCCAGAGCCACCTGGGCCATGGGGACTCCGCGCACGTCCGCCACCTGCGCCAGCCGCTCCACCACTCCCTTGTCCGCCTCCGCGGTCTTCGAGTACAACGTCTTGCCGAATCCATCCGACTCCGACCGCTTCGTCGCCTCCGTGTCCCACGGACGCGCCAGCCGCCCGCGCGCCAGCGGACTCCAGGGCAGCACGCCGATGCCCTGGTCGAGACACAGTGGCAGCATCTCGCGCTCCTCCTCGCGATAGAGCAGGTTGTAGTGCGGCTGCATGGTCACAAACTTTGCCCAGCCATGCTTCTCCGACGTATACAGAGCCTTCGAGAACTGCCACGCCCACATCGACGACGCGCCGATATACCGCACCTTACCCGCCCGCACCGCGTCGTTCAACGCCTCGAGCGTCTCCTCGACCGGAGTCGTCTTGTCCCAGCGATGGATCTGGTACAGATCGACATAATCCGTGCCCAGGCGGCGCAGGCTCTCGTCCAGCTCGTAAAAGATCTCCTTGCGCGAGAGCCCGCCGCCATTCGGTCCATCGCGCATCACGCCATTCAGTTTGGTCGCAATCACAGTGTCTTCGCGCTTTGCGTTGGTCTTCAGGAAGTGCCCCAGCGCCCGCTCGCTGTCGCCGTTCGCGTATACATTCGCGGTATCGAAGAAGTTGATCCCCGCATCCAGCGCCTGCCGGAAGAACGCCTGGCTCTGCTCCTCGTCAAGGCTCCATGCATTGCTGCCCGGACGTAACGGCCCCGCGGGAGGGACGCCGTATGACATGCACCCCAGACAGATACGTGAGACCTTCAACCCAGTGCGGCCAAGATTCACATAGTCCATTGCAACCACCTCTCACTCTAGAGTAGCAAGTTGGCGAGCCGGAGAATTTTCACCATTTGCCAATGGGAATTATCCCTTTAACTCCGGCGGTTATTATACCGAAACCAGCAACCACTATAGGAAGATTGTTGTGAAGCTAGGTGGGCGTCCGTTTAAAACTAAAGGAAGTTAAAGGGACGATTTCCTTGCCAATTGTAGAGAAATATCAATTGTCATTCTGACTCCAGGCGAATAAAAAGGGAAGAACCACCGTATTTGCTGGCAGCGCGACGGTCTACACCCATGCGCGAAATGCGCTAATCTGCCGCCTTGCAGTCGCCGCGCGGCAGGGTCAGGGTGAAGACGCTTCCCTCGCCCGGCGCGCTCGCCGCCGTCACCGTCCCTCCTGCGCGATGCATGATCGCCTGCACGATCGCCAGCCCCAGGCCCGCACCGCCGCTCTCGCGCGAGCGCGACCGGTCGCCGCGATAGAACCGCTCGAAGATATGAGGCAGCGTCTCCGCATCGATCCCGCACCCCGCGTCCTGGACCGACAGCACGCACATCGTTCCCTGCGCCTGCGCCTTCACCTGGACCGAGCTCCCGTCCGGGCTGTAGTGGACCGCGTTTTCGAGAAGGTTCATCAGCGCGAGACTCAGGCCTTCCGCTGAAATCCGCATGAACAGCGCGGCGTCGTCGGCATCGACTTCCACGCGGACCCGCCGCGCCTCCAGCAACGGGGCCAGCCGCCGCAGCGCGCCGCGCATCTCCTCCATGGCATCCACCGGGCAAGCCTCGATATGCGAAGCTCCCGCGAGCCCCTCGATCTTCGCCAGTTGCAGCATTCCACCGACGAGCCCCTGCATCCGTTCCGTGTCTTGCAGCGCGCGCCTGATCTCAGCGCGGTACTCAGCCGCGCCGCCGCCGCGCTCCAGCGCCAACTGTAGCGTCGATTTCACGATCGCCACGGCCGTCTTCATCTCATGCGCCGCATCGGCGGAGAACTGCCGCTCGCGCGCAAACGCCGCTTGCAGCCGCTCCACCAGCCGCGCCAACGCAAGCGACAGCGGGGCCAGCTCCTCCGCTTCGCGCTCACTGCCCTCCGTCTCCCACTCCCAATGGGTTGCGTCGATCCGCGCCGCGCGGCCCGCAAGCCGCACCACCGGTCGCAGGCCCGCCCGCACCACCCAACTCACCGCCAGCAAGGAGGCAATTAGAATCGCAAGTCCCAGACCCGTCGCAACCCACGCAACGAACTTAACGTGCTCCTCCACCTCGCCGGTCGGCGACCCGTACACCAGAACCAGCTTCGGCAGCCGCGCCATCTTTGCCGGATTGTCGTCGAACATTGCAATGTTGCGGTCGATGAACAAACGGTACCGCCACCCACCGATATTCGCATCCAGAAACCTGTTCGGCACTGTCCGCGGGTCGAACGCCGGCTGCCACGCGCCCGATGCGGCAATCACCTTGCCCTGCCCATCGCTCAGTACATACACATCGTGCCGCGGCAGAGTCAGCAGCTCGCGGTGCAGGACCGCGCTCTCACCGGGGCCGTCTGGCGTCTCGATCACCGACTTCACCATCGCCGCGTGTTCCACCAGCTCGGCATTCAGCACTGCGTAGGACCGCCTCCGCTCGTGGCGCGCCACCAACATCGTGGCCAGCACAGCCGCCAGCACCTGCACCGCCGCCACCCCAAGCAGCAGCCTCCACCGTATGGAAGTCCACCTCATGGCGTATCCTCTTCGCGCAGCATGTAGCCATGCCCGCGCAGCGTGTGGATCAGCTTCTTCGTCGGCGCGGCATCGCCCTTCTTTCGCAACCCCGCAATGTACACCTCGATCACGTTGCTGAACTTCTCGCAGTTGAAGTCGTACAGGTGCTCCAGCAACTCGCTCTTCGAGACCACACGCCCCTGCCGGTGCATCAGGTACTCCAGCAGCTTGAACTCCATCGGCGTCAGCGCCAGTGCCACGCCACCGCGGCGCGCCTCCGCCCGCGTCGTGTCCACCTCCAGATCCGCGATGGTAAGCCGCGGTGCCGCATGTCCCTGACTCCTGCGGATCAACGCGCCCAGGCGTGCGCGCAGTTCGCGCAGGTCGAACGGCTTGCTCATGTAATCGTCCGCGCCGCGCTCCAGCAGCCGCAGCACGGACTCGACGCCCTCCTGAGCCGTCAGCACAAGCACCGGAGTCCGCACACCAGCCGCGCGCAACCGCGTCAACAGCTCGACCCCGTTCAGCTTGGGAAGCATCAGGTCCAGCACCAGCGCGTCGTAGACATTCGTCTTCGCCAGGTACAGTCCCTCTTCACCATCGCGCGCCACGTCCACCGCAAACCCGGCGGTCTCGCGCAGACTCGCCGCGATGTTCTCCGCCAGCCGCCGTTCGTCCTCAATCACAGCAACCCGCATCCGCTCACTCGTCTTCCAATGCGCACAGAACACGATGCGGTAGACCGCGCTCAATGCGTCTCCGCGGCATCGCATCTTTAGGATGGGCCATTTTGCCGTGCGGTGTCACGCTGAGAGCCATACTAATCCGCCACGCATTAAAGCCCGCTTAAGCCATGCATCCGCTGCAACTCGCCTGCTCAGACCTCCATCGCGCCGGAGTAAACGGCCATTCCCGCGACCGCGTCCACGCCCATCGCATCCAGCGCGTCTACCTCCGCTTGCTCCTTGATCCCGCCCGCCACAATCAACTGCTTCGCCGTCGTGGCGCGCAGCGTGGCCGCAATATCCAGCGGAAAGCCGTGCATCGTGCCCTCCGTATCGACATGCGTATAGAGGAATGCCGCGCATGAGTCTTCGAGCCATGTGATCGCCTCCTCCGGCGCCAGGTCCACCGAGTCCTTCCACCCCTTCACCGCGACGCGCCCACCCTTCGTATCGACAGAGAAGCACAGCGCATCTTCTCCCAACGCACGCTTCAGCTCCTCCGCAAACTCCAGCCGAATCACCCTGTGCCGTCGCTTCTCGCGTTCTTCGGAGATACCAAACAGCCTCGACCCATAGATCACGCGCTTCGCACCCGCATCGAGCAGCCTGCGACCATCCTCAGCCGTCTTCAGCCCACCGCCGACCTGGCACGGCAATCTCCGACAGATCATCTCGATCAGCGAGCGGTTCTCGCCCTGCCGCATCGCCGCATCCAGATCGATCAACTGCACCAGAGGATACTTTGCGAAGCGCTCGATCCAGTACTCAAAATCATCGAAGGCCAGCTTCAGCCTCTCGCCCTGCACCAGTTGCACAATCCGCCCGCCCATCAGATCAATCGAAGGAATCAACATTGCAACCTCACACTCACTCCCGCCTTGGCCAGTCGCGCCTTCAACTCACGCGAGTCCGTCACTCCAAAATGGAAGATGCTCGCCGCCAGCGCCGCATCCGCCTTGCCGCGACCAAAGACCTCGGCGAAGTGTGCTGCCGTCCCTGCCCCACCGCTCGCGATCACGGGAATCTGCACCGCCTCGCTCACCGCCGCGGTCAGCTCGCAGTCGAAGCCGTCGCGCATCCCGTCCGTATCCATACTGGTCAGCAGGATCTCGCCCGCCCCGCGCTGCTCCGCCTCGCGCGCCCACTCCACCACGCGCAATCCCGTCGGCTTGCGCCCGCCGCTGACGAAAACTTCGGCCTCTTCTATGCCCTTCGCTCCGCGCCGCGCATCAATCGCGACAATCACGGCCTGCGCACCGAAGCTCACGCCAATCTCGCCGATCAGCTCGGGCCGCGCAATCGCCGCCGAGTTGATGCTCACCTTGTCCGCACCCGCGTTAAAGACCGCCGCCGCGTCGTCCGCCGTGCGCACGCCGCCGCCGACGGTGAACGGCACAAATAGCTTCTCCGCCGCGCGCCGCACCGTGTCGAGCAGTGTACCGCGCCCCTCATGCGTCGCCGTAATGTCGAGCAGCACAATCTCGTCCGCACCCGCCGTCGCGTGGCGATGCGCCAACTCCGCAGGATCGCCCGCGTCGACAATATCGACGAACTGCACGCCCTTCACAACCCGCCCGCACCGCACATCCAGACACGCAATAATCCGTTTCGTCAGCATCTACAACTCCACAAAATTCCGCAATACCCGCAGCCCCACATCCGCCGACTTCTCCGGATGGAACTGCACGCCCATCACGTTGTCGCGTTCGACAGCCGACGTAAACCCTCCGCCATACTCTGTAACCGCAGCGGTATCTTTTATAACCGGCGCACGCCAGGAATGCGTGAAGTAGACAAACGCCCCATTCGCAACGCCCCGCAGCAGCCGCGAGTCCGCGTGAATCCGCTCCAGCGAGTTCCAACCCACATGCGGCGACTTCAACTCCACATCCATATACGCTGCCGGAAACCGCTCACACATCCCCGTGAACGCGCCCAACCCCTTCGTCCCTTCCGCCTCGGTCGAACCCTCGAAGAGCCACTGCAGGCCGACGCAGATCCCCAGGAACCAAGCGCCCTTTGCGATACTCTCGCGCACCGCTTCGGTCAGGCCGAGATCGGCCAGCAACTGCGTCGCCTGAAAGTGCCCCACGCCGGGCAGCACGACTTTATCCGCGGCGCGCACCACATCGGGCGACTGCGTGACGACCACCTCGCGCGCGTCGAGGTGGTGCAGTGCCTTTACCACGCTTGTCAGATTCCCCGCCTTGTAATCAATCACTGCAATCACAGCAATCCTTTTGTGCTCGGCAGCATCTCTTTCATTCTTTCATCGCAGCTGCATGCGCCGCGCATGGCTCTGGCGAAGGCTTTGAAGATGGCCTCGATCTTGTGGTGATTGCTGCGCCCATACATCGTCTTCACATGCACGTTCGCCTTCGCGCCGCGCGCGAAGCCCTCGAAGAAGTCCGTCAGCAGCTCGCTCTGGAAATCCCCAACCAGCGGCACGGTGACTTGATCGTCGACGACGTAGGCCGTGCGCCCGCTCAGGTCCACCGCGGCGACGGCCAGCGTCTCATCCATCGCCATCACGAAATATCCAGCGCGCAGAATCCCCTTCTTGTCGCCCAGCGCGATGCTAAACGCCTCGCCCAGAGCGATCCCCACATCCTCCACAGTGTGGTGT
>VFSW01015618.1_pt1 | contig 10415 bp, 10 predicted proteins | sample 5358111 | NCBI WGS metagenome assembly VFSW01 (sample SAMN11554181, study PRJNA540505) | mine drainage metagenome | isolation source: sediment from site ElyBrook_90M | place: USA: Ely Copper Mine, Vershire, VT | collected 2017
AGCGCCTTGCCTTTTTCGTGATGCTGTGTGCGGCCCCCTCGGTTGGCCGCGCCGATGTCCTGTATCAATTCAGCGTCGATACCAGCAGTATCTCCGGAACTGCGGGATCGCTCGACTTTCAGTTCAATCCCGGCCCCTTCGCTTCACAAGCTGCCTCGCTGCAGCTTCTGAATTTCGGCGGCGGCGGAACATTTGCCGGAAGTCCGTCCCTGACCGGAGCTGTAACCGGCGGACCTTTGCCATCCGCTCTCACCTTTGACAACGGCTCCCCGTTCAACGATTACTTTGACGGTTTCACGTTCGGATCGAAGCTTCTCTTCGAAGTGAGTCTGTCCGGGCCGGCCCTGAATGCTCCGGACGGAACGTCAACCTCCGGGACCACTTTCGCCTTCAGCATGTTTTCGGACGCGGCCGGTACGATTCCGGCCCTCACCACCGACACGACGAACGGCTTCGCCACGACAATCGACATCAATTTAGATGGATCCACCTCGGTAACCAATCTCTCGGCGCAAACGAGTGTCGGCCAGGCGAGCCCCACGTCGGAGCCGGGCAGCCTTGTGCTCCTTGGAACCGCCATGGCGTTACTGGGAGCATTTCGATGGCGCAAAAGTAGGGCGGACGATCGCCCCGCGTCGTCTGCCACGCCTTTCGCGATACGCGGCCGGATAGCGGCTGACGCCGGTCCTGGATTACTCTCAATTTCATCGGCCATGCCTTGAAGTTCACTGCGAAGGGACGCGCTGCCACATCTCGAGGCAGCCTTCGACCGGAATCTGCTCGGCCCGCAAACCCGCTTCCGGCCAGGTCTCGATCCGTTCCTTGCCGTAAAAAGGAGACAAATTATTGCGCAGAGTCTTCCGCTTGTGACCGAAGCAATGCCCCACGAACCGAATCAGATCGTCAGGCCGCTCCGCCCGCGCCGGCAGCGGCTCCAGCATCACCACCGCGGAATCCACTTTCGGCGGAGGCTGGAAAGAGCCCGGCTTGACGCCGAACAGGTAGCGCACCTTCGCGAACAGCGCCGTCTGCACCGTCAGGAAGCCGTATTCGCGAGTGCCTGGCTTGGCCACCAGCCGTTCCGCCACTTCCTGCTGGATCAGAAACACGGCCCGCGGCGCGCCCAGTCGCGCGGTCTTCTCAGGATGGGTGAGGTGATGTAATACGGCAGATTGCCGGCCACCGGCGCCGCTCCCCACTTCGCCAGGTCCGTCTTTAGTACATCCGCCTGCACCACCTCGAGCCGCGTATTGCCCGCGAACTTCACTCGCAGATGCTCCACCAGCGCGGAATCCACCTCGATGGCGACCACACGGGCGGCGCGATCCAGTAGCTTCTCGGTAAGAGCGCCGCGGCCGGGACCGATCTCGATGACCAGTTCTTGCCTCGCGGGGCACACGGCCGCGGCGATGCGCTCCAAAATCGAGCCGTTGATTAGAAAATGCTGCCCGAGTTTCTGTCTGGACAGGGCGTCAGCCCTTCACCTGGATCGCTTCACCGTGGCTCCACAGCGCCTTGCCCCAGGTCGGTTTGCCAAACGAAGTGGCCGGAGTCCACGTCGAAAACAGAATGAAGTTGCGCAGTTCTTCCGAATCCTGCCCTTGAATCACTTCGTAATCCGCTACTTTACCGCGCTCATCGATAATGAGCTTCACCACCACATCGCCGCCATACCGCACCGGGTTGGAGCGGCTCAGGCTGGGGTCGGTGAAAATCGGGGCGGATACGTCTCCGGAAAAACTCCGCGGTGTCGCCGTCAGGTCGGGAATCCACATGCCGAACAGCAGGATGGCGGAAATGATGCCCCCGGCAACCGGCAGCGCCACCGGACGCATCATATTCTGGCAGTGGATCTGGAACACGGACACCCAGTTGTGAAACCGGGTTCCCAAACTCACGCGGGCGATCCGGCGGATTCTCTCCCGGTCCGCCATGGCGTGCAGGTCTGCTCGCAAACGGGCGGGCATGGCCGGCCGAGCCATGTCTCGCAGAGAGGCGCGCATTTTCACCATCGATTCGTATTGAGCGCTGCATTCCCGGCAGGACTCGATGTGCGCCAACGCATTCTGCCGCTCACCGCCAGATGTGCTCTGGTCGACCAGCGACGAAATCAGTTCTTGCACGTGTACACAGCTCATAATTTACTCGGCCGTTTTCGGCACTAGCTTCATGGCAGGTCTGGCTTTTATGCTGCCCGCCAGTTCCTCCCGCAGGGCTTCCCGCCCACGCAGGATTCGGGACTTGACAGTCCCCAACGAAACACCCAGGACTTCTGCGATCTCCTCATAACTCAAATCGGTGATATCGCGAAGCACAACCGCCTCGCGGAAGATCGGGTTAATCCTTTCGAGAGCCGCCTCAATCATCTGATGCTGCTCCCGGTCTGCTGCCTCCTCGTACGGTGAGCGGTTTCGGTCTGGAATGCTCTCCTTCCAGTTGCGCGATTCGTCCGGATCGGTATCCAGCTCTACTTCCCGGCGTCGATGCCGGAAGAACCAGCGCCGCGCGTTATGAGCTTCGTTGACCGTAATGCGGTAAATCCAGGTCTTCAGCGTGCTTTGCCCGCGGAAGCTCGCGATATTGCGAAATACCTTGAGAAATACTTCCTGAACCACATCGCCGGCTTCCGACTGATCGTTTAACAACCGGAATGCCAGAGCAAATACCGGCTGCTGAAAGCGTGTGAGCAACTCCTCGTAGGCGCGTTCCACGCCGTCGCGAAGAGCCTCTACCAGGCGCAGATCGTCGCTGTCGCCGCTCGCCTCTGCTGTCCGATCCGAGCTCAGGTCCAAGATTGAAGTGGCCACCGGCAGCCTCACATTCAGCCTGACTTCAAACTACCAGGAAACTCTAACGCTTGCAAAGGTATAGACACCCCTTTGCGGGGAAAAGTTCCCGTATGCCGTAAGCTGTTGATAAACTGGACATTCATGCCCCTGATTTCATCCGGTATTCTGAACGGGTTCGTGGAAGACATCCTCCTCGCCGCCGGCGTTCCCCCGCACAAGGCTTCCCTTACCGCCGCCTCCCTGGTGGCCTCCAATCTACGCGGCGTGGATTCCCACGGCATTCAACTCCTGCCGTTCTACATCGATCAGATACTGGCCGGCGAAATGGATCCCCACGCCGACGGCCACATTATTTCCGAAATGGGCTCGTGCCTCCTGTTCGACGGCGAAAACGGGCTCGGCCAGTGGGTGGCCGACGTCTGCTGCCAACATGCCGTCCGCATCGCCGCCGCGCAGGGAATGGCCATGGTCGTCTCGCGCGAATCCAACCACTTCGGCGCCGCCGCCTGGTGGGCCCAAAAGATGCGCGCAGCAGGGCAGATCGGCATTGTCACCTGCAATGCGTCGCCCATCGTTCCGCCCTGGCAGGGCAGGGAAGGCCGCATGGGAACCAACCCCATCTGCATGTCCGTCCCCGGCCCCTGGCTGCTCGATATGGCCACCACCACCGTCGCCGCCGGCCGCATCTTCAAGGCGTTCATCAACGGCCAGCCGGAAGTTCCCCAAGGCTGGGCATTCGATGCCGAAGGCGTCCCCACCACCGATACCCAAAAAGCCTACAAGGGCATGCTCATGCCACTGGGCGGTTATAAAGGCAGCGGCCTCGCCATGATGGTCGAGATCCTCTGCTCCGTCCTGAGCGGCGGCGCCATGGCAAACGAGATCGGCGGAATCCGCGTGCGCGGCAAAAAGGTCCGCAACAGCCAGATGTTCATCGCTATCGATGTCTCCCGCTTTATGCCCGTCGAGGAATTCACGGCCCGCGTGGAGCAACTCGTGTCCTTGATGAAATCCACTCCCCCGGCGCCCGGCTACGACGAAGTCATGGTGGCCGGCGATCCCGAGTGGCGCACCGAGGCCGAGCGCAAGCAGAACGGCATTCCCATCGCCGAAGGCAACTGGGACAGTCTGTGCAAAGCCGCCGCGCGCGTCAAAGTCCCTACCCCGGCCCGGCTACAATAAAGTAAGTGCTGGTTTCCATCGCTTCCAAAACAGAACGTCCCGCTTGGCTGCGTGCGCCCGCTCCCGTGGGGCAGAACTATAGCGAACTGAAAGACCTCATCGGACGCCTGCGCCTGCACACCGTTTGCGAAAGCGCGGCCTGCCCCAATGTGGGCGAGTGCTGGAACCACCGCACCGCCACCTTCATGATCCTGGGCAATGTCTGCACCCGCCGGTGCGGCTTCTGCGCCGTGCAGAAGGGCGCTCCCCTGCCGGTGGATTCCGACGAACCCAATCGCGTCGCCGAAGCCGTGCACGCCATGGGGCTGGAATTTGCCGTGATCACCAGCGTCAATCGCGACGATCGCCCCGACGGCGGCGCAGAACTGTTCGCCCAGGTCATCCGGGCTATTCGCCGGCGCGTTCCCGGCTGTGGCGTGGAAGTCCTGATCCCCGATTTTCAAGGCAGCCACGCGGCCGTCGAAACCGTCATGCAAGCCGCCCCGGACGTGCTCAATCACAATACCGAGACCGTCCCGCGCCTCTACCGCCAGGTGCGGCTCGGCGCCCGCTATGAACGCTCCCTGGATGTCCTGGCGCACGCACACCATATCTCGCCCCACACCCCCACCAAGAGCGGCTTGATGTTGGGCTTGGGCGAGACCATCGAGGAAGTGCTGGCGGTGATGCGCGACCTGCGCGCGCACCAGGTACAGATCCTGACGCTGGGCCAGTACCTGCGCCCCTCCCCCAAACACCTCCCCATTGTCCGCTACGTGACCCCTGCCGAATTTGAAGACCTGAAGCAGGCGGGGTACGAAATGGGTTTCGGTCACGTGGAATCCGGCCCCCTCGTCCGCAGTTCGTACCACGCCAGGAATGTTGTCGCTCCTCGCGCTACTTCTTCATCGCCTTCATGATGAAGGACTGCACTTCCGGCTTAATGGCGTACTCCTGCCTCCGCGGCTCGGGCCAGTTGTTCTGATCCCCCCACATCTTGTTCAAGCCCTTCTGAATCTCCGGATCGCCTCCTGTGAAACCGCCCACCAGTTCCTTCCACCGCGCCGCCAGCGCCTGCCCTCTCGGCCCCGCCGGGTCTTCGTGAAGCGACGCTTCGATATCGGCGAACAGGTCCGACCATTGCCTGCTCACTTTCTCCTGCAATTCCGGCGACCACAGCTTCTTGCGCTCCTCCACCTTGGCCTGCGCCTCCGGCGAGTAATATTTCTTGGACCACTCCGTATCGTTCTGCATTTCAATCTCCTTGATGATCTTCTTGAATAAATTCCAGTCCGGCTCCTGCTTCGGTTTCAGCGACTGCTCGGCCGTTTCAATCGCATGGATCGCGCTCTCCAGTTGCCGCCGCTTGTCGGCCAGCACCCACCGCTGCCGTCGCAGCGATTCCGATAGCCCGGATTCCTTCTTCAGCAGGTCCCGGATCTGTTTCAAAGGCAGCCCCAGAAACTTCAACACCACAATCTGTTCCAGGCGCGCCAGGTCGCGGTCGCCGTACAGTCGATATCCGCTGTCGCTGCGCCGGCTGGGCTTGAGCAGCCCCATCCGGTCATAATGATGCAGCGTACGAACGGTCACGCCCGCCAGTTCGGCGAACTCGTTCACCCGGTACAACGCGTCGATGTCCTGTTTCAACTGCCGCCTCTCAAAAACATCATCAGGCCTGACGTTACGTCAGGGTCAAGAGATATCTCAAAATTATTGCAACAAGATGTACCCTCGCGAGCGTATTGGCTGGTATGAGTTCCGTCTTCAGCGATCTCCGCCATGCCCTCCGCACCCTGGCCGGCGATAAAGGATTCACCGTCACCGTGGTGCTGACGATTGCCGTCTGCATCGCCGCGAACACCGCCACCTTCGCCCTGGTGAATTCCGTCCTCCTCCGCCCTTTGCCGGTGCCGGACGCGCGCTCCATTCTGGTGACCGCGAATCGCTATCCCAAAGCCGGCGCGGACTTCGGTTACAACTCCGCCACCGGCGACTACTTCGACCGCCTGCGCGACGTTCACGCCTTCTCGGAGCAGGCCCTTTTCCGCGTGAGTGGACAAACCCTCGATATCCAGGGCACTCCGCAGCGCGTCACCGGCATGGTGGCCACTCCTTCCCTGTTCCGCCTCCTGCGCGTGCCCCCCGCCTATGGGCGCGCCTTTGCCGATAGCGAGGGCGAGATCGGCTCCGAACATAAGGCCATTCTCAGCGACGGATTGAGCCGTACCCTGTTCGGAACCCCCGAGGCGTCCCTGGGCCGCGATGTCCGCTTGAGCGGCCAGCCCTTCACCGTCGTCGGAGTGATGCCCGCCGGCTTCAATTTCATCGATCCCGACGTCCGCATCTGGATTCCCGCGGCGTTCAACGCCGAGGATCGCCAGACCCACCATTCCAATAACTGGCAGAATATCAGCCGCCTCAAGCCGGGAGCCACGCTGGCCCAGGCGCAGGCCCAGGTGGATGCGCTCAATCACGCAAATCTCGACAAGTTCCCAAGCTTCCGCGAACTGCTGATCAATGCCGGCTACTATTCCAAAGTCATGCCCCTGGAAGACATGCTCGTGAAAGAGGTGCGCAAGGCCCTGTACCTGTTGTGGGGCGGCGCGGCCTTCGTGCTGCTCATCGGAGCGGTCAACGTGGCCAACCTGGTGCTGGCGCGGACCAACCTGCGGCGCAAGGAATTCGCCACCCGTCTGGCCCTCGGCGCGGGCGCGGGCCGCCTGATGCGCCAACTGGTAACCGAGAGCATTCTGGTGGCGCTGGCCGGCGGCGCGGCTGGTGCGGCCCTCGGCACCGGATTGTTGCGAGCCCTGGCGCACAGCGGTATCGAGACACTGCCCCGCGCCGGCGAGGTGCGGGTGGATGGTACCGTAGTGCTCTCCATGCTGCTCACCGCCGCACTGGTCGGCATCGTCATTGGCGTGATTCCCTCCATTCAGGTGATGCGCGCCCGCGTCAACGAAGTGCTGCGCGAAGAGAGCCGCTCCGGCACCAGCGGCCGGCGCGCGCGCCGCGTGCGGCAGGGCCTGGTTATGGCACAAGTCGGGCTCGCCTTCGTCCTGCTCGCGGGCGCGGGATTGGTGCTGGCGAGTTTCCGCCAGTTGCTGCATGTCGATCCGGGCTTCGACGTCTCCGGCGTGGTCACCGCTTCCACCAGCGTGCCCCAGTCGCTCTACCCAAAGGATTCCGACGCCAGTTCGCTAATGGACCGGACGCTCGCGGCCGTCCGAGCCATTCCCGGCGTTACGGCGGCCGGCGCCACCACTACCATCCCCTGGGGCAGCAATCATAGCGATAGCGTCATCCTCGCCGAAGGCTATATTATGAAGCCCGGGGAATCGCTGATTTCGCCCGAGCAGGTCACCGTCACCCCGGGCTATTTCGAGGCCATGCGCATCAAACTGGTGGCGGGCCGCCCCTTCGACGAGCGCGATCGCGAATCGGCGCCCGGCGCCATTCTCGTCGATGAGCGCCTGGCGCGCCACTTCTGGCCCAACCGCAACCCCATCGGCCGCCGTATGTATCTGCCGCAGGATATCGACAATCTGCTCAAGACCGACGAGCACACGCATTTTATGACCGTGGTCGGAATCGTGCGCGAAGTGCACACCGCCAGTGTCGAGGACAGCGGCAGTCCGGTGGGCGCTTACTACCTGCCCTACGCGCAAAACGTGGAGCGCGGGTTCGCCCTGGCCATCAAGACTGCCGGCGATACCGGCGCCGCCATCCGCGCCGCGCGGCAGCGCTTCGCGGCCATTGCGCCGAACCTGGCGCTCTTCGATGTCCACACCATGTCGGAGCGCGGCGATCTGGCATTGGCCTCGCGGCGCGCGTCGCTCACCCTCGCCATGTTCTTCGGCTGCCTGGCGCTGTTCCTTTCGGCCATCGGAATCTATGGCGTCCTGGCCTACGTGGTCACCCAGCGGCAGCGCGAAATCGGCATCCGCACCGCCCTGGGATGCACCGCCCGCGGCGTCGTGCGGCTCATCCTGCGCGAAGCGCTCTGGCTTCTCGGCGCGGGCCTCGTCCTCGGCGCGGTCGGCGCGGTAGCCTTGCGCACCGTGGTGGCCGGTCAATTGTATGGCGTCAAGCCCCTCGACCCGGCGGTCATGGCGGCGGCAGTAGTGACCCTGGCGGTCGTGGGCCTGCTCGCCTGCGTACTGCCCGCCCGCCGCGCCACCCGCGTGGACCCGGTCATCGTGCTGCGCGAACAGTGAGGGGCGCGTGCACCGATACCCGATCTGGATGTTATTTTTGTGATGCTCGACGAAGAGGCGGAGACGTACGGGCTGTCCTCGCAGATGCGTCGTGCCGCGGTTTCCATTCCGGCCAACATTGCCGAAGGATTCCGCCGTCGCGGCAAAGCTGATAAGGCTCGCTTCATGAACCTGGCCGAGGGGTCCGTCGAGGAATGCCGCTACTTTCTAGCCGGACGACTATATCAGTTTCCGCGCCAATTGAGACACTCACCCGTCTGGCCTGTCCGGCCCGCCTTGGGCCAACCGCGCGCAGTCCAGGGAACTGTGGGGCCGTTCGTCGAGGGCAGGATTGAGAATAGCTTCAGGTCTTGCAGCGAGTAGTTGTCAACCTCGGTCCCGTAAGGGCCGTAGGACTGCCCCAGGTTGGCCGCATAAGCGCCGCGCCTACCGCCCCGCGTTGTCGTACCATCGCAGCACTCGCAGAGCCCGCAGGGAATTCCAGCGGCTTGCCCTGGCGATCTCGGTCTCCATCTCCAAAGGAATATATTCCGGATGGCGCAGATTCAGCGGCCACCGCCCGTTCTGGTGCCGCCTCTCCAGCACGATTTCGATGGCCTCTCTGACGCGGCCGTCCGGCGTGATTCCCGCATCCCGCAGATAATCCAGTCCGCGCAGGACGTCGTAGTGCCAGAACGCCGGAAACGAGAAGCGGAGCCACCGCTTGTCGATCACTTCGCCCGTTCGGAGCGAGCGGAACATACGCCGGTCGAGCAGATATTTTTCGGCCCTCCGGCGTGCCTTGGTGATTGCCGCCGATTTGCGCCCCGCCCGTTCGTAATCCAGCAGTCCTTCGAGCACGCAGATGGTCGTATGGAACGAAGAGCGCCGGCTTTGGGGCGCCTCGCAGTTCCACCCTCCGTCCGCGAGCTGTTCTCCCAAAAGTCGCGCGGCCAGTGCGTCGTTCGGTTCCTTGAAATACGAGCCGATGCCGAGGATTCTGCCGTTAATGCAGGGCTCCGTTTCGCCGTCAAGAAAAGGCCGGTTGTCGAGCCGCTTAAACACCAGCCGCTTGTCCACGCGGTCGATCATTTTGCGAGCCTGCTTGCTGGCCGGGTCCAGACCGAGGTCCTTCAACACAGCCAGAGTGTAGAGGGTGACCAGCATGCCCCGGTCTTCCTTCGGCAGATCGTCTCGCCACCCGCGCGGACTCCCGCCCCAACTGCCGTCAGCAGACTGTAAGGCCAGAAGTTGGGCTCCCCAGCCTTCCGTTGCGATGCGGGACCGCTCGGCGGCAATCGCGCCGGGAGCTTCACCGGTAAGGTCCCTCATCACCTGCCAGCGGATGGCCGGGTCGGAATCGAGCAGCCATTTCAGGTGCGCTGGCCTGGGCGCATAATCCTGCAACCGCATCGATCCATTATCGCCGCAACGGCCGGCGCTATTGCCTGTCGTAAACGATCTTGATTCTCTCGCTCGAACCCGCAGGCGCAGCGTCATCGGTGATCGTCTTGCCGTCCCGCGACACTGTGAAAAGGTCCTTGTATGCCACCTTGCCATCGATCTTCTCGGTGAATTCCACGGAGCGCGCGCCGGTCTTCTTAGCGGCCATGCTGAAATTCTTGGGAATGGTCGGGCCCGTGCACGGATAATCCTTGCTATCGAATTTCACGCTGCAGACCGCATCGTAGTCGACGATCTTCATGGTCAGTCCGTCGTCGCCATTGGCGCTGATTTCCCACATCTCGGTGGATGCTTGAACCTTGGTCGACTTCCATTTGCCGGCCAGCCCCGGTCCGCCGGAAACGCGTACCCACGTCGCATCCACCTCGAAGTTCTCCCCGTTGGGCTTCTTTCCGCGGGAAGTGGCCGTCATGGTTTTTCCATCGGCGGAGATCCTGGTGGTTTCCGTGGTTGTCATGTCCCCCATTTTGACCGTCGTCTCCCAGCAATTGGGGTCGAGTTGCTTCCATGCCGCAGTCGCGCCCCATATCGCCGGATACTCCTTGCCGTCGATCTTGAATTTGTAGGACTGCCCTTCGGCGGTCATTTGCATTTCGCCCGAAGGCAGCATTTCGTAGGTCGTCGTGGTCCCGGCAAACTGGCTCTTTTCCGGGTTCAGCTTCCATTTGCCGATAAACGGCGAATCGGCCGCTATCGATATCCCGAGGGCGGCCGCGAACAGCAGAATCAGACGTGTTAGTCTCATTCGAATCCTCTTGGGTAGATTATGGACCCTCTCTCGGCCGCACGCAATTCCGCGGAC
>VFSW01015619.1_pt1 | contig 10415 bp, 12 predicted proteins | sample 5358111 | NCBI WGS metagenome assembly VFSW01 (sample SAMN11554181, study PRJNA540505) | mine drainage metagenome | isolation source: sediment from site ElyBrook_90M | place: USA: Ely Copper Mine, Vershire, VT | collected 2017
TATCCCGACCGAGCAAGACCAGGAAATCGCAAGAGTGAAACTGAGTACGATGGGAATTAAGATAGACAAATTGACACCTGAGCAGGTCAAGTACCAGACCGACTACAGCTCAGGAACGTAGGTGGTCAACCTTGCGAAGGTTTCAATACCATCGCAAGATTGGGTTGTACAAAGGCTGTTCCTGTATGCGGGACAGCCTTTCTCTTTTTCTGCGGAGCGGCGCGATACGCGAGCGAAGTGCAGGAGGATCAACCAACATGTCAGGAGGCATCAAATGAAGTCGTTATTCGTTTTGTTATCCCTTCTGCTCCCGGCTGCGACGACAATGGGACAGGTAGATGAGAACTGGATCAAGAAGGCGGCGGTGGAAAGGCTCGTGAAATACGTCAGGATCGACACGCAGTCTAAAGAAGACGCCGGGCAGGTGCCGAGCACTCAGAAACAGTTCGACCTCGCGAGAGTTTTGCTTAAAGAGCTGCAGGAGCTCGGGGTGCCGGACGCGCGGCTGGCCGAGGAACACTGCTACGTTTACGCGACGCTTCCATCCAACCTTTCCGCTGAGGAGACCGCTCGAATACCGGTCATCGGTTACATCGCGCATGTCGATGCACCACCCTCAATAAGCGACGCGGGCGTCAATCCTATTTTACACAGGAATTACCAGGGGAGCGATATTGTCCTCCCGAACGATACGACCCAGGTCATTACCGTGGAGAAAAATCCGAACCTGCTCAACAACATCGGCGGCGATATTATTACGACGGACGGGACGACGCTATTGGCCGCGGATGACAAGGCCGGGATCGCGGAGATAATGACGGCGGTCGAGTATATGCAGAAGCACCCGGAGTTCAAACACGCGACGATCAAGATCGCGTTTACGCCGGATGAAGAAGTTGGACACGGCCCGAGGTACTTCGACATCAAAGGCTTTGGTGCGAAGTACGCTTATACCGTGGACGGAGGACAGAGGGGAGAGTTCAGCGACGAGACGTTCAACGCTCAGGTCGCTGTGGTTACGTTCAACGGGAAGAACACTCATCCGGGGTACGCGAAGGGAATCCTGGTTAATTCTCTCTACGCCGCTTCCCACTTCATATCGCTCTTTCCCGAAGACATGAAACCGGAAACAACGGAGGGTAGACAGGGTTATCTCCATCCGTATGAACTCGCAGGGAACGAGGAAAGCACGAGGCTCAAGGTGCTTATCCGCGATTTCGATACGAGCGGGATGAAGGATAAAGGTAAAATTCTCGAAGACATGAAGCAGCAGACACTAAAGGAGTTTCCCAGGATTAAAATAGATCTCGTGATCACCGATACATATCGAAACATGAACTCCATCCTGTGTAAGTATCCCGACATCGTTGATTTCGCCCGGGAGGCGATGGAGAAAGCCGGGGTGAAACCGATAAAGCTTCCGGTCCGCGGCGGCACCGACGGTTCCCAGTTGACATTCATGGGTGTGCCCACAGCGAATATTTTTGCCGGCGAGGAAAACCCGCATGGTAAACTCGAATGGATTCCCGCGATGTCGATGGTAAAATCCGTGGAGACAATCATGAATATCTCTACCATCTGGGCCGAGAAGGGCGCGGCGGAATAAGGGAGACGAATACTGATAACACCGATGAGACGGAGCTTCACGGATCATACCTTGTGTAATGTGTGCCGGATGGTTTCGCGGTGTCGGTCATCTTCAACTAATTTGAAATTCACGTGAAACTGATAAAGGTCGAATCACTGGAAATTCCCGGGCTGGAACCCTACCGCACAATGCGGCGCCCCGCCGAGCACCGCGCGCGCGGCATCTTCGTGGCTGAAGGTGAGAAGGTCGTCCGGCGCCTCGTGGAGAGCGATCTCAAAATCGTGTCGGTACTCCTGACAAAGGAATGGCTGAAGGCATACTCGGGCCTTCTTGAGAATCGGGACATCGAAGAGGGAGTGTTCGTGGCAGAGAAAGACCTCATCGAACAGATAGTCGGCTACGGGCTCCATCAGGGCATAATGGCAATCGGAAAAGTGCCGGCGGAGATCGATCTCTTTCAGACTCTTGAGAAGTTGGAGAAGCCGCGCCTCCTTGTCGCGGTCGACGGGATAGCCAACTCTGAAAACATGGGAGTGATCGTCCGGAACTGCGCGGCCTTCGGCGTTGACGCCCTGGTGGTCGGCGAGACTTCATGCGACCCGTATCTCAGGCGGTCAGTGAGAAATTCTATGGGGACAATTTTCAGTCTGGGTATTTCAAGGGTCGAAGACCTTTCTACCTCATTGAAAACGTTGCGTAAAGAATTCTCGTTCCAGGTTATAGCCGCCCATCCACGAGGTGAGTCAATCGATATCAATTCCGTTGACCTGACAAAGGATGTCTGTATCGTGTTTGGGAGTGAAGGTGCTGGAATTTCGTCTTCTGTCTTGAATGAGTGCACCGTCAGTGCGAAGATCCCAATGCAGAACTCCGTTGATTCTATGAATGTTGCCAGCTCCGTTGGGGTAATCCTCTACGAAGTGTCCAGGCAAAGAGTCGGCGTCGCTCTGCGCGGATCGCAATAGGTCAGGGCAGCAACCAACTCCTTCTGCGTATTCATACCCTTCAATCCTCGGTCGGACTTCGAAACATCCTATCTTTGTTTGATCGGCTCTGTGGTTGTTGTTGCAATGAAAGATCGGGATGGACCGTTTATTTGTCATCAATAACTTCCTCATGAAGTCGCAGCACACTTTGCATACACAGGCACCTCGAACCCGTTTGGGCGCTGAGTTCACATGTCAATTCCAACTGCAAGTGTAACGGATGCGGCAAAATTACCCTCCGAGTTCCGACTATTTCGAAAATCTGGTCACAAAAAGTATAGTCTTGACTGACAAAAGCCATGTTTATATATTTTTCGAGGTTGCTTCCGATGCGAATGACGCGTATGAGTACCAACATTATTGACGGATGATAGACGCAGCTGAGTTTCAGTCGGTTACTCTTATTACCCAAAATGAGGCGATGAGATCGATTCTGCGTAACGTCGACCGGGTTGCGGAATCGGAAGCCTCGGTGTTATTGATAGGCGAAACCGGCGTGGGAAAAGAACTGCTCGCAGAATATATTCATCGAGTCAGCCCGAGGAGCGATGAGCCGTTTGTGAAGGTGAGCCTCTCCTCTATTCCGGCCGAGCTACTTGAGAGTGAGCTCTTCGGACACGATCGTGGCGCATACACGAACGCAACCGAAGAGAAGAAGGGGTTGTTTGAGATGGCGGATGGCGGGAGCATCTTCCTCGATGATATCGATGATGTGCCTATACAGGTGCAGAGCAAACTCCTCAGGTTCATTGAGTCGCGTGAGTTGATGCATGTTGGGGGAACAAGCTCGAAGCCAATCAACGTCAGATTCATAACCGCGTCCAAGGTCGATCTGAAAGAGCTGGTCAAGCGGAACATTTTCCGGGCAGACCTTTTTTACCGCCTTAACGTCGTCCCCTTTGCGATTCCGCCTCTGTGCGATCGGAAGGACGACATACCCATCCTGGTACAGCACTTTGCCCGCACATTTCAGCCAGACAGAGAGGTAAAGTTCTCGGCAGCTACTTTGAGAATCCTTCTTGATTATTCCTGGCCAGGTAACGTCAGGGAACTGAGAAACTTGATTCAGCGCCTCGTTATTTTTGTGGACCACGAGGTGAAACCGGAGGACCTCCCGGTTGAATTGAGACTCGGAGCAGATCAACCGATCAATGTTTTGGTTAGAGCGTGCTACAAGTGCTTTGTGGAAGACTCGATGACCTTCGATCAAGTGCTTTCATGCCTTGAACACAATCTTATCGCCACTGCCCTCGAAAAGTCAGGAGGGAATCAAACAAAGGCTGCGAAGAGTCTCGGCCTCAGCTTGTCCACCTTTCGAGATAAACTGAAGAAGTACCCTTCCGTCTTGTAAATCCGTCCTGCGGAATCTCGCATGCCCCTTGCGAGATCCCGTGTGTTTTCGAGAGCCACCCCATCTTCGTACTTCAATTTCATCACAAATCAGCGGCACACCGCTTGCTCATACTAACTCTTGATGACGAATGCTCAATTGCCGGTTGTCGGAGAATTGACAATTGGAGGTGAGATTGTCGAAACATACGAGAGGGACTCCAGTGCCATCGTGAAGATTTATGTCAAGTCTGGTTATTTGGAAGTTCCTATAGCAAAGGAATGCGAGATCCATCTTGGTGATAGAATTCAAATGGAGTCCTCTGTTTCGTTCAGCCACATGAAAATAGAATTTGAGGATTTTCCAAAGGGTATTACCAAAAACAACCACAGGAGGTAGCAATGTGAGATGACCCGGTTACGATCTACGAACATGCTATGATGAAAGGATATTCCAGAAGAGATTTCGTCAAAATGTGTACCTGGCTCGGTGCGTTGATGGGGATTGAAGCAAGCGGAGTTGGAAGGATAGTAAAGGCAATGGAGGTGAAGCGAAGGCTTCCGGTTGTTTGGTTCCACTTCCAGGAGTGCACATGCTGCAGCGAGTCTTTCATCCGCTCATCGCATCCGATTGTCGCAGATATCCTTCTTGATAGGATTTCGCTTGATTATACCGAGACACTGCAAGCTGCTGCAGGATATCAGGCGGAAGAAGCGCTCCATCAGACGATGAAGAATTACAACGGTGAATATCTCATGCTGGTCGAAGGGTCCGTGCCGACCGCGAACAACGGCGTGTACTGCTGCATAGCCGGACGTACCGCTCTCGATATTGTGAAAGAAGCTGCGAGTGGAGCAAAAGCCATAATTGCGTGGGGGAGCTGTGCCTCAAACGGATGTATCCAATCATCAAAGCCGAATCCCACAAGCGCGACTCCAATCCACAAGATCATAAAAGACAAGACTATTATTAAAGTGCCGGGGTGTCCCCCGATCGGTGAAGTAATGGCCGGAACGATCGTTTATCTGTTGACGTTTGACAGAATTCCCGAACTCGATTCGACAGGGCGCCCAAAGGCTTTCTACTCGAGAAGAGTACACGACACCTGCTACCGCAGACCAAACTATGATGCAGGTCTTTTCGTCGAGGCCTTCGATGATGAAAACGCGAGAAGAGGGTATTGCCTTTACAAGATGGGATGCAGAGGACCTGTCACGTACAACGCATGCGCAGTCACGAAATGGAACGATGGCGTGAGCTATCCGATCCAGTCGGGTCATCCATGTATCAGCTGCAGCGAAGCCGGTTTCTGGGACAAAGGTCCATTCTACCAGCATCTTGCGTCGTTCCCTGGTTTTGGAATCGAAGGCACCGCCGATAAAGTCGGCGAAGTGGCAGCGGCTGTAACCGCAGCTGGCATTGTGGCACATTCCGTAGTGACAAACATAAGAAAGAACAAGCTGCATCCGAATTCAAAACCTGAACCTGAGACTGCCGACAAAAAAGGGGGAGTAGATTGAAATGACCAAGAGAATAGTAGTTGATCCCATTACGAGAATAGAAGGTCACCTACGCATCGAGGTTGACGTCAAAGATGGGAAAGTGACCGACGCTTACAGCTCGGGCACAATGGTCAGAGGGTTCGAGATAATACTCAAAGGAAGGGACCCGAGAGATGCGTGGGCATTCACCGAGAGAGCCTGCGGGGTGTGTACGACAGTTCACGCACTTGCATCGGTCCGGACTGTCGAAGACGCGCTCGGAATCCAAGTGCCGCCAAACGCAGATTTGGTTCGAAATCTAATGTTTTGTGCTCAATACATGCAGGATCACGTCGTACACTTCTACCACCTTCACGCTCTTGATTGGGTGGACGTTGTAAGCGCTTTGAAAGCCGACCCGAAGAAGACCTCTCAAATAGCCCAGAGCATTTCCGATTATCCGAAAAGTTCGCCCGGATATTTCTCGGACCTACAAAAGAGGCTTCTTGCTTTTGTAAACAGCGGACAACTTGGAATATTTACGAATGGCTATTGGGGTCACCCGGCTTACAAGCTGCCGCCTGAGGTAAATCTGATTGGGGTGGCACATTACCTCGAAGCACTTGAGTGGCAAAAAGACATTGTGAAGATCCATACGATCTTCGGTGGAAAAAATCCGCATCCCAACTATGTGGTAGGTGGAGTGCCCGCTTCCATAAACATAAACGAAGAGAATTCTATCAATCCTGAAAGACTCGCCTATGTGGGAACACTTCTCGATCAGGCACAAGACTTTATTAATCAAGTATATATTCCGGACCTGCTGGCTGTTGCTCCGTTCTATCTCGATTGGGCGGGCATAGGAGGTGGACTTACGAACTACATGGCTTACGGCGACCTTCCGACAAATGGCTACGCTGATATTGCGAGCTTCAAATTTCCGCGCGGTATTGTACTTAACAGAAATCTAAACGAGGTCCACGAAGTCAGCGGAAAGGATGTCGACCAGATCAAGGAGTTCATATCACACTCGTGGTACGAATACTCTGATGGTGATGGAGTCGGAAAGCATCCGTGGGTGGGTGAGACGAAACTCAATTACACGGGACCTAATCCACCGTACGATCAGCTCAACGTCGATGGAAAGTACAGCTGGCTAAAGACTCCTCGATGGAAAGGCGATCCAATGGAGGTTGGACCACTGGCTCGTTTGCTCGTCGCCTATGCCTCGGGAAGCAAGGAGGTTCAGGAAGTAGTAAATGACACGTTGAAGACATTGAAGGCGCCGGTCAGTGCGTTGTTCTCGACTTTAGGGAGGACTGCCGCCAGAGGGCTTGAGACAAAACTCGTTTCCGGCTGGGCAAAGGAGTTCTATAAGCAGCTTCTCGCGAACTTAAAGAACGGCGACTCTCGCACGTTTAATAATGAGAAATGGGATCCTTCAACGTGGCCTGCCGAAGCGAAAGGGGTAGGGATGACCGAGGCTCCACGTGGGGCGCTCGCTCATTGGATCGTTATCAAGGACAAGAAAATTGATAACTACCAGCTCGTAGTGCCATCCACATGGAACGATTCACCGCGCGATGAAAGTGGGAAGATGTCTTCATACGAGGCAGCACTCATAGGCACGCCGATACAGGATCCGGAAAAGCCGCTCGAGATACTCAGAACCATACACTCATTCGACCCATGCATCGCTTGTGCAGTTCACCTTTATGACGAGAAAGGATCATACGTCCATCAGCTGAATACCTTTGGGAGCATGCTATGAGCAGCGTAAGAATCCGAAGGATATATGTCTGGGATATTCCCACCAGAATCTATCACTGGCTGAACTTCATAGCGATTGCGGTACTTGCTGTGACGGGATATCTGATAGGAAGCCCGCTTGCCATTCAGAGTGGAAGCGAGGCATATCAGAATTATTGGTTTGGGACAGTTCGTTTCCTCCATTTCGCCGCGGCATTCATATTCATCTTCAACTTTGTCTTCAGAATCTACTGGGGTTTCGTAGGAAACAGGTTCGCTAACTGGCGCAACTTCATACCACATACTAAGGCACAGCTGAAGGAAATGGCCGACGTCGTGAAGTTGGATGTATTTCAGGAAAAAGGAGAGCCGCTGAAGTCAATCGGACACAACGCGTTGGCGGGACTAAGCTACTTCATCTGCTTCCTGATATTTGTATTTCAAGCGGCGACAGGGTTAGCCATGTATTCCAAAATGAGCGGATTATTTTTTACGAAATGGTTTGCCTGGGTGGTCCCATTCATGGGTGGGGATGAAAACGTAAGGCAATGGCACCACCTTATGCTTTGGTTCTTCGTGATATTTGCTATGGTGCACGTGTACCTTGTTTTCTACCATGACTATGTCGAAGGGCGAGGTGTCATCTCTTCGATGGCAGGAGGCTGGAAGTTCATCGAAGAAGATGACCGGAGCTGATGAAGGGTCCGGAAGGCATAGGGTTCCAAACTCGAACAGCGATGGTGGAGGTGAAGAATACAGAGGCAATTCCCAGGGTTTTAATAATGGGTGTGGGAAACCTTCTTATGGGTGATGAAGGTGTTGGGGATCATGTTATCAGAAGGCTGGAAAGGGAACAGTTGCCGGCGTATGTGGATTTGCTTGATGGTGGTACGGGAGGGTTTCACCTACTTTCTTACCTGCAGGACTATTCCGAAATCATCATGATCGACGCAACAATGGACGGAAATCAGGCTGGCACAATCAGGATATTGCGGCCGCGTTTTGCCTCGGATTTTCCGCGCACGCTCGCCGCTCACGATATCGGCTTGAGAGACCTGGTCGAAGCGGCCTCGTTGCTCGGTGATTTGGGTAACATTACCCTGATCGCGATCTCAATTGCGTCCGTGCGAAGCATGGAACTTCGACTTTCGCCCGAGGTTGAAAAATCTGTTGAATTGATACCGGAATTGGTTATGTCCATTTTGGAAGAGAAAGGTAGGTCGGGAATTGCTGGCTTTGAAGTGACTGGATCGGCGCGAGTAGTAGGAGGCAACCCAATAGATTTGAAGACGAGTTCGCTCTGACTAAATTTCATTGTCGAGTTTCCACTCGCATGTACGCGCAAGATTCACTAAAGGCAGGAACAAACAGGTAATAGCGATGTGCTTAGGTGTTCCAGGAAAGGTTATCAGTATTGACACAAATCCCTTAGGGATGACCATGGGCAAGGTCAGTTTTGGAGGAATAATGAAGGAGGTCTGTCTTGCTTACGTCCCGGATGCGAAAGTCGGAGACTACGTGATTGTCCACGTCGGGTTTGCTATCAGCACTGTCGATGAAGAGGAAGCCAAATTTGTTTTCGACTATCTGAAGCAAGTCGGAGATCTAGAAGGTCTCGACAGACCGCAGCCCTCCTGATCTTTCCCCGGTCTTTTGAAAACATCAAAGTTCCGAGACGGGTATAGAAAACAAAGAGCATCATGCACGAACTTTCTATTGCCGAAAGCATAATTGAGATAGTGATGGAGAATCTCTCCACAAACGGTGGAGGAGAAGTCAGAAGCGTCAAGGTAAGGATCGGAGAACTTGCGGGCGTCGTTCCAGATTCACTGGATTTCTGTTTCACGGCAATTACAGCGGGTACACCACTTGAGGGTTCGAAACTTGAAATTGAAAGGACAAGCATCGTGGCACATTGTGCCGCCTGCGGAGCAGATTCAAACATCGAACGGTTTGTGTTCACGTGTCCTGTGTGCGGCGGTGTCAATATAGAAGTAGTTTCAGGAAGCGAATTACAGGTCGTGGAAATAGAGGTCGATGATGAGGATGCAATTTCCGAACGTCAAACCTCAAACGGTTCTCAAGAACCAGGCAAATGATTCTCAGATTGTCCTCGAAAAGCTGCTCCGACTCTTCAGCTGTCTTTTTGTGAGTTGAACTTTTGTGTTTGTCCCGTCAAGATATTTGTATGTCGGGATGCCGTTGCCCGCTTTGCGGCATGCCGCATCATATAAGATGTTATGATGTCGGAGCCGCAAAAGCGGCATTTGGAACCTGCAACTTGAAGCTTGGAACTTGTAGTGTCGTAGGAATTGCAGATTAGCGAAAGGGAAGTTGAGATGTCTGTGGTAACGATTGAGCGGAAGGTGTTGCAGAAAAACGACGAGCTGGCTCAACAGAACCGCGAGCTTTTTGCCAGGAATGGCGTATTTGTGATCAACCTGGTCAGTTCACCCGGTTCGGGGAAGACGAGCCTGCTCGAGAGAACCCTCGAGCATTTGAAGGGCAAAGCCAGAGTCGCCGTAATCGAGGGCGACGTGCAGACTGATCTCGATGCACAACGTGTCGCGAAGTTAGGTGTGCCAGTTGTGCAGATCGTAACGAATGGCAGTTGTCACTTGGAGGCGAAGCTTGTGCAAGATGCCCTCTCGAATATCCGTCTTGACGGCGTGGATTTGCTGGTGATAGAGAACGTGGGGAATCTTGTCTGCCCGGCGGGTTACGATCTGGGTGAAGCCATGAAGGTCGTCATTGCAAGCACAACGGAAGGCGACGATAAGCCGCTCAAGTATCCGGCAATGTTCAGGAACGCGTCGGTGCTGATCATAAATAAGATAGACCTGCTTCCGTATGTCAACTGCAGCATTGAAGGGCTGAAAAAGAATGCTCTTCAGATTAATCCCAAGTTGACGGTATTCGAGACGTCGTGTACGACTAACGCGGGCATACCCGAATGGTCCAAATGGCTCCTCGAGAAAACAAAGTAGCGACGATCGCACCGTCCGGTGTTCGACGGACTGTCCGGCTTCACATTTCCCTGCACGGAGCAGTTCAGGGAGTGGGATTCAGGCCGTTTGTTTACAGGCTCGCGACAGGGATGGGCCTCAAAGGCTGGGTACTCAACTCATCGCAGGGTGTCTTCGTGGATGTCGAGGGAGACAAGCCATCGCTTGACCGGTTCCTTGTCCGGCTCGGCGAAGAGAAGCCTCCGCGTGCTTATATCCAGGGAATGGAAACTTCATTTCTTGACCCCGTCGGATACACTGCTTTCGAAATAAGAC
>VFSW01015620.1_pt1 | contig 10414 bp, 9 predicted proteins | sample 5358111 | NCBI WGS metagenome assembly VFSW01 (sample SAMN11554181, study PRJNA540505) | mine drainage metagenome | isolation source: sediment from site ElyBrook_90M | place: USA: Ely Copper Mine, Vershire, VT | collected 2017
ATCCCAGATAATTCTCGATGCGCGCGCGGGCGCCGGCCTGTCCGCCGAACGCCCGCGAATCGCACACCGCAACCGCAAGCCCCTCGGAGGCAGCATAGACCGCGGTGGACAATCCGGCCGGACCGCTGCCGACCACGGCGACGTCGTAGACCTTGTCCTTGGCCAGCGCGCGGATCATGCCCATCGCGCGCGCCAGTTCGGCTTCGCGCGGGTTGCGCAGCACGGCGCCGTCGGGGACCACCACCAGCGGCCAGTCGGCCGGCGACGGGGAATACCGTGCGATCAGTTCGGCGGCGTCGGTATCGGCGACCGGATCGAGCAGATGATGCGGATAGCCGTTACGGGTCAGAAACCCCTGCAGGCGAATCACGCCGGCCGAATCGGAGGGGCCGATCAGCACCGGGCCCCCGGCGCCGCCGCGGATCAGGCTGACGCGGCGCAGGATCAGCGCGCGCATGATGCGCTCGCCGAGATCGGCCTCGGCGACCAGCAGCGCCCGCAGCCGTTCCGGCGGGATCAGCAGCGTCTCGACCTCGCCCTCGGCGTGACCGTCGACCAGCGCGACGCGGCCGGAGAGTTGACCGATCTCGGCGAGAAACTGCCCCGGCCCCTGATCGATGATGGGCGTGACATGCCCCAAGCCGTCGCGCTGCGTGATCGCGACATGGCCCGACAACACGACGAACATGCCCGGTCCGGGCTTTCCGGTCTCGAACAGTCTTTCGCCGTCCTGGTAAATGCGCTCGGCGCCGAACCGGCGCATCCGCGCGATTTCCTGCGGCGTCAGCGTCGGAAATGTCTGCTCATAACGCGGGAAAGCGGTTGCCGCCGGAACACCCTGATCTGCCCCATCGCCCATCGCCGGTCCTGCCCCCATTCGCCTCGGCCAAAGAAAACCGGACGATCAAGGAAATTCCCGGGCAAGCCAACCGGCTATTTGCCCGGGTTTTTTCCGCTGCCCTCGCGGCGCTCGATGTCATCGGAACTGGACGACGCGATCGTGACATCGTCGCGCCCCCTGGCCTGGGATTTTCTGCGCCTGAGATTTTCGCGAAGCGCCCGCTTCAGCCGGTCCTGGCGCAGATCCTTCGCGAGCCTTGCCGATCTCTCCCCGCCGCTGTCCTCGCCGTCCGTCATCGTCGACCTGTCGGAATGTCCCGCACCTGAAACCCTACCAGCCCAAAACCCGACCGGATGGGCGAAATTCAGGCACCGGCGAGAAAATGGGGGACCCGATCGGGCCGCCACCGCGGCCAGGCGCCGCCTGGGCCGGATTCCCGGCCAATTGGCAAGCCAAGCCGGTCCCCGCGCTTGCGCGCCCTCCGGCCTTGTGGCAAGGATCGGCCCGCCTTGGAGGAGCCCTTTGGGCCGATTCCCGTATCCGGGCATGCTGCCGTAGCTCAGTGGTAGAGCACTCCATTGGTAATGGAGAGGTCGACAGTTCAATCCTGTCTGGCAGCACCAGTTTTCTCTCGGGAAAACCCTGTAAAATCAGCATAAATCCACGTTTCCATTTGGCTGCCGGTTCCAGCCATTTCGGCTATTTCGCCCGGAACAGACCAGGAAAGCGTGAGCCAACTGATACAAAGCTGGCACGATGGTTCGCATTTTGTCCGCTTATCCAAACAGTGCAGCCAGCGGCCATTTCGCTTCGTGCGACAAGGTGCGCTGCGGACCGTGAGGGGTCTTGGAGAGGTCCCTCCGCCTCAGATACCGACGAGCGATCGAATGCAACCGAGAGACTTCCTGGGAAACTCGCGATAGCCACCACCTTCAAGACCGTCGATGTGCGCCGCCTGGATCGTTTCCAGGCACCGTGCTTCGTGCCTGAACCGAGGCCGCGCGATTTATGCCCCGGCTCGCGCCGCAAGTTCCGTCTATGTTTTTCTCAAAAGATATGATGCGAGCATACGCCGGGCGTCCGCCCGACGCTCAGCCCGCCATTTAGGTCTTGATAGGTCGTGCCCAAACTCGTTTGACAGCGTGTGAACATTGGTCAGATGAAACTGACTGAGCGCGGCGATCATGATGTAGAGGCGGAGCGGATTTATATCGGCGGCGAGTTTTCCTTCCGCGACACCTCTTGAGAGCAACCGTTCCGTCATCGACAGCACGGGAGATGACATCTCGTGGATACGAGGCGACTTCTTCATATTGCGCGCCTTCATCAAATTCTCGGTCCGCAGAAGACTGACGAGGTGACCGTTGCGCTCAAAGTGGCCGTTCATGAAATCAAACAGCTGAAGCAGCCCTTCCAGGGGATCGAGATGTTCGACGTCGAGCGTAAGCTCTTCGGTACGGAGCGCAGCAAGGGCACTTTCCAGCGTCGCGACGTAGAGCGCCGATTTGCTGCCAAATTGCTCATAGAGCATCCGGGGATTTGTCCCCGCCTTGCGGACAATGCGGCTGATGCGTCCGCCGGCGAGGCCGTGAGTGGCGAACTCCGCCGTGGCGGCGCGCAAAATCTCCTGACGGTTTTGCTCCGCGGAACGGCGCGGACGGCGCCGCGACGGATGCTTGCTCGCGGCGTCGAGCGTGGAATCCCGGTAAGTCATACCTGTTCTTTGGAATCGACGAGGTTCGCCCAAGGGCTTCCGATCTCGAGTAGCGCGCGATCATGGCCTGACGACGCCAGAATGGACAGACCGACGGGACATCCATCCACATTACCGACGGGCACGCTGAGCTGTGGCAGCCCGGTGTGACCGGCGATCGACGTGATAGTGAGGGCCCGCCGGTAGAAATCGGAAAACTCCGATGGCGCAGCATCCTTTCGCAGCGCGACGCGGGGGGTCGTCGGGATGACCAACCCGACACCGTCGCCAAGCATTGCGCGGACACGGGCGGCAAGGGATGCGCGGACGGGAGTCCAGCGGGCGACTTCGGCCGGCGTGATCGACGATGCCTCGGCAAAACGCGGTGCGACCCTCTCACCGAATCTGGGTTTCGCAGAGCATATCCACGGCCCCAGCGTTTTCCAGATCCCGCAGCATTGCACGACGCGGTAGCACTCAAGCCACTCGTCCGGCGCTCCGTCAAACAGTGTGATCTCATCGGAAATTTCCAACGTCTCGCAGCGTGACCGCAGCATCGCCGACACATCGGGATCGGCCAGCGCGAACGCGTCACGTACCAGCCGAAGCTTGCGGATCGGGGCAATATCCGCCTTCGGCAACAGCGCGTCGCCGGCGAGGCTCAGCGTCTCTATATCACGCGCGAACCAGCCAATAGTGTCGTAGGATGGCGAGAACGGAATGACGCCGTCCACCGATACCACGCCGTGGGTTGGCCGGAAGCCGTATACGCCGACAAAACTTGCCGGCACACGAACCGAACCGCCGGTATCGGTGCCGACGGCAAAATCGACCAGTCCCGCGGCGACCGCCACTGCCGACCCGCTCGATGAGCCTCCAGGAAACCGGTCCGGGCAGGCAGGATTGACCGGCGTGCCGTAATGCGCGTTGATGCCTTCGAGGCCGAAGGCGAGTTCATCGGTAATGGTTTTTCCATGCAAGGTCGCGCCCGCAGCCAGGAGCGCCACCACGGCAGGCGCCGACGTCGCCGCCGGTCTTTGCCCCTTCAACCATTCCGGATTGCCGCCGCCGGTTGGCGTCCCGGCAACGTCGATCAGGTCCTTGACGGCGAATGTCAGTCCATTGAGCCGTCCCGCGGCGGACGGACCCATGGTCACGCGCGGACCCGGCACGAACGCCCCAAAGTCAGCCGCGGCAGAACCTGCGATCGATGTCGGTTCGGCCGACGTCACGCTATCCTCCGGCCCGCTTGCCGAGCGAAGCGATCACGGCGCCGGAGTCGGTGACGAAGCCGAAGCATTTCTTCACGTTCCAGATGGTTGCCTCCGTACAGAAATCCGGCGACGTGGTGGCGCAGCAATCTTGGACCAGGATACAGCCGTAGCCCAAAAAATTGGCATCGGTAAGCGAGTGCAGCACGCATTGATCGGTATTGACACCGGCGAACAGGATCGAGCGGACGCCCAGGTTGCGCAGGATGCTGTCGAGCGGCGTATCCCAGAAACCGCTGATGCGATACTTGTCGACCTTGATGTCCTCGGGCGCCTGGACGAGTTCGTCCACCACCGCAGCCGCCCAGGAGTCCTTCTCCAGCACGTGGGCCCCGCTGCCAGGCAGGGGATCGCCGAGCCCCACGCCAACTCCGGCAGGCTTGTAAAGGTGGATCTGGTTCGGCGGCATGTTGGCAAGGTCGGGGCGATTGCCCCAGTTCACCCAGATCACAGGCACGCCGGCCTGACGCAGCGTCGGCAGCAAGCGCTGCAGCGGCGCGATCGGCTTGCGATCCGGCCGAAAGTCGGCACCCAGATGATCGACCCATCCGCCCGGCGCACAGAAATCGTTTTGCATGTCGATCACGATCACCGCTGTGCGCAGCAGATCGACCGTCACGTTTTGCGGGGCGCAAGCGATCGTGACGGGAACCGGCGTCGGCGCCGGCATCGCCATGTCGACCTCGCGCTCCGTCGCCCACCACGCGAATTGACGACCCAGCCCGAGTTGACCGCAGGTCGGAATGTCTGCCCGCTTGTCGACTGCTTTCATGTCTGCCTCTCTGGCCTGGCTAGGACCGCTCTATGCCCGTCAGGACAGCGCCCCGGAATGCCGTCGTGACCGAGCGACGCGATCTTGCGCTGCACCTTTGTCCCTTCACTCCGTGTTGCAAATTCGTTGCCAAAAAAATTCACAAGGGAATTCAGTGCCGTCCGACCGGCGCATCGCGGCTTTGCCCAGGAATCCGACAACGCTGGCGCCATCTTGGATAAAAAGTAAGCATTCATTTGTTTCGGGTCTCCTTTTTCAAACATATACCAAATAATTTCAATTGCTTAGCTCCTTGGCATGGCGCTTGCTGCTGCGTTTCAGTTAGCCAATTTTTCTTTCAAATATCTTCCAACGCGGGGGTTTTCCATGTTGTCACGCCGCCTGCTCCTCAAGGGAGCGCTGCTCACCGGTGCGTTCATATCCGTTACGATGTCCGTGCCCGTCGCCCACGCCGCCGACGCGCTCAAGGTCGGCATCCTGATTCCGGGATCGAAGTCCGACAAGGGCTGGATGGAGTCGTCTTACGACGGCTTGACGGCGTCGCAGAAAAAATACGGCGACAAGATCCAGGTCCAGATGATCGAGAACATCAATTACGCCGACATGGATCAGGCGCTGACAAATCTTGCCGGCAAGAACGACCTGGTGATCGGTGTCGGTGGCCAGACCCAGGCGTCGGTCTACAAGATCGCGAAGCGCTTTCCGAAGGTCCACTTCTCGATCGTCGGCGGCAACGAGGGCGAAAGCGCACCCAACGTCGCTGGATACGATGTCAAGCAGGCCGAGATCGCCTATGTCGCCGGGGTGGCGGCGGCCATGCTGTCGAAAAACGGTGCCATCAGCTATGTCGGCGGCCTCGAAATCCCCTCGATCGTCAATGCCGGGAAGGAGTTCGGCAAGGGCGCGAAATCCGTCAACGCCAACATCAAGTATTTCGAGAACTACACCGGCGATTTCGACGACGTCGCCAAGGCAAAGGAAGCAACGCTGGCTGCCATCGCCCAGGGCGCCGATATCCACTACCACATCCTGAACCTCGGCCTGCGCGGTATGGAACAGGCCGCGAAGGAAAAAGGCACCCACATCATCGGCAGCTACACCGACCGCTGCGGCAGCGATCCGCTCTACGTCGCCTACTCCATCACCGGCACCGGTTATCAGGTACAGTATGCCATCGACGAGGCGGTGAAGGGCACCTGGCAGGCAGGCTACAAGGAGTTCGGCCTCAAGATGGGTCCGGAAGCCTCCGGCATGGTTATTTGCGGCGGCACCGCCGAGCAGAAAGCCAAGCTTGACGCGGTCATGAAGGATATCATGTCCGGCAAGATAACTGTTCTGAAGGGCTGAAGCAGCAGCCATGAACATGGCGTCCGCACCGGCGGAGATTGTGGCCGAACAGCTTCTGTCGCTTTCGGCGATCACGAAGCGGTTCGGCAGCTTCACGGCCCTGTCGGACGTCTCGCTCGACATCCGCCCCGGTGAAATTCACTGCATTCTTGGTGAAAACGGCGCCGGCAAGTCCACGCTTTGCAATCTGATTTTCGGCGTGCACCGGCCGGACGCCGGCGCCATGTGCTATCGCGGTGCAAGGTTCGAACCGTCGGGCCCGGCGGACTCGCTGGCCCAGGGCATCGCCATGGTACACCAGCATTTCAGCCTGGTGCCCGACATGAGCGTGGTCGACAACGTGCTGCTGGGACGGGAACGGGGCATTCTCAACCGCAAGCACTGCGCCCGGCAGCTCGAACAGCTGGCGGTCGACTATGGCCTGCCGCTCGACCCGTTCGCGAAGATCGAGGATATCTCGGTCGGCGAACGCCAGCGCGTCGAAATCGTTAAATGTCTGATCCGCGATCCGTCCCTGTTCGTGCTGGACGAGCCCACCGCCGTCCTGCTGCCGGACGAGATCGCCGCCCTGTTGGAAGTCTGCCACCGCGTCGCCTCCAGCGGACGTGCGGTGGTGCTGGTGACGCACAAGCTCGCCGAGATCAAGAAGATCGCGGATCGGGTCACGGTGCTGCGCGGCGGGCGTGTTGTCGCCACCTCGGACAATCCCGCGGCCGAGATCGACTCCCTGGTCCGGGCCATGATCCAGGGTAATGTCGAGACGCTGGATAAATCGGCTGCCTCCATTCTCGGCCTTGAGCCAGTCAGCGGCCTCGATTCTAGAAAGCAGCAGGCGCGAAGAGCGAGGGTCGAAGCCTTGCAGATCGATGGCCTGACGGTAAAGGACTATCAGGGCGTCACCCGGCTCGACAATTTCACGCTGACGGTCGACCGGGGCGAGATCGTCGGCGTCGCCGGCGTCGAAGGTAACGGCCAGAGCGAACTCACCGCCGTGCTCGCCGGAATGATGTCCCCGTCGGACGGAAGAATCCATCTCGGCACAACCGATCTGACCGCGCGGTCGCCGAAGGAGATCACCGCGGCCGGGGTCGGTATTGTCCCGGAAGACCGCCACGCCGTCGGCTGCGTCACCGGGATGAGCCTCGCCGAAAATATCTACCTGAACCGTCTCGACGAGTTCACCCGTTTCGGCTTTCTCAGGCGCGCGGCCCTGGAGAGCGAAGCGGCCACCCTGATGCAGCGGTTCGATGTCCGCGCCCGAGGGCCCGGCGCACTGTTTTCAAGCCTCTCCGGCGGCAATCAGCAGAAGGCGGTGTTGGCGCGGGAGATCACGCTGCCTAATCTGGCCTGCCTGGTCGCGGCCCAGCCCACGCGCGGGCTGGATGTCGGCGCGGTCGCAGCCGTCTACAGCCACATCCGCGCTGCCTGCGCTCGCGGCGTCGCCATCCTGCTGGTTTCTTCCGAACTCGACGAACTGCTCACCGTGGCAGATCGCATCGTCGTGCTCTACCGTGGTCGGATCATGGGATCCTGTATCGCCGATCCGGAAAAGCGGGAAGCGATCGGCGCCATGATGGCGGGACAGCCGCAGTGACGACGCTCCCTCAGCAGCCGGAAACCGCCGCCAACACGGCTGCCGGGACCGCCGCAAGGTCCGGTTTAGCTGTTCACCCCGCGCTGCTGGTGCCGGTGCTGGCGGTTGGATTTGCCGCACTGATCGGGCTCGCGCTGATCGCCGTCATCGGCGTGTCGGTGCCGAATGCGATCGCGGCCTTTGTCGACGGCACACTCGGCTCCCCCTATGCCATAGCGGCATCGCTCAACCGCAGCACGGTGTTTGCGCTGGTCGGCTTCGGCTTCATACTCGCCAACCGCGCGAACCTGACCAATGTGGGAGGCGAAGGACAGATCGCGGTGGGCGGCATCGCGGCGACGGCTGTGGCGCTCTATGGCCATGTCAGCGGGCTTCCGCTGGGTCTTTCGTTTATCGTGCCGATGCTGGCGGCCGTGCTGGCCGGCGCGCTGTGGGGCGCGCTCGCAGCCATTCTGAAGGTCAAATCCGGAACCAACGAGGTGATCAGCACGTTGCTGCTGTCATTCGTCGGGGTGTGGCTTCTGTACTGGTGCGTACAATCACCGGCGTTTCTTCGCAAGCCGATGACGAGTTCGGCGACATTGCCCGAGTCGCTTGAAATTCCCGAAACGACGCAACTTCCGCTCCTGACCGGCGATTACTCCTTCCCGCTTCACGTTGGGCTTCCAATTACCATCGTCATTGCGATTGTCGTCGCCGTGCTGTTGTCGAAGACCGTGCTCGGTTTGCGTCTCCGTGCCGTCGGCCTCAACCCCGTGGCGTCGAAACGGGCTGGCATTTCCTACGTTCGAACCGTCATCTTCGCTCTGGCGACGGCGGGGGCGCTGGGCGGATTGGCGGGTGCGCTGATGCTGCTTGGTGAACAATACACACTGAAGGACGGCTTCTCCTCGGGCTATGGTTTCGACGGTCTCGTTGCCGGGCTGTTGTCGCGCGGTTCCGTTACCGGCGTCATCGCGGCGTCCCTGTTATTCGGGTTCATGCGCTCGGGCGGCATCAACATGGAAATGGTGGCCGCAGTTCCCACGGCGCTGGTCGTAGTCATTCAGGGGCTGATCGTCATTACGCTGGCGGGCGCGACGCTGTTCATTGAAAGATGGGAGCGACAATGAGCTGGGAATTGTTCGCCGTCTTCCTAGGTTCGTCTATTCGGCTGGCGACGCCGTTACTGCTGGCCGGGATAGGCGAAATGGTCAGCGAGCGCGCCGGCGTCCTCAATATGAGCATTGAGGGCATGATGCTGACGGCGGCGTTCGCGGCGGCTGTCGGCTCCTGGGCCACCGGTGATCCCGTGCTTGGACTTCTGATCGGCATTATTGCGGTTCAGCCCGTCGCGCTGCTGCAGGCCTTTCTCAGCAACACGTTGCGCGCCAATCAGATCGTGTCAGGTATCGGCATCAACATCCTGGTGCTGGGAGCAACCACGCTGGCCTATCGCGAAATTTTCGGCGCGCGTTCTCGCGCGGAAATTCCCGGGCTGGCAAAGGTCAAACCGCCGCTGGTGGGTGACATTCCGGTGATCGGCACCGCCGTGTTCGAACAGGTATGGCTGTTCTACGCCGGCATTGCGCTGATCGTGGCCACGGCGCTGGTGCTGCGCTACACATCGGTCGGGATTGCAATTCACGCGGCTGGAGCCGAACCCAAAGCCGTCGACAAATCCGGCCTGTCGGTCACCGGCATTCGTTATGGATGCGTCTTGTTCGCCGGCTTCATGGCCTCGCTCTCGGGCGCGTTTCTCTCCATTGGCGATATCCACACGTTTACGGAAGGCATGACCAGGGGCGCCGGATATCTCGCCATCGCCTCGGTGATCTTTGGAAAATGGAGAATCGGCGGCACGATTCTCGCTTGTTTGCTGTTTGGCGCAGCTACCGCACTGCAATTCCAGCTGCCCGCGCTCGGCATCGCCGTGCCGAACGCGTTGCTGATCATGCTGCCCTATCTTCTGGCCTTGCTGGCGGTAGGCGGATTGGTCGGTCGCCAACTGGCGCCGGCAACGCTTGGCGAGCCTTATCGTCGCTGATCTTTGTTCGCCGGAAGAATTGCCGACTGCGACAAGCGAATTCCAGTCCAAAGCTCACCTTCTTCAGAACGAAGGGATGACGGCTGTCGGACGAAATGTAAGATCCGTCAGTGGCTCGGAAATTTCGTTGGGCAGCCAGAAAGTCCGCACATTCAAACAATGCAGGCAGCGGCCATTTCGCTTTCGTGCGCAATGGGGTCGCCGACTTCAGCAAGGCCTTGGAGAGGTCTACAGGGGATACGTAGCCCAGGGCATTGCCGGGCTCCCAGTCATGGGTCGCACCCGACTGGAGCCTTGCTGCCAGGTCGAGTTCCAGCCCTGACCGTGTGGCGAGGACGTTTTCACCCGCCAGAACCGTTCGAGAAGACCCGGCTTGCCAGCACGTCGGAGGCGTCCAGCGACATGATGTCGTCGGCGCTCAGCACCCGGTCGAGATCGGCAACCAGGCGGTTGGCCTGGCGCAGCCGCATGCGGTCGAGCGCGTTGCGGATCGACCGCGCGTTGGAGAACAGCGGCTGGGTCTTGCGCAAGGCGATGTAGCGGATGAATGCCTGCCGTGCGTCCGGCCGGAGCCGGTAATTCATGTCCTGCAGCATCAGTTCGGCGATCGCCAGCAGTTCCTCGTCGGAATAATCCGGAAAGTCTATGTGGTGGGCGATGCGGGAGCGGAAGCCCGGATTGCTGGCGAAGAACTTGTCCATGCGGTCGCCGTATCCGGCCAGAATCACCACCAGGTCCTCGCGCTGCGATTCCATCACCTGCAGGAGGATCTCGATCGCCTCCTGCCCATAGTCACGTTCGTTGTCGGGACGATGCAGGTAGTAGGCCTCGTCGATGAACAGCACGCCGCCCATCGCCTTCTTCAGGATC
>VFSW01015621.1_pt1 | contig 10414 bp, 10 predicted proteins | sample 5358111 | NCBI WGS metagenome assembly VFSW01 (sample SAMN11554181, study PRJNA540505) | mine drainage metagenome | isolation source: sediment from site ElyBrook_90M | place: USA: Ely Copper Mine, Vershire, VT | collected 2017
CCCCCCGGCCGGGCGGGGCCTGGGCCGCGCCGGGCGTGCGGGGCCCGGGGCGCGGTTACATGCCCCCCCCGCCCCACTGGCGGGGGGCGACTCCGGCTGTTGTGGGCGGCGCGGGCAGCACCAGCGTTTCAATCCGCGCCCCGCTCACTTGAGCGGGGCGACCACGGTCAACGTCGGATCCGGCTCAACGTCCGGCGTTTCAATCCGCGCCCCGCTCACTTGAGCGGGGCGACCGCGGCCTCGCCCTTCGGTTGAGCCGCAAGGGTTTTGTAGCCCATTTCCGCCAACCTGCCAATACTTCCCGTTTCGTCGCAGACGCGTATGTCAATGAACAGTCGAAAGTGTCCAACTTTGCTCGCGTTCTCGCGTTCCGCGAAACTCCGCAGTCTAGCCCGGCACTGGCGGTTCGCGGACGCCTGGGTCACAGCAGGAGAGGTTCGGTCAGGTCCACCGGCTTGGCGACGCCATGATGCTCGGTGCGCAGGACCGCCTTTTCATCCAGGAAGTAGAGCCGCAGCGAGTCTTCTTCTTCCTTCATCTCCCGCAGCAGCCGGTCGCGCAGGTTCACCCATTCCTTTTGCCCGACCTGGCATTCGAACACCGATTTCTGGACGCGCGTCCCGTAGTCTGCGCAGACGCGAGCCACGCGGCGCAAACGCCGCCGTCCGGCCTTTTCCACGGTCGAAACGTCGTAGGTCACGAGCACGAGCATGGCAGCCGCCTCCTATTTCGGGACCAAAGGCAGATAATCCGGCAAGTCGCCGCGCAGATGCCTGGCGAGAAGGCGCGCCTGGATGAAGGGCATTTGCGCCAGCCGGAGGTTTTGCTCCAGCAACGGGTGATTCAGCATTTCCTGTTTGCGCTCCTGGTAGGCTCGGATGACGCGCTTGCGACCGGCGTCCGTGAGTTCCACGGCGCCGCCCTCGCGCGCCGCGAAGTCTTCCGGCGAAAGCTGCTGGCGATTGATGAGCGTCACCGCCAGCCGGTCGGCCAGCCACGGGCGAAATTCCTCCATCAGGTCGAGGGCGAGCGAGGGCCGGTTCGGCCGGTCGGCGTGCAGGAAGCCCACGAAGGGATCCAGGCCGATGCTCGTCAGCGCGGCGACGCAATCGTGCCGCACCAGCGCGTAGAGGAAGGAGAGCAGGCAGTTGATGCGGTCGCGCGGCGGGCGCCGGTTCCGGGTGGTGAACGCGAACGCCTCGCGCTGCTGCTTGAGCAGCAGGCGGAACACGGAGAAATACTGCTGCGATCCCAGGCCTTCCGCGCCGCGCACTTGGTCCAAATCCGTTTGCTCCGCCAAGCAGTGGACTTGCCGGGCCAGCCCCTCCACGACGCTTTGAAGCTGGTTGCGCTCGTCCTCCGAATCGCTTTCGCGCGCGGCTCGGAGGAGGCTGTGGCGCGAGTTTTGGAGTTTGCCGGCGACAATCTGCCGGGCAAGGGCGGCGCACTTGGCCGGGTCATCTGCCACGCGAAACTGCGTCCGGCGCAGGGTGACGCTGGTGTCGGCCACGCCGGTCAGGCGCGCCTGGAAATGGCCAAACTCGCTGAGGAAGTTCACCGCCACGCCGTGTTCCCAGCACAGATCCAGCGCGGGCGGACTGACGGTGCTGGCGCCGAAGACGCACACGGATTCCAAGTGATGAATCGGGATCGAGAGCTTGCGCCACTCGCTCGCCTTTTCCCGCGACCGCTCGGCTTCCGCCAGGTTCGGCGGATACACCGGCACTTCCGCGATCAGCGTCAGATGGTCGCGGCTGAGGTAACTGCCGCGCGTGAGCAGGTAGAGGGTGTTTTGCTGGATTTCCGACATCGTCGTTGGGCGTTGGCCAACTTACGTTTCAAACAACGCCCGGCCCACCCGCGTCACCCGCTCCGGCTGCGACGTCACCTTGGGCAGGCAAATCTCGTACAGCGAACACTGCTCACACGCCGGCTTGAACACCGCTGGCGGCAACGAATCGCTTCCCGTCTGCGCCGCCAGCGCCCGCAGATTCGCAACCGCCTTCTCGACACATTCCCGCAGTTCCGCCGTAAACTCGACTTCACGCCGCCGCTTGCTGTCGGCATGGAAGACGGCGCCGCGCGACACCGCGACGTTGAACATCTCTTCCAGGCATAGCGCCTGAGCGCACAACTGGGCGTCATCGTTTTCAAACTGCCGTCGCTTGCCCACCTTGAATTCGACGGGGAACAGCGTGCCGTCGGCCCATTGCTCCACAATGTCGCATTTGCCGTTCAATCCAAACCGCTCCGAGAACACCGGCAGAGCGCGCAGCAGCTTCACGCCTTCCACCACTTCGTAGCCCCGGAGGTCCGCGTGCTCGTGGACGATGTCCCCGCGCTCCGTGTGAACATTCGCCTCCCGCCAGCCCTCGACGACCTTCAACGCCGCCCGCCGCGGACAGTAGAGATAATCGTTCAGCAACGAGAGCGGAAGTGCTTCGGTCACGATTCATCTCCCCTGGAAACTTGAGGAAACCCCCGCGCTCCATGCCAGAAGCGGACGACTTCGATACGCTGCTGTTGCGGCCGCACCCGGTGGATGATCCGATACGAGCGGCAAATGATCTCCCGCAAATCCTCTTGCTGGAATTCAGGCACGACCCGTCCCATCTGCGGAAACGCCGCCAGCCCCTCGGCACGAACGATCAGTTCGTAACCCACGCGGGCGGCGGCGTCTGAATTCTGCCGGGCGATGAAGCGAACGATGCTCTCGAGATCGGCCCGCGCAGACGGCGCAATGACTACTTTCCAGCCCATTCGGCGATCTTCGATTTGACCTCCTCAATCGGGATGCCTTCGCCCCGGTCCAATTCCGCCAGGCCTTGTTCCACCGCCTGCCGGAATTCCAGTTCGCTGATGGCGTCCACGAGTGTGGCGTCCGGCGGCAGTTTCTCCGCCACTTCCAAGAGAGTCTCTTTCGTGCTCATACGTTTTGTCTATAGCTCAAACCGCTGGCGCGTGCCAGCCTGCTGTCGAGATTCGCGGTTTGCGATTTTGGAATTACGATTGGGGTCGCGAAGATTTGCCGCCGGATTGTTTCGGCGGAATTTCCCAAACGAGGCGCTTGGCTTTGATGACCGCAACACCTTCGCCGTTCTTGCCAGCTTTGACCTCGCCATCTTTGGTGACGTGGTATTGATCGGCTGGTGACGTGCCCGTGTAATCGTCCAAGCTGCGCGGAAATTCGCTGTCGCTGGATGCAAAGACCTTCTTGCCGTCCTTGTTCTTTGTGACAGCTTCGATCTTCACCTGTTCGAACATCTTGTGGGCGGGCGCATTGCCCAAGGCGGACTGGTGCTGGAAATCCACCAAGCCAACCAGCCGGAGATGCCGCCCGGCGGCGTGATCGTCGTCGAACATGTGGACCAGCGCGAACAGGAAATTGTCCAGGTCGTAGTAAGTGAACCGGGTCTTGGCCGCGAACGCGGGCGAGAAGTGGATGTGGCAGCGATATAGGCCATAATCAATGCCGTATTTGCGGCCCATCGTGCGGCTGTCGCCGGATTCCGCCGCCGCTTGCTTTTTCTTCTCGTCCACGCTGGCAACAGCGCAACGCGTGATTGTCGAGTCCAGTGGCAGCACTTTGTCGAGGCTCTCGGAGAAGGTGAACTGGAGGGGACCGCGAATCTGGCCGTAGAAGCTGCCCTTGAGCGGGCCTTCGGTTGAGAGCACACCGCCAAAGGCGCGCAGGTCAAAGAACGTGCGCATGACGGCGAGTTGATAAGCGCGGCGTTTCGCTTCTTCAGCCGGGCTGGTTTCCTTCGGTTGCTCTGCCTCATCGCCTTCCGGTGCTGGCGTTTCGCTGGCCTCGGCATTCGCGGCCTCATTGGCTTGCGTTTCGTTTTCCTTGCCTTTGCCTTTCTTGCCCTTGCCACCCTTAGCCTTTGTGGCGAGCCATGCTTTGGGGTCTTGCTTCAGTTCCTTCTCAAAGATTTCCTTAGCAAGCGTCTCGATACGCTTGGCGTCCTCCATCCCCGTCTTGGGATCAAACAGCTCTTGGAGAACCGCGCCTTCACGAATGAAAATCTCGTAGCCGCTCCGATCCTCTTTTTTGTCGGTGTCATCCTGCCAGGCACGCGGTTCACTTGCGTGCGGATAGTAGAGCGTGAAGAAGTTCCTGATTTTGCGTTTCAGGCAGACATCGGTGACGAGGCCCTTGAGCGAGTCCGGCTGGACGCGTGGCATGTTGCCGGTGTCGGGGTCGCCGTTGGGATTGGACTTGGCGCAGTCGAATAGCAGCACGAATTCGTGCCGTTCGCCGACGATGTCGCCGGGTTTCTTGCCGGCGGGGAGTTCGATCTGGTTGTGATGGAGTTTGTCTGGAGTGTTCATGATCAATTCCTTGTTAAGCGTTTGAGGGTTCGGGCTTGTCAGACTGAGAGTTGGGCCATTGGCGGCAACGCTCGCGTTCGTAATAGAAGCCCAAAGCAAACCGGCCCTGGTCTTCAAGTGAAAGGAGGCGGGGGAAGTCGCCATCAGCGGCTTCCTTGAGCCGGGTAACGATGGCGGCCAAGCCTTCAAAATCTTGGGGCACGCCATCTTTGCGTTTCTCTTTTGGCACACCGAATTCCAAGTTGTAGGCCCATCCGCCGCCAATCTTTTGCAGATGGTAACGCGCAAGCTGGCAGAGCCGCGGGAACACAAGTGCCGGGGTTGCCGACGCCGCGCCATAGAGACGGTTGGCCGGCGACGATGCGCTCTTTCCGTCGTGGGCGGCATCATGGATTTTGTCGAGCAGGGCGAGCAATCGCCCGCAGAGGATTGCGGTTTCTTTGGCATTCATAATCAATTCAGTGTTGGTGCGTAACGGGGCGTTTGGTTTGAGGGCAAAGTAGAGTTGAATGAGCGCCGTTCTAGCGGCGAGGCGCGCTTTGAAATCAGCGGTGTCGGGATCGCCGGAGGCCAGTTCGACCCGTTGGCGCTCGATGGTGGCGGCCAGTAGATCGAATGACAGCGGTGTGCCGCGCCAGGCCGCTTCAAAGAGAGCGTTGTAGCTGGCGGGGGCTGGCTTGGTTTTCTGCTTCTTGGTCTTGGCAATGGTGGCCCAAGCCAAGTCGCGCAATGGTGGCGTCTGTTCTTCGCCCTCTGGCAATGCGATGGCTTCAAAGTATCTGCGGACATGCTGGTCGGCGTGGCCGAGGGTGTCGGTATGCCAGGACCGAACTGAGAACCGGCCCGTTCCTTTGAGCAGAATGGCAACATGAAAATCCGCCGTGGCGATTTCGGGCGGCCTCGTTCCCCAAATGCCGTGCAGGTAATCTTGGACAGCCAAGGGATCGGGCTTTTCCAAATCAAGAAGCTGCATGAAGTCGGCTGTGACCTGTTGACTCAATTCCTTTGGAACAGCCCAAAAGACAGCGGTTTCGTCGCCTAATTGAAGCGAAGCGTTCGGGTCGGCAAGCAAAGCGTTCAAGCCAGCGGCTGCCCTTTCGGCGGTTTCAAGGCGGAAGGTGGCAGTTTGGCTTCCAAGGCCGAAACTTCTGAAAGGCGCTTTGTTGAAGGAAGCAAACGGCACGCTGTCAAAAACTGTCGGGAAGTATTCTGTGATGCAGCCCTCGCCCGGAAGGAACGAATCGAAACCAGTGCCCAGATGTTGAGCTATCTCGGCTCGCTTCGCCGCATAGCGATTGGCCCACCACGCCCTCAACTCTGGGTCGGCTACCGCGAGACTTCCGCACACACGAAATGACAACGTATCGCCGTCACGCGTCGCCTTCTTTCTGAACCAGTCCAAATTTGCTCGTGCGTCTGCCGGCAACGGAAGCTCCGTGAACTTCGGGCGCGACCTCAAGAATAGCCAGACCGAGCGAATTGTTTCGTTTTGCGGATTCTGCCGGTAAGCATCAAAAACCAATTGCCAGAACAGACGCCGCTTCAGGCGGGCCTTGTTCTCGCCATCAACGCCGTCGTTGAAGATTTCATCTACCGGGCCTGTGAGAAAATCGGGCAGCCAATTGTGCTGGTTGGTGCAGACGGATTGAATTTTCTCGTCCTTCCATTGCATGTGGTAATTCGCTGAAACCTTGAATCTCTTGCCGCGCCTTTCGACTTTTTCGCCTTTGGAAGTAAGCACCTGTCGGGTCGTAGGACTCAGCCAAAGCGCCTTTCCATTCTCGTCGAGGTCAACGAGCCAGTGGACGGGTCGCATGCGATGCGTTTCACATCCAGTCAGTCCGCCGTGCGCAGCAAGGCGAAGAAGTTCGGCAATCATGACGTTTGTCCCCCCTTCGCACCTTCCTGCACACGAATCCATCCCCACTCAGCTCTGGCTGGGAGTGGCCGTAGCGCCACGGGGCGGTTGCCGGGAACAGACCAGCCATCGGCGGGCCGGCGATTGCCGGACTCGTCGCCCCAGTGCTGCCACATTGGAGCGAAATCGAAATCGCGGAAAACAATGCCGAAATCCTCCTCTTGTGGTGCTTTGGGTATCTTGTCCGGCGGGGAACTCTCCAATTCCCATTCCGCCACCGAAAACTCACGACAGCCGAAGAACGGTTGGTAGTAGCACTGCCCGGCACTGGCCCGGCGAAGAAACATTTGGTGGTATTTTGCGCGCATCTGGATCGCGTTCAATCTTGGACTGTGACCACGCTGACCTCTCGGCCCGAGATCCTCTTCGACCTCAATGCGCGCTTCGATGAGGTATTCCAGCATCTGGCGATTGCCGTATGCGTCCGATCCACCGCTTAGAATGAGGCTGTGACGTTGCTGACGATACTTTGGCTTCCCTTTGGAGTCGGTATCATTGATGTCAAAACCGTCCGCGTTGCGGTAAGCAGGGTGTGCATCGTATCCAAGTTCGTTTCTCAGTATCGAAACAAGCACGCCTTTACGAACAATGCCCAACCGTGTGATTCCCCAGCGAAAGCCAATCTTGTTTCCGCGCTTGGCGTCTTCCGGCTTTTCGACTGGCTTCATCAGAATGGCCTCCAGGATGCCGCGCGCGGCGCTGGGGGTGATGACCGGATAGCTCACACGCTCGACGTGAAATTCCGGGCGCGTGAAGCAGGCAAACGGGCCTTTGACGCGAAGACAGATGGGTTCGGAAAGCATAGGCGTTGGTTCAGAGAATGGTTTCAAAGCTGCCGACCAGTTCAATATCCAGCCCGCAACCGTGCAGGCCGCCTTCGTAGGCTGAGAAGTGCGTGAGCCGACGCAGGCCGGTCAATTCGTTGTCCTCGCGGAACATCTTTGCAGTCGCCGTGTGGTTAAACTTGGCTGTTTTCTTGTCGCGGTAATCGAGTTGGACGATGTGCGGCTGAACCTGCTGCCATTCCGCAGGCTTCAGAAAACCTTTTCGCGCGGCTAGCTCGCACATCTCCCGCAGCGCGACGCGACCGTTGGCAAGTTCGTAATCGGCAACAATGATCGGGACGGTGAAAGCCTCAATGAAGTTGAACAAGTCTGAGACTTTCTCGAAGTGGAGTTGCTCGCGCTCGCGCTGGATTTCGCATTCATCCGGGACGCTGAGTTGATACAGGAGGCGGAAATAAGTCTCGAAGGACGCCGGATCATGCAGATCGGCCGCCGCCATTTTGCGGAGCAGTTCGGTCTGGTTGGTCGCGGTCTGGTAAACGCCCGGCGGCAGCTTGTCGTCCTCGGTTCGGAAAACATGCACCTGGGCTTCTTCCGGTTTGAGCCGTCCATTCCGGTTGCACCGGCCAGCCGCCTGCACAATGGCGTCGTAAGGACCGAGCGCACGCCAGACGGCAGGGAAGTCCACGTCCACGCCGGCTTCGATACATTGTGTGCTGACTAGAAAGCATGGTTCTTTGGGATCTTTGGCGTCCAGCCGCCGCGTAACTTCGGCGAGCACTTCGACTCGGTGTGCGGGCGTCATCCAAGTGGAGAGGTGGAATACAGCGTCCTTGTGGCTCTCCGATTGGCGGAGTTCATCAAACAGCTTCCGCGCATCTCGCCGCGTGTTCACCACGACCAAACCCTGGCCGTTCGGCGACTTGAGGACTTGGGCGGCGAGGTCTGACCATTTGGGTTGAGGGATTTTCTCTTTGCTTTCGAGTTCCGGGTAGGTTGTGCGCTTGAGGCGCGCGAACATCGGCTTGGGGTCGGCAACGATATGCGTCACCTGTTCGGGTGGAAAGCCGCAGGGCAAATCCTCGCTCCTGAGCAGCGCCGGTTGCGTGGCGGTGCAGAGGACGAGCGAGCAACCGTAGGCACGCGAGGGGTTGGTCAGTTCGCCGAGCGCATCAAGGATGGGCTGCATGAGGCGCGGCGGGAACGTCTGAACCTCATCGAAGATGACGACTGACTGCGCGATGCTGTGCAGTTTTCGCGCGTCGGCAGTCCGCCGGGAAAACAGCGAATCGAAGAACTGAACGCTGGTCGTCACGACGATGGGCGCATCCCAGTTCTCGGCGGCAAGCTGGCGCAAGGTGCGCTCGCGGCTGTAAGCGTCGGAATCGCCCTTTTCGGCCTGCTTGCCGGAAGGAGTCTCCGGGTCTTGGGCCTGTGAGTGATGTTCCAAAACAATTGGATCATCTTCGCTGTGCTGAAAGACCTCTCTCAATTCGCGGACCGTCTGCTGAATGATGTTCAGGAACGGAATCACCACAATGATCCGGCGCAACTTCCGGTGGGGATCAGCTTGCTGCCGGTTTTGCGCGGCGATGTGCTTGAGCGCGAAGTAAATCGAGGCCAGCGTCTTGCCGCCGCCGGTTGGAACGGTCAAGGTGAACACGCCGCGCGGCTTTCCGGCAGCCGAGTCGCATTCATCGAGGACTTTTGCACGGACTTCCAGCACGTCCGTTGACGCGCCCTTGGACTTCGCTGCTGCTTTGCGCTTATGAATCGCATCATCAAGCAAGGCGAGCAGTTTCTCCTGGGCTTCTTTGGCGGCCAGTCCGGCGCCGCCAAACCGCCAGTTGTGTCGCTTGGCAAAATTGTCCCTGGTTTCGGGAGCTTGCTGCTCAGTGTCCAAACGATCCGCGTCCACCAACGCGCTAAACAGAAAGCGCGTGTAGAGGTCCGCTGCGCGGAGCTTGACTGCGCGCTGCTCTGGAGTCGCAAAGGGCAAAGTGTCCAGCCAGTCGGGCAGATTCTCCCCAAAGTGCGCGACGGGCCATGAAGTCCCGTTCCAGTCTGGATCGCCGACCAGCCGCCGTTCGGCAGCAAGCGCCTTGTCACGCACGTCGGCGCGTTTTTGGAGGTTGCTACGGTCATGCAAGCCGGCGTGATGGGCGTTGATGGCGAACGCGACCGGCCACACCGGCCCACCACGAGTCTCATCCGCTTGAAGCAGCAAGGCCGCGCCGTGATGGGCGTGCGGTTGCTTGTCGCCAGGGTTTTCCTTCTTGCCAGCCTTGATGGCGACCATTCGCGCTTTGAAAGCTTCCTCTGCCTTTCCCAAGTCATGGAGCAGTCCAGCCAGTTCCGCATGGTCCTCGCCTTGAAAGTGCGCCGCGAGCCCTTTCGCCCGGCGTGCCACGCCTACGAGGTGTTCGACGAGCGATTGATCGGGGTGAGCGAGGAATTGGTTGGGCTTCATGGCTTGGTCAATTGTTGAAAAATCCAATTGATTGGTCGAACCCCATTTCCAGGAACGCTGGGGCGGCGTAGCTGCCGGTCGCACGCGGGTTGGAGGAGACAGGGTTTCATCACCTCTTGGGGAGTGCTGGCGAGGCGCGGAGACGGCCCTCGAGCCACTGCCAACGGCTTTCATCCGGCAGCCGCCTGCCGCCTTCGTCCTCCGCCGTATGCGCGTAGAACTTCATTCGGAATCCCCATTCAATTTCCCGGAACGATGGCAGTGTGCTGAATCCGCGCCAACCTTGGCAAAGGATTTCTTTTCTCCGCACTCCGCCTTCCGCCGAGGCCGGCCCAAAACACCGAGCGCAGCTTTGGACGCAACGGACGCGGCCGAATCCAGAACTCGTCCAGGCCGAGTAACTCGACATGGTTCGGATTGATTCGGTCGCTGCGCTCGATACCGGCGACCACTTCCGAGCCTCTCCCGCCACCCGGCTGCGACGCTTTGATGCCTCTATTCACGCGCCCATTCTATCACTGGGGGTAGGACAAATACGGGGTGACCCCCGAAAACTCATTTCCCAGACAACCAGCACATTTGCGCGGACGATTTCTGGCCTTTCGGGCAAGGTTCGTTGCCTGCCAGAGTCCGGGGGCGGAATCCCATCTCGGAGGACCCGCTCCGTGAGCACGCCGGCTTTGCCCGACGACCTCACTTCGCTTCCGAATGCCACGCTGCACTGTAGCCGGCCAGCGCTCTTGCTCGGGCTGGCCTGCCACACCGCAGCCAAACCATACTGTCGGCGTCAGACTGTGCTACCTGGCGCGGGGGGGGTGGCGACCGCGCCCCAGGGCCGTGCAGCCCCGGCGGGGCGCCCCCCCCCCCCCCCCGCCCCCGCCCCCCGGAGCCCCCCCGGCGGGGCCG
>VFSW01015622.1_pt1 | contig 10414 bp, 8 predicted proteins | sample 5358111 | NCBI WGS metagenome assembly VFSW01 (sample SAMN11554181, study PRJNA540505) | mine drainage metagenome | isolation source: sediment from site ElyBrook_90M | place: USA: Ely Copper Mine, Vershire, VT | collected 2017
CGACCAGCGCGGTAACGTACAACTACAACGCGATCAACCCGGTGTCTTACTTCTCGGTGGACGGCTCGCAGATTCAGCCGCGGCGGGAGGTGGTGAACATCAACAACTGCAATCAGTGCCACTATAAACTCGAGTTGCATGGCGGGTTGCGCAACCAGACCGAGTACTGTGTGATGTGCCACAATCCATCGAACACGGACTTCTATTTCCGCTCGGTGGCGAAGGATCCGGCGCAACGGACCATGCCGCCGCAGAGCATCGAGTTTGCGCTCCTTGCGCATCGCATCCACGACGGCGTGAACATGTTGGCCGACGGCGGCAGCTACACTGTGGTCGGCTATCAGGGATCGACGAACGACTTCTCCAAGACACTGTTCCCGGAGATGAGTCCACAGGGCGACGCCACTGATGTTCAGAACTGCACGGTGTGCCACGTGAACGACTCCGAGGCGAATCTGCCGGTGGGGTTGAACAACGTGGTGAACCCGCAGGGTTGGATGAATCCTGAGGGCGCTACGGCGACTGCGTGTTCGGGTTGTCACGTCGCCAAGGATGCCTCGGCGCACTTTAAGGCACAGACCGATCCGACCCTCGGCGAGAGCTGCACTGTCTGCCCCCAGACAGGCGCTGCGTACGACGTCGATCAGGTTCATGCGGAATAAGGCTGCAAGCGTAAAGCTCGCAACCTTGCCCCTCCTGCTCCTGGCCGGTCTCCTCCCCGGCCAGGCGCAGGATTCGGGTTCTCCCTATGCCGGGTCAGATACTTGCGGCACCTGCCATGAGGATCTGGCGACGGCGTTTCAAAAGAATCCGCACTACGTGCTGGAGGAGGGCGACCGGCACGGATGGAAAGGGAAGGCGTGCGAAGCCTGCCACGGGCCGGGCCAGAAGCACGCCGAGTCCACTTCGGCTGCCGACATTGTGAATCCGGGGAAGCTGAATCCGGCGGCCACCGATAAGATCTGTCTGACCTGCCATTTGAATCAGCCGACGCACGTGGGGCGGCTGGAGAGCAGCCACGTGAGGAACCAGGTTTCCTGTATCGCCTGCCACAAGGTTCACGCGACGAAGCCGGCCGCGATGACGCCGCGCGCGCCGGCGGTGATTAACGAGCTTTGTGCGAGCTGCCATATGAACGTGTGGGCGAAGTTCCAGCAGCCCTATCACCACCGTTTGCCGGAGCGTGCGATGAGTTGCGTGGACTGCCATAACCCGCACGGAAGTCCTTTCCCGGGGATGGCCCAGACCTTCGCCGGCAATGAGCCGGGCTGTTACAAGTGTCATGGAAATTTGCGGGGGCCGTTCACGTTTGAGCATGAGCCGGTTCGTTACGAGTCGTGCACGATCTGCCATGATCCGCACGGGTCGCCGAATCCGCGTATGCTGATTCGTCAGGAAGTCTCGACGGTGTGTCTGGAGTGCCACGCGAATCTGCCGGCGGCGAATTCGAGGGGGACGATGGGGGTGGTGCCCCCGGCGTTCCACGATCTGCGGGCGCCGCAGTTCCGCAACTGCACGGTATGTCATCAGAAGATCCACGGCAGTTACGTGGACCGGAATCTGCTGCGATGAAACGGCTGATTCTCGCTATGGCGGGCATTACGGCGGCCTGGGGCCAGAACGCGGCGGTGGCGACGGCGCCCGCTCCGGCGGCCGCCCACAAGACCGACACTCCGGCGGCACAGCCGCCCGCGGCCGGAACGGGGGACAACTGGCTGACCGGGTCGTTCGACTTGGGATGGCGGGTGGTGAGCGGGATCGGCGGCAGTGTGGACACCTACCGGAGTATCATCAATCTGGGCGAGGGACCGAGGCTGGTGAACGCCGATTTCACGATTACCGATCCGAAGCATCGGGCGTTCGACACGATTAACGTGCGGGCGTCAGACTGGGGCGGCGATCCGTATTCGACCGTTCACATCGACGCGCACAAGAAGAACTGGTACGACTTCACGGCCGACTATCGCGATATCGCGTACTTCAACGCGCTGCCTTCGTTTGCGGATCCGCTGTTGGGCTCCGGGGCGGTGCTCGATGAGCAGAGCTTTGACACGCGGCGGCGGATCGGCAATTTTGAGATCGACATTCTGCCGAACCACTGGTTCACGCCGTATTTCGCCTTTGACAGCGACACGGGTGCCGGAACAGGAGTGAATGGATATGTTTCGGGTACGACGGCGTATCCGGTGCCGACGACGTTTGACTACCAAACTCGGATGTACCGTGCCGGTGTGCGGATGGAGTTCAAGAAGTTTCATGTGACGCTGGAGCAGGGCGGGACCACGTTCAACTCGTATCAGAGCCAGTATCAGCCTAACGGGACGACGAATTACGGCAACATGTTCAACCCGGTGTTCGGGCAGACGTTGCTGCTGTCGGGACTAGGGACCACTTACGGCATTACCGGGAACAGTATTTACTCGAAGGCTCTGTTGACGGCGAATCCGTTCTCGTGGCTGGATCTTTCCGGCCAGTTTCTTTACAGCCAACCGAACACGAACGTGAACTATCTGGCGAATGCCGCGGGGAACCTGTATCTGCCGAGCCAGATTTTGTTCTACAGCTCGCAGCAGTTTCTGCTTGAATCCGAGGCGGAGATGCCGCACACGACGGGGAGTTTCAGCGCGGAGATCCGGCCGTTCCGGCGGCTGCGGATTATCGAGAGCTGGTTTACGGACCGGCTGCACAACGCGGGGTCGGCCAATCAGACGCAGACTTTGGCGGGCGGGCAGTTAGGTGCGAACGCGAGCCAAATCACGTCGCTGCTGCTGGCCTCGACGCTGCTGACCAATTACACCGAAGAGCGGATCGACTTGTTGTATGAGCTGACGCCGAAGATCACGCTGCGGGGCGGGTACCGCTATGTATGGGGCAACGCGGCGGACGCGGTGTTTCCGGCGGCGGGGCTGGCGAGCGCGGATATGGGACAGCTTCGCCGGAACAGCGTGCTGGGCGGGATTACCTATCATCCGAACACGAACTGGACCTTTTCCGGTTCGGCCGAGGGCGCGTACGGCGGTGGGGAGTATTTCCGGACGAGTTTGTACGATTACCAGAAGTCGCAGGCGCATGCTTCGTGGCAGGCGGCGACGTCGCTGAATGTGGCGGCGGATTTCTTTTTGTTGAAGAACCAGAACCCGACGCCCGGGATTAACTACGACATGGGGATGACTTCGGAGTCGCTGTCGCTAACGTGGAATCCGCAGGGCAAGCCGTGGGATTTTCAGGGGACTTACTCGCGGCAGGATTTCCGGAGCCAGATTGGCTATCTGATTCCGCAGAACCTGCAGAGCGGACTGTCGATTTACCGGGACAACGAACATACGGCGACGGGGTTGTTCGATCTGAAGCTGCCTGAGATCGGCGGTTTGCAGCCGAAGTTTTCGGCGGGCGGTTCGTTTTTCTTTGCCTCGGGCAGCCGGCCGACGCAGTTTTTCGAGCCGGTGGGGACCCTGTGGGTGCCGGTCTCGCGCCGGGTGAGCTTATTTGCCGAGTGGCGGTATTTCGGTTACGGGGAGACTTTCTACCTGTTCGAGGGATTCCGGACGCATGTGGTGACGACTGGGCTGAGGTTCACGCTATGATACGGCGCTTATTTCTGGTGGCGGCGTTTCCGGCGGCGATCCAGGCGGCGGTGCTCGGCGCGGACAGCGAGCGCGGGCAAGGTCTGTTTGTGTCGCTTGCCTGCGTACAGTGTCACAGCGTGAACGGCCACGGAGGGACGGTCGGTCCGGACCTGGGCCGGATCGTGGACCGCGGGTTTACGCCGGCGTCGTTGGCGGCGACGATGTGGAATCACGCGCCAACGATGTGGCCGGCGATCCGCGCGAAGGGGCTGCCGTTTGGGAATCTGGACGAACAGGCGGCGGCGGATTTGTTTGCGTATTTCTACTCGGCGCGATTTTTCGAAATGCCGGGTGATGCGGCCCGCGGGAAAAGGGTCTTCGAGACCAAGCACTGCTCGATGTGCCATGGGATTACCGAAGCGAAGCTGCCCGGGGCGAAGCCGGTGTCGGAATGGACTTCGATCGGGCATCCGATGGCGCTGGTGAACGCGATGTGGAATCACGTGAGCCTGATGGACACGGAGTTCAAGAAACAGAAGGTGAGCTGGTCGGCGCTTACGTCGCAGGAAGTAAGTGACTTATTGGTGTATGTACGGAACCTGCCGTCGGCGAGGCCGGCGAGGCCGGGGATGGTGGTGGCCTCGGGGCCGCGGGGGGAAGCGTTATTCCATTCCAAGGGATGTGCGAATTGCCACAAGGGCAAGCTGGCATTGCCGCCGCGATTGGTGGGCAGGACGTTGACCGACATTGCCGTGGACATGTGGAATCATGGGCCACGCATGGCCGGACGGGCTCCCCAACTTACTCTGGAGGAAATGCGGGACATTGTGAGTTACTTATGGGCGGGGGCGTTCTTTACTCCGGCCGGCAACGTCTCCGCCGGAGCGCGGGTGTTCAAGGCCAAGGGTTGCGCGGGATGCCACAGCACGGGAGCGAACGGCGCACCATCGTTGGCTGGCGTGAAGGGTTCGCTCAGTGCGGCGGGGATGGTGTCGGCGCTGTGGCGCCATGGGCCGAAGATGCTCGACACGATGAACGGGCAAGGCATCGCCTGGCCGAAGTTCAATGCGCCCGAGATGGCGAATCTCATCGCTTATCTCAACGCCACCGGGGGGGCGAAGTAGCTTGCACGCCTTCAGGCGCCTCACGCGGCCGGGCGGCGGGTTCTGGCTGTGGGGCGCGCTCCGGCCTATTCTAGTTCTATGGTCAGAACTCTCATCCAGCTAGGCGGAAACGTCCTCAGTCTGATTGGCGTAGCGCTTGTCACGACGGCGGGCGCACTTTGGTTATTTCTTCTTCCTTCTTATTGGAATCCGCACTTCTCGACGCCTTATGTGGGGATTCTGCAGTTCCTGGCTCTGCCCGCGGTCTTTTTTGCCGGACTGCTGCTGATGCCGTTCGGGGTGTGGCTGCATAACCGGCGGCGAAGGAGTGCGGGGCAGACAGGTCCGGAGTTGCCGCGGGGAAATGAGCTTCGCCGCGTGGGGACGTTCTTTTTGGTGACCAGCGTGCTCAATGTCATCATCGGAAGTCATGTGGTTTATGGCGCGGTGACTTATATGGACTCGGTCCAGTTTTGCGGCGAGACCTGCCATACGGTGATGCAGCCCGAGTACACCAGTTATCAATACTCACCTCACGCCCGGGTAGCGTGCGCGGAATGCCACATTGGGCCGGGTGCGTCGTGGTTCGTCAAGTCGAAAATTTCCGGGACGGGGCAGGTGTTGGCGGTGACATTTCACACCTATCCGACCCCGATTCCGACTCCGGTGTCGTCGCTGCGGCCAGCGCGAGAGACGTGCGAGCAGTGTCATTGGCCGTCGCGGTTCTCGGGGGATTTGTTCTTTGTGCGCACCCATTATGGGGACGATGAGAAGAACACCGCGACTTATACGGTTGGGCTGATGAAGGTGGGCGGGATGGCGCGCGGGGGCGCGATGGGGATTCACGGGATTCACGCGGCCTCCAAGGGGCATGTCGATTACATTTCGACGGACGTGAAGCGGCAGGTGATTCCGCGGGTGATTTACACCGATGCCAATGGGAAGGTGACGGTCTTTAACTCGACGGATGCGCCGGCGACGGAAGCGGTCCTGCAGAGCGGGGAGCACCGCACGATGGACTGCATTGACTGCCACAACCGGCCGACCCACGTGTTCCAGTTGCCGGAGCAGGGTGTGGATCAGGCGATGAGCAACGGGCAGATCAGCCCGGCGCTGCCGTTTATTAAGAAGCAGGCGGTGCTGGCGCTGAAAGGCGCGCAGGGGGACCGGGACACGGCTGCGGCGGGGATTGCGGCGAAGCTCGAAGATTTCTATCACTCGTCGTATCCGCAGGCCGAGCAGAGCCAGGCGGCGGCGCTGAAATCGGCGATCCACGCGGTGCAGGCGGTTTATCTACGGAACGTATTTCCGACGATGAAGGTGACCTGGGGCACGTACGTCAATAACATCGGGCACATGGATTCCCCGGGCTGTTTCCGTTGTCACGACGGCAATCATACGAGCGCGTCGGGGGAGACGATTCCGAACGATTGTTCGACCTGCCATGACATGCTGGCGGTGGACGAGCAGAATCCGAAGATTCTCAGCGACCTGGGCGTAGCGCAACCGCCCCCGAACGCGACCGGTGGGTTGACGAATTGAGGGAATGAATGATGCGCCTCTCCGCTGCGCTGCTTTGGCTCCTGGCCCTGGCCGGGGGCCTGCAGGCGGTGGGGCTCGATTGTGCTTCCTGCCATGACGAGCAGGCGCAGGTGTTCCCTGGCAGCGTACACGGGAGTCTGGGGTGCACGGCGTGCCATGCCAACGTGAAGGCGGTTCCGCACGCGGCGAATGCGAAGGAAGTAAACTGCGGCTCCTGCCATGCCGATAGTGCGTCGGCGTTGACGGGGAGTGTTCACGCCAAGGTAGCGGAGCAGCCGTGTGTGGCGTGCCATGGGGATGCGCACGCGATTTTGCCGTCGAAGGACCCGCGGTCGAAGACGTTCGCGATGAATCTACCGCGGACATGCGGGGCTTGTCATGACGGAAAGGCGGCCAAGAAGGACGGCCGTCCGGAAGTGTACAACCATTACCTCGATTCGATTCATGGCCTGGCGCTGACCAAGGATGGATTGCTGGTGGCAGCGAGCTGTACGAGTTGCCATGGTTCGCACCAGATCCTGGCGATGACAAACCCGGAGAGCCGTGTGTTTCACGCGAACATTCCGTCCACCTGCGGCGCCTGTCACGGGGGTGACCTGCGGGCGTATTCGGAAGGGGTTCACGGGCAGGAGTTGCTCAAAGGGAACAAGGGCGCCCCGGTTTGCACCAATTGTCATACCGCGCACCAGATTGCAAGAGTTTCGACAGCGGCCTGGCAAATGCAAACCACGGCGACCTGTGGCGCCTGCCATAGGGACCACTTGACGACATATCGCGACACGCTGCACTCTCAGGTTTCGGCGCTCGGCTTTGTCGAGGTGGCGCACTGCTGGGACTGTCACGAATCGCACCGGGTTCTTCCCGCTTCGAATCCGGCTTCGACGGTGGCGCAGGCGAATCTGACGAAAACCTGCGGGAAGTGCCATGAGGGAGCCAATGCGGGCTTCGTGGGCTATCAGCCACATGCGGACTGGCGGGATGGGAAGCGGTTCCCCCTGCTGCATTATTCGAGCGTGTTCATGATTTCACTTCTGGTGAGCGTGCTGGGGTTCTTCACGTTGCACACGGCGCTGTGGCTGATCCGGTCGTCATTTTCCGGCAATGGCTCACGGAAGGGGGCGTAGGGAGGATCGATGAGCGCTGCGGAGGTTTGTTCGAGTACTTCGGCGTCGGAACGCGGTGAGGATCGCTACTACCATCGCTTCACGTTGGGGCAACGGTATCTTCACGGCGCCCTCGCTACCGCCTTTCTCGCCCTCGCTCTAACGGGCATGACGCTGCGTTTCAGTGCGCAACCGTGGGCCGTTGCGGTGGCGCGGGTGGCCGGGGGGTTTGCGGCGATCCAGTTCTTCCATTTGTTTTTCGGTGCGGCCCTGACGTCGATCTTTCTGATTCATTTAGCCGATCTGATCCGCCGGATCTTCATCCGCCGTGAGCGGGGCTTGCTGTCAGGACCAAGTTCGATGGTGGCCAACCGCAAGGATTTTCAAGATTTTTACCGCAATGTGAAGTATTTCCTGTGGCTCGGGCCGCCGCCGAAGTTCGACCGCTACGCTTACTGGGAGAAACTCGACTATTGGGGCGAGTGGTGGGGCATGGGAGTGATCGGCCTCACCGGATACGCGATGTGGTTTCCGGCGTTCTTCGCGCGGTTTATCCCCGGGCGTTGGCTGAATGTGGTGCTCGTATTCCATACCTACGAAGCGTTGCTCGCCGCGGGATTCATTTTCCTGATTCACTTTTTCAACGCGCATCTCCGGCCGCTGAATTTTCCGATGGATCTGGTGATTTTCACCGGACGACAGTCGGAAGAGGAGTTCAAGGCCAGGCATCCGCTGGAGTATGAGCGTATGGCGGCAACGGGCGAGTTAGAGAAGCTACGGGCATCCGTGCCGCCTCGGTGGCTGAACAATTTTGGCCGTCTGTTCGGCTCGCTGGCGATTCTTACGGGATTTGTGCTGATTGTACTGGCTGTATCGGCGTTTATCCGAGGGTAAGCACTTGAGGGAGCCAAAGGCGGAGAATGGGAATTGAGGCGCCGGCGGTTCACCACGGCGCCGGCAATCCGGCACCAGGTTTGCTAGTAAATTCACGTACGGGAGTGACCGCAAAATATGAAACGCATGTTCAACGTAGTTGGCATTGCCGCGCTGGCGGCGACGATGGGTTTGGCGGCGAATGCGGCCGCAGGAAAGGCGGATTATAACAAGGCCTGCAAGATGTGCCATGGGGCCGACGGGGCGCCGAATCCCGGCATCGCCAAGATGATGCATGTCGAGATGAAGGATCTGAAGTCGCCGGACGTTCAGAACATGAGCGATGCCGACATCAAGAAGATCATCGTGGATGGGAAGGACAAAATGAAGCCGGTCAAGAGCATTTCGGGATCGGCGATTGACGACGTGGTTGCATACGTCAAGACCCTGAAGTAGGAGCGCGTTTGCGCCGGAACACGCGGCATTCGTAGCGGTTTGGCGCATCGCGGCGGGGCCCGGAACCTTTGGAGCGCGGTGCCGGGCTGCAATTGCCTGTTTCCGCTTCGGCACGCTGGTTGCAGGATTCAAGCCGGAAAGGTGCGAGCATGAACGGCTTCAATCGGATCCTGTTTCCAACGGACTTCTCGCCGCAGGCGGAAGCGGCGGTGCCATTTGTCCGGGAGATGGCGCTTCGCCACGGAGCTTCCATCGCCCTCCTGCACGCAGTCTACATCCCAGCCTATGCTTATCCGCCCGAGATTGCTCTGCCGCCCGCGGCCATTGACCCGGCAGGATTCGTAGAAACTGGTGCTGAGCTGCTGGAGCAGTTCGCCAAACGCCATTTCAGCGAGCTACCCTCCGTGAATTGTGTGAGCCGCTATGCGGCGGCGGGAGATCCGGCGACGCTGATCACTGATTTTGCCCACGAGCGGAACATCGATCTGGTCATGCTTCCTACGCACGGGTTGGGAGTATTTCGCCGCTGGCTGATCGGGTCGGTGACGGCGAAGGTATTGCACGACGCGCATTGCGCGGTATGGACGGGCGTGCATGTCGAGGAGCCTCCGGTCGGACAGCATCCCCGCATCAAGACGATTCTTTGCGCGATAGACGTCCAGTCCTCCGCCGAGGACCTGATCGTGCAGGCGCTGCGCGTCGCGGGCAAGCATGGGGCGACGGTTTTCCTGGTTCATTGTGTGCCGGGTCCGGAAGTCGGGCCTGAACGGTATTTCGATCAGACACTGGAGCGCAGCCTGATCGCCGCGTCGCGGGGAGAGATCGCCGGGATTCAGCAGCGTCTGCAGACATCACTGGAAGTCTGTGTTGCGTCGGGGAGCGTGTCGCGCGTGATTCACCAAGCGGCGGTGCGGCACAGTGCGGATCTGATTGTGGCGGGCCGCGGGCGCCTGCAGCAGCCATTCGGCCGGCTGCGGACGAACGTGTATTCGATCATCCGGGACTCTCCGTGCCCGGTGATTAGCTACTGATTTCCGTGGCCGGCGGCTTGCGGTTACAGAAGGCCGTGCTTCTTCATTTTGTAGCGGAGCGCGTCGCGTCCGATCCGAAGGGCGCGGGCGGCTTCCGACTGATTGCCACTGGCGCGATCGAGCGCTTCGGCGATCAGTTGTTTTTCGTGGGAGGCGAGGCTTTCCGGCGAGGCGCCTTCGACGAGGGAAGGCTGCCCGCCGGCGGCGTCCACTAAGTACTGCGGCAGGTCCACAACATCCACCGCGTCGCCGGTGGCGATCATGCACGCGTGGCCGACCACGTTCTCCAGTTCCCGAACGTTCCCCGGCCATTCGTGGCGGGAAAGTACGATCTGCGCGCGCCGGGTAAGCGTGCGCACGTTCTTGCCGAACTGTTGTGAGAATTTATCGAGGAAGTGCCGTGTCAGCAGAGGCAGGTCTTCTTTGCGCTCGCGGAGCGCCGGAAGATGGATCTCCACCATCGTCAGCCGGTAGAACAGGTCCTCGCGAAACTGGCGGTCGGTAACGGCCTTGCGGAGGTCGTGATTGGTGGCGGCGACGATGCGCACATCCACTCGCTTGGTGGTGAGTGAGCCGACGCGCTGTACCTCTTGATTCTGGAGCACCCGGAGAAGCTTGGCTTGTGTGCCGAGCGGCATGTCCCCGATTTCATCCAGGAAGATGGTGCCGTGATTGGCGTGTTCGAACAGGCCCATCTTGTCGGAGGTGGCGCCGGTGAAGGCGCCGCGGACGTGGCCGAA
>VFSW01015623.1_pt1 | contig 10414 bp, 11 predicted proteins | sample 5358111 | NCBI WGS metagenome assembly VFSW01 (sample SAMN11554181, study PRJNA540505) | mine drainage metagenome | isolation source: sediment from site ElyBrook_90M | place: USA: Ely Copper Mine, Vershire, VT | collected 2017
AATTATTTCTTCGAGGAAATCGGGAAATTACGGGCGGCGCGCAGGATTTGGGCGTCTTCATCTTCATTGGCGTCCCGCGCACCGCGCTGCAAAACATAACGACTGTTCTTGATCTTGCCAGCGATGATGGTTCGGGCGGTTTCCAGAGCGAAGGCGGGGGTGCTTGCCTGTTGGTGTTGGGCCTGCCGCAGCAGGATGTTGCCGCTCACCGGCCCTTCCAGCCGAGCCTTGAAGCGCCCGTTACCCGTCAGCAACACCAGACCGATGCCTTCGTCGGCACAACGATGCATCAACGCCGGAGAAAGCATGATGTTGCCCAGACAAACCAGGCTACCCAGATGGTGCAGCGGCACCTGCAATTTCTTCACGTGCTCCACATCCACCCGCACCGTGTCGTTCTCCAGGTGAAGATAAGAGTTCGGCGTCATAACATAAAGCGTATTGAGTATCTGGCGTGCCATTTTTACACTTCTCCCGGATCAAACAAGGTTTCCAGCAAAACATGCTGCATTGCCCGCTCGGCAACAGCCTGCGGCTGGCAGATTTCCTTCAGCGAACACTCCTTGCAGCGCGCATCGTTAACCGGGGGCGGCAGCTTGCCGGAATCCATCATGGCGCGGATAGCATTCACGGTCTCTTCCACCTTTTCGCGCAAATCTTGAGTAATCGCCACCTCACGCCTGCGCCTCGAACCGTGGTGATATATTGCGCCATGCGTGATGGCCTTGCCTGTCATCTCTTCCAGGCACATCGCCTGCGCGGCAAGCTGGATGTCATCGTGAGATTTTTCGCGCTTGGGGCCATGCTTGTATTCCACCGGATAAATATGCCCGTCGCGATGAAACTCCACCACATCGCACTTGCCCACCAGCCCCAGCCGATCCGACCACACAGGCAATGCCCGCTCGGTACGCACCCCCTCGAAAGTTTCAAACCCCGGATCATCCACCCGCTCATGCGCTGCATTTCCACGCATGGTGAAAACATTTTCGTCGAATGCCTGCTCGACATGAATCAGCGCGCACTGGCGCGGGCAATAACTCCAGTGCTGAAGCGCGGAAAGCATGATGGGATCGGCTACTTCGTTCATGGCAGTGGTGCTATCATAATATTTGTAGCATTTGAATTTAGGAAGGCATCATGGCAGCGATATTGAAAGAAATTGAAGACCAGGCATTAAGTCTGACGCCCAAGGAGCGAGGCGAATTGATCCACCGCCTAATCGTCAGCCTGGAAGGCGAAGCAGAAGAATCACCCGAAGCCATCGCCAAAGCCTGGGACGAAGAAATCGCCCGTCGCGTGGCGGATATGGAAGCTGGCAAAACGGTCTGGATTCCAGCAGAAGAAGTTTTCGCCCGACTCGACGCCATTATCGATAACGCACGCTGATAAATGCGCATCTCGTTCAATCCAGAGGCGCTCGCCGAAGCAGAAGAAGCGACCCATTGGTATCGAGATAATGGCGGATCATCGCCCAGCCGCGCTTTCACCCAGGAATTGAAGCGCGTCGTCCGTCTGGCCGCCGAGCAATCCGGTGTCGGCAATGCTGGATTGCACGGAACGGTTCGTCTGTATTTCAAGCGTTTCCCATACACATTAGTTTTCAGAATTCAGGGCGAATCCTTCAGAGTGATCGCGATTGCCCATCAAAGCCGCCGCCCACGATACTGGGTTGAGCGGCGCTGAGATTCCGGCACTACCGGTCAGGTCGCGCGGCAACTTCATGCTGCCAAAACTTCCTCTTGCACTATATGCAAGCGAATCACCTTGGGCATATCGGCTTCATCGAAATGGCAATGCACTGCGTCCTGCACCAACCGGCGCAATTCCGGCAAGGTATCCGCCTCGGTAAAAATGGAATTCCCCAGCGCACGGGCGATGAAGCCACCCTCCGGGGCATCTTCAACAAGAAACAGGATTTCATTCATGGTTATCCTTCGTGACATTCTTGCGGCTCGTGATAAATCTTCGTGAAAATCACAGCGTTCTCAGGAATCGTTACGCCGTCTTCGATGTCCTCAGCAGATATTATTTTGACAGTCGTCGCACCTAATTTTAGCTCACCCGTTGGCAACGAAATGTCATAGTCGCAGAATTGGCTTGGAGACCGATCCTCTTCTTTTACTTTTTTCGCCAGTTCAATTTTAAGCATTTCGAATAAGCGATGCGACGGTGCGTTGCCTCGTGGATTATTATGGGTGAAGACATAGACACCGCGCGGCATGATATGTCGGCTGGCAGAATGATCGTTATCGAAACCCTTCCAACATGCTTCCCATAGATTTTTAAGGTCATTTTTGGACACGAAAATGTTGTCACAGGTTAGCTCTGTTTTCGGAGTTTTTTGGGCAAGATAGGGGCTATAAAAGCCGAACCCGCGATACAAACCATAATTGACGATGGGCTTGCGCCCCATCTCGTTTTCTTTTCTTTTTCTATCGGCCTCTTTGGTGACGGCTTTGCGAGTGATACCGCAGTCCATACGGTGAATAGGGTCTAGCGACTTGGCGAATGTAAGTTGCACTGGTCCACGGACTTGGCCGGCATTCAGCCCGGTCGATAACACCGCCCCGAACATGCGAATATCGAAGTAGCCTTCAATCATCTTGATTCGAGTGTTGTCTTTATCCACCTTCTCCAGCTTCTTTTTGCCACCTACTGATGCACACAGCTTATCCGCCAGTGTTTTCAACGCTGCCTCAATGTCTTTCTTCGTAGGGGTGTTGTCTTTGTAATCCACGTCCTCAGATTCAATCAGCGCATCAGCCACTGCTTTCACATCATCTTCGGTCAATTCAATAACATCGGATTTCAACGCTTTTTTGATTTCCTCTTTCTTGAACGACTCGCCGACATAGCGTACATCGTCACCTTCGAATTCAATATTTTCAATTTCCCTGTGTGCCAGAAGTTCTTTAAGCAACCTATCCTCCTTGTTGGAGTCATCTAGTGTCACCTTCGGTAGTTTTGCTCCAGCATCCTCAGCAGCTTCAAAAATTAGCCGATTCAGCGCGGTTTCACTCTGGATGAACATTGGGATTCCGTAGGTAAGCTGCAGGTAGTCTCTAACCTTGCGCTTAATAGATACGTCGGTTGTGAAACCACACATTGTCTCGGGGTCGACACGCGGCAGATTGCCAGCATCCGGGTCGCCGTTTGGATTGGCGTTGTCCACGTCAAAGAGCAAAACAAAATCGTGACGTTTGGTCGGATCAAGGTGAATTTCGTTAGTCATGCTGTAGCTCCTTGTCTGGTTTCAGGTTGTTTGGTCGGCGGCAAAATGGCCCTGAGTGGACGTTCGCGGCTAAACGCAGCACGCTGAGTGTAGAAGCCCAAGGAAAACTCAGCTTGCTGCTTCAGCGTCAGGGTCTTTGGGAAACCGCCCCGGTTGTCCATCTCGGTCTGAAACGTTTCAAGTAAATGTTCGAGTTTGTCGTATTTCCACCGCATGTTCTTTCGTAGCTTTGGCATATGCTGCGAGGTTATGCGCGAAATCAACATGCCGAGCACGGAACAGGGTGCAGTTGCCGCCGTACTGTAGAACTGGTCAATAAGCGTCGTGTTGATCTTCCAGTTCATAGCAGCCAGTTGCGCCTCCTCTAGCACCGCCAACAGCCCTCCAGAAAGAAATGCGGGGCTTCTTGTCTCAAGAACCTTTTGAGCGTTTTCGTTCATACACATCTCCGATTTAGAATGAGTAAGGATCAGCTTCATAACTGCGGCTAATTGGTGCTGTAGCAAAGCAAAACGCTCGCGATCATTTTTCTGCTCGTACCGCTTCAATACCTTGGGGTGGCGGAAACAGATCACCACTGGCTCTAGCAATCCTATGGGCGGCGCTTCCCCCAAGTAGGCACAGCGCAAGAGTGATCGAGTCAAGTTAGGGTTGGCAAGCTCTTCCGGTTGCTTATACTCGGGCAGCGAGACGTTGGATTCTTCCAGAGCACGGAGCATGTCTTGGATAGCAAAGCTTCGCTGAGCACTGCCGTCCGGGGCTTCAATGCGCTGGGCATCAAGAAATGTTTTGAGATTATTCTTGAGTTGTCCAAGGCCAACCTTAAACCATTCCCGCACAGATATACGTCCCTTGTTGGGCGAGAGCATCAGCAAACAGAATACATTTTCGTCAAGTCGCAATGCTTGTTCTTGCCCGGTCCAAGGACTATTCAAAAAAGCATTGAGTTGGGATAGTTCACTAGACGGCTTTGTCTTGGTTTTGCTCTTTGGTTTGACCTCCACACCTTCATTTTTTTTTATTGAGTCATCCTCCTCGTCGGCACCTTCGCCAAAAAGCAGGGATAACTTGGTGAGTACGTCTTCAGCACTAACACTCATTACAGTCCTGGCGGCATCAGGTTGCTCAATCCAATAAAATGCGAAGAGATTTTTCGGCGAATCCGTTTTGAGTTCGCCCTTCTCGATGGCTTTGGCAAGTATCTTGTGATGAAGCGGATGGCTGCCTAAGTAATTCAGTGTTCTTGCGACTAGATCGCCTGCTTCAATACCTTGACCCACATGGCATTTCTTGAATACGCCTGTCCCTTCCATGCCTGACACATAAGCATCGGCATTGAGGGAATGTAATGGGGCTGGTTTGTACAGAGTGACTGACAATGGTATGCGCCCGACGAGAGAGTTTTCTTTTTTGCCCGATATACCACATTCCCCAGCCAGACGAATTTCATCTTTGCGGTCTTTCTCGCCGGGCACACAACGCTCAGCCAATTCGCCAATCCAGAATGCGCTAATTGCTGGGTGTTCGATCATTTGTTTGCCATTACCGTTTTGACCCTCAACCTGAATCGACACCCAATCTTTGCTCTCGATCTCCTTCCATTGCGGTAAGGATTCGAGTTGTTTGCTCTCGATCAGATTCTTGACTCCCTCTGTGATACGAGAGAGGGTTGCGTCATTGGCAGCGGAACGAGCCACGATCTTACCCAGCAGACGGACAAAATCTGTGTGTTTTTTCGCGGTATCCTTGCCGCTTCCTTTACCACGGTTAATTCCCAATACATATGCGGCCTCATCAGCCAAAGGGTAGGCTTTCGTACCGCTTGTCCTGCCACTGTAGGGGCGTGGCAAGTTATTAATTTCGGTTAGGCGGATCGACGATTGTTCTGGCCTATCCGGGTCAAAATGGATAACCCATTTGATCGGTTCTTTGTAGAAGTAAAACCCCGGCGGAGGCAGCTTGCTATCCGCCTCCAAGCGCTTGCCTAGAGTGAGTAGCTCGCTAAACATCTATCTCCTCCAAAGCATAGAGTTCCTGATACTTCTCGGCAGGAATGATGATTTGATTATTTTCGATACTGGCTGGGAAAAAAAGATAATGTGGGTAACCCTTTTGAATCTCGGGAGGAGTCCGCGCCTCATTTTCTGCATGCGCGGGTTTGTGACGCAAGAATCGCATATCGGCGCGTGATTCACTTTTGACATACGCCGTATCGAAAAACATTACGCCGAGATACTGTTGGTCGATTACGACAGCTGGTTTCTCGTGTCCTGTCGCAGGTTCGAACCAGGCGGAAAACTCGCGAGTGCCAAGGCAAGGCATATGGTGGCAAGCGCCGCGATCCAGCTTGCGTTGGAACTGATCCCAGTATTTCTCGATTCGTTCGTCCTTCCAAACCAGCGCCATGTCCGCTGCTATGACATATTCCACGTCCTTGAGAATCAAGCTGACGCGTTGCTGACGTTTCTCCTCTATGAAAATTGGTTTCGTAGCTTGCCTATCTCCAATCTCGTTGCGCATGACGCTCAAAGTTTTGATCGGTTTCAGCACAGTGATTGAGCGAATCTCCCACCGGAATGCAGGCTTCCAAAAGATTGCTTCAAGTATTCCGCGCGCCGCTGCCGGGGTCATGACCGGATAGCTCACCCGCTCGACCTTGAGATTTGGATTCGTGAAACAGGCATAATCGCCGCCCACCTTTACATAGAATCGTTTGCTCATAATCATCCGTTCACAATAAGATCAGCCGGATCGTATTTGGCTTCTGCGAGTCCTCTGATCCGGTCGTACTTGCCTATCCAACGATAGAGTCCTTCGCTCAATGGTTCAAGCCAACTTTCCTGAAGTAGCCGATCCGCTTCGTAGCGCTGGAGGCTGACAGTATAAGGCTGGAGCCTGCGCCAGGTTGTTCTCGACGGTCGAATCGTCCATTCAGCAAGCCGTCGCCTGCCTTGAGCATACTCCACAACGACCAGCACAGTGTCTCCCGAAATCAGGCGGAATCGCTTCGCTGTTTCAGGAAAATTCAATGTTTCCCTGTACGGTTGCACGTCATGTTCGTCGAGATTCCGCTCAGCATACAAACGGTTGAAATATTCCTCATGCAGCGCTGGGTCATGTAGTTTCTCCGGGGCATTTTGATTAGGATCAAGAAGAAAATCCGCTAACCCAAATCCAGCTTGGTATTCACCCTTGGGCATATGGCCCTCAGAGGGCTCAAAAATGACAACCCGGCCCTTGGCAATCCGACCTTCGCGATTGCAACGTCCGGCAGCCTGAACAATCCGATCAAGTGGGCCCAATGCCCGCCATACCTCGGGAAAATCAATATCCACGCCCGCCTCAACGACCTGTGTGCTAACAAGCAGCGTTGGCAATCCATACCGAAGTCTTCGGCGTATCAGACGAAGCATTGCCTTGCGGTGCCAACCACAGAGCAGCGTTGAGAGATGGAATAAGTGGCTTGTGGCCCGGAGTTCATCCAAAAGCTGTAAAGCATCTTTGCGGGAGTTCAGAACAACCATAATCTGTTTGCTTGGGGCATTCCGCAACTCGACTGCTATTTCAGCCCACGATAACTTTTCACTGCGTTTGGTGTAATCAACGCGCGCCAGTTTTTTGAAGTGCTCGTCGAAGCGTGATTTTGGAATGATGTCGGTCGGCACGATACCGCTAATGCCATGGAATGCAGGTTGTGTTGCGCTCGATAACACGACCGACACATTGTATTGTTTTACAAGCGTCTGCAATACATCAAGGGCGGGCTTAAGCATGCCCACGGGCAACGTCTGCGCTTCGTCAAGAATAATTACGCTTCCCGCGATATTGTGAAGCTTGCGCACTGCCCCTGTCCGGTTGGAGAAAAGGCTTTCGAATAGCTGAACATTGGTAGTAACAATCACCGGAGCATCCCAGTTTTCAGTCGCCAGACGCAAGCGTACTTGCTCCTGAGTTTGGGATTCGCTTTCGGATATGGGTACTTGGCTATGATGTTCCAATACTGCGTCATGTCCGAGAATACGGCGGTACTCTCTCACAGTCTGGTCGATGATACTTGTATACGGAATGGCCACGATCACTCGCCGCAGCCGAGGACGATTGGGAGGTGGGGGACAATTGGCGAGAATGTGCTGTAACGCAAACGCGAGGCCGCTCCGTGTCTTGCCACCACCTGTTGGGACCGTAAGCCTGAAGAAACCTGGAGTGGTTTGAGCGGCTGAGATACAAGCCTCATAGATTTCCTTCCGCACCGCCATTAAGTCTTGGTTTGCATCCTTTATGGATACGGCGTTCGCCAGAAGTTTCTGTTGACTCGCCTCGAATCTTCTCCAAAGCTTATCAATGCCAGAGGTGCCGCCGCGTAATTGTGTTCGATGCGCGTCAAAGTGAGATTCGGTATCCAAATAGTCGGCATCCACTAGGGCGGAGAAGGTCATTCGAATAAAAAATTCCCTTTCATGTTTGGTGAGGATGGGAATATTCCAACGATTGGGTGGGGTCAACGCCTGTGCAAACTGTGACAGTTTTTGTAAAACAATATTGTGGTCGCTGATGTATGCGTCAAGTTTCTGCGCCAATGTGCCTGCATCGTGCAACCCTGCGTGGTGACCTGCAATGGGCAAAGCTATATCCTTCCAGCTATCGGATTGCTCTTGCCCCCAAAGCACTGCGTAGATTATGGCCGCACCACCAAAAGCATGGGGAACGCTTCTGGTGGGCAGGTTCTGGTCAGCAGCACGCAGGTACGCCTGAAATTCAGGGTTTGCCTTACCTAGGTCGTGCCAAAGACCAATCCAGAACGCTTGTGTCTGTAACCCGAAATATTCAGTGTTTTGACTCGCCTTGTTCGCAACCCCGGTTAAATGGTCAAACAGCATGTGCCACTCACCTTGGTCATTGCGGGTATGTGCCAGCGTCAAATTTTCGTGTTGATCGTTCATGCCATCCATCCTAACACCCCCACCGGCTCAAAACCTGAGCCTGTAAAGCAGTCGATCACTAAAAAATGACGCCCCCTGCCTCATCTTTATCCAGACAGCACTTCTTGTATTTCTTGCCGCTACCGCACGGGCACGGGTCGTTGCGGCCAGTTTTTGGCTCTGCGCGGACATAGGTCTCGGGGAGAAGGGGTTCGTTGTAGCGGTAACCGCCATCCCATTCAACCGCATTATTTTTCGCCCCCCTTCTGGCGTCTTCTTCCGCCCAGCGCTGCTTGCGCGCCGCGATCTCGCTGGGCAAGTAGAATTTCCACGGGTCGCCGAAGCGCTCCCCGTCGGCTTTGTCCTGCATGGCCGCATAAGCCCGCTGGACGTCATCCCGGGAAAAATGCATACCCAAGCCGCTCTGCCTTGCCGCCAAGCCTTCCAGCATCTGCCGATATTGAGCGCGCGGAAAATCCAGCAGGGTGTTGCCGGAACACAGGCGTAAATCCCAGTCTTCTTCCTCGTTGGCGACGATTCCGGCCAGCCATTCCAGCGCACTTTCAAGCGCATCGCTTCCCTGATGGCGTGCTGCGGCCACGACGGCTTCTATGGCGCACGACCGGATATACCAATCCACGGCATGATCCTCGCATAGCGCACGCAGTGCTGGCAGCACACTTTCCGGCTTATTTCGAAACAATGCGGGCCAGCAACTGGCCAGCCAGTCTTGCAGGTCGTCATCCTCCTCGCGCGACATGCGGTGCATGAATTTCACCATCAGCAATCCTGCACATTCAGTTGGGATCAGGCCGAGTATCATGACGGCGTGCAGCTTCAGCCACCATTCCCCCGATGGTTCGCCATACCAGTCGCGGCTTTCATCGGCCAACCTGCTCAAATGGTTGACCATCGCGTCCCCCCGTAGGGCGCATTCGTCAATCACGTTGCGAGGTACGCGGTCCTCGTCGCCGATCATCAGGTCGATCATGCCGGGCAAGTCGATAATTTCGAGTTCGTCGTTGGGATAGGCGGGAAGTTGGATCAAGCCGGTCATGGTGTCTCCTGTTTGGTTTCAGTATAAATATTGCGATATTGTGCCAGAGCCGACTCCAGCCGTTCGTAAAGCAGCTGGCGTAATTTTGGGGGCGCCATTACTTCCACATCCGGCCCATATTTGAGGACGTCCATTACCAGCTCGCGCGGGTCGGAATACGGTATCAGCAATTCGTAGCTGCCATCTTCCAGAAACCGCCCCTGCTGCTCGGGATGCCACTGTTCATCTGCCACCCAGCGGGCGCGTTCCGGGGTGAAACGGAGGATGGCGGTGTTTTGCGGTGCGCCGGCGAAGATGCCGTAGCTGGCGGCGAAATGAGCGTCGAGTTCGGTATCGGCAAGATCGGTGGCGGGCTGGTCGAGGATATGGGCCGCCTTGATGTTTTCGACGGCAAAGCTGCGCAGGGCGTTGCGCTGGTGGCACCAGGCGTCGAGATACCAGTTGTCGCGGTAGTGGATGAGGCGTTGGGGGGAGACTTCGCGGCTGGTTTCGGTGTTGCTGCCACGGCCGAAATAACGGATGGCAAGGCGCTTGCGGCGCAGCACGGCATCCGCCACGGTTTGGAAATTTCCGTCGGCGGTCGTGCGTCCGGCAATGCGCAGGATGCGGACGCGCCGCGAAATCTCGGTTTGCCCGAGGTGCTCCAGGGCAAGAATCTTCCCGATCTTGTCGCGTACCGGCGCCAGCATGTTGTCGAGCAGTCCGGGCTGGACGCTGCTCAGCAACTGCTGCGCGCTCATCAGGGCGTGGAGTTCCCGGCCATTGAACCACAGGCCGGGCAATTCGAAGGCGTGGTCGCCGGTTTGGGCGTAGTGATAGCCGTTGCCTTGCCGGTCGTATTCGATGGGGGCATCGAAGAACAGTCGCATCTCCCGGATAATGCGGTTGACGGAGGCGCGGGAGCATTCCAGCTGTTCCTGGATGGCGCAGAGCGCCACGGGATAGCGGTGCGCCTTGAAGATTTGGTGCAACTGGTAGATGCGCCGGAGGCGATCCATGGGGTATCGCCTTTGCGGCAAGAGATGGAAGTAGACAGTGTATTACAGTGTCCTATTTTCCGTAAGGTCATAATCCCAGATAGACCTCGAATTCCATTCGCTGCCATGGGTTGTGACTTTTTTTCAAACGGGTGATGCGCGCATCCGCTTTCGAGCCGCGATCCATGAAGCGCGCCAGCGCCCCATTGTCGGCGCGCGGCACGTA
>VFSW01015624.1_pt1 | contig 10413 bp, 11 predicted proteins | sample 5358111 | NCBI WGS metagenome assembly VFSW01 (sample SAMN11554181, study PRJNA540505) | mine drainage metagenome | isolation source: sediment from site ElyBrook_90M | place: USA: Ely Copper Mine, Vershire, VT | collected 2017
GTCGATGACGAGGCGAATATACTGTCCGCCCTTAAAAGACTGTTCCGTCCGCACGGTTATCGCATATTTACCGCCGAAGGCGGGGCGGCCGGTCTGGAAATCATGGCGCAGGAGGCGGTCGATCTGGTGATCTCCGACATGCGCATGCCGGAGATGAACGGCGCGCAGTTCCTCGAAAAGGTGCGCGAGCGTTGGCCCGACAGCGTCAGAATCCTGCTGACCGGCTACGCCGAGATCGGCGCGACCATAGATGCCATTAACAAGGGCCAGATTTATCGATATATTTCAAAACCATGGGAAGATGGCGACATTGTTCTGACGGTGCGCCAGGCGCTCGAGCGCAAACAGCTGGAACGCGAAAAATTGCGTCTGGAAACGTTGGCGCAGAAACAGAACGAGGAGTTGAAAGTACTCAACGCAACGCTGGAAGACCGGGTTCGGGCGCGTACCGAGGAAGTCAATCAGACCATGGGTTTCCTGGAAATCGCGCACGAGAAACTCAAAAAAAGCTTTATTACCTCGATTCGGGTGTTCGCCAATCTGATTGAAATGCGCGAAGGTGGGTTGGCGGGACATTCGCGCCGCGTGGCCGATCTGGCGCGCACGATAGCGGGGCGGTTAGGCGTGAGCGAAGTCGATACCCAGGATATTTTTTTAGCGGCGCTATTGCATGATGTCGGCAAAATCGGGCTGCCGGATCGGTTGATAGAGAAATCCTTCTCCAGCCTGACTAGCGACGAGCGCGCGGAAGTCATCAAGCACCCCATCAAGGGTCAGGCGGCACTGATGGCGCTGGAACAGTTACAGGGCGCGGCGAAACTGATTCGCAGCCATCACGAGCGGTTTGACGGCCTGGGCTATCCCGACAAACTCGCAGGCCTGAATATCCCGCTGGGCGCGCGCATTCTCGCGCTGGCTAACGATTACGACGCCGTCCAGCTGGGCACTATTCTCAACAAACACCTGACCGTAGCCGAAGCGACCCATTTCATTACCGAAGGCAGGGGTAATCGTTACGATCCTGCGGTAGTGGATGCGTTTCTGGGCAAGGCGCAGGTTGCGGATGAGGCAGTTGCGCTCGAATCCGGCGTCCAGATAAATTCCGCGCAGCTTACGCCGGGGATGGTGCTGTCCAAAGACCTGATAGGCCGCAGTGGCAATTTGTTGCTGTCGAAGGACTATGTGCTCGACGCGCTGTTGATCAATCAGATCCAGAATTTCGAACGACTGGAACAGGAGCAATTCGTCATTCACGTTCACATGAAAAAAGGAGGTTGACTTGAATCGCATCATGTTGGTAGACGATGAGGACAACATCCTCAATGCATTGCGCCGTGTGCTGGTGAACCGCAATCCCGCCGACCTTGAAAGTCCGCATTATGTCGTAGAGACGTTCAGCTCGCCGCGCGCAGCGCTGGAACGGGCGGAAGACATGGCGTTTGATCTGGTGGTGTCCGACTACCGCATGCCCGAAATGGGCGGCGTCGAGTTTTTGAAGGCGCTCAGGCAAATACAGCCAAATGCTGCGCGTATCATTCTGAGCGGTTATGCCGACCTCGCCGGTCTGGTTAGCGCGATCAACGAAGCGGAGATTTTTCGTTTTCTCAGCAAACCGTGGCATGAATTCGATTTGAGGCTGGCCATTTCCCAGGCTCTGCATTACCGTGCCATCTTGCAGGAAAATCAGCGCCTGGCCGATCAGGTGCGAGTCCAGCAAGGTCTGTTGAGCAAACAGGAGATGGCGCTCAGGCGTTTGGCGGAAGAAAGTCCCGGGTTGGCCAAAGTGAACTGGGGCCCGGACGGTTCGGTCATTATCGACGATCTGCTGTAATAGCCGTCGGGTTAGCCGCCGTATTCCATTGTCGCGGTTGGGTTATTTTTTCTTTGTGTCGGTTTTATTGTTAATGTATTGTTCCACCGCTGCCTTGGTTAGCGCGCCCAGCTGATAGCCCACCATCTTGCCGGCCGGGTTGAACAGATAGGAGGTAGGCAAGCCGCTTATCTCGCCGATCTGGCCGGCAATATCCGCATCGCCGAGGACGATGGGGTAATTGATATGCATGCTGGCGGCGAAAGTCGTGACCTGTTTGGCGTTGCGGTAATCCATCGCGACGCCGATAATCGCCAGGCGCGTTTTGCCGTATTGGGTCTGTAACGAAATCAGGTCGGGAATCTCTTCCTGACAAGGCGGGCACCAGGTCGCCCAGAAGTTGACCAGCACCCATTTGCCTTTATACGCGTCGAGGTTTTGTGCGTGTCCCTGCGTGTCGGTAAAGTTGAATGCCCAGGCAGAGGCCGTGAACAGTGAGAGCGCGATAAAGCTCAGGATTCGATTCCGCATAAATAAACTCCTATAATGACGTTTTTAATTAGCCGCCATCAAGCTATGACTGACTACCGTATTGAAAAAGACTCGCTGGGCGAGTTTAAAGTTCCGGCCGACGCCTGGTATGGAATCCAGACTGCCCGGGCAGTTGCTAACTTCCCTATCTCCGGGCGCATGCCCGATACCGATTTTATTCGCGCCCATGTGCAGATCAAACTGGCTGCCGCCCAGGCCAACGAGCAACCGGGGTGGCTAGGCGCGGTCGAGTGCGCCGCTATTGTAACCGCTTGCGAACGGATTCTGAACGGTGAATTTCTGGATCAGTTTGTCGTCGATCGTTTTCAGGCCGGCGCGGGAACCAGCCACAACATGAACAGCAACGAGGTCATCGCCAATCTGGCTAACGAGGCGCTCGGCGGGCGCAGAGGACAGTACGCACCCATACACCCCAACGATCATGTCAACATGGGGCAATCGACCAATGATACCATCCCCGCCGCGATCCGTCTCGCGCTGTTGGTTAAGCTGCCGCGCCTGCTCGATGCGGTCGAACAGATGGCGGTTGAATTCGACCGTATCGCGCTACAGGAACGCGATACGGTGAAAAGCGCGCGTACCCATCTGCAGGACGCCGTGCCCACCACGATAGGGCGCGAATTTGCGGCGTATGGCTGGATACTGCGCCGCAGCGCGACGCAGCTAGCCCTGCTGCGGCCGCTCTTGTGCGCCACGGGTCTGGGCGGTTCTGCGGCGGGTACCGGTTTGAATACGGCGCCCGATTATCCGCAACGGGTGGCGCTGGCGCTCGCCCGGTTGACCGGGGACGAGATCGTCGTCGGCGATCTGGCCGCGCAGATGCAATCTGTTTTCGATCTGCAAGCCCTGTCAGCCGGGATACGGGGTCTGGCGCTGGAGCTCACAAGGATAGCCAATGACCTGCGTTTACTGGCTTCGGGCCCGCGCACCGGGCTGGGCGAAATCACCTTGCCGGCCGTGCAACCCGGTTCCTCCATTATGCCCGGCAAAGTCAATCCGGTCATGTTCGAGATGCTTAATCAGGTCTGCTATCAGGTGTTAGGGCAAGATGCGGCTGTCGCCTACATGACGCAGGCTGGACAACTGGAGCTCAACGTGATGATGCCGGCGCTGGGTTCGGCATTGTTCGATGCGATGGACTGGCTGACCAACGCGATTTGCGCGGCAACCGATAAAAATCTCAAGGGTCTGGTCGTCAACCGGGATAGGTGCGAGCATTTCATTCACGACAGCGTAGGCCTCGCTACCTTGCTCAATACCCGTATAGGCTATGCCCGGGCTGCAGAAATCGCCAAGGAGTCGGAGGCTACCGGTCAGCCGGTGCGCGAAATTGTCGCCGCGCACGGTTTAATGAGCGAGAGGGACTTCAATCAGCTGGTATTGGCCGCCGCGCACGGCAGGGACTTGGATATGCCTTTAGCGTGAGCGGCGCGCCATGACGCAAAAACTCAGGCGTTCGACGGCGGGATAGTCGTTTTGTCCTCACGTTTCTTGTGGACATTGTGATTGCTCAGCCAGTCACCCAATGTCAGTTGCGGATTTGTGACCAGCGTCGCGAGCGGCAGCAGGTGGTTATCGGGCTGAAATACCAAACGTTCGAATACTTCGCGCAGGATGATGTGTTCGGCTGGAGAGGCCAACGCCCAGCCCTTGCCGGTACGGACTAACCAGTGCGCACGGGCGAGTTCGGACAGCACCTGTTCCAGTTGGTCCCAGTTTGCGTGCATGGCCGCGGTCAGCTGTTTGATGGTCAGGATTTTGCCCTGCTGTTGTGCCAGTGCCGCGCGTTGCAATACGTGCAGGGCGATATAAAAAATATTGCCCGGCACATGGGTATCCGCATCGTGCGTATTGTGATAATAGGGCAGGGCGGCAGTCAGGGTCGCACCAATCAGCACGGTAATCCATGACAAATAAATCCATAGCAAAAATAACGGCAAGGCGGCAAATGCGCCATATATCATGGTGTATGAAGGGAAATGACTGACGTAGCCGGAAAACAGCAGTTTTACCGCCTCGAACAGCAACCCGGCGACCAGGCCGCCGATCCAGGCGTGGCGGGTCGGGACATAGCGGTTGGGTACAAGCAGATACAGCAGCGACATCGCGGTAACCGTCAATACCGCGGGCACAAATTTGAGCAGGAACAGGCGCAAACCGTGAATCTCGTGCACTATGCCGATGGCCAGCCCGGCCAGATACGATGACGCATACAAACCTGCACCTATCAGGATGGGGCCGACGGTGAGCAGCGCCCAGTAAATCAGAAGCCGCTGCATCAGCCCGCGGCGGGTTTGTACATGCCAGATGTTGTTAAGCGCGTGCTCTATCGTCTGCATGAGCAACAGCGCCGTCACTGCCAGCGCTGCGATGCCGATGAGCGTGAGTTTTCCCGCATTGGCGGAAAATTGCATCATGTAGACAGTAATGACCTTGCTCGCGGTTTCCGGCACCATATTTTGTAGCAGGAATGTCTTGAAACTTGCGGAAATGCCGCGAAAGGCGGGGAACGCCGAAATGATGGTTAAGGCTATGGTAATGAGCGGGACGATGGCGAGCAGCGAAGTGTAAGTCAGACTTGCCGCGGTCTGGCCCGAGTTGTCGGCGTCGAAACGCCGGTATACGAAAAGCAGGAACCGATAAAAACGACCCACAATCACCTCTCAATTGTCTGGTTGGCGACTATCACGGGCGCTTGCGCCGCCGACGGCAGGGCATACGATCCATTTGGCGGAAAAAAGGCGCCTGGTGCAGGCAGTGCTGTTTTCATCGACAAATTCGCGCCGGAGCCGTGCTTACTCGCGTTATAATCGCACAATTCTTCGATGGTGTATCAGCATGCGCGATATTCTCGTTCTCTATTACAGTCAGCAGGGTGCGACCCAAGCACTGGCGCAGGTGATTGCGCACGGAATCGGCTCGGTTCCCGGCGTCCAGGCAAGATTGCGCACCGTACCCAAGGTGACTGCCACCATTCAGGCCGCCCAGCCGCCGATACCTGAATCGGGCTCGCCGTATGTCGAATTGCGCGATCTGAGCGAGTGCATAGGGCTTGCGCTAGGCAGTCCCACGCGTTTTGGCAATATGGCCGCCGCGTTGAAATATTTTCTCGACGGAACATCAGGATTGTGGATGGAGGGCGCGCTGGCGGGCAAGCCCGCGGCTGTGTTTACCTCGACAGCTAGCATGCACGGCGGGCAGGAAAGCACTCTACTCTCGATGATGCTGCCGCTATTGCATCACGGCATGCTGATCGTGGGCATTCCCTACACGGAAGCTGCGCTTGGCAGCACCGTCACCGGCGGTACGCCTTATGGCGCGAGTCATGTCGCCGGCACCGACGGCCAGGCGCAGATCAGCGAAGATGAGCGCAAGCTGGCTTTTGCTCTGGGCAGGCGCCTGGCGCTGGCGGCGCTCAAGCTGTCCGCCGAGCGTAACGGAAGCCCGTCATGAACCGTACTACTGTGTGGTTGCACTACATCAGCATCGTCAGCCTGATCGCGCTGATTTTTCTTTCTGTCGCCTGGGAGGGATGGCTCGCGCCGCTCAAGCCGGGCGGTTCCGCGCTGATTTTGAAGGTGCTGCCGCTGCTCGTGCCGCTGTTCGGCATCCTGCGCGGCAAACGTTATACTTACCAGTGGGCATCGCTGATGATACTCATGTACTTTGCCGAGGGCGCGGTACGCGCCTGGTCGGATCATGGTTTGTCGCAGCGCCTGGCGATGCTGGAAGTCGCGCTGACCGTGATTTTTTTCTTCGCGGCGATTTACTACGCTCACGCAATGGCTCGTCGGAGCCATTAACAAGCCCTTATTAAACGAGCCCTTAGCAGGCAGGAACCCCATGTTGGATATACAATTGCTCCGCAACGATCTCTCCGCAGTCGGCGCGCGACTCGCCAGTCGCGGGTTCGACCTCGACACAGCCGAATTCGCCAGGCTCGAAGCCGAACGCAAAACGCTGCAAACGCACACCCAAGCACTGCAAGCCAAGCGTAACGCCAGTTCGAAACAGATCGGCATCGCCAAATCGAGGGGCGAGGACACCGACGCCCTCATGGCCGAGATCGCTGATCTGGGCGCCGAGCTCACTGCTGCCGAAGGCGCGCTGACCGTGTTGCAGGCATCGCTCAACGTGCTGCTCATGGGCATCCCCAATTTGCCCCACGCGTCTGTTCCGGCAGGTCGATCGGAAGAAGATAATGTGGAAATAAGCCGGGTAGGTACGCCTCGCCTGTTCGATTTTCCGGTCAAGGATCATGTCGATGTGGGTGAAAAGCTGGGCCTGGATTTCGAGACCGCGAGCAAGATCGCGGGCGCGCGTTTTTCCCTGCTGCGCGGCGGGCTCGCCCGCTTGCACCGGGCGCTGGCGCAATTCATGCTGGACACTCACACCGCCGCGCATGATTACACCGAAGTGTATGTGCCGTATCTTGTGAATGCCGAATCCATGCGCGGCACCGGCCAACTGCCCAAATTTGAAGAAGACCTGTTCCATGTGCCGCGCGCCGAAATGGAACGGCTCTATCTTATCCCTACCGCGGAAGTGCCGCTGACCAACATGGTGCGCGACCAGATCGTCGCGCGCGAACAATTGCCGCTCCGGTTCGTCGCGCATACGCCCTGTTTCCGGGCCGAGGCGGGCGCCTACGGGCGCGATACGCGGGGGATGATACGGCAACATCAGTTCGACAAGGTCGAGCTGGTGCAGCTGGTCGAACCGAAAGACAGCTATGCGGTGCTCGAACAATTGACCGGTCACGCCGAGGCCATCCTGCAGGCGCTGGAACTGCCTTATCGGAAAATGCTCCTGTGTACCAGGGATATGGGATTCTCTGCCGCGAAGACCTATGACCTGGAAGTCTGGCTGCCCGCGCAGCAGACTTATCGCGAAATTTCGTCGTGCAGCAATTTCGAGGCTTTTCAGACGCGCCGCATGCAGGCGCGTTTTCGCGCCGAAAACGGTAAACCTGAACTGCTGCATAGCGTGAACGGCTCGGGGCTCGCTGTCGGTCGCACGCTGGTCGCGATTCTGGAGAACCACCAGCAAGCCGACGGCGCGGTCGCGATTCCCGAAGCTTTGCGTCCCTACATGGGCGGGGTGGCTGCACTGAAGCCGGTGACCGGGGCATAACGGGCGATTTTCAGGTCATAGCCGGTCGCAAGGAGTTCGGGTTTCGACGTCGATTGTATCGCCAGCCGCAGTATTGACTTGCTATTGAGGATAGAGCAATTTATAATCGAAAGCTTTTATAGTTCGATACAGGAGCATCACATTATGGCAAACAGCGCACAAGCTGGAAAGCGTGCCAGACAGAACAACAAGCAGCGTGCTTGCAACGCCGCATTGCGTTCTACCTTGCGTACCGCGATCAAAAAAGTTCAAAAAGCGGTATTGGCCGGCGATAAAGCCGTTGCAGCCAGCACTTTCGGCGTCTCCGTCAGCGTCATAGACCGCATTGCCGATAAAAACATTATTCACAAAAACAAGGCCGCTCGTCATAAAAGCCGTCTGTCTGCCGCGATCAAGGCTATGGCCTGAGCAGTTCGGGTCGGGAGTTTATCGAATTCCGGGCTGGTGGTTGCGCCGGATAATTCCGGTTTGACAATATCTGGTCGGAAAATCGGTCTGAAAATTTTGGCGGATAAATAATGTGATTTTTATCCGCGAGCGCCGGGCGGCGTTCGAATGACAGCAGGCAGCGGTGTTACTGGTCGCCGCTTTTTTCGGGCTGGTTCGGGTAGATGACCTGCAAATCGTTTTCCTTGGCGAAGCCGAGCACGAAAGCGTAGCTGGCAGGCTGCACCTGCTGTAGCTCCTTGTCTACTATCACGCATTTGACGCCATTGAGCGTCATGGGACGCACATAGGGCGAATAGCTCATGCGGTGATCTTCGCCGAAGGTAGACAGCGAGCCGGAAAGCCGTTCGGCCCAGTCGCTGGGGCGAAAAGTCCGTCCCGCCGAAGTCAATCCCTGGATAATGATTTCGTTATCGCCTAGTTCGAACATTGTATGCGCTTCGCTTAAACCAATATAATGCGATTTTATCAGACTATCGGATGCTTGCGGTCAGATGTTTTTTTGGTAAACTGTTTCTGGCACCTGCTAGAATATCGGCAACCCTTTCGTCAGCAAACCATTCCATTTGAATCGGAGAGAAAAATGACCCATGAATTGCCAGCCCTACCTTATCCTAAAGACGCCCTGCAACCGCACATATCCGCCGAAACGCTGGAATATCATTACGGCAAACATCATCAGACTTATGTGACCAATCTCAATAATCTGATCAAGAATACCGAATTCGAGACGATGTCTCTGGAAGACACCATTTTGAAATCCACCGGGGGTATTTTCAACAATGCCGCCCAGGTCTGGAACCACACTTTTTACTGGAATTGCCTGAGCCCCAATGGCGGCGGCACTCCTACGGGCGCCCTGGCGGCCGCGATCAACGCCAAATGGACCTCGTTCGACGCTTTCAGGGAGGCTTTCAGCAAAGCTGCGGTGGGCACCTTCGGTTCGGGTTGGGCATGGCTGGTAAAAAATGCAGCGGGTGAACTGGAAATCGTATCCACCAGCAATGCCGCGACTCCCCTGAGCCACGGACAAATCGCGTTGCTGACTTGCGACGTGTGGGAACACGCTTACTATATCGATTATCGTAATGCTCGACCCAAATATGTAGAGACGTTCTGGAATCTGGTAAACTGGGATTTCGTTGCTGCCAATTTTGCCGCATAGTTCTTGCGGTTACTGATTATTGGCAAGCAGAGGGCGGCGTGAGCCGCCTTCATGTTTTCAACCCCATATTTTTGCACCGCTACTATCATGTCCTATTTGATGAACACTTATGCACGTCAGCCGGTCACTTTTGTTCGCGGCGCAGGCGTTTGGCTATGGGATGACGCGGGCAACCGTTATCTGGATGCGCTGGCGGGTGTCGCCGTCAATGGTCTGGGACACGCGCATCCGGCTTTGACTGCAGCGATTTGCGAGCAGGTGCAAAACCTGATTCATACCTCCAACATCTATCAGATACAGCATCAGGAATCGCTCGCGCAACGGCTGTGCCAGTTGTCGGGCATGGATAAGGTGTTTTTTTGCAATTCGGGTTGCGAAGCGAACGAGGCTGCCATCAAGCTTGCGCGCCTGTACGGACATGCCAAGGATATTGCGACGCCGACCATTATCGTAATGGAAAAATCCTTTCATGGGCGCACCATGGCAACGCTGACGGCGACCGGCAACCGCAAGGTGCAGGCGGGTTTCGAACCCTTGCTGGCCGGGTTCGTGCGCGTGCCTTATAACGACATTGACGCGGTGCGGCAGGTGGCCGAGCACAATCATGAAGTGGTTGCGGTACTGGTTGAGCCGATAGAAGGCGAAGGCGGAATCAGAATACCCGACGCCGACTATTTGCATCAGTTGCGCGCCGTGTGCGACGCGCACGGCTGGCTGTTGATACTGGACGAAGTGCAGACCGGCATAGGCCGTACCGGCACCTGGTTTGCCTATCAGCATACGGATATGTTGCCCGATGTGATGACCTTGGCCAAAGGGCTCGGTTCTGGCGTGCCTATCGGCGCTTGCGTCGCGCGTGGCGCGGCGGCCGAACTGTTCAAGCCGGGCAACCATGGCTCGACTTTCGGCGGTAATCCGCTTGCGTGCGCCGCTGGTCTGGCGACCTTGCGGATACTGGAGGACGACGATCTGCTAAACAACGCTGTCCGGGTCGGCGCCGCAATCGTGGGCGGATTCGAGCGCGAATTGAGCGGCGTCGCTGGAGTGCGGGCGATACGCGGCGCGGGCATGATGATTGCGATAGAACTCGACAGGTCTTGTGCCGAACTGGTCAGGAGGGCGCTGGCGGCGCATCTGTTGATCAACGTAACGGCCGATAACGTCATTCGCCTGCTGCCTCCGCTCATCATGAGCGAAGCCGAGGCAGCGCAACTGGTCGCGGGTCTGGCGCCTATCATCCGCGACTTTCTGCTCAAGGCCGGGTCATGAATCCGGTCAAGCATTTTTTGCAGTTTCACGATTTGAC
>VFSW01015625.1_pt1 | contig 10413 bp, 18 predicted proteins | sample 5358111 | NCBI WGS metagenome assembly VFSW01 (sample SAMN11554181, study PRJNA540505) | mine drainage metagenome | isolation source: sediment from site ElyBrook_90M | place: USA: Ely Copper Mine, Vershire, VT | collected 2017
CGTCCGAGCCGAGATCGGCGAGCGACGCTTGGACGGCATCCAGGTAGCCGCTGTCTCGCGCGCAGTTGCAGCCTTCCTTGCACTCGTGCGCTTCCTCGTAGGCGATCACCGCTTTGGCCATGCCGAGAGACTACTACGCGACGGTGCGGTAGTCTTCTCAGCGGCCGGCAAGCAGTCGATTGGCCCGGTAGGCGGCGTCCCGGCTCGGGCATTCGGTCCGGGTCGGGCGCCGCTGGGAACCGAGGTGAGCGCGGTGTCGAAAGTGAAAAGTGCGGCGGATCAGGTGTCCGGCGTCAGTCGATCGTGTAGCCCATAGTATCGATTTGCGTAGCGACACCCGTGAACGAAAAGCCGGTCCCGGGGGTATACGAGACCAGCGGCATGACGCCCGTGGATCCTGACGCGCCGCGCGCCTCCAGGATCGGAACTACCTTGTCCGAAGGCTGCAAATCAGGCCACGCGACGGCGACGGCGGTGGCACCCGTGAGGACAACACCGTAATTTGGTACGGCCTCCCCGAGATTCCTGGAGCAGTACCCCGCGACGCTCATCGGCGTAGCGCAGGCGCTGACGTCGACGTTCTTTCCCAGGCGCAACGTCGAGCCTGCATAGGTGTAGACGCCTGTCGTGGCCGATCCCGCGCCGTCGAAAATGAAATTGTCGACGATGCCAACCGCGGACGCGCCGATTATGATCCCAATGTTGTCGGCCAGCCCACCACCGGCAAAGTGCCCGCTCACGGTCGCGCGACCGCCCAATATTTCGATACAGTTCGTGGTGATGCTCGTGGCCAGTACGTCGACTCCCGATAGAAACGTAGCGCCGGCCGCGCATGAGACCACATTGCCCCCGTGGTCGTTGAGTGCGCACCGCAACCCGTTCACTACAGTACCTGCCTGCAAACTGAGGAACGGAGTTGCGGCCACGGCGGCCAAGTTGTTCTGTGTGACATCGATGTCCGCAATGTGCGTACGCGCGCCATAGTTGATCAGGCCGTTGGCTTGATTGAATCCGCAGGATACGCCCACCAGAACGGTATCGACCGCGTAACCGGCATACGTTCCTCCGTCGACGAGGATACCGACGCCGTTTCCCTGGTAAGCGCCACCGATTACCTGCACGCGGTAGCTCACCCCGGTAAGGAACTCACTATCGGCACCCACGTAAAGCCCGTATTGGCTGCCACCGCTGGCCTGACAGCCGTCGACGATGACGTCCGCGCAGCCGGAGATCATGATCCCAGGCGACAAGCCGGTCGATTTCGCGCCGAAGGCCACGCAATCCACCAGGCGCGATCCCTCGTTGAGCTCGCACGCGATGCAACCGGACACGTTGGCGTTTCCGCCGCCGTTTACGTGAATGCGCTCAAGCACATTCTGGCGCCCGTATTCGTCGATCGAGACCGAGTAGTTGGAGGCCGTCTGGAGGCTCGCGTCCACCACCAGATCGCTCGCGTAGCAGCGCAACCCTCCCATGATGTCGAGGTAGCGCCATGCAGTGCCGCTCATCTTCATCCCGTTGCCGTGGATCGTGATGTCCGTCGGCACGAACGAAAGCACCTGCACGAGACTACCGGATGCGGCCAACGGCCACAGAACAAGCCGATCGACCACTACGGAATAGGGCCCCGATCCGGTAATGCTCTGCACAGTGTAGATCGCACCAATCCCGTTCGCATCGGTGACCAGGATGTCGGCGCCCGCAACTACAGTGCCGCCGAGATTGCTCGTGATGCTGATCGTATCCGAGCCGACCGTGGTGGCGCTGGCGAGTGTGGTCGGCGTTCCCGCGGGAGGTCGGGGCGCGTAGACGCTCTGCCACATCCACGTCAGGAGACCATCCGCCACGAGGGAAACACCGGGCGATCCGACTACGACCAGCCCGGAGGGGAGGTAGAACGGTGTCGTGTGGGTGTAGGTGCCCGGCGGCAGCCACATCGCCTGACCGCTCGCTACCAGTTTTGGTGCGCACGCAGTCAGCGCCGCGCCGCAATCCGTCGCGCCCGTGTTGTCCACCCCGAACGCCTCGACGACGTTGACGAGAACGAATCCCGGGTGGCCCCAAACGATCGTGGTCATGTGCAGTTCCCTCGGTAGCTTTCGACAAGAGCGCGAGCGGCCATCACGGCGCGCTCAAGAGCCAGTACGTTCCGGACCAGTACCACGTGCCCGTCTTCCACGGCGTGTTGAGGTCCGCTTCGGCAGCCAACCCCGCAGCGCCGTCCGCCGTTTGCCCCGTGAACGGCTCCATCAGGTTCGTGTCCGTGGGCGCGTTGATCGTGGGCTTCGTCACTGAGCCCTTCCACCACTTGATGAAGAGCGGTTGCCCGATCGTCGTACCAGGAACGAGGTTGAACGTGGCCGTGGTGCCGCCTGACGTGTCCGCGATGAGTACGCGATCGGTCGCAGCCATCGTCTTGACCTGCCCGCTGGTCGCTGTCTGCGTCGTGTAGCCGCTGAGGTAAGCCACGCGCGCCTGCAACTGCTTGATGAGCAGCAGCACCCAATCGCGATCTCTCCGCCACTGCGCGCTCATCGGATTGCTCCCGAAGCTACCCCGTCTGAAAACCGATGACCAATCACGGGATCGTCCACTCCGTTCCGTCCCACATCTCTTCGCAGCCCGCGCCCGGCGACGGCATCGTCTGCGTGCTCACCAGACCCGCAGCGCCGCTGGCCGTTTGCCCCGAGCACGGCACCATCGAGACGCCCGAGGGGGCGTTGATGGTCGGCGCCGTGGGCGTGCCGCCGTCGGGCGATGTCCACGCCCACCAGTAGAACGTCACCCGCTGGCCGACGTAGACGCCCGCGTGCATGCCGGCCGTCGCCGTCGTGCCCCCCGTCGTGTCGAACCGGACGACGCAGTCGCTCGCGAGCAGGCTGTAGGTCTGCCCCGAGGTGACCGTCGCCGAGGTGCAGGGCAGCCCCGGGCTGACCGAGATAAGGTTGTACAGAGCCTGCAGGCTGGCGTCCTGACAGAGCCCCGTGCCCGAGCCGCCTTGCGGGATGCTCGCGCCGTAGAGCTTGATGATCTGCTGGACGGTGGCGTCCTGCGCCAGGCCGGTACCGGAGCCGCCCGTGGCGGCAGCCATCGGAGTCGTGGCGTCAGGTAGCACCTGCTGCGCGGCCGGCTGCGACTGGCATGCGAGGCACAGCAGAGTCAGGAGCGCCAGCCGCTTCATGGCCAGAGACTACCCCGGAACCGCGGAAGCGCGAAAAGCTAGGCCGTCGCCGCACGGAAAGGCAAGAGGTACCCAGGCTGCTTGTACTCCCGCCAGGCCAGGTACCCCAGGCCCGCGAGCGACAGGGCGGCGGCGGCGGCCAGGGCGAGGTCGGCGAGGGGGACGGGCTTGGAGGACGAGGGGTTGGTCTGCGGCTGGTACCACGGCTTGTAGAGGCCCTGGTTGTACGTGCTCCACGGCGTGAAGCCGCCGGCTGCTTTCCAGATCGCGTACGCGGCCTTCGCGTTGGTCGTCGGATCGAAGAGGACGGACGGGTTGGCTCGGTACTGCGTCTGGAAGTAGACGTCGATCTGGAACAGACCGTACGAGGGGCCCTGCACGATGTTCGTGTCGCCGATCGCGTTCGGGTTGCCTCCGCTCTCCGCCATCGCGACGGCCGCCGCGAGCGCCGGATCGGGGAAGCCGACAGAGGCGGCGAGCGCCTGGAGCTGGGCGAGGGTCAGGTTCATCGACGACCACCCAACGGCGTCGCAATCGCCTGCTCCAGTGTCCACCCATCGCGATGAACTCGATTCGCAAGCGTCCACGACTTCAGGCCAAGTCGGCGAGACGCGACAGCGAACGTCAATCGCTCACCATTGAGGACGACCCAGTCAGTCGTCTTCGAGGTGTTCTGGCCTTGCTCGAAACGTGTCGCCCATCGGCAGTTGTCCTTCGAGTATGGGCCGTCGTTGTCCTTTCGTTCCAACGTGTGTCCCGGCGCAGGCTTGGGCCCCATGTCCTCGTAGAACGCCTCGAACGTTTCCCACCGTGAGCACACCGTGATGCCACGACCGCCGTACCGATGGAACGAGTGGTACTTCGGGTTCGTGCAGCGATTCCACATCTGCTGCCAGATCCGATACTCGCTCGTATGGCACATGCCGTGGGTTCGCTTCGCCTCGTGAGCCGCACGTCGCTGACGCTCACGCCCGGAGAGTGTGCTGGGGTCGGCCTTGAGGATCCTCTCCAGGTCTTCGCGCACCTTGGGGTCTCGCATCCCGCTGATCATGAACGCCGCTCCAGGAAGTAGCCGACCCCGTATCCTACCCCGATCAGCGCAGCCAAGGCGAAGGCGGTGAGAGCAATCTTGGAGGCGATCCCTGCGACACCGCTGCTCCCGATCGGGGCTGAGAGAACCTCGGCAGCCATCAGATCGGCGGTCGGGTCTGGATGAGGCCCGGCGAACGTACCGTTGCTCCATGCCTGGATGTGCAGATGCGGCGGGATCCCCGGGAGGCTCGCGTTGCCCGAGGAGTCCACCAGACCTAGCTGCGTTCCAGCCAGCACCCGTCGAGATCCGGACTGAACCTCCAGCATGTGCGCCATGTAAAACGCGGAGCCGTCGGCTAGCGTCAACACGCAGATACTCCCGCCGACAGGATCTTGCCCCCAGCGGGCGACCCCATCATCCACGGCCACGACGGGGCTCGACGTGGGCGCGCACAGGTCCACCGCGTCGTGGAACTTCCTCGTCCCATTCGGGTACGTGCGCCAGTCGTACGCGCCGCACACCACCCGAGGGACGCCAGCGATCGGAAAGTACCTCACGGCACCTGCCCCCAGATCCACGCGGCCCACGGCGCGTAGTTGAGGGGGTGAAACCCGTCAGGTCCGAACTGCAGTCCGGTCATCGCCGGGATGACGGGGACACCGATCTGCGAGATGACGGCGCGCACCTTGGTGAGCGCGCTCGCCGGCTGCACGGGCGGCATGACCCATGTGACGTTCGGGAACTTCGCCGCGATCTGCTGGTACTGGGCGAGGCTCGGCGACGGGTTGAGGTAATCGTTGGTCCCCAACTCCACAAGGGTCGTACTCGGCGCGAACGCTTCCACCCACGAGCCCCACGATGGCGTCGACAGCCACTGGGCGACAGTCGATCCGGTGTGGCCTTCATACTGGAACGGCACCTTTGCGCCCGCCGCAAGCGCCGCCAGCTGCGGCCCCAGCCCCACCGCCAGCGAGTCCACGATGAGCGCGATCCGCTTGGCCTTCTTCGACGTCAGCGCCTCGACGATGAGCGCGCCGCCGGCAACCACGAGGGCGCCCCCGGCGATCCAGACGTAGGGCGGCAGCCTCACGCTCCGAGCCTACCCCGCTTTTGGTCCCCAGCCGAACCCGTGGCAAGATGATCTCCATGACCCGAACCGGAAGCGCTTGGACGACAGCGGCAGGAGCAGTCGGGGGTCTGCTCGTTGGACTCGTGGGTGGGCGACTCGCCACCGGCAGCATCAGCGATTCTTCGACCAGAGCCAACGTGGTACTCTTGAGCAGTTCGCTCTTCGCTGCTGCCGGAGCCGGCATCGCCTCCTACGCTTCCAGCAAGAACCTGTTGGCGTCGTGATGAACAACGGAAGCGGGCATCTCGAGTCGTTCGAAGACGTCGAGAACGAGTTTCGCGCCGTGCGCGTCGAGCGCGCCAACGACGTCGGCGCGATCATGCAAGCCATCGGCAGGCTCGCCGCCGAGGTCTCGGGTCTGCGCAAGGCCGACGACGAGCTGCGGCGTGTGCTCATCGAGGGCGGCTTTCCGCACCGGACCGACGACACCGGCTCGCACGATCTGCGCGAAACGTACGCTCAGCTCAAGGCGCTCGCATCAGATCCCTCCAGCCCGTTCGGCCCCAACGACCTGCGCACCGCGGTGGAGCGCGTGACCGAAGAAATGCGTCTCCGGGCCGAGGTGGGCACCTGGCGCAAGATCAAGGCATTCCCCTCGTGGGCGGCGCGCAAGGCGGCTGCCAAGGCGCTCGAATGGGCCGTCATCGCGGCTCTGGCCGCGGGAGCCGCGGAGCTCTGGCGGCTCTTGCATCACTAGGGCAGGCGCGGGCGGCCCCCGCTGCGGCGGCTCCGGCGCACTGAGCTACGATAGGGGTGTGAGCAAGAAGACCAGACGCCACCGCGAGCACGTCGGGCCGAAGAACAGTTCGGCCAAGTCGGGGTACTACGGCACCCGGATTGAAGCGAATACGACGGGCAAGAAGGCGCGGCGGGAGGTGGACCGTGAGCTCGTGGTTGCGTCGGACGGAGAGGTGATCCCGTTCACCGAGGCTGAGATAGCGGAGGCGATCCGGCAGGAGTTCGGCGTCGAGGTCGGAGCCGCGAAACGGAGACGGACCGCTGGATCGCTGATGGTGACGCGTAGGCTCGTTGTCTTACTCCAGGAAGCAACCGATGGTTGGTACGTAGACCGTCTCGATGGGCTCGTCGGCGGCTCTCGCGATGAACTCGTGCACGGCGGCCACGAACACCGACTCCGCACACTCGGCAGAACACAGCAGAACAAATGCCGGGCTTACCTTGGGGTCGGGTCTGCCATCCTTCGACATGCGGATGTACCACCATCCGACCGGATCGCTGCTCGGCGGAAACCTGTCTGGATAGGTCTTCTGCTTTCCGCATCTTGAACACGTGACCGTGACTAACACCCCGGTCTCCGGAGCGATTCCCGCCGTGGTCATCGTGCCGGCCCCGGACGACGAGCCGGCTCCGCCAGCGCGGCCAGCTCCGCATCGAGATCAACCGGAGGCAGCGAGTCGAGGCAGCGTCGGATCCAGTAGAGTTCCGTGTGGCCGCACACAGAGCACTCGGCGGCAACGGCTACGGCTCTCAGTTCGTGGTCGGCTAGCAAGATGTACGCATCTTGTACTGGACGCGCGAAACCGTCAATAAGGGGCGAAACAGATTTATTTTTGCCGCTAGGGCAGGCGCGGGCGACCGGCGAGCTTCAGGGCCAGCCAGAAGGCCGTCACGGTGGCGACGAGGGCCACGCCGGAGACGGCGACCAGGGGCCAGTTGGTCGCCTCGTGGTCGGGTGGACCGGCGTAGACGGCTGCCGTGGGGTCCGGCGTGTCGAGGTTGTCAGCCTCGGTGGCGCCGACGCCCGAGGTGCCTGCCTGTTGGAGAACGGCGACGCCCGAAATGCAGATGCCCTGGATCAACACTCCGTTGCGCCATGTCCAGCTGTGCGAACTTACCCAAAGGGCCACGGTCTGCCCGTTGTACGTCAGCGTCTGCGCGATGGTGCCGCGCTTGTAGTCGCGCACGTGGTCGCGGACGTGAATGGCCGCCTGCACGATGGGCGTCGGGACTTCGGCACCCCTCCATACGCGCCACCCGATCGGGATGGGTTCTTGCGGGCAGGGGACGCTCACGTCGCCCCCGCAGGCGGCGGCTCGGTCGCGCTCGTCGCGGCGCTAAGCCTCTCTCGGGCGATGTTTCGCTCGCGTTGGGTGGCGAAGCCGCGCTCGGACAGGGCCTGATCCATGGCGCAGCCGACCTCGTGACCGCCCTTGTAGTCCTCGTGGCCCCTCGCCAGATACTTCTCGTGGCCACCTCCGGGCTGTGGCCCCTCGCACACGGGGCATGCGGGCCACCGACTTCCGTGAACCCACTCTGACGCGAGCAAGGCGATGTCGATCGCGGCGAGCATCACGAGCAGTACCCCGCGAACGCGAAGTGCGACAGGAACAGGCCCACCGTCCCGCCGAGGATGTAGAAGCTGAAGTCCATGAGCGAGTCGCTCCAACTGTCGCCCTCTCCCCAACTGGCCGTGTCGACGATGAACTCCTTGGCCGCCGCCAGCACTGTGCCGATGCCGAAGGCCCAGAGCGTGTAGGCGTCGTGAGAGAAGACGCCGAGCGCGAAGACGACCATGGCGCCGCCCAAGAAGTGCCCGGCCTGGGCCAAGTACTGGTTATTTGACATCCAAGAGGCCCAGCTCACGATGCCCTCAACTCCCGCAGCTCGTCGTTGTCCACGCCGATGATAAAGTGCGCCGTCGTCCCCTGGGGTCGAGGCGCCGCGCAGAAGATGTTGGTGAACGGCCGACCGGCGAAGTCCGGCTTTTCGCCGAGCGCGTAACCGCACTCGGGGCACTTGCCCGTCTTGATCGCCTTCTCCTGCGTCGCAGCCATCGACGTGTAGAGCACCTCCAGTTCGTCGATCTCCTGCTGGCTCATCATCTTGAGGGCGCCGCGCTTCCACTCTTCCCAGCGCTCGACCTGCATCGCGCGCTTCTCGGCGCGCGTCAGCGGCCTCTCGCGGCACGGCCCGCAGAGCCAGACCAGGCACGAGGCGTTGCCGGCCTTCAGGGTTGCGCCGACGTCGGTCTCGTCCAGCTTGTGGCCGAAGTCGCCGACCATCTCGTGGACCTCGGCGTCGGTCGGCGCTCGGTGGCATCGCTGGCAGCGCAGCGAGGAGCAGATGCGGGCGGCTTCTACGGCTTGCATCAGTTCTCGTCGTGGTCAGGGAAGTCGGGGCAGACGTGCGACTCGCCCCATTCGAGGCCGCATTCCGAACAGACCGGGTGAGCCTCGCTGGCTTCCTCGTCGTCGTCCTCGATGGTGTGCTCCACGCCCAGGCGGCACACGCTGCCAACCATCTCGCAATCGACGTCCTCCTCGTTGAGCGTACGGGCCCGATCGAGTAACTGTCGCGCCTGGGGCTTCGAGATCGGTAAGTACATGCCCGCCGTGTCGCTGACGAGCACGAACACCTGGACCTCGCTCGCGCGGTTCACACAACCCGAGGCTTCCCGAAGTTTCATTGTACGTGTCCCCATATCTTTCTGAGGGCCACGGAACTGACGGTGGTAGCGTTGACGTCGAACTTTTTGGCGATGTCCGCGTTGGACAACCCTTGAGCGCGCAGTTGACGAATGGTTCGGACCTTCGCCTCAGTCAGTTTCGATTTCCCATGGCGCTCGCCAAACAGTAGCGTTCCGTGACGACGCTTATCCTCTGCGTTCTCTGCCGGAGTTCCCCACTGCAGATTCCCGAGCACGGAATTCGTGTTGTCACCATCGAGATGCCGTGCCTCTTGGTTTGGCCCCGGCTCGCCGACGAAGGCAAGCAGAACGAGCGTATGGACATGGATGCCGGAGACTCCTACACGCGGATAGCCGTCCTTGTCCGGCCGTTGCGACGTCTCCCTCCACGAGTTGGACATCGCTGTACCGCGTATCGACCCTGGAACAGCCCCCCATCGACGCCTGGAGAAAATGCGACCGTTCTCGCTCGCTAGGTGTCCCGGGTACCCGGGGACCGGCGCAACGCGCTCACCGATCTGAGCTTCAATCTCCATGGCAATCGCGAGATCTGGCTTGGGCGGATCGGCTAAGAATTTGGCCATGCGCCTGTCTAGGCCGATGTAGTTTCGCTTCTTGGGCACAACATCTCGCTGCACTTCCCCGACGACTTCGAGACCGGCGGCGGTGATGCGATACTTGTTCGACATGTGCCGTTTGCCTGAATCGAGTCGCTCCACCAGTCCGTCGAGTTGGAGCCGTTTGAGATTGAAGCACATGCGTCCAGTATGATCACCGAGGTCGATCGTCCTGGCCCACTCGCCCGGAATAACGCGCGCCAGGGCGCGCAGGACAACCATGTCCTTATCCCTCATGGCTCGTCGAGCTCCTCGGAGGCGAAGCCGTCCCAGTTGAGCGCGTAGGCGCGCATCAGCGGATCGGTGGTCGGATCGGGCAGGTACCCCAACTGCTCAGCCTGCAGCGGCAGCGGCATCGGGGGGGCCGGAATGGTGTCGGGCGCTTCAGGCGGCGCGGTGTCGTCCGGATCCACGTCGCAGAGCCTATCACCTTCTGCCAGGGGGCTTCAAAGGCAGCGGCCGACAAAGGACTTCCGGCACAGGCGTCCGCAGCTTCTCGCCCACCGGCACGTCCTTGGCGAGCAGCGGCGCCTCGGTGTCGACCTCCAGCCGCTGCGCCACGCCCTTGACGTAGTCGCGCTGCCGGGGCGTGAGCGGCCGGTACTTGTCCAGCATGCCGTCGAACGCCGCGAGGTGGCGCTCTTGATTCTCGTCGAGGTCTCCGAGATCGCGCAGGGCGGCGACGGTGGCGCGCAGCAGGCGGGCGTCTTCCGAGGAGAGGCGCTCCATCACTTCTTCTCCAGTCCCCCGCCGTACCCACACGCCAGCGCCGTGCGGTACTGCTCGAGCAGCTCGGTGCAGCGGGTCTGCGTCGCGGTGAGGTTGTCGAGCATCTGCTGGTTGTCGCGCGCCAAGATGAGGCAGACGCCGACGTGTGCGGCGTTCTTCTCGCGCAGCTCGCGGCATTCGGCGACCAGCTCCGCGATGCGTCGCTCCAGCACGTCGCGCCCCTGGCCGTCGGTCTTCGCCATCTCGTCGAGGTTCATCGTCTCATCTCCAGCCCGAGGTTCTTGAGCACCTCGCGGC
>VFSW01015626.1_pt1 | contig 10413 bp, 6 predicted proteins | sample 5358111 | NCBI WGS metagenome assembly VFSW01 (sample SAMN11554181, study PRJNA540505) | mine drainage metagenome | isolation source: sediment from site ElyBrook_90M | place: USA: Ely Copper Mine, Vershire, VT | collected 2017
GAAGGATCAGATTGCGGATGCCATTCGTTATGCCCATGAAAATGGAATCGACCGGAAGGAGATTCGTGACTGGAAGTGGCCATTCTGAGAGCAGGGAACCATTGGTGAAAGCACGCACGCCCATTCTTGTTTTGAACGGTGGATCCTCGTCGATCAAGTTTTCTGTCTTTGATGCGGCAGAGTCTCTTGCGCCGCTGTACGAAGGCGAGGCCAGCGGCATCGGAACTCCTAAAGCGCGATTTGATTTTTTCGCGATTCAGAAAGGTCGGCGCCAGTCGCAGGATTCCGAGCAGAGGCCGCACGCGCTCGACTCCTTTCAAGCGGCGGTTCAGCGGATTGCCGCAGCGCTCAATCTACCGGGTGTGCCTCGCCCTTTGGCCATCGGGCATCGCGTTGTTCACTCTGGCCCAAAGCTCCATGCGCATCAACGCATCACGCCAGCGGTTCTGGCCGCTCTTGAGCAGGCTGTTTCCTTTGCGCCGCTACATGAACCCATCGCGCTGGAAATTTTGCATCGCGCCATGCAGATTTTCCCTGATGTGCCACACTATGCGTGCTTTGATACGGTCTTTCATCAAACCATGCCCGACGAAGCCTCCATCTATCCGCTGGCTGCGGAGATTCGCGAGCAAGGTGTCCATCGCTATGGATTTCATGGGCTATCCTTCGAATCGATCCTCCAGCAGTTTCTGGACGGACGGGTTCCGGGCCAGGATTCCTCCATCAAAGTTCCAGCGCGCATGATTGTTGCGCATCTCGGCAGTGGTGCCAGTATTACCGCAGTGCGCGATGGAAAATCCATTGACACCACGATGGGCCTCACTCCCTGTGGCGGCGTGGTCATGGGCACGCGTCCCGGTGACCTTGACCCTGGGCTGATTTTTTATCTATTGCGTCGGCAGGCGGGCGATGCTGCCAGCGCGACCCAGGCCGTTGAGCACATGCTCAACAAACGCTCTGGATTGCTGGCGCTCTCTGGCATCTCCAATGACATGCGGATTGTGCGCGATGCGGCGGCCAAAGGAAATCCGCAGGCGGCCCTGGCCATTGAAGTTTTTGTTCGTAGTTCAAAAAAAGTGATTGGCGGCTATATTGCGTTGCTGGGCGGCGTGGATATGCTGGTCTTTACCGGGGGTATTGGCGAGCATGATGCACTGTCGCGCACGCAAATCTGCGCAGGACTCGATGCCTTTGGCATCGCCGTCGATCCGCAGAAAAACGCAGCCAAGCAGCCCAGAGCACGCTGCATCAGCCGACAGGAATCTCGCACCGCCGTGTACGTGCTGCCAGCGGAGGAAGATTACAGAATCGCTGCACATGTTGCCCGGATGGTTGCCGCAGGCCAGACTATTTCCGCAGAGTTGGCTCACAGGTAAAATAAGAGATAAGGCAGAATCGGCCCTCGTACTTTCTACCCCAAACGCTCCTGATGCGCGAGCAGTGTTCGTGGCAGCATCGAGACCTTAGCACGAGTGAAGGACGGTTCGATTTTCCAGGATAAAATTCTTATGAACGCGACAAAACTCCAGCCAGCACCAGCCGTAGTACCTTCTCCATCCTTATCTCGTGAACAGGTCTTCGATGCCTTCCGCCGCTGGGGCTATCTACAGGCGCAACTTGATCCGCTGCGGCAATATCTCGCGCCGCAATCGGTAGCGGAGTTGAATCTCCACGGCCCGTTTGCTGAGGAAGCGCGCGCAGCCTACTGCGGCAGCATTGGTGCTGAGTTTATGCACATCGCCGACCCTGTCCGCAGGCAGTGGATGGCCGAGCACTTGGAGGCCGACGCTCCCACGACGGACACGGAGCGCACGCTCGATCTGCTGCTCCGCGCAGATATCTTTGAGCAGATCATTCAGTCACGCTATCTTGGAACCAAACGCTTTTCTCTCGAAGGTGTCACCGCGCTGATTCCATTTCTGGACGAAGTATTCAATCGCGCCAGTGAGCTGGGCGTAGAGCGATCAGTGATGGCGATGAGCCATCGCGGGCGGCTCAACGTCATGGTGAACACGCTGGGAAAATCTGCCGCAGATATTTTTTCCCGGTTTGAGGATGTTGATCCGCGCAGCATTCTTGGCGGCGGCGATGTGAAATATCACACCGGAGCTACGGGAGAATTTGCCACGCGGCAGGGCAGCGAAATGTCTCTGCATCTGGTCTCCAATCCTAGCCATCTGGAGGCGGTGGATCCTGTCGCCATTGGGCGAGCCTACGCCAGACAAATGCGGGATGGCGCAGAGGGTCGAGATCGTGTGTTGCCAGTCGTCATTCACGGCGATGCAGCCTTTGCCGGGCAAGGAATCTGGGCTGAAACCCTTACGCTGAGCAGTATTGAAGGCTATTCCGTTGGCGGCGGCATTCATATCATCGTTAACAATTTGATTGGATTTACCGCAGAGCCGGAGGAATACAACTCTTCGCGGTATTCTTCTGATCTGGCCCGTCGTCTGCATGTTCCCATCTTTCATGTTCAGGCAGAGGATTTGTCGGCAGTTCTGCGCGTGGCGGCGCTGGCCGTGGAATATCGCTATCGCTTCCACACCGATGTCGTCGTGGATTTGATTGGCTATCGGCGGCATGGTCACAGCGAAGTGGATGATCCGACCATAACGCAGCCACTGCGCTATGCCAGAATTAAAGACCATCCCCCGCTCTACAAAATCTATGCGCAGCAGATTGGTGTCGATCCCTCGGCGCGTGTGCAGGCCTTGCAGGCAGAGCTTGACCAGGCGCTGAGTCAGGCGCAGGAGATGACGAAGCGCTCCGTGCTGGCAACACTGCCGGAGTACTGGGCGGCCTACAAAGGCGGGACATACAAGCCTGAGTACGAGGTAGCGACGAGTCTTTCTGCTGCGGAGGTTGGAAGCATTGCAACAGGATTAACAACCTATCCGCAGGGATTTCATATCCATCCGAAGCTCAAAAAACTGCTGGAACAGCGCGCGGAGATGGGGCGTGGCGAGCGCGCCTTGGATTACGGCATGGCTGAGGCCGTCGCCATCGGCTCCTTGCTGGTGCAGGGAACGCCAGTGCGGCTCAGCGGACAGGATAGCCAGCGCGGTACTTTCAACCAGCGGCACAGCGTTCTGATCGACATTGCCAACGAAGAAAATTTTATTCCGCTTAATCATCTGGTTCCCAATCAGGCGCGTTTTGATGTCTACAACTCGATGCTTTCCGAAGCAGGTGTTTTGGGATTTGAGTATGGCTACAGCCGCGATTATCCCGAAGCACTGGTGATGTGGGAGGCGCAATTCGGCGATTTCGCCAACGGCGCGCAGATTATCATCGACCAGTTTCTCTCCTCTGGAGAAGACAAGTGGGGATTGCTGAGCGGACTGGTTCTGCTGTTGCCGCACGGTTATGAAGGCCAGGGGCCGGAGCACTCCAGCGCGCGCATTGAGCGGTATCTGCAACTAGCTGCGCGCCACAATATCCAGATTTGCCAGCCCTCGACCGCAGCGCAGTACTTCCATCTACTGCGTCGGCAGGCGCTGCGCGTATGGCGTAAGCCGCTGGTTGTTTTTACGCCGAAGAGCATGCTGCGGCATCCCGATGCGCTCTCGCCGTTACAGGAGCTTACTCGTCCGCAGTTTTTAAATGTGCTGCCGGAGACAGAAGCGCAAGAAGTGCAGCGATTGCTGCTGTGTACCGGAAAGATTGGGCACGAACTGCGTGCTGAGCGAAAAAAGCGCCAGGATTCAACGACTGGGATTGTGCTGATTGAGCAACTCTATCCGTGGCCGGAGCAGGAATTGCGCGCCGCGATTGCCTCGCATCCTGATGTTCGCGATCTGGTCTGGGTGCAGGAAGAGCCAAAAAATATGGGCGCGCGTTCATTTGTTCTGCCACGCCTACGCCGCCTTATCTCGGAGCAACAGCAGATTCGCAGCGTGCAGCGCTCTGCCGCTGCCAGCCCCGCAACTGGCTCCGCAAAAGCTCATGAGATGGAACAGAAGACGCTGATTGATCTGGCGCTGAGTAATCCATCACAGAGCTAGAATCAGGTACGGGTTGTGAAGGACAGGACGCGTGAATCTAGAAAGCAGAATTTTTGTTGCTGGACATCGAGGCCTGGTGGGCTCGGCCATCACGCGCCGTCTGGCGGCCGATGGCTGTCAAAATCTGCTGCTGCGTAGCCGTGCGGAACTAGATTTGACCGCGCGCGCTGACGTGAACCAATTTTTCGCCAAAGAAAAACCAGAGTATGTCATTCTTGCCGCGGCCAAGGTCGGCGGCATCCAGGCCAATAACCAATATCCTGCTGATTTTATTTCCACGAATCTGCTGATTCAGTCCAATGTTATTGATGCGTGCTTTCAATTTGGCGTAAAGCGGCTGCTCTTTCTTGGCTCAAGCTGCATCTATCCCAGAAACTGCCCACAGCCAATTCGCGAAGAGTACTTGTTGACTGGGCCGCTGGAGGCGACGAATCGTCCCTATGCTTTGGCGAAGATTGCGGGCATTGAGCAATGCTGGGCGTACAACCGCCAGCATGGGACAAAATTTCTTGCAGCCATGCCGACAAATTTATACGGGCCAGAGGACAACTTCAATCTGGAAACTTCGCATGTTCTGCCCGCGCTGATGCGCAAGGTGGCGCAGGCAAAGGCTGCTGGAGCCAAAGAGATTTCAGTCTGGGGAACAGGAACGCCACGCCGCGAGTTTCTCTACAGCGACGATCTTGCTGAGGCCTGCGTGCATCTGCTGCGACTGCCGGATGCTGAGCTTGCGAAGCTGCTGACTGAAGAGCATGCGCCGATGGTGAACATTGGCACCGGCGAAGATGTGACGATCCGTGAGTTAGCGGAAATTATGTGTCGCGTTCTCGAATACGACGGCGCTTTGGCCTTTGATGCCTCTCGACCCGACGGAACGCCGCGCAAACTGCTGGACGTGAGTCGCATGACATCGCTGGGCTGGCGTGCGCACACTCGCCTGGAAGCGGGATTGCTGCAAACCTTCTCCCAAGTCAAAGATCGTCTGCTGACGACGCAGGGCTGAACGATCAGATCGGCATCGTGCGCACTCCTCAAACGCGTTCCATTCCCCAGACACATTTGCCCAAAATGGGAATCTACATCTTCACTCAGGATGGGAATGAAGTACTACACGGCCGACCAATTTGCCTAAAAGTGGAATTTTTTGGGTGGGCATAGAAAAAACAGGCGAATTTTTTTCGATTCTGCCATATCGTTCTCATAGCAGCATGTGGAGCGGAAGATGGTTCGGAATCTGACTGCGAAAAATTCTTCCTTGCGCGGGAGGATGCTATGGAGCATCCTCATCGGTGCGTGCTCCGCAGTTGTCGCCTATTGGCTGCAATTTTTCCTGCTGTCTGGAGCCTCCGGTTTTTCTGCGCGCCTCATTGCGCTGTGCATTGCGATCCTTGTGCTCTGTGCCGCAGTGATGCTTGGCGAGCGAACCTCCCGCAGACAGCGCACTGCGCAGCAGCTTACTGCAACAATGCAGCGCATCCAGCAGGAGTTGCGAGCAGACGGTGAGCGCGATGAGCGTCTTCTGCGTGCATTGCAGGTATTGTGTACGCTGCCACAGCTTGCATCCCGTGGAAGGGCTATCCTCGTCGAGCAGTCTTCAGTTTTGCAATCTTCAGACAAAGGTGTTTGGGCCGTCGCTGTTGCGTTGGGAGAAAGCGCGGAGGTGGGGGAACGTTCCGCTTCGTGTGCGGCATTGAAGTCCTATCTGGAAACCCCATCGGCTGCGCTGGGGGAGATTCTGGTCTCTGCGGAATGTTTCTGTAGTGCAAACTCCCAAGATAGCCAGGAGGTTGGGAGCGCACATGGCCATTACCTGGCTCCTCTGGTGTATCGCGGCCAGGTGGAAGGCGGCATAGCGCTTGATACGGATTCCTATCCATCTACGGATGCCAGCCTCAGGACATGGTTGCAGTCGCTGGGCACTCTGCTTGGCAGCCTGATTGCCGAAGATCGATCCCGCAAGGCAGTGCAGCGGCTTACCTTTTATGATCCTTTGACGGATTTGCCCAACCGCCGCATGCTTCTGGATCGCCTTCAGCAGGCTTTCACGAACGCGCAGAGTAGCCGCCAATGGGGCGCGGTAATCTTTCTCGATCTCGACCACTTCAAGCCGATCAACGATATCTATGGACATGCAGCGGGCGATGTATTTTTGCGCACGATTGGCCAGCGCCTGGCTGCGGGTCTGCGACGGAGAGATACCGTTGCGCGCTATGGCGGGGACGAGTTCGTCATTCTGATGGAAGACCTTGGGAGTACGCCGGACGTGGCCAATCGCGCGGTGGAGCGCGTAGCGCAGAAGGTGCGCGCGCTGGTATCGAAAACTGTGGCTGTAGGCGACGGCGAAGCTTCCTTATCGGCAAGCCTGGGAATTGCTGTATATCCCGCGCCCGATCAGGCCCATGCGGAGGAGGTGTTGCGTCAGGCTGACATCGCGCTGTATCGCAGTAAGGAATTGGGTCGCGATGATGCCTGCATCTTTGCCGCGTCGATGGCCTCAGAGTTTCGGGAGCGCCGGGCTTTTGATCAGCCGTTGCGGGGTGCATTGGAGCGCAATGAGTTCTCCTTGTTTTTACAGGCCAAAACCAATGCGCGTTGGCAGATCAAAGGCGCGGAGGTGCTGTGGCGCTGGCAGCATCCGGGAATGGGACTGGTTGCGCCAGAGATATTTATTCCTCTGGCCGAAGAGAGCGGGACGATCCTGGCCTTGGGGGAGTGGGTTTTGCGGCAAAGCTGCATTCTGCTCGCGCAGACCGCGCATCTGGGCGTGGAGTATTCGCTGTCGGTCAATGTGAGTCCGCGTCAACTGCGTCAGTCCGGTTTCGTCGCGACTCTCAAGGCGATTCTGCAGGAGACAGGTGCTCCTGCCTCCCGGCTTACGCTGGAGGTGACCGAAGGCCTGTTTCTTTCCAATATGGATCACGTTATTTCCATTTTGCGGGATCTGCGAGAGCTGGGCGTTCGTATCTCCATCGACGATTTTGGCACCGGGTATTCCTGCTTGTTTTATCTCCAGAGGCTGCCGCTGGATGAACTGAAAATTGATCAGAGTTTTGTTCAGTCCTCGCCGAAGGAACCGGGCCATGCAGTCCTGATTGATGCCATTCTTGCCATCTCGCGCCAGCTTGGATTGGATGTGGTGGCCGAAGGGGTTGAGTCCAAGGCGCAGCTCGATTTTCTGGTGGATCGAGGCTGCACGCTCTTCCAGGGGTATTACTTTGGCCAGCCGCAGCCGGTTCTGGAGTTTCTGGCTGCTCTGGATTCCAGTTCTTTGGATTCTCAATCTTCAAATTCCCACTCTGGTGCTCGGCGATCTGCTGTGGAAGGCGCGGCTCTCGCGCAGAACCGGAAGCGCGCCGATAACACGGATGGGTAGCGATAGGCAGAGCGGAATGCGACTTGCGCACAAATCGGACAGAAACGAGCGTGATATTTTCGCGGGTGCAGCCGCGTGGAAGATTTCGCTATATTGCGGCTTTCTGGTTGCAGTTGGCATCGCGGGCTATGCGTGTTTGCGCCATTTTATTTTTTTTCGTCTTGCGGAATGGCAGGCCGATCTGGACGCGGTAGGGTTGCTTCTTCTGGTATGGATGGGGCTTGCATATCTGTTGCGGCACAAAATTCTGTCCTGGATTCAGTCTTTGCTATATGGGCAAGCTGGCGAGGATCGGGATGCTGTCCTGCTGCATTCTGTGATTCATACACTGACGGAGACTTTGCCCGACCACATCTATGTTAAAGACCTGAATAGTCACTTCATCCTGGCGAATCAGAGTATTGCCGAGTTTATGGGCGTGCAATCCCCCGATATTCTTTTGGGACATGGAGATTTCGATTTCTATCCGAAGGAAGTAGCCCAGGGATTTTTCCAGGACGAACAAAATGTCATCCGAACCGGAGAGCCTCTATTAGGCCAGGCAGAGAAGATTTTAGACGCGGAAGGCAAGGAACGCTGGCTTCTGACCACCAAGGTACCCATGCGTGGGCGTGATGGTGCCATCTTAGGTACGGTCGGGGTAGGGCGGGACATTACCATCCAGAAGCTGGCGGAGAGGGAAACGGAAACGGCGCGCCAGGCCACGGAGATGGCCAATCGTGTCAAAAGCGATTTTCTGGCTAACGTGAGCCATGAGATTCGTACTCCCCTGAACGGCGTGATTGGCATGACTGAGCTGACGCTAGACACGGCGCTCACATCAGAACAACGGGAGTATCTGGATACCGTTCGATCCTCAGCCGATTCTTTGTTGCGCGTGATTAACGACATTCTCGATTTTTCCAAGATTGAAGCGGGAAAGATTGACTTAGAATCCGCAAATTTTGATCTGCGCGAATGCGTGGAAACAACCTTGAAGACACTGGCCCTGCGTGCCGATGAAAAGGGTCTGGAACTCTTGTGCGATGTAGCGCACGATGTGCCGCAAGTGGTATGTGGCGATCCTGGGCGTCTACGCCAGATTCTATTTAATCTGGTTGGCAACGCCATCAAATTTACCGGCGCGGGAGAGGTTGCCGTGCATGTCAACCTGGATAGCAAATCCAGTGATGTACCGCTGCTGCACTGCATTGTTTCGGATACCGGCATCGGGATTGCTCCAGAAAAAGTTCAGATGATCTTCGATCCATTTACACAGGCCGATGCCTCCACCACGCGGCAGTATGGTGGAACCGGACTGGGGTTGACTATCACCGCGCGATTGGTTCAGGTAATGGGCGGGACGATCTGGGTGGAGAGCGAAGTCGGGAAGGGAAGTCAGTTCCACTTTACTGTGCGGATGGCCGCCGCCGATGCAAAGCCGCAACGTGTCGATCCGCTGGCTTCGCCTGAAGTTCTGCATGGAATTAAGGCTCTCATCGTGGATGATAACCAGACGAATCGTCGGATTCTTGAAGGTATGTTGACACGGTGGGGCATTCGATCCACCTCCGTTTCCAGCGGCGAAGCAGCCTTGTCGGAGTTGCAGATGGCCTATCCTCCTGGAGAAAGCTACACGCTGATTCTGACCGATATGCAGATGCCAAATATGGATGGCTTTATGCTGGTTGAAAAGATACGCGCTCTGGAGAAGTTTACAGACACGGATATCATCCTGCTGACCTCCGCCGCGTATGTCGCAGAAAATTCGCGGTACGAGCCGCTGCATTTTTCTGCATGCCTGCTCAAGCCCATTCGCCAGTATGAACTCCGGGATGCAATTGTGGCCACGTTACAGAAACACATGGAAGAACCAACCATGGAGGTTGCTCCGCTGCCCTTTCCTGAGATTCCGGAGACAACAGGGTTGCGCGTGCTGCTGGCAGAGGATAATCCCGTCAATCAAAAGCTGGTTGTCCGGCTGCTGGAGAAACGAGGGCACGCCATCGTGGTGGCATCTAATGGGCAAGAGGCTCTGGATTTTCTGGATCGAGCCAGCTTTGATCTGGTTTTGATGGATGTGCAGATGCCTGTGATGGATGGGATTGAGGCCACGCTGATGATCCGAAAGCTGGAAGAGGGAACTATGCACCATCAGCAGGTGGTGGCGCTGACCGCACACGCCATGAAGGGAGACCGGGAACTGTGCATCACCGCAGGGATGGATGGGTATCTTGCCAAGCCGGTTCGCCCACAGGAACTCGATCAGGTGCTACAGGGCGCACGCTCACTCCAGGGACAGGAAAAATACGTCTCCTGATGGCGTAGTCGGCGTTGAGGCTAAATGTACGACTGGGAAATAGGCGCAGAAAGAATTTTCAGGAAGGAGAAACAAAATGACAATGCCAGAGACTCGCTCACTGGAGCCAGCCATCAATTTCTCTGAGCTTCTTGCGCGGGTAGAAAATGACAAAGAATTGCTGCTGGATTTGATTGCCATGTTTCGGGAGGAGTACCCGCAGCAACGGCAGCAGTTGCAGTCCGCCGTGGATGCGGAGGATATGAAGCAGGTTAATACCTTGGGACATACCCTGAAAGGTATGTTTGCGAATCTTGCTATGACGCGGGCTTCCAAAACGGCGGCGCGGATTGAGCAAGCAGGCAAAGAAGCCAACACCGCAGAGCTTAAGGTTGCGCTGCCTTTGTTGGATCAGGAAGTCGCGAATCTTTTTGTTGAGCTGGATAAGGATCTGACGGACATACAGGTATGAAGATATTGATCGCAGAGGATGAGTTCATGTCGCAGCACCTGCTTCGGGCAACGCTGGAGCGCGCTGGCTATGAAGTCACAGCCGTGGACAATGGTGTCCAGGCTGCCGAGTTGCTCTGTCGCCCGGATGGGCCACGGCTGGCGCTTCTCGACTGGATGATGCCACAACTGGATGGCCCCGGCGTCTGCCGCGAGGTGCGAAAAAAACGCAGCCAGCCCTACGTGCATATCACGCTGCTGACATCCAAGAACTCCAAGCAGGATGTGGTCGCAGGTCTGGAATCCGG
>VFSW01015627.1_pt1 | contig 10412 bp, 7 predicted proteins | sample 5358111 | NCBI WGS metagenome assembly VFSW01 (sample SAMN11554181, study PRJNA540505) | mine drainage metagenome | isolation source: sediment from site ElyBrook_90M | place: USA: Ely Copper Mine, Vershire, VT | collected 2017
CCGTGGTAGTCGCCGACATAGCCCTTGAAGCCTGGCGGCGCCGTCAGCGGACCCTTGATCGTCACGCCCTGGCTGGCGAGCGCGCGGATCGGCGCCGGCACGTCCTGCGCCTGCGCGCAGGCGGTCAGCGCCAGCAGCAGCGGAATCAGCCATCGCCTTGCTCGGTTGGGGCGCGAGGTGCGGCGGCTGACGGTGGTGCTGTTCGACGTGGTCTTGTTCAAGGCGACTCGGCTCAATGGGGATCTCCGGAAGCGGGCGACCGGACCGCCGTCACGTGCCCGAGCGACTCGGCCAGCGTGGCGGCCGAGAGCTCGCCCATGTGCGTGTCGCGCAGGTGGCCCTGCGCGTCCAGGAACAGCGTGGTGGGGTAGCCCCGCGCGCCGTAATGCTGCGACAGCTGCATGCCGTCATCGATCACCACGTGATCGAGTTGAAGCTTGTGCGCCAGCAGGAACGCGCGCACGGTGCCGGCGGATTCGCCCTGATCGGCGAACACGAAGCGCACGCCCGGCAGCTGCCGCTGCGCCCGTGCCAGCACCGGCAGTTCGCGTCGACACGGCCCGCACCAGCTCGCCCACAGGTTGATCACCATCGGCTTGCCGCGCAGATCGCGCAGCACCACCGTCTGTCCGCCCGCGTCACGCAGCAGCAGATCCGGCAAGGGCGCGTCGCTGGCGGCGCCCAGCCGCTGCGCGACCACGCTGGCGAAGCCCCACGCCAGCACGCCGCCGCCGACCGACCAGGCCAGTGGCGCGCGCAGCGCTGGCCGGCGCCATGCGATCAGCGCGGTCGCGACGGCCAGCGCGAGCAGCCCCGCCCACGGCGAAAAGCCGCCATCGCGCAGGTTCAGCATGCTCAACGGCTGCGCCAGATATTCCGGCCACCAGCGCAGCACGAAAACCGCGCGCGCCGCGAACAACGCCAGCGCCAGCAGCAGCCACAGCGTGCGCTCGCTCGCGCGGCCGCCGCGCCGCTGCAGCCATGCCGCGATCAGGAACGTCACCAGCACGCCCGCCAGCACGGCAGCGATGCCGGCCGAAAACGCCAGCGGACCGAGCACCACCACCGGCGTTGACGACGGGCTCACTGGCTCGGCCGCGCGCCGAGCAGGCGGCCGTCCACCACGGTGCCGTACAGCGACAGCGGCGAGTCGTGGTATTGCTTGCGTGTTTGTTCAAGATTTCCCGTGTAGCGCGGATCCTGCGGACGCTCGTGGCCGTCCATGTACATCGCCACGTCCCACGCGTCCTGGTCGCTCAGACTGCCGCCGCGGCTCAGCGGCATGTTGGCCTTGATGAAGGCCGCGGCATTGTCCAGCTGCGCCATGCCGGCGCCCCAGTTGAACGAATGCGGCCCCCACAGCGGCGGGAACACGTCGCGGCCGGCGACCCGCTGGCCCTGCCCGTCGGCGCCGTGACACAGCGCGCAGTGGCGCACGAACACCGCCTTGCCGCGCGCATAGTCCGGCGGCTGCGGCGGGGTGAAACCCTGCTTCGGATAGCCCGCGCCGGCCAGCCGGGCACCAACCGGCGCACCGGTCGCCATCCAGTAGGCGTAGCTTTCCAGCGCGATCATTTCCGGGCTGTCCAGCGGCGGCGCCTTGCCGTTCATGCTGAAGCGGAAGCAGCCCTGGATGCGTTCGCCCAGACTGTTCACGCGGCCGTTCTTGCGGCGGTACTGCGGATACGCGACGTACGCGCCCCACAGCGGCGCCGAGTGGGCGAGGCGGCCGGCGTCGAGGTGGCAGTTGCTGCAGCGCAGGCCGTTGCCGACATACGCCTTCGCGTACTCGCGCGTGTGCACGAAGATGTCGCGGCCCTGGCGGACCGCGTCGCCGAACGGGCCGGCGGGCATGGCCGATTCCGGCGGCGGCGTGAAGATTTTTCCAGTGCTGTCGACGGCGGCACGCGGGCTGGCCGCGACCGTTGCTGCTGCGCTAACCGCCTGCGTCTGCGGCGCGGACGGTGGCGGCGGCGCAGGCGGCGCCTTGGCGGAACAGGCCGCCAGAGCCAGCAGCGCCAGCGCGCCGAGCCGATGCGTCCTCATGGCGCTGCTCCCGCTGCCGGCAGCGGCTGCGCCGCGAACCAGCCGGCGACCGCAGCGATGTCCTGTTGGCTCAGCGCGTGGCTGATGTGCTGCATCAGCTGCAGCGGATCGTTGTGGCGCGTGCCCTGCTGCCAGGCCTTCAGCTGCGCCGCGATGTAGGTGGCCGACTGCCCCGCCAGCGGCGGGAAGTGGGCGCCGACGCCGACGCCGTCGGGGCCGTGGCACTGCACGCAGGCCGGCACCTGCTGCGACCAGCGGCCGCGCAGGGCCAGCTGCGCGCCCACGGTGTCGGTCGCCGGCATCGGCGTGCCGGGCCGAGCCAGCGCGGCGGGGATCGGCAGCGCGCTGTAATAGCCGGCCATCGCCGTGCGCTCCGCTTCGCTCAGCGCGGTGGCAATGGGCTGCATCACCGCGCTGCCGCGGGCGCCGCTGGCCAGATCGTCCAGCTGCTTGTGCAGGTAGGCCGCATTCAGGCCAGCCAGCCGCGGAAACCCGGCCGCCGCCTGGCCCGCGCCATCCGCGCCGTGGCAGGCCTGGCACGCCGGCGCGCCGTGGCCATTGCCCTGCTGCGCGATGGCAGCGGCGTCGATCGCCCGGACGCTCGGTGCCGACACCAGCAACAGGAGCAGCAGCAGAGACCAGGGTGTGTGCATCACGCGATGAGCGAAGATCATGCCGTGCCTTTCAGTGCGGTGGCAGGAAGTCGTACTTGCGGTAGATCGCCTGCGCCGCCGGAGTCTGCATGAAGGCGAGGAAATCCTTCGCGGCCTGCGCGTGCGGCGCATCCTTCATGCGCGCGGCGGTGTAGGTGGCCATACTGTTCTGCGCGGCCGGTATCACCACCGTCTGCACCGGATGATGCAGGATCTGCTGCTGGAAGTACGCCTCGGTCGACCACACCACCCCGGCGTCGGAATCCCCCTGCAGCACACGCAGCGGGGTCTGCCGATGATGGATGCGGGTGAGAAACGTGCTGCCGTCGGCCAGCTTGGTGTGCATGATCGCGGTGTCCAGCGCCTGGCCGCCGGCCTTGCGGTAGCTGGCCTCGATCTGCCGCGCGATGCCCTCCCACGCCGGGTTCGGCATGCTTACGCGCACGTCCGGGCGGCCGAGGTCGGCCAGGCTGTGGATGCCTTTCGGATTGCCCTGGGCGACCAGGATGGCGAGCGGGTTGCGCGCATAGTCGTAGGTGTCGGCAAACCAGCCGTGCTGTTTCTGGTGCGCGGCGATCGACGCCTTCCCGGCGGTAAAGACGTCCGGCTTCAGCGCGATCTTCAGATTGCCCATTACCAGCGCGCCGGTCTCGATCTGCTTCGCCAGGATGCCGGGAGGCAGCGTCTCGACAAAGATGCGCTGGTACTGCGGATACGCCTGCCGGAACGCCGCCAGAAGGTCGTGCACCACCATGAACTGGTTGCCGGCGAAAAACACCACCAGTTGCGGATCGACGATGTCGCCGTGCAGGTCGGCGATGGCGTCCACCGGCGGTGCGCTGAACTGCACGCCACCGGATGGCGGAGGATTCCACGGCGGCAGGTAGTCGGGCCGGTCAGCCGCCGCCGCGCTGCCGATCACCGCCGTCATCAGCGCCAGCGCCAGTCCGCGCCGGCGAAATCGTGTCTTGTGCATGCTGCTCTCCGCGCGTGCAAGATGGCTCAGAGCGGCATCAGGGCATAGCCCTGCTGCTGCAGCTCGGTGATGGTGGTGAGCCCCGACAGCGCCAGCGTCACGCGCTTGTCGATCCAGTCGTACTGGTACTCGTGCTCGGCCACCGCCTGCCCGCACACGGCGACGTCGACGCCGGCCTTGCGCAGCTGCGCGATCACCGGCAGGTTCGGGTTGGGCACGCCGTACTGCTTCTGGTAGTGGGCATCGTCCAGCGCGATCGCAGTGGCCGCACCGTAGGCGATCGCCACGAAGTGCAGGTGCTTCAGCGGCACGCCGGCGTGCACGTACAGGTTCACCGCGCGCGCCACCCGTTCCAGCCCCGGACTGACCTGGTCGGGCTTGGCAGCCGCGCCGGTGAGGCTGAACACCACCTTGTAGGTGGCCTTGGCGTCGGGCTGGTAGGCCGCCTGCGGCAGCGCATGCATCTTGCCGGCGCCCTGGATCGTCGGGGTCTGCCAGAAGCCGTCCGCGGCGCGTACGCCCGCACTGGCAGCAACGCTGAGGCCCAGCACGGCGGCCAACATGGTGATCGGTTTCATCGGGTCATCTCCTGTTTCGGGGGTGGGCAGCGGTACCTCGCTGCAGATGCTCGCAAGCAGCCGCGGCAGCTGCGCCGACGCGGATTCGCTGATGCGGTAGAACAGCTGGCGGCCGTGCCGGCGCTGGCCGAGCAGGCCTTCGGTGCGCATTCGCGTCAGGTGCTGCGACAGCGCCGACAGCCCCAGGCCCAGCTCCTCGGCCAGCTGGCCGGCACTGGCTTCGCCACGGGTGAACAGGCGGCACAGGATCAGCAGCCGCCGCGCGTTGCCCAGCGCGCGCAGCAGCCGCGCCGTCTCGACGGCGCGGGCATGCATGGCGGCGGCTTTGCGCATCGTTGATTCCACATTTCACTTAAGTGTGTTGAATGAAGCATAGCGCACCCGATCGCTTGGCTGGCGATAGCCGCCGATGGCGTCAGGAGGAGTGGAGATCTTTGCTGTTGCGGCGCTCGACGCTTGCTCCATGGCATGAAGTGCGGTGATTCCGGCCAGGCCCGACGCACGACCCGGTTGGCTGGGACCCTGGACGGCGGGTACGTCGCCAGATGCAACATTGCGGTGCACCTGAGATCGGGCGGCCGATTCATCGCTGCCAGGCCGTGACAAGACCTGCCGCGAGCTATCCGTCGGAGAGGCCGTCAACGACGGCGGCGGCGCGTCCGGCGTCCGGCCTGAGCCGACTCGCCAGATCATCCAGATACACGTAAAGCACCGGTGTGATGTACAGCGTCAACAGCTGCGAGAACAGCAGGCCGCCGACCACGCAGAGGCCCAATGGCCGGCGCGAGTCGGCGCCCATGCCCATGCCCAGGGCGATCGGCAGGGTGCCCATCAGGGCGGCCATCGTCGTCATCGTGATCGGGCGGAAGCGGATCATCGCCGCCTCGCAGATTGCCTGCGCCGCGGTCGCGCTGGCGTCACCGCGCTGCCGCTCCAGCGCGAAGTCGATCATCATGATGGCGTTCTTCTTGACGATGCCGATCAGCATGATCATGCCGACGAACGCATACAGCGTGAGCGGCAGGTGGAACAGGTACAGCGTGAGCAGCGCGCCCACGGCGGCCGACGGCAGGCCGGACAGGATCGTGATGGGGTGGATGAAGCTCTCGTAGAGGATGCCCAGGATGATGTAGACGACGATCAGGGCGATCAGCAGCAGCCAGCCCATGTTGGCGGTGGAGCTCTGAAACGCTGCCGCGGTTCCGGCGAAGCTGCCCTGCAGATCGGCCGGCAGCCGGATCGCCCGCGTCGCTTCGTCCACGCCCTTCACCGCATCACTCAGGGCCTTGCCGGGCGCCACATCGAAGGAAATCGTGATGGCCGGAATCTGGCCGGAATGATTGATGACCTCGGGCATGGTGCCGCGGCGGATACTGGCAACGGCACCCAGCGGCACCATCGCGCCGCCGCTGCCGTGCAAGTACAGGCGTGACAGCGCGGACGCATCCTGCTGGTATTGCGGCAGCAGCTCCAGCATCACCTTGTACTGGTCGGCCGCCGCGTAGATCTGCGACACCTGCTGTCCGCCGAACGCGTCGGCCAGCGTGGCCTCGATCTGATCCGGTGTCACGCCCAGCGCCGCCGCGCGATTGCGATCGATGCGCACCTCCACCGACGGCGCCGCGCGGTTGAAATCGCTGTTGACGCCGACGAAGACCGGGTTGCGCCGCAATGCTTCCTCCAGGCGTATCGCGTATTCCTGCAGCTCGGCCAGATTCAGTCCCTTCAGCGTGTATTGATAGCTGGAGCGCGAGCTGCGGCCGCCTATCCTCAGGCTGGGCGGATTGACGATCGTGACCCGGGTGCCGGGAATGTCGTCCAGCCTGGCACGCAGTTCGGCCACCACCTGCTCGGCCGACAGCCGACGCTCGGAGAGCGGCTTGAGCGCGATCACCAGGCTGCCGCTCTCATCCGACTGCAGTCCGCTGACATTGGGGTCGCGTTCGATGATCTGCCTGACCTGCGCCGTGTACTGGATGTACTGGTCGAACGAGGTGCCGACGGCGACCTGCACGTCGCCGCGCAACTGGCCGGTATCGTCGCTGGGCAGGAAATCCTGCGGCATCACCTCGAACAGCGCCCAGCTGGCCAGGATGCTCGCCGCGAACAGGCCAAGGATGATCGTCCGGTGGGCCATGCTCCAGTGCAGGCTGCGCGCATAGGCGTCGCGCAGGCGGTCGAAGCCGCGCTCGCTCCAGCGATAGAAGCGGCTGTGCGGCTGATCCGCCTCGCGCGTGAGCACGCGCGCGCAGAGCATCGGCGTCAGCGTGACCGAGACGATGCCGGAGATGAAGATGGCCACCACGATGGTGACCGCGAATTCATGCAGCAGGCGCCCGACCACACCGCCCATGAAAATGATGGGAATGAACACCGCGGCCAGCGACAGCGTCATCGAGAGAATGGTGAAGCTGATTTCCGCCGAACCCTGCAGCGCCGCCTGCAGCGGCGGTTCGCCCGCCTCGACGTGGCGGACGATGTTTTCCAGCATCACGATCGCATCGTCGACGATGAAGCCGACGGACAGCGTCAGCGCCATCAGCGACAGATTGTCGAGGCTGAATCCGAGCACGGACATGCCGGCGAACGTGCCGATCACGGCAATCGGCAGCGCCAGCGAGGGGATCACGGTCGCGCTCACCCGCCGCAGGAACAGGAAGATCACGCCGACGACCATCGCGCCGGCGATCAGCAGGGTCAGCTGCACGTCATCGACTGCGGCCCGAATCGACTGGCTGCGATCGTAGAAGATCCGCACGTCGATCGCCGCGGGCAGCTGCGCCTTGAACTGGGGCAGCATCGCCTTGACGTGTTCGACCACGGCCATCGTGTTGGAGCCAGGTTGGCGCCGTATCTCGACGGTGACCGCACGCTGGTCGTCGTACCAATCGGCCGAGCGCACGTCCTCGACGCTGTCGACCACGCGGGCGACGTCACCGAAGGTGATCGGCGCGCCGCCGCGATAGGCGATGATCTGCTTGCGAAACCCCGCCGCATCATCGAGCTGGCCGGCGGTGTGGATCACCGCCTTGCGGGTCGCGCCGTGGAGCACGCCGGACGACTGGTCCGTGCTGGTCGAGGTTACCGCGCTGGCGAGGTCACCCAGGGTCAGCCCGCGCTGCGCCAGCGCGGCCGGGTCGGCCTGGATGCGCACGGCGTACTTGGCCGGACCGTGCACCATCACCTGCGCCACGCCATCCACCGTGGAGAGCTGGTCCACCAGCACCGTGCGGGCGTACTGGTCGATCTTGGCGATCGGCAGGCTGTGGGAGGTGAGGATGATGAAAAATATCGGCTGCGCCGACGGGTCGTTCTTGCGGATCGTGGGCGGATTCGGCATCGCGTGGGGCAGCAACCGGGACACGCTGGAGATGGCTGTCTGCACGTCCTGCGCCGCGGCGTCGATGTTGCGGCTCAGCTGGAATTGGAGGGTGATGCTGGTATAGCCCTGGCCGCTCGACGAGGTCATGGCGTCCACCCCGGGAATCCCGGACAACGCGCTTTCCAGCGGCGTGGCCACCGCCGAGGCCATGGTTTCCGGATCGGCACCGGGCAGGCTGGCCTGCACGTTGATCGTCGGAAAATCCATGTTCGGCAGCTCGCTCACCGGCAACATGGCGTAGCCGAACAGGCCGAAGATCACCAGCGCGGCCATCACCAGGATGGTCATCACGGGGCGCTCGATGAATCGCCGCGAGAGGTTCATGGGGAACCGGACGCGCCTGCGCGGGGCAACCCCTTCCGGCCCGCTGCCGTGGCCGGTGCAAACACCTTCACTGCGCCTGCGGGTACGACGCGCAGCTGGCCTTCGACGATCACGGCATCGCCTGGTTTCACGTCCCCCGCGATGGCGACCTGCCGGCTGTTGTCGAACAGCACGCTGACGCTGCGCTGCACGGCGTGGTGGCCCACGACGACATACACATAGGTTCCGGCGGGGCCGTCGTTGAGGGCGTCGTGCGGCACCACCAGTGCATGGGAAATCTCGTCGAGGGTCACGGTCACATTGACCAGCTGGCCGGGCAGCAGGCGCAGCTGCGCATTGGCGAAGTTGGCGCGCAACTCGATGGTTCCGCTCTGGCTGTTGACGGCGTTGTCGGTGAAATCGACCGGGGCCGAGACGGTGCTGCCGCGATCGTCGTGCAGGTCGATCGTGGCCATGATCGCGTGCGACCTGAGCCTGGCCTGGATGCGCGGCAGATCCGACTGCGGCAGATGGAAGGCGAGCTTGACCGGCTGCAGCTGGGTGATCGTGACCAGCGCAGTATTGCCCGCGGCCGCCACCATGTTGCCCGGCTGCACCAGCATCGGCCCGGTCTTGCCGTCGATCGGCGAACGGATCGTGGTGTAGCCCAGATTGATCCGCGCCAGCTCCGCGGCCGCCTTGTCGGCGGCTACCGTGGCGGTCAACACGTCGACATTGGTGGTGGAGGTGTCGTAGAGCTGCGAGGAAATGGTGTGCTGCCGATACAGCGCCGCGTAGCGCTGGTCGTCGCGGCGCGCGTTGCGCAACAGCGCCTGGTCGCGCAGCAGCACCGCGCGCGCCTGGTCAAGCGCTGCCTGAAACGGCCGTGGATCGATCTGGAACAGCAGCTCGCCACGCTTGACGAACTGGCCCTCCGTGAAGCCCGCGGATTCCAGCTTGCCCGGCACGCGGGCGGCGACCTGCACGGTGGCGTTGGCAACCACGCTGCCCAGCGTGTGTTCCACCACGGGCATGTCGCGCTGCTCGACCGCCGCGACCCTCACCGGCGCGGCGCTGACAGGATGGTCGGTCGCCGCCTGGCGGTGCATGGCGTACCAGAGCGCGGCGAGCACCAGCGCCAGTGCTGCCGCCCCGATCAACCGATGTCGAATCGTCTGCCTGCTCACATCGCGCATCCCGGATCACCGCCCATCAACCACCGCCGTTATCGTGCGCTTGCGCAGCGGGGACGCAACCCAGCTGCCGCGAATTCCTTCAGTCGATTATGGCTTTATTGATGGTGGTTATTGCGTCGCTGAAATTGCAAGTTTGCAGGAAAGCCTCCCGTCCTGCGCTGTTCGCTTTCGGGCGTTGACTTGATCGGCGGCGACACGCGCCCAGTCGCGTGCAACCCGATTTACCCGGCATAAAAAAAGCGCAGCTGCATCATCGACCGAACTTCCGCGTCTGGACGGCTGATGGCAGCTGCGCTGGGGAGCGATGCGTGCTGGGTTTGCGGGTTCACAAGTGCGCGGTCACCTCCATGAATACTTCGCGGCCAAATGGGTCGTAAATGCCGGCCAGCAGGTTGCCGTTGAGCAGCAGCGGATTGGAGTGATAGCCGACAATCGGGGCTTTCTTTCCAAGCATGTTGTTGACGCCCAGGCGCACGTCGAAGTGCTTGAAGCTGTATCCCGCCGTGAGGTCGAAGTAGTCATAGGCCGGAACGTGCGAGTCGATCGGGTAGACGGTTTCCCCGGCGAAGCCCGCATTGGTGCCCTCGAAGTCCATGGCGCCAATGTGCCGCCAGTTCAGCGACGCGTCGAACTTGCCGCGAGTCCAGGTAGTACGCAGGGTGTGCCGCCAGCTGGGGATCGGCGAGGTCGGTCCGATGCCCGAACAGCTGGCCCCGTAGAGATCGGCGCAGTCGACCACGGGCACGGAAGGGTTGATCGCGATCCGGTTGCTGATGAGCTTGCTGCCATTGAAAGAGAAGCTGAGCCGGTCACGCGAGCTCAGCGGGTAGCTGTATTGCGCTGCAAAGTCGATACCGCGCTCGGCCCAGCTGCCGGTGTTCGCACGGGTTGCCAGAACCTGGCCGGAGGTCAGCGAGCCGCCCGCGCCGCGATGAATCAGATTGCAGAAAATCGGGTTTCCGGTGGCCACGCACTGGCTGAGCGAGGTATTGGCCGGAATCGCACTGATGTAGTTGTTTATCTTGATCTGCCAGTAATCGACGCTGGCCAGCAGGGTCGGTGCCCAGCTGAAGTTGGTGAACACGACGCCCGTGGTGAGCGTCTTGGTGCGTTCCGGCGTGAGATTCTGGTTGCCGCCGGTCACGACCCGGATGCTGTTCGTCGTCGGCAGGGTTCCGTACTGCGCACCGGTCAGGCCGGTGTTGGCGCAGCCAGCCTGACTGGCCGATGGGGTCGGCCCGCTGCACGGATCGGCGATCGGCTGCAGGCCGGTTGACT
>VFSW01015628.1_pt1 | contig 10412 bp, 11 predicted proteins | sample 5358111 | NCBI WGS metagenome assembly VFSW01 (sample SAMN11554181, study PRJNA540505) | mine drainage metagenome | isolation source: sediment from site ElyBrook_90M | place: USA: Ely Copper Mine, Vershire, VT | collected 2017
GCCACGGCTTCACCAATATCTGCAATTTGTGAGCGGGCAATCCGGCCCAATAATTGGCCGGTGGCCGGGTTGAGTTTATCGAAATATTCGCCGGCTGCCGGCGGTTTTTGCAGGCCATCGATCCAGTTAGGCAATTCGGCCGGAAAAAGTGAATTTGTCATGCCAGTCCCTTTGCTAAACAAGCGTAGGATAGGGCTTTGAGTGTTAAATTGGAACCAAACTAGTGGAAAGCCCGGAAAGGTTATTTTAACACTGTTTTATGAGGGAAAGGAAGTGGAATGCCCGAATGACAAAAACTATAATTATAAAATCATAAATTCTCTCATTACACTCATACGACTCAAAGTTTTTGAAAATACCTTGTGGGAGAACACGGATGCTTGAATTTCATGGTTGGGCCACAATACATGAATCTACAATCAAGGTTGATGAAAGCAACCTCAGGAAAATTGCTGACACAATTCAAGATCATATCGATAAACTTAATGGGGGTAGCAGTTCAATTGGTTTGAAATGGGTAAATGGCACTCCAATGTTTAATGTTACTGGGCTTAGAAATCACAGAACTCAAGATACAGATGATGTTTTTGAAATGCAGAATCATTACAAGGAAAGATATTATGCATAGGCTTGCTCATTGGAACACAGGTGACATCATCGTTTTTCGCGGTCAGCCAGAGCAAAATCTGGTATGCCCTTCCCGTATTTGTAGTTCAGGATACTCCAATCTTAATTGCCTAATATTGGCCGTCCGGCACATGCGGAAAATTTCGCATGAAACCTTCCGGCGAAAGGGTCACCCCGCAAGATGTCATCCAGACCCCCATGGACTTGATCGATCGCGCCTGGGATACCACCGATGTGCTCATGCTCATTACCCCCGGAGCCGCTCATGCAGTCTACTTGATGTGGGAGGAAGGCCATAAAAAACTTCTCCGCTGGTACATCAACCTTCAAGACCCCATTCGCAGAACGCCCGTCGGTTTTGACACCAGCGATCACATGCTGGATATTGTCTTCAGTCCTGACAAATCTACCTGGCATTGGAAAGATGAAGACCACCTGACCGACGCCTGGCCTTAGGCATATTTTCAGATGAGAAAGCCCGCCAAATCCGTTCAGAAGGCGAAAAAGTGATACAGTTAATCAGAGAAAATCAGTCACCTTTCTGCGACGGTTGGGAAAAATGGTCGCCGCCATTAGAATGGAATATTCCTGAACTTCCAGCAGAATGGAACACAGGTTTTTCGTAAATTCACTACAAGGATGTCATCATGGACAATCGCGAAGTTATGGCCCTGCAAGCTCGCATCAATGCGCTGGAAGCTCAGGTCGCCTTCTTATACAAACATCTTAATGTTACCTTTACTCCTGCCCAGGCCTTTAACGACCCGCGCATGGCAAAAATTTATGAGCTGATCAAAAAGGGAAAAATGCTGGAAGCCTTTGCCGCCCATCGCCAGGCCTTCGGATCCAGTGCGGCAGAAGCCAAAAGCGCCCTCGAAAATCTGAGCGGGCAGATCAAATAATACGGTTACAGTAAATGCCCTTTCCTACGACATATTGGCACCCAGTCTGGTAGGGGAGGGTCTGGACAGGTCATGGCATCTATCAATCAGGGCCCTGACCCTCCCCGGTCGCGCCGCGTTACCAACAGGGAGGGTCAGGTCGGTTGTTAAATAAAATTTGTTATTTGTCCAGACCCTCCCCTACGTCATCTCGTGTGGCAAGCTGGGATAGGGGTGAGCGGTGAAGAAGAATTTTTAACCTGCTTCAGCAGGTTTGGTTTTTCGGCAGCCTGGGAATTTATTCCCAGGCGGAATGGGATTTGTTTCCCAGGCTGAAATGATTTACCAGGCCGTCCACCCCCCGTCAATCACCATATTCGACCCGGTCATATACGCCGAGGCGTCCGACACCAGGAAAATCACCGCCCCGTTGTAATCATCTTCCCGCGCCATGCGTCCCAATGGCACGTGGGCGCAGTAGCCTTTCAGGAATTCCTCGCTCTGGTTGTTGAACACGCCCGCAAAAGTCAGCGTATTCACGCGTACGTTCTTGTCTGCCCAATACGTGCACAGGTAGCGCGTCAGGTTGAGCAAGGCCGATTTGGAGACCGAATAAGCCACCGGCTTGAAGAAGGTCGCCCCATTCTTCCTGCGGAATTCGTAGATGCGCTGGTCGGGCGACACCAACCCGTAAATGGACGAGATATTGATGATCGAACCTCGCCCGGCATCAGCCAAGGCGGCTCCAATCACCTGGCATACCAGCACCACGCCCTTGACGTTGACCTCCATCACCCGGTCGAAAGAATCCTCCGGGTAAGTCTCAAACGGGCCGTTTTCCGAGGCGGGCGCGTTGGGCGGCGAATCCAGGGCGGCGTTGTTGATCAGCGCATGCGGCACGCCCCAGCGCTCGACCACCTGCTGCAGGCCGGCCTCGATCGAAGCCCGGCTGGTAATATCTACCGCCACAAACATCAGATTGGGGTTTTCACACAGGTCGCCGAAACGTTCGGCCACTTTTTTCTCGTCCACCTGCACGTCCATCACCACCACCCGGGCGCCGCCTTCTAACAAGGCCAGGCTGAACTGCCGCCCAAGCTGGCCCAGGCCACCCGTCACCACCACCACACGCTCCTTGACGCTGAACAGGTCTTCTTTCATCTCAACTGCCCATCAAATCGGCATAGGTGATGTTTTCGTCTTCTTTCAGGTCACGGCAAATCACTTTGCCGATGAAATTTTCCAGCTCATACGGCGGCAGCCCGTCTCCGGGGGACTTAAGCGCCACATCCGCTTCGGTCAGGCAGGCGCCGGCCGGCAGGTCGTGTGCCGCCACCAACTTTTTGCGCATCTTGATCAACGGTCGCTGTTCGACCGGGATCGGTCGCTTGATCCCATCCCCCAGGGCTACCCGGGCGCGCTGCAGGTCGCGCACCATGCGGCGCATCCCGGCCGGTTCGAGCGAAAATGCCTGGTCGGTGCCGCGCCAGGCCCGGTTCATGGTGAAGTGTTTCTCGATCACGCGCGCCCCCAGGGTGTAGGCCACCACCGCCATGGCAATCCCGTTCTGGTGGTCAGACAGGCCGATGACCGTGTCCTTGTAGCAATCCCGCAGCGTAGTAATCACGCGTAAATTCATTTCTTCCGGGTCCGCCGGGTAATTGGCGGTGCACTGCAGCAGGCAAAAGTTGGGGTTGATCGGCATGACCGCATCGTAGGCGCGCTGGACGTCTTCCAGCGAGCTGCCCCCGGTGCTGATCACCATCGGCTTGCCAAAACGGGCGATGTATTTGAGCAGGGGGATATTCACCAGGTCGCCCGAGGCAATTTTGTAAGCCGGCATATCCAGGTCGGCCAGGAAATCGGCGCTGGGAAAATCGAAAGCGGTCGAAAACATGGTCAACCCCAGCTCAGCCGCGTAGCGCTGTAGCTCGACGTACTGTTCGCGGTTGAATTCGAGCGCCTCGCGGTGCAGCCCGTAAGTCGCCCCGTAGCTATTTTCGTTATCGTAAGGGCTGTCGAACATAGCCCGTGTGTACAACACGCGGTTATTGCGCTTCTGCAGTTTGACCGCGTTGACCCCGCACTCCTTGGCGGCGTGGAACATGGCCTTGGCTTTTTCCAGGCTGCCCTGGTGGTTGTGACCAATTTCTGCGATCACATAACAGTCATTTTCATCGTTGATCGTACATGAGTCGATCACCAGTTGGCGGATCATAATATTTTAGGCCTCCATCAAAGGTTTTGAACTCTCATCATTAATTTCAATTGCAGTCTAAAGGTTTTCGGAAACCTTTATGCCGCCCTGCCTGTCCCGCCAGCCTGGCAAACAGGCTGGCCACGGAGCAATCTAATCCGCACGGTCTGACGAATTCGTGCACAAATTTGCGCCGGTTGCCGGCCTTCACATCCTCACCCGCCAGAATGTGGGCAATTACGTCGGACGATTCGCCGAAACCGTGGGCCACTTCGAGGAAATCGGCTTTCAGCAAGTGATGGAAATGGCCGCGGCCGGTCTGCGTGGCCTGGTAGCGTTCAGTCAGAATGGTCACACAGGGTTTGTCGACCACTGCGGCTTCGATCATGGCAGTCGTGTTGACTCCTACCACCGCCCGGCTGTAGAACATGGAATGGAAATAGTTCTGCTGTGTGTCGGCGATGTCCGTCGTTTCTCCCTCGGCAGGCCAAACGACCACGTTCTCAGCCTTGAACCCCTTCCAGATAGACGCATTCATCGGGTAAGGGCGTATCATGACTATGGTATCACGAGTTGCCGGGTTCTTGCGCAAGTTCTCGGCAAAATCGCTCACAAAGCCGGTTTCATCTCCCGCCACCTGTATCGAAGAACACAGGTATAAAACGTAATCACTCGATGGGTCAAAGCCGGCCTGCGCACAAAAGGCATGTTTATCCAACGTCGGCCGGGCTACAAAAAGGTAATCAAAAACAGGCGCGCCGGTGATCGCAATCCGCTCCTGGGGGATATGGTGCAAGTTGACTGCCTCATCGGCGATGCCCTGGTTCCATACGCATACCAGGTCGGGGATGGCATGAAAGGTGCCCTTGGTGGTCAGGTTATCCCAACTCGCAATCGCCATCACCAGCGGGATTTTCGCTGCACAGGCCGCTTTTTGATATTCGATGTCGGCCGCGTTGAATACCAGGTTGGTCATGTCAAACACCACGTCCGGCTGCTCGTTTAAGAGTTCTAAGGAAACCCCACCATCCGGGAGGATGCTCTTTTCGACCTGCTTCAGAAAAGACCCGGCTGCCCGGCTGGCAAGCACCCGTTCGCCGATGCGACTCGAGATGAGCTTCCATTCCAGGCGTCTGAAATGCGGTTTCCAGCGCATGCGCATATCCGGGTTAGGGTGCTGTGGGTTCAAATAAATCCGGTAATTGGTCAATTGGCGCACGGTATAGGTTACTTTGCGCCAGAATCCCTGCCGCTCGACCAGCCAGCTGCTCGAACTCTGTGGAAAATCATTCAGAAAAGCCTGCACGCCCCGGTCGGTGATGCCCGGCTTGTCTTTGTTCAACTCACCAAACAGCAGCTGAACCTTGTGTCCCTCCCGGCAAAGCTGGCGGACAATGCTATCGGCATGGCGGAAAAAACCGATGTGGGGGAAAAGAAAAACGATTTTCATAACGTCCGCCAATACCTGGCCATCCACACCAGGGTGATCTTGGCCATTCCCAGCATGGCAACCGGGGCATATAACTTGCGGCTAAAAGGAACGAAGGGACACCTCCAAATCATCGAGAAAATCATAAATGTTGTTGAGAAAAGCCTGGAAGACGAACGAAAGACCCTGGTAAAATTTTCTGCTGGATGCCGGTGTAATAAATCATCCGGATGCCGGGTCTTGAAAAACAAAACCCGTGGCACGTAACGAAAGGGGGTGAGCAGCGCCAGAAGAGCTACAAACATACGATCGCCAAAAGCCGTGTCAACGTAATAGCAGTAGGTTTGCTTTAAAAATTTTCGGCGAAAGAGACCATAGAAATAATAATGGTGACTCTTCGAGCTTCCGCCCCACATCGTCATCAAGCGCAGAAGCATGGAAAAATACCCTAATTCATTGGGGCTTTTGTCGCCTTGATCCAATCGCACCGGCTTGACCAATTGGCCTTCCTCATCCACAACGTCCAGTGCAGACATAGCAACCTGTGACTGCGGGTGGATGCGTAAATCCGACAGCAATGCGCCGATAAACTCCGGGCTCCATCGATCATCGTAAGCTGCGAACATGAAATACTCCCCCACAGCCAGATCGAGCGTCCGTCTAAAATTGCTCATCATTCCGATATTCGTATCATTGCGATAGTAGTGAATGCGCGCATCCTTTGCCTGGCAGGCAAGGCAGATTTCACTTGTCCGGTCCGTAGAAGCATTGTCGGATATGATCAGTTCCCAATTTGAATAATCCTGAGACAGCAGGCTATCCAGGGCTCGTTGGATAAAGCGCTCACCGTTGTACACTGGCAAACCGATACTTACCAGTGGCATCGAACCGGTCGAAACAGGCTCAACTCCCAAAAGCATCTGCTCCAAACGTGGAATTAATTGCCACACCCGTCTTTCCCTCGGCTGCGAGTGCGATTGCTCGGGCAGCAAAATAACCGGCGGGACGCGACGGCCCATTTGGCCGTACAAAATCGTGGATGAACTGGCTGCGTTCAACTTTTTTCCGGTCTATTCCTGCCAGCATGTCCCTTATAACCTCAACACAGGCTGGTACGCTATCGCTTATTTCCAGAACGTTGGCTTTCAGCAACTGGCAAAAATGCATTGACTGCATCTGGGTCAAACGATAACGTTCGGACATAATTGTGGCGCTCGGCCGGTCATTGATCACTGCATCGATCATTCCGGTAGTATTTATCCCCACTGTACCGATACTATATTTCAAAGAATTATAGAAATCTTGCCAGAAATCTACCGTGCCCATCATTGTGCGGCCCTTGGGCCACACCTGGATCCCCTCGTCCTGGATGGTTGAACAAATTTCGACGTTGGAAGGATGCGGGCGAACCAAGATTTGAATCCGCTGCACTTCTGGGTCAGGATGGGCGCGCAGGCAATCGAGCAGTTCTTTTACCTGCCAGGTTTCATCTTCGGCGATATTTTTCGAAGAACCCAGGTAGAGGAGATAAGGTTGGTCAGGGTTCAATTTCACTTTGCGCAAGAAAGATGCCCGATCGACCTGCAAACGATCGCCATCGATCCATTTATCAAAAAACGCCGAGCCGGTAATTACGATTTGTTGGCGAGGAACACGGTGAATTTGAATGGCTTCGTCTGCCTGCACCTGGTTCCAGGTTAGCAGAATATCCGGAATAACGTGAAAAATGCCTTTGGTAGTCAGGTTGTCCCAGCTTAAAACTGAAATTACGGTAGGGATGTGCAGCGCTTTGCCAGCTTTTATATAATCCAATTCTTCAGAGAAGCGCATATTTGCAGGTGAAGCCACGATCACATCCGGGTGGTATTCTTGAATAAGATGGATTATTTTTTTATCCGGTGGGACCAACTGTTCGAATCCCTTTAAAACTGATTGGCTGAACCGGCTGGCTACCAGCTTACGCGCAACCTTGGAACGGCGGACAACCGGCTTTAAAAAGCCTGCAATGTAATTCTCCCAACGGTCGGTGTAAAAATTGGATTGCTCAGGCCGGTTCAAGTAGCTTGAATAAGAACGCAGTTCGCGGCTGGCATACAAGATTCTTCTCCAATAATCCGAACGCCGGACAATCTCTCCACGTGACAGGTTCGTGAACTGGTCCATACTGTTTTGGATCACCGGATCTAACTTGACTCTGCCGTGTTCCTCATCGAATAGAATTTTTACCTGGTGACCTGCGGCACAAAGGTGATGGATAACAGTATCATGGTAAGAGAAGTATCCCTCACCGCGTAACACGTATAAGATTCTCATAATCTGATCTCGGCAGATGGAAAGGCTTTTTTAGACAGACCTATGGATAAGACCTGAATATTTTACTTCTTACCAGGGTTATCGGCAAGGAACCCAAACTTGCCCGCATCAGAACCCTGGACCTGTTTTTGCCACCAATCAATTGTTTTCAGAAGCCCTTCTTCCAGGTCATAACGAGGTTTCCAACCGGTTTTATCCACCAACCGCCGGTTATTGGCGCAAACAAACCTGGGATCATCCGGGTTATGCGGGATGGCTCCATATTCTATAAGGTCGGTCCGGCCCAGGAGGGTACCAATTTTCATCGTCAAATCGCGAATTGTGATCGGATTCCCCGATCCAATGTTAACGTCACCAACCACCCTGTTGTGAAATATTGCTGCGATAGCAGACGCCACGTCTTCCACATGTAAATAATCGCGAATCTGTTCTCCCGAAGTAAGTTTCTGCGTTTGATGGCTCAATAAAGAAGTAATGACCGCCGGCACTACCCGCCGCTTATCCTCGTACGCGCCATACTGGTAGAATAAACGCACCCAGGCAGTTTCAATTCCGCTTGTACGGCCGATTTGGTCCAGAACAGATTTGAACGCCAGCTTGCTTCCCGAATATATGCTTTGGGGTTTGACAGGCGTACTTTCCGACAAATAACCATAACTGAGGTCATATTCGAAACACGTGCCTACCCCCATGAAATATTTGCAACCTGAACTGGCTGCCAGAGCTGCCAGCCGTAGACTGGCTGTGAGCATATCCAGGTTTTGCATGGAATTGATGTATACGCCTGGTTCTGCAAACCAGGCCAGGTGTAAAACCACATCTGGCTTCAGGCTGGTCAATACTCCTTTCAGCGCCTCATCATCAGCCAAATCTGCCTGAACGAACTCTATGGATGCTTCAATATCCTCAACCCGCCAATGATTGCTGCGCTCGCGCACCAGGCCATAGATCTCATCATTCGTTTCCACCAACTGCCTGGCGACGTGGGAACCAATAAAGCCGGTGATACCCGTGAGGAGCACTTTCAAAGCTTGAAATCCTTAAAAGTGCGATCCCTCTCGGAAATCAACCTCACTTGCGCTGGCCACTCAATTCCAAAAGCCGGGTCATCCCAACGTACTCCGCCTGCATAGTCACCGTGATAAAACTCAGACATCTGGTAAAGAACTTCACAATTGTTTTCAAGGGTTAAGAACCCGTGCGCAAAACCTTTTGGAACATACATCATGCGGCGGTTCTCGCTGGTCAAAACTTCGCCAATCCATTGCTTGAATGTAAGCGAATCGGAGCGCAGGTCCAACAAAACGTCATACACCGCTCCTGTGGTACAGCGCACCAGCCTGACCTCCTCGTATGGAAAGGTCTGAAAGTGCATCCCCCGCAGCGTACCCTTTTGTTTATTAAAAGAGATACTGCACTGCATCAGGTTGGTTTCCAGCCCACGGGCGCCGAATTCTTCCACACAAAACACCCTGGCGAAGAAGCCACGCTCGTCTTCTTTACGCTCTGGCTCGATAATAAAGGCGCCTTTGAGGCTGGTTTCCAGAAACAACATAAAATCCTCTTCTTTTGCCGGCTTCCCCGGCCCTTCAGACGACCTTCAAACCGGGGATAGGGATGATAAATTGTCCGCCACGGGCGCGATAATCAGCCTGCTGGCGCATAATTTCCTCGGCAAAATTCCAACTAAGCATGAGTACGTAATCTGGCTGCTCTTCCAGTAATTTGGCCGGCGGCAGGATTGGCAGGTGTGTACCCGGCATATAGCGCCCCTGTTTATAAGTACTGCGGTCCACCACAAATTCTATCGTTTCCTGGCCGATGCCGAAATAAGTCAGCAGTGTGCAGCCCTTGGCAGCCGCCCCATAGGCAGCAATGCGCTTGCCGGAAGCTTTTAAGCCCCTCAACAGATCGACCAGCTCCTTTTTCATGGCTTCCACCTTTTGAGCAAAGTCCTGGTAAAACTCCAGGCGGTTGGCTCCCCAGGCAGCTTCTTCCGCCATCAATTCCACCACCGCCGGGCTGGGGTTGGCAAAGCCCTGCTTGCCCACAAATACCCGCAAGGTTCCGCCGTGGATGGGGATGCGTTCCACGTCCTGGATAATCAGGTTATGCCGCTCAAAGAGATGGGTCAGCGAAGTCAGGCTGTAATAACACAGGTGTTCGTGGTAAATCGTATCGAACTCGCCCCGATCGATTAAATCCTTTACGTAAGGCGATTCGATGACTGCCACCCCGCCGTCCTTCAATACACTTTCAATCCCGGCCACGAAACTGTTCAAGTTAGAAACGTGCGCCAGCACGTTATTGGCGTGGACGATATCGGCCTGTCTCCCTTCTTTTTTCAGCTTTTGGGCCAGTTCTTCGCCAAAAAACTCGGCGATGGTAGGAATGCCATGCTCGTTGGCTACCCTGGCTATGTTTACTGCCGGCTCGATGCCCAGCACCGGGATGCCAAACTGGCGGTAATACTGCAGCAAATACCCATCGTTGCTGGCTACCTCGACCACCAGGCTTTTTGAGTTGAGATGGCGTTGGGGGATCAGCCGCTCGACCACCTCCCTGGCATTTTGCAGCACGGTGTCTGAAAACGAAGAAAAATAAAGATACTCTCTGAAAAGGACCTCGGCTGGCACGGTTTCGGTGATCTGCACCAGAGCACACTGTGGGCAAAAAGCCAATTTAATCGTGTAGGTGTCCTCAGTTTTGTAGAGTTCTTATATCGTCGGCAGCGAATTTGCCAGGGGTGTCTTCCCTAACGAAAGGAAGGTGATTAGATCTTCACTACCACAAGAATTACAAACAGGTTTGCCTGCGCTCATGCATTGGCTCCTAAACAATCTCGATACCAGTCAATCGTTTTTACCAGCCCCTCTTCCAAAGAAAACTGGGGATTCCATGCTAACAAAGGCCTGGATTTCTCAGCGAGGGTATAATGTTGTATGATATCGTTGGGGGCTGGGTT
>VFSW01015629.1_pt1 | contig 10412 bp, 13 predicted proteins | sample 5358111 | NCBI WGS metagenome assembly VFSW01 (sample SAMN11554181, study PRJNA540505) | mine drainage metagenome | isolation source: sediment from site ElyBrook_90M | place: USA: Ely Copper Mine, Vershire, VT | collected 2017
TCGCTTCGCTCGCTCCTCAGCATGACAGGGCGTCGCAATGGGCGTTGCGCGTTATGATCCCGGGAGCGTTCGCATGATGGCGACGATGAACGTCGTGAGGTCGATATAATGCCGGCTGCGGCTTCGAGACCAACCCGCCGCTCAGTACATCCGTCTATTCCGTGCCACCGGCGGTCCCGTCTTCGAAGTTCGCGTGATGCTGCATGCACGTTTCATCGCGTAACCCGGCCCAGCCGCGCTATGTGCAATGATGCCACCGCGATACGCAACAAACGCAGAAGCGCTCGTCCGCGTGATCGGTCGTCAGCGAAACGGAATGCTGCGTAATGAACCCTACGGCAGCGAGCGACCGGCGCACACAAAAAAGTGGGCGCCAAATGGAACTATGCTGCCCTAACCATTGCTTTCGAAATCATCCAAACGACGCCCGTTGACATGGCGATGAGGGCTGCTCCGATAAGGAATCCAACCCAAAAATCCGTTGATAAACCAAGCATTTGTTGTGACCTCCGAGCTTTAGCGTCTTGTGATCATTGTACGGTTTCGAACCGGGGTCCTGTCCCGCAATTCGTATCAATAAGGAAAATATTGGGCACATGGAAGGAAAGACGCTAAATAGCTCGGAAGCGTCATTCTCTAGAAATCACTATCAAGCGAGATATTGCTCGCTAGTAATGATTGCTTCTTTCGTTTGCTAGCCTTTTATAGGCAAGGAGACACATTTTGGTACTCGAACTTGAACGTTTAGATTCCCTCGAAGCCCCGATGTCTACCGTCGAAGGCGTTCTTATTGTCGCAGGCGCATTTGTCGCTGGCGCACTTCTTGGAGCCGGCTTGGCTCTTCTCATAACGTAGAGGTGAACTAATGCTTACAACAGCAGGAAGCGCGCTCAATCTTTCTCTTGAGCGACTCGATACGATTGAAGCTCCGCTCTCGGATTTGGAGTGGGGAGTTATCGCGGGGGCCGCGTTCGGAATCGGCGTCATTGTCGGAGCCGTCATCGTCATAACGTAAAGCGTAAATACGCATTTCCGTTCCACGAATATGCGTGATTTGGTTTGCACGCGATACACAATACACTCGGAGGGAAAAATGTCACTTCAATTGGAAAAACTCGACGATCTCGAAGCTCCGCTTTCAGCCGATTTTTGGACTGGATTTGCAATAGGAGCTGGAACGGTGCTTGCTGCTGCAGGCGCAGTCGCGGCAATCATTGCCATAACCTAAATATCCATCTGGAAACATGAATTCGAGGTCACCGATGATCGGTGGCCTCGAATTCATATCAAACGGGTCGAATTTGACTCAAATGGCCTAGGGAGGAGTAGCTCGGAGTCTCCGTAAAGCGCGTAGCGGTAAGAAGCCGTTACCGAGCAAGACGTCGCTAGGTAGTATAGGTTTCTTTTCGTTTCTTCCACTCCGTTTCGTAGGGAGGATTATTTTGGCACTTGAACTTGAACGTTTGGATTCCCTTGAAGCCCCGATGTCTGCCATCGAAGGCGCTCTTATTGTCGGCGGCGCTTTTGTCGGCGGCGTACTTCTTGGGGCCGGTCTGGCACTTCTGATAACGTAGACGCGAACCAATCCCAACAACATCAGGAAACGCCCTCGAACTTTCTCTTGAGCGGCTTTACACGATTGAAGCTCCGCTCACGGATTTGGAGTGGGGAGTTATAGCTGGGGGCGTATTCGGAATCGGCGTGGTAGCCGGAGCCGTCCTGATCCTAATGTAACACTAATTTTGGAGGGAAAAATGTCACTTAACCTCGAGAAACTCGACGATCTCGAAGCTCCGCTTTCAAGCGATTTTTGGATTGGATTCGGAATCGGAGCCGGAACGGTCCTTGCTGCCGCCGGCGTGATCGCCACGATCGTTGGCATAACGTAGGAACCCGTCCCGATAACCCGAGTTGGAGACCGCGTGCCATTCGTGCTGCGTGGCCTCCAACTTTTTCTCTTCACTCCTGGTAGAAACACATGATTGATTTACGTGGTCAGGTCGCAATGATCACCGGTGCAAGTAGCGGAATCGGGCGAGCGACGGCCCTCCTTCTCGGCAGTCTTGGCGCAAAAATTGCCGTCACCGACCTATACGCGAAAACACGTGAATCAAATCAGCTTGTCTCGGAATTGAGCGGCCAAGGTGTCCAAGCAATGGCACTTTCTATAGATGTGCGAGATTTGACCGCCATAGAAAATAATGTACGGCTCATTCGACAGCGCTTCGGATCCATCGATATTTTAGTGAATAATGCAGGGACGCAACGTTTAAAGCCGGCTCTTGAAATTGACGAAGACGAGTTAGATGATGTCATCTCCGTTAATCTTAAAGGTCCATTTTTTTGTGCCCAGGCAGTTGCAGCAGTAATGATCGAGAATAATGGCGGCTGCATCGTCAATGTTGCTTCTCAGCATGGTGTCGTTGGAAACGTGCTTAGGGCGGCATACTGCGCGAGTAAGGGCGGACTTGTGAATCTAACCCGGGCGCTTGCGGTGGAGTGGGCACGATATAAAATTCGTGTAAATTCAATTAGCCCAACGTTCGTTATGAATGATCAAAATCGAACGTTATTGGAGTCTCCCGAATATCAGGCGGAAATCGCGCAAAATATTCCCCTCGGAATGTCGGCGCTACCAAATGATGTGGCTCAAGGAATTTGCTATCTCGTTTCCCCGGCTGCGAGAATGGTCACAGGACATAATTTGTTAGTGGACGGTGGATGGACAGCTCGCTAAGATCAACATCACGTAAATGCAACAATCTCTAGCGGAATAACTCGGAGGAATTCATGTCGAAATTATTGCTGGCAAGCCTGATCGCCGATAGGCAGTACGTTGTCGCCTTAAAGTATGATTTCGCGTCTGCTAAAGTCGCGGCTGCACTTAAAAGTGCCGGATTGCAAGTAAAATTATACTCCGGAAAAACCGATGGACGAATTCAAGATTTAGCCCGGCAACTCATACGGATGCGAAGCGATGTGTATGTCCTCTTCGGAAATTCGCAATTTGAAAGCGAGCTCTATCAAATTGCGCGTTCCGTTAATGAACTGCGGCCGAACACAAGTTTCGTTTTTGCTCTTCCTGAGAGCGAGAAAGCGCTAGTATCGCTTACCGCTCTAAAAGGTATTGGGCGGGTGATTTTTTATGATTCGATCGAGAATTGTGCTGACAATCTCGCGCGAAACAGTGGCTTCGATTCCACGAACCAGCCAATCGATTCCGCGAGCTCGCCATATGACGGCGATATCCTCACAGTATTTCAGGCTCCGGAGCTGGGGATTAGTGCGCTGTGTAGCAATGATTCGATCAAACGAGACGTAGAAGTTCTCGAGCGCCAAAAAATGAATATCGATAAAGCAATCCCGGTTCGCACGGCGGGTCTTTCAAACGAATCAATAGTTGCGTTCCTCGCGCTGTTGCGCGAGCAGGCTCCGACAATTCGATATCGGTTGGAGTGCGATCCCACTGTCGTCACTTCGGATCTCGTAGAAGCCGCGATTTCCTCGGGAATAACAGATCTGTTTTATGGCCAGGTCTCCGTTGCCCTACCAAGCGGCGATATCCGTGATACCCAAAAATGGATATCCGGATATGTGATGCGTTGCACTGGCACACGGGCCCATTATGGGCGGAACGGCGTGGCAGCCCTCCACTCCGGAATTTATGGTGATACGTCCACCGGTCCGGGTATTCATCATCTCGAGTTGGGAGATGGGATGACGCCGATGGGCAAACAGAGTGCGCGAAATAATTTTTCGCAGCACATGATGATCAGAAGCGCCGATATCGTGACCGAAAATATCGAGATTCGGCAAAATGGCGGCGACGACCATCAAGGAGATGCGATTGATCAGCATCCAAATTGGCCAAGGCACCGGTACACCTTCCAAATAAACTCTAAAGAAGGCAGCGTTACGGCGCTATTTGATAACGATTCAATCGCTAGTCAGCGTATTCGCTACGTCCCATTCGGTAAAATCGGAGACGAAGCAAGCGAAGCCGACGAAATGGTTGTTATAACTTTACGCACGAAAGAAGACGTACGTGCGTTCCGGAAGAGTTTGGAAATCTTTCATCAAACGGGAGAAATTGAAAATTTCCATTCGTCGAAACCTGTTACGTTTGAGAATAGTTGTCGATGGTTGGGCCTCGAAGCCTGTAGTGTCACGTCACTACGAAGACTCCAACTCGATAAATCCGGCGGAGTAACGGCTTGCCGGGATACTCCTCCATTCGCGCGCTCCGAACAGTCGTTTGAAGCCCTGATTGGATCGCTCAAAGAGACGAAGGCGCTCTCGGCGGCTCAGCGTGAATGTTATTCCTGTCCCGTTCGAGACCAATGCAGTAAATGTTCGCAATTACCCGAAGAGTGGGCCGGCGAATATTGCGCGATACGACAAGAATTTCCGCAAGTACCACTTTTTGTGCTCATGGCGATGTTTCCGCAAGTGGTTCGCAACCATCTCGCAGCCGACGTTGCCTCGAGACGCATTAGAGTCTCGGGGGCCGGGTTACCTCGGCAATTTTATAAGGGGCCGATTCGCGAAGCTCGCACCGGTCAGATGCCGGTAATCGTTACAATAGAAACGATAAATTTCGCTTGGTGGCCGGGGACCAGAAGGCTCATGAAGCTAAGTGACCCGCTGGCCGTGATTTCCGAGGGCTGGTGGAACGGTGCAACGGACGTCGAGATTAGTGAGGAATTATCGCGGCTGTATAATGTAAGCCCTGATATTGCGGCGCAAAATTATGCTACGGCCCTGACTATCTTAGCAAACGAAAACGTCATTACCTCACTGCAGACTGTTTAGACCTTCATGAATTACTTTGGAATATTCGAGAAACTCGCTGCAACTCAGATTTGTAGCGAGTATCCGGAGAAGCTATATTTTGGTGATTTAGCCAAATTCTATAATCGATTTGTCATCAATTACGTTGACGATATTCCGATTTTTAATAAGTACCTTGGCGATGGCTCTAAAAACGTTTTAGATCTCGCATGCGGATCGGGGCGGATAGCGATTCGATTGGCGAGACTTGGCCATTACATCGATGGAATTGAAATATCCGAGGATATGCTTTCGCTGTTTGCGATGGAGATGTCGAAGGAAAGCCCTGATGTGGCAGCGAGAATTTCGGTACATCACGGAGATATGACGAAATTCACGCTTCCGAAGAAGTTTGACTTAGTCGTCGTTGGAGTGACAAGTATCAGTTTGCTTCGTACTTCGGATCAGCGGGCCGGCCTTTTCGCAGAAGCTTGCCGGCATCTCGCCGAAGGTGGGCGTTTGATTTTTGATGTGCTTAACCTCGAAGGCGACCGGTATAAGAAATTTGACAATTTTCTGGATGTGTGGTCCGACGAAAGCGACGAGGGAACCGAAGTGGCGATCATCGGACAAAAATTTTTCCCGGACGAGGGATTGTTTTGTTTTAACGCATACAGAGAATTTATCCACTGGGATGGTCTGACTGATCGAGCACTCGGCTCAAGCACGAAGGTTATTCTCTCTAAAGCTACCCTCATTGGCGAAATGGAAGCTGCCGGCCTCGAACTCGAAGAAACTTTTGAAGTCGGCGATGAGATGTTTTTTGTAGCAAAATGTGCGTGATGAGATTGAGAAAGTGAATAGCGAGACGATTCAAAAACGTGACGATGTCATTTTAGGAGAGAGTCACGATGGTCACCGCGTGCTCCATCACCCGCAATCTAGGCAGTATTTTCGGCTTGGTCTGCGCGAAGCAAAATTCTACGACTCGTTAGTCGATGCCGCCACAAAAAATTCTCTTTATGAACTTCACAAAGGGGAATTTTCGCCGGAGGAAATCGACGCAATAACGGATTGGTTCCGCCAACAGGGGCTATTAGCCGGCGGTGATATTATCGAAACGAAGGAAGAGAAGCGCTCGTTCTTTGGAAACATTTTGCAGTTTCTCCTTAGGCCGGATAGTTTTCGATTTACGATTTGGGATCCGAATGCGACGCTGGATTATTTTCGCAAATCGATTAATCTAATGTTTTCGCCTGCTGCGATTGCTCTCTACATTTTTATCTTTATCTCTCCTGTTCTGTTATTGTTTGCAAGGCCCGATTTAGGGGCATCTGCGATTCGCGATTTTACCCCTCTGAATTTTCAAATAGTACTTGTCGCTTATATCGCTATTCTGATCATTAATGCGTTCCACGAGCTTGCCCATGCGATGGTCTGCAAGGCCTTTGGCGGAAATGTCCATAAAATCGGACTTCTATTTCTCTACTTTAGTCCAGTCGTTTATTCGGATGTCAGCGACAGTTGGAGATTCACCTCACGTTCGCAGAAAATCGCCGTAGCCTCAGCGGGGATCGCTTTCCAACTTATTCTTACCTCTATCGGGCTTTGTCTTTGGCTAATTACTTCAAATGCGATTATCGCTTATGTCGTATTCGCAAACACCATGCTCGCGTTAATTAATTTATTCCCTTTTATCAAATTAGACGGGTATTGGATCGTCGCTCATATCCTCAACGAACCGAATCTTATGAGCAAGTCCAGGGAACTCGTTCTTGGAAAGATTAGGGATTTAGTCGTAAATCACCGTATTCAAACTCCGGATAACGAACGCTCGGCGGTTCTCGCCTTTGGAATGGTAAGTTCCGTTGTTGTGCCGGCGTTTTGGATGCTCGGACTCTACGGCCTGTACTATAGGCTTTCGCAAATTTCGCCTCTGGTGGCAATGATTGTAGTCAGTGCGTTTTCCATTGGTCTCCTCTATAGGGTTTATTTGGCGGCGCGCGTCGAAGTTTCCAAAATATCTGGATATCGTAGTTCATGAGTACCGCGTTACTGCGCCCGTATACCGTGCCTGGGACGGAGCATGATTTCCAATTGGTTAAAGGCGAAGGTTCGCGCGTTTTTGATAGGTTTAACAGGCGATATCTGGATGCGGTAAGCGGCCTCTGGAACACGAGTTTCGGCCTAAGTGAAAAACGCATTTTAGAACGAATGCAAGACCAAATGGAAAGGCTTGCTTTTTCTTCGCTCTTTGATTCATCGCACACGAGTGCATGCATACTTGCCGATCGTCTCGTCGATTTAACGGATGGAGCGATGGACTTCGTCTATCTATCGACGACTGGAACCTCGGCAGTTGAGAATGCGATTTCAACCTGTTTGCTGCGCCACTTCTTGAAGACCTCGAGGAAAAGTGGTCGAATTCTTGCTTTTGAAGATGGCTATCACGGCTCCTCATTGTTGGCTCGATCTGCTAGTGGAATCGTTCGAAACGAGATCATTGCTCTCGATCACGTAAATCACGTATTTGAATTTATCCCTAATCCGAAGGATGAGGTTCGCTCTCTTTCCGCTCTCAGGGAGATTCTATCGCGAGGTCGTCAGGACATTGCCGGTTTTCTATTTGAACCGGTCTTGGGCTCGGCTGGAGTTATCGTTCCGAGCGAATCCTATGCTCATGAGATTTCGAAAATATGTCAGGAAAATGATGTTGTGATGATTGCCGATGAGGTGGCCACCGGCTTCGGCCGTTGCGGTTCCTTTTTTGCGTCGTTCCAATTGGGCTTTCAGCCCGATATCATTACCCTTTCGAAGGGCCTGACCGCGGGTTTCTTCCCGTTGGGAGCAACGCTATTTAAACGAAGCGTTCTTGAGCCGTTGAGCGCGGCGCAAGTGCAATTGCCTTTTGGAAGCACGCAAGACGGAAATCCAATTGGATGTGCCGCTGCACTTGCCACGATAGAACTGCTATCAGATCAAGATTTCGTCGCACAAAGTTTATTGTCAGGCAATGCCCTTCTAAGGGGTATCACCGATATAGCCGACCGAAACGGTATTTCGGAGGCACGCGGCATGGGGCTCATGCTTGCGCTGGATTTTGGTCCACGCCTCGATGGGCAGGACGCGCAACATGTCAACCGGATTCGTAAGGCTTGCCGTGAAGAGGGGTTACTCGTCTACGCTTTCGAGACGGGTATTAGTCTTTTCCCGGCGCTCAATAGCTCGTCGGATGATATCGATGAAATGCTAGAGATCCTTGATTCTGTGCTAAGTTAGAGCGCTTTGCGTTTGTGCAGCTAATTTGATACTAGGCCTTGCATTGCGCTAAGGCCGGCAGCGAGCAGGACGGCAATTAGCGAGGGCATCCACGACACGATGAGCGGTGTTCTGGCAGTTATTCGCATCGCAATGGTGTTAAGAATAAACGCCCAAACTGAACCTACTCCAATCCCTGCGAGAAAATAAAACTCGACCGAATTTTGCGCGGGGATAAACCACGCGAGATTCGGGATTGCGAGATAAACATCGTGAAGCGTCGTAAAGCTATTTGCACCTCGAAATGATAGGACCAAGGCGTTCATTATTGCGACCAACCCGGTCGTTGGGATAGAGGTGAGTGCGGAAGCCCTAAAGAGAGATTTAAACGGTGCGTCTCCGCTCCAAAGCAGCGATCCAAAGTACAATAACGAAGCGTTCACGATAGTTGCGATGGTGGGAAATGATGCGATCGTGAGGATTGAAAAAATTTGAGAAATGAGCGATGGATGCATCGCTTCGTCGAGTATTTTCTGTTTCGCGGATTCCGAATAGTTCGCAAACATGGAGTTCGAATTTAGCATTTCGCGAAGCGAACCAAAAGAAGCGTGAAGTTCGGCAGATCGTGAGAGAAAATAGGAGATTAGCAAAAGTACGGTAGATAAAAAAAGTGGAAAAATCCATGGTGATTTTCCGCGAGCGGTTTTAAGGGCGCTCGCCGGATCAATGATAATATCCAGGATTTCATTCATCAAAGAAACCTTTGCTCGAGAACTGCATTCCAAGTCTACTTCGTTCTAGAATATGCTTAGCCTGCAGCGTAGACGGGCTCTACTCTCTTTACCTAACGACCAAAAATGTTGCAGCGACGGTCACTAGCGCGATAGAAATAAGAGCGACGGCCGCGAGCCATTGGCGCCTCCCGCCGAAGATCAGCGCGTAGAGCGCCTTTAACGCATCGTTGGATGCTGCTGCAATGAGAATCGCCGTGGCGGCACCTCCTGCCTGCATGCCGACAACGCTCCCCTGAACAATCGAAAGCACGAACGGATCGATATCCGTAAAACCGACGATCGCCGCGAGAATATTGATTCCGGTGTGCCCATAGTGCGCCTGCGCCCATTGCGTTGCCAGCGTCACCAGCACAAAGAGCACGGCAAAGGTCAAGGCCGTACCGAGTTGCAGCGGATTCCCCGTGGCAAGCGCCAGCGGCTCCCCTTCGGATTTCTCGCGTGCAAAAAAATACAATGCCGACGCAATTGCCAGCGAGAAGACGAACAGCGCAAGCAACGGAACCAGAAGTCGTGCAGCATCGGCGAGATTAAAGACGGCGACAACCAGCAGCAGTCGCACGTACATCAGCGATGTTGCCAACACAATACCGGCGCGCTCGCTGCGAATATTTTGGCCATTATACGCGCGACGCGCAAGCACCACCGTCGTCGCCGTCGATGAATACAAGCCGCCGAGCGCCGCGGCAATCAGCGCGCCGCCTTTGGGCTTGAGATACGTTTGCACCAGATAACTAAAATACGAAAGCGCCGAAATCACCACGACGGCCAAGAGCATCCGCTGCGGCGTAATTGCGCCTAGCCAAGCAATCGGCGTCGTCGGCAGAAGCGGTAAGGCAACGCCGGCGAGGAGCAGAAATTGCGCCGCCGTAAACACTTCGTCTGCGATCACGTTGTCGGCAAGTCGATGCAATTGCACGCGCCCGGCCAGCAACAATGCAGAGATCGTCGCAACCGCGATCACCACCCACGGTGGCTGCGCCAGGGCAACGCCGCCGATCGTAAATGCTAACAGGTTCGTTGCAGGCACCACCAATTCGGCACGCAGTGCATCGGCATCTTGCGCCTGCAGTCGTTTGGCGTAAAAAACTCCGAGCCATCCAGCGACGGCAATCATGCCGACAACAAACGGCAGATGCGTCGTCGGATCCAGCGTCCAGAGCATCGCCCCGAGAATAGCGAGCAGCGGAAACGTGCGAATGCCGCCCGGCGGTCGCACGGTCTCTTGCTTGTAAAACTGTTCGAATGCGAGACCAAGAAAGATCCCCATAAACAGCGCGAGCGCAAAACGCTCCGGCGCAAGCACGAGCGATGAGTCCATATCTCAGCCGCTTCGCAGCGGGCTCATGATCCCCTGGTCGATCATCGTTACGGCAGCTGCCGAACACTTTAGAATCACCTTGCACACGGCAGTGGTTCGTGCGACCAGGGAACATCGTCTCGACGAGCTGCATACTCAACAAGGATTCGCGATTTGCCAGCGAGGAGTGAGGCGATACCATGAAATCGCTTGCAACTCTCCTCGCCGCTCTTGCTGTCGCAACCTTGCTCCCCGAGTGCGCCGGGAGTTCGGCGAGCACGTCGGCGTGCTAT
>VFSW01015630.1_pt1 | contig 10412 bp, 5 predicted proteins | sample 5358111 | NCBI WGS metagenome assembly VFSW01 (sample SAMN11554181, study PRJNA540505) | mine drainage metagenome | isolation source: sediment from site ElyBrook_90M | place: USA: Ely Copper Mine, Vershire, VT | collected 2017
TACGTGCGCGGTCCAAACGGTCAGCTTGTCCCGCTCAACACGTTTGCCACGCTCAAGAAGAAAGTCGGCCCTCGCTCGCTCAACCGGTTCCAGCAGTTCAATGCGGTCAAAATCAGCGGGGTCGCCGTGCGCCCGCTCGATGAGGCGCTCCGCTACCTTGAAACCCAGGCTCAGGCGATCCTCCCCCAAGGCTACAAACTCGATTACACCGGCGAATCGCGCCAGTTGCGCGTCGAGGGCAATCGGTTTCTCCCGGCTTTTGCCCTGGCCCTGACGCTGATTTTCCTCGTATTGGCGGCGCAATTCAACAGCTTCCGCGACCCGCTCATTATTCTCCTCGGCTCGGTGCCGCTGGCGATGTTCGGAGCGTTGCTCTTCAGTTTTCTTAAAATGCCCAGCCCAAACATCCCGTTCTTCACCAACGGCTGGACCACCACCCTCAATATTTATTCGGAAGTCGGGCTGGTCACCCTCATTGGGTTGGTCTCGAAGAACGGCATTCTCATCGTTGAGTTTGCCAACGAGCAACAACGCCGCGGTCTGCCGAAGATTCGCGCGGTGCGCGAGGCGGCGCTGGTCCGCCTGCGCCCCGTGCTAATGACCAGCGCGGCGACTATTTGCGGGCACTTCCCGCTGACCCTGGTCACCGGCGCAGGCGCGGCGGCGCGAAATTCCATCGGCATCACACTGGTTGCCGGCATGGCGATCGGCACTGTGTTCACGCTGCTCGTCATTCCTGCCATCTATGTGCTGATCGCCAAGCAGCACGGCGGAGAGGAACCTGGCGCACTGGGGCGCGATTTCCAGTTGGAGGAGACAGCCCACCTTCAACTGTCGCCCGCTGGCGTTGGAAGCGACGGCAACGGCAAATGATCGGGTCGGAATCACTCCGGCGCGGCGGCTTTGTTATAGCCTGGAGGAATGGTGTTGGGCGGCTTGGCTCCCGGTGGAACCATAACCGTACCGCTCACCGGGGGCGCTGCCGGCAGCGGTTGCTGGCCGAGGGCAGTAGGTCTGCCTACGCTCGGCGGGGTTGCTGAGAGTTGTCGAAGTTGCTGCACGAGGGCTTGTTCCTCGGGTGTGAGTCCTTGCGTCACGACATTGGGCGGGGCCGGGACTTCATAACCAGGTGGGACAGGTCCCCCGCCAGTCGGGCTCAGCGCGGTACCTGGGGCGCTTGGCGCATAGGGGCCAGACCAATGGGGCGCCCGGACCGGAAGTTGAGATGCCGCGCCGCCCGGAGACCTGTTGGTTGGCGCGAATGCCACAGGCACCGCCGAGATGGGCAACTTGGCGCCGTCTTTCTCCAAATTCAGTGTCATCACGGTCCCGGAATTGTCGAGTTTCACATCCCCCGACCCTACGTCAATGGACAGCACTTTGATGGGACCTTCCTTTTGCCCTTCAGCGAGAATCATCGGCTCAGGTTTTGGAGCCTGACCGCCCTTAGGCACGGGGGGCTGAGCTTTTAGGAGCACGAGCTTTTGGCCGAGAATGGTTGTAATACCTGTCAGCGTGATGTTCGGCAGTGACGGCGGCGGAGCGCCGCTCGGGGTTTGGGGTTCCTGTCCTTTGAGGCCGAACACGTTGCGTTGTGGGATCCGCTCAAACCGATTTGGCGCCATTCCCTTAAGGGGGGGCACGATCGTCGCTAAAACAAGGACCGCAATAGCCGACCGCGTCGTCATTTTGAATCCCAACCTCATTTCGATAAACTATAACCCAAACGCGCCAAGGTCACAAAGGCGAAGTCAGCCGTCCCCACCGGGGAGTTACCCCCTGTTTCACCCACGGCCAAATGTTTGGTTATTCTCGGATGTTATTCTGTGCCCATAGCTTACAACATCTAACGTGTTTGTAGATAAGCAATTGTATTGCTCGTGTGACAAAGTGACCCATTCCTGGGATTTCCGGCCCGGTGGGTCCCGATGGGGGCTGGATTGAGAGTTGACCGTGGACAAACCAGCACAGCGCGGCGATGCTGGATAACGCAATGCAACTTGAAGTCATCGGCCCACATCCCTTCGCTTGCGACGACCAGGGACGACAGTTGACCCGGATAGGCACCCTATTCCCAGATTATGGCGTGCTTTATACCCTGCCCCCAGGTGTGCATGCCTGGCAGCGGATGAATTTCGTGGAACACGTAAACACTGCGCGCGCCGCCAAGGGACTTCCGCCGGTGAGCGCGGAAGAGGAGGAGAATATCGCGGCCCGGTCGGTGGACCTGGTATTTGAGTCCGACCACATCCTCATTCGCCCCGATCCCACGGCGATGGAGCTGGCGTTTGCGGCCGACGAGTTGCTGCAAGGACTGGTTTCCAAACGCCAGGTTCAATTCCGGAGCGTGGCGGATTCTCAGGTGCGGGAAGCGATCAAACGCCGGGGGGAACGCTGGCGGCTCAGTTCGCTGCCGAAGAGTTTGGAGGCCAAGGCACGGTTGGTTTACGGCTCCAAAGTGGGTATTCACGGATTACCTATCTACTACTACAACCGTCTGACTGGAACGCGGTGGGTGACCTGCCAGGAATTCGAGAAGCTTGGTTCTCTGGACGCCGCCAGCCTGGCCCGGCACCTTCAGGAAATCGCCGACCACTCGGTCCGGCGCAATCGCCTTGACCGGCCTGAGGTGGATTTTTTTGCCACCGATCTAAGGCCTTTTGGGGCCGCCGATTTTGCCGGCGTTACCTTCCCCCACCTTTCGCCCGAGCAACTCGAAGCGAAATTCGCCGACCTCAAGCAGCAGTTCCGTTTGGCGGTGCATGAGCCGCTTCGAATGGACGATTGCGGCCAGAAGGCCTGGTGCGAACGGATGATTTCCACCCTGTTCCTCGAAGGCAACGAGACCCAGAACGAACAACTGCTTAGCGGCCTGAGCCTCGAGTTTTTCTTGCAGGTCGAATGGCTGGCCGGGGGCCGGTTCGAGGAGGGCGAATTCCTCCTCGATTCGGTTTTCGACGAGGCTGCCGCGCATCCCGAGGATGCGGAGTTGCAACGTCTGTGCGATCCGCGAGCCAAACAGATCATTTTCAATTTCATCCGGGACTACGGCGACATCGAGTACATCAACCTGGGCTGTGTGCCCGAATCCCTCTCGCTGGACCGGCCGCAAAAGGTGGGGCGCCGCGGTGTGTTTCTGGCCGAGTTGCGCGTGCGGAGCGAGCCGGCGCCGCTGAAGCGTTTCATGCGGCTGCAAAAATGGGGAGTCTGGGAGCATCTGGATGAGGGCAAGGACCTGCTGCAATCGGTGCTGGAGAGTGACGAGTACACCGATTACTGGCTCGACCGGCGCCTGGGCTGCGGGCAGTTGGGCATGAATTTGTGCCGCCGGGTCTTCATGCGGCGGCTGAGCGAAATTTACCGCGGCAAAAACGAAGCGTACCGTGGGCAGGCCGTACGCAGCACGTATTTTGAACGCGAGTATCTCCCCGGCATGGCCACAGACAAGCTGCCGCTGGAGCGCTACCGCCGGCCCGGCTACGCTCTCAAGCTGGCCCAACTGCTGGGCCGCGCCGCGGCCTCCAGCATGCTCGTCGGTCGCTCGTTCGATGGCGTGCGCGCCGCCTTTGACGATGGGGACGAAGTTGTCCGAGAGGGGGAGGACGGCTTGCCCTCCGAAGTCTTGGTGGGCGACCACAGCGGCGCCTTCACCGAATACCAGCTTCCGCTCGATTTATTCGCCGCTCACTACGCGCGGCCGGTCAACGTTCGGGAGGCGATGGTTCCTAGCGCGACGGAATTTGCCGAAGCTTATCTGGAAGCGCTCCAAGCACAATTGAGCCACGTACAAACCGATTACCGCAAACGCCGGCGTGCATTTGACAATCTGTTCAAACACTGCAAGTACGACCCCGCCGGCAGTTTTGGCTACCGCTGGGAATGCGTTCTGCGGCGCCTCGATCAAACCGAGCCGGGCCAGGTAGTGGCAGCCATCCGCGCCCAGATTCGGGTGTTAGCCACCGGCAAGGAGCAAGCCCCTGCTGCGGCTCGTTCCGACCTGGCAGCGGCTGCGGTTCCGGGCTAACCCTGTGCCGGCCATATGCGATTGAGGCGCAGCTTCAACTCGAGCCGCGCGACCTCGCCCGTCCGTTGAAAAATCGCGCGGCTGGCCGAGCGGTCCAGGCGCAGTTCCTCGGAGCTGGTGCGAACACCCTGGGTTGAAACGACGCGCAACGAGTCTGCGCGCGCCAGCTCATAGACCACCGGCACCTGGCAATAAGTGAACGCCAGCGAACCGGGGCGGAGTTTCAGCGCCTGCTGCCGGCCCAACACGTCAAAATACTCGAATGAGCTCCCGGTCTTCAGAAACTCCCCGCGCTTCAAGAGCCAGGGGCGAAAGCAAATTTGTTCCGCTTCTACGAATACGCCCAACTCGCCCTGGCGGCACAGAATGTCCTCCTTGACCTGGCCGGTCAATCCCGGTTGGCGCGCCCCGCCCTGGCCCGGAGTGTGTGAATAGGGATCCATGGGAAAGGCCCCATATTCTGCGGGCGGCTTCTGGTCGCCCAGCCCGGAGCGGATATCGTAATAGCACGCCGCCAAGGCGTTGACCGCCTCGCCCCGACCGCCAGCCAGCACGGCGCGGAAAAAGCTTTCCTGGGCTGCCAGGAGCAGTTTCGACACCATGTGCCAATAAATGCACCCGAGCCCTTCATAGCCGAAGAACGTCCCGGAGCGCCCGGTAAAAGATTGATGGTCGAAGAGGTCTTCGAAAAGCTGCACGACGCGAGCGCGCTCGGCTTTCACCAAAGCCTGATAGCTCTTGGCCGCCAGTTCGTCCAGCACCCGGCTTACATCAAGGCGCGTGCTGAGCTGCCCGCTGAAATGGAACCGGCCCGCGCCGTCCCGTTCGATGAGCCGCCGGTCGCCATCGGCCGCGAGCTTCCGCAGCAGCCGGGACCGCGTTACTTCACGATGCGGGAGATGGTTGCGTTCGAGAAATCCTGGCAGGCGCCGGTCCGGATAGAGCAGGTAGCTGTGCTGGTCAGGCCGGTACAGCGCGCTCCGTTTTAAACTTTGCAATACATCGAGAGACTCCTCCGGACTCAACTTCCCAGAACTAAGCACCGCCACCTGTCCTTCGAGCATCTCATAGAGCCGGCGCACGGGCAGGGCCCGGGACTGGTCGAAACGCACGAGGTTGTAGGCGTGATAGAGCCCATCCGGCCGGCGATTCGCCGCAATTGAATCATCAACGAAGGCCAGCGAGACCTCCAGAAACTCCGCCAACTCCCCGGCGCGCACGGGTTTTTTCCGACCGGAAAGCCCCTGCTGATAAATCTGCTCGCGGTATCGGCTGCCGGCGGAACCCAAGGCGTCCAACACCTGGCGCCGGAACTGGGACCGCGAGCTTTCCTCGCTGGCTTCACCGGATTTCGGGCCGCCGCGTTGGGCCTGCGAGCTCCGAATTGCCGGCTCGAACTCTTTCAAAACCCGCAGCACGCTGTAAAATAGCGCTGCAACTTCCTCGGAAATAGGCACCGCGTTTGCCTTAGCTTCCGCGCATAACGTGCGGCAGAAAGCCAGGTATCGGCGCAGATAACAGACCGTGACCACGGACACCCCATTACCCACGAGCGCATTGTTGGCGTCATTCCACTCCGGTCGTTGCGTATTCAACCAGAGGCCGGCGTCCGGAATGAAATTCGACAGTTTGGCCAGTAGGGAGACGAGCAGCTTCTCGGTCAGGTTCACCAGGCACACCTGGCTGCTGGGGTCCCAGACGAGCTTGCCGTCGCTTCCTTTCTCTTGCACTCGCTGCCGTATCGTCGCCTCGGCCCGCGAATCAAACAGAACGGTCTCCTTTGGGTTTTTGAGCATCTGCTCGTAAGGCTTAAGCCGGTACGGCACGTTGGCGTAGCTGAAAATGTCGCGGCTCAGGAAGTCCCGCAGCAGCGCCGGTTCCTGCCGGTCGCAGATCTCGAGCAACTTCAAAAGATAAATCAACTGGTGGTCGCCCCAGTACCCGATGTGCGACCACGGATCTGAGGGGTCGGGCACCTCCCAATCCAAGCCCGCGCGCATGATGCGGTAGGGATTGTAGCCGTCCGGCGTGGAGGCGTTGGCGAATCGGCACACCATGCTCGCGGCGTAGCCCGGAAAGGATACCGCCAACGCTTCCCAATTCTGAAAAATGTCGCGCCAGTTTCCTTCGTAATCCAGCCTGCGCGTTCCATCGGGATTGTGGGTGGAGAGCGTGAAGCGATTCCAGGGCCGGCTTGGGTCACCATGCCGGCGGCTGAAGGTCAGCGGCAGATACTCCCGGCATAAGCGCTCCAAGTTCCTATCCCCGGTTCGCGCTGCCATCTGGATTACCGCAGCTTGCGTGAGAGGGGCACCCGCGCGCTTGCCGGATTTCGGCTGGACTCCGCCGCGCTCGCGCCGGGCCAGCTCTCGAAAAAAGGGTTGGTTCCGCGCCGCCACATCCCGGTTTGCCTCGGCCACAAACGTGCGGAGCTCCGCGGCATTCACGCGGTAATTCTCCAAAAACACTCCACCACGCATGATGTTGAACAGGACGTTGCTGAAGTGGCGCGCGTCGGCTACCGGCTGCGCGCTTTGCTGCAAGCCGTCGGCGCTCGCAACCAATCGCGCGAGTTCGGTGGTGCCTCTCCGGACATCCTCCAGGACAAGTCGCTTGAGGGACTTGGGACCGGTTAGCCTTCGGCGGGTCGCGCGTACGAGCAGTTGATTCAAATCGGCAACTGCCGAGTGGCCGTGAAGCACATCGGCTGCAAACAGCCAATCGCGAGTCTGGCCCGCTCCCACTAAAACATCCACGCGGGCAAAATAAGCGCCGCGCTCGCCCCGGATATCGCGCTCGGGCTCGATCTTGCATCCTTCACGAAAGGCGTCCAACTGCCGGCTGCAAAGCAGATGACGGGAAGCAACCAATCCCGCGCACCAGGCGACGGTGGTGCTGAGCGCTTCGGCCGGTTCTGGCCTGTCCATAGGGACCGAACTTAGCCGGAAGAGCCCCAAACCAGTTTCGGGACTCAGTTCGTTTTTCTTGTACGCATCGAGCAAGGTGCTTTTCTCGAGTTGAAACTGGCTGCTGATGCCGCTGGGCATGAGGTTCTGGATGCCATCGAGCATTTGCACCCGCACCGGATGGCGGCCCAGGTTTTCCAACCAGCACCGCCTGATGAACCCAAACCTCTCGCTATTGAACCAGCCATAGCGAAAGCTGAGCTCGAGGTCTTCGTTCTTCTCCTCAAAAACCAATTGGTTCGCCCGGAAACTCTTGTAGAGGTTGCACCGCACCGGGTAAACGCCGCGATACCGCTGGGAAAATGGCTCCCACAGCTTCTCCCCTCCCGGTTTGCTGACCCGCAGCAGCGTCTTGCTGCCGGTGGTTTCTGCCGCGTCGTGGATCTTGTCATCCGTGGAGTAAGGGAACAACGCCTGGTCCGCGCTGCGGCGTCCGGCGGTGAGCCCCCCGGTGCTCGAGAGGAACATCCAATGGTCGGACGCACTGACCAGGCTCATGAAAAAGGGACGGAGCCGGTCGTAATTGGCCAGCTTGTAAAAAGGTTCGCCGAGCAGTTCGACGGTTTCGCCTTCGACCGGGCCCCGGCCGGGCCACAGGGGCGTCTTGCCCAGAAATAGCTTCCTCATGCGCCGAGTATTGCCGCGACTTTTGTCGCGCGCACGGACAAACCGAACGGGAGGCTAGGCGCGTGCGGGTCGCCTTCGGATTGCAGTCGCAATAGAACCCAAGCGTTCAGCAGATCAAGGGGGGCTTCGGCACATTGCCAACATGCCGGGTCTTCTTTATACTGAGCTCATGATTCTTGAGATGTTTCCGGCATAAATGTGGATGCCATGCAGGGAAGCGGTTCCAATTCAGTGTCTGGCGATAGGCATCTCACAAGCCGCTTCGCCATTCCGTAATCGCAATCCCACCCGCCCCCGCGATGCGGTTATGGACCCTACATCCCAGCTACCTCGCCCCGAAGGGGTTGGTAGCGGTTTGGCGGGAAGGGTTGCTTGCCCAGAAGGTTCTCATGGGGGCCACCAAAGGCTACCGGCACCATCCACAGCTTGCGCGGTTCCAAGCGCAAGCCGAACCGGTCCCAGCCATCGCCGCGTTTCTTGTCGGGGTCGCGGAGGAAGCCCAAAGACGGGGGTACCACTTCGACACGGCGAAGATTTCACGCCGACGGTTCGCAGGGCAAATTCCCGAGACGAAGGGACAGTTGCAATACGAATGGAGGCATCTGCTGGCCAAGCTGCGAAAACGAGCACCCCGGCTTGCCCGCGAACTCCAGCACATCCAGATGCCGCTTCCGGCTCATTCCTGGACCGGTAAGCCAGGGGGAGAAAACGTAACTGCAAGGTGGCGGCGCTTCATTTCGCGGCCACCAGGTCGCTCCTGGGCTGGAGGCCCGGTTTCCCTGAAAAATGGAACGGCTCCGCCTCGAAGCGCGGGCCAGCCCAGATTATGACCCGGCTGGAAAACATTCGCCTTAAGCCTGCGGTCATTTGATGATTCCGGCCTATGTCATTTGCAATCCGTGATGTCACGGCTTCCGACCGGGAGCTGCTGTTGGAGCTTATCCACGAACTGGCGCGGTTCGACCGGAGGGCGCACGAGGTGGAAGCGGATGTGGAGTCGTTGCGCGAGGCCTTGTTCGGACCCCGCCGAGTCGCGGGCGCCTTGCTGGCGCATACCGGCGCCGAACCGGCTGGGTATGCGATCTACTTCTTTACGTTCTCGAGCTTTGTCGGCCGAGCCGGGTTGTGGCTGGACGACCTGTATGTGCGGCCGGCTTTCCGCCGCCAGGGGCTGGGCCGCTCTCTCATCCAAGCGGTCGCGCGGATCGCCGCCGAGCGCCGTTGCGGCCGATTGGAGTGGAGCGCGTTGCGCTGGAACAAACCCGCGCTGGAATTTTACGAGGGACTCGGCGCCCGGTTGATGGATGATTGGGGGTTGCTGCGGATGAATGCTGAGGGCATCCGGCGCCTGGCGATGCTTCCCGCGAGCTAGCTTGAAGCCCAAGGCAGCGCGCCGGTATCAGTCGCGCGTAACCTTGGCCTGCGGGCTGGGGGCGGCGTCCACGTAAAAGGGAATGTTCGCGTGGGCGGCGTGCCCTTTGCCGTCATAAACATAGGCAAATAGCCGGTAAGCGCCGGGCTTGGCTGGGGCTTTCAATAAAGTCTCGCTCTTCGCCGGCTGCTCCAGACATTCCGGCAAGCTCTTGGGTTTGGATTCGAAATCTCCGCCCCATTTTAAATCTGTGCTTTCTTCGAGCACGACCCAGGAGTAAGTCAACGGGTCACCGTCCGTATCCGTAGCTTGCACGGCCGCCGGGTAGCTTTGGCCCGACTGAAGGTGGATGCTTTGCCCGGCCTGTTTTCCATCCAGTTCCACTCCCTCCAAACGCGGGCAGCGATTGGCAGGCCAGACGCCGTTCCAGCAGTAGTGCAAGACATCGACCGTCGCAGTCTCCTCGCCGGTTTCCAGAAACATGCCGTACCACGTCGGCGTACGTTCCTGTTTTTGTCCCCAAAGGAAGACATAGGACCCGAGGCACTGGCGTTGATCGGCGGCAATCACCTGGTAGCGGGCCAGGTAGGATTTCGCTTTGGTTTCGCTGTCGTTTTCCAGCGGCGCGCCCCAGGTGGTCTTGCCAACCTCCCAATGGCCGGTGGCCCCCCACTCAGTGACCATGTAGGGGCCGGTCCAACCCGATTCGCGCAGGTAGCGCGGCAGGTTCACGATGTCCGCATACATCTGGACTGACAGCAAATCCAAATCCGGCGCGTGGATTTTGATTTCCTGCACGAGTTCACGGTTTATCCCAGCCAGCGGTGTGGTGGTGGGGTGACTGGGGTCCAGCCGGTGGATCATTTTGGAAATCTCGTTGACCGCATCCCAGACCTTGGGATTGTGCGCGCCCAGGTTCAGTTCGTTGCCGATGGCCCAAATGAGCAGGGCGGGATGATCGCGAAATTTCAGCACTTCGGCTCGAATTTGCTGGAGCTGGTTCGAGACCGCGACCGGGTCGTTGTAATCAAAACCGTGCCGCTCGCGGGCCACGTCCAGCCCCATCGTCACATAAAGGCCATTGCGCAGCGCCCGGTCGAGGACTTCCTGGCCCGCCTCCTTGCCGTTTTCCGTTCGCCAGGTCCTGAACGAGTTGCCTCCATGCGCCGCGAGCTTCTCCTGGCTGCCAAACTCAAGCCCGGCGCCCTTGATATAAAACGGCTGCCCATTCACATACAACTGGTAGCGACCCTCCGTGTGGCGCACTTCGACTTTGGCGGGACCGTTGGTGTGCTCCAGCGGGGCCGAGGCCGCCGGCTTCGGCGCGCTCAGCGTCATGACGAGCGAGAGGACCAGGGCGCATGAGGAGGCGCGAGGCAGGTTGCGGCCATGCGCGGGCAATAAATTTTGCAAAGGCTTACTC
>VFSW01015631.1_pt1 | contig 10411 bp, 4 predicted proteins | sample 5358111 | NCBI WGS metagenome assembly VFSW01 (sample SAMN11554181, study PRJNA540505) | mine drainage metagenome | isolation source: sediment from site ElyBrook_90M | place: USA: Ely Copper Mine, Vershire, VT | collected 2017
TCTCTTCGTCGTTCATCGCCATGCGGGCGAAGGTCTCGCGGATATCCCGCGCCGCCGCGAGCGGATCCGGGTTGCCGTTCGGGCCTTCCGGATTGACGTAGATCAGGCCCATCTGCACCGCAGCGAGCGGATTTTCGAGATCCCGGTCGCCGGAGTAGCGTTTGTCATCGCCCAACCAGGTGGCCTCGGAGCCCCAGTAGACGTCCTCTTCCGGCCCCCAGATATCTTCACGCCCGCCGCCGAAACCGAAAGTCTTGAATCCCATCGATTCCAGCGCGACGTTGCCGGTGAGGATCATCAGGTCGGCCCATGAGATTTTCCGGCCATATTTCTGCTTGATCGGCCAAAGCAGCCTGCGCGCTTTGTCGAGATTGACGTTGTCGGGCCAGCTGTTAAGGGGAGCAAAGCGCTGGTTGCCGCTGCCTGCGCCGCCGCGACCGTCGCCGATGCGGTAGGTGCCGGCACCGTGCCACGCCATGCGAATGAACAAGGGCCCATAGTGACCGAAGTCCGCCGGCCACCAGTCCTGCGAGTCGGTCATCAGCGCCAGCAAATCCTTCTTCACCGCCGCCAGGTCGAGGCTCTCGAACTCTTCGGCGTAGTCGAAGCCCTTGCCCATGGGATCGGAAAGGGGCGAGTGCTGGTGAAGGACCTTCAGGTTGAGTTGGTTCGGCCACCAGTCACGGTTCGACTTGCCGCCGCCGGCGCTGTGATTGAAAGGGCACTTTGGGTTACTCATGGTGTTCTCCGGTACTGGGTCTGGTGGCAGCATGGGTTACCCAGATCAATTATGGAAATGGATTGTCTTCATCGTCTAGATGGATAAAATCTATCGATGTCGGCGTTGTCCTGAGCGGAAACCGGTTCATCGACCGCGCTGCGGCGGGCGCCCGTGCTCCAACTCAAGGACGCGGGCTCGTCACACGCTACGTCCTCGGCGTGATCGATCCGGCCACATGCATCTTACTTCGAGCCAGTTCCCGAACGCGGCGGATTGCGCAACCGTTCGGCCGACCAGCCGCCGCCCAGGTCGCCGATCAGGGTGACCGCGTCGACGAGGCGCGCCTGCGCGACTCCGAGCGCGTTCTGCTGGTCGGCGAGCTGCACCGCCTGCGCCTGCGCGACGGTCGTGTAGTCGACGGTGCCCGCCCGATACTCGGCGAGCGCGATCGCGGTGCCGCGGATCGCATCGCGCACCGCGACGTTCAAGGCCTGCGCCTGCTCACCGAGGATCCGCAGGCCCGACAGATCGTTCTCGACGCGCTCGAGCGCGGTGAGCACCGTGCCCCGATAGCTCGCGACCGTCGCGTCGTATGCGGCGCGCGCCGCGCGCACGCGCGCGCGCCGGCCGCCGAAGTCGAACACGGTCTCGGCGCTGCTCGCGCCGACCGACCAGACGCTGTTCGCCGCATGCAATAGCCCGCTCAACGGCGATTGCGAGAAGCCGTCCGCGGCCGACAGCGACAGGCTCGGGTAGTAGGCCGCGACCGCGATGCCGATCGCGGCGTTCTCGCCCGCCATCGTCCGTTCAGCGGCGGCGATGTCGGGCCGGCGCTGTAGCAGCGTCGAGGGCAGACCGACCGGCACCGTCGGCAGTTGCGGCAGCCGCCCGTCATGCGGGATCGTCAAATCTTCGGGGTTTTCGCCGACCAGCACGCCGATTGCATGCGCATATTGCGCGCGGGCGACGCCGAGGCCGACCAGGTTCGCCTGCGCGGTTTCCAGTGCGACGCGCGCCGTGATGACCGCGGACGGCGGTGCCTTGTCGATGCCCGCCGCCGCCTGACGCTCGGTGATCCGCAGCGCCCGGCGATACGACTCGACCGTGCGCCGCTGCAGATCGATCGCTGCGTCGCTCGCGCGTAGACCGATCACGGTGGTCGCGAGCAGCGCCTGCTCGGACAAGGTCGCATTCGCGAGCAGTGCCTGATCGGCCTGCGCGAGCGCTTTGCTCTGCTCGATCGAACGGCGCACCGCGCCCCACAAGTCGGGCGACCAGCTGGCGCTGCCTTCGAGGCTGGCGGCATCGATCACCGAGCCGCCACGGCCGGCGCCGGCCGACCGGCCGCGCGTCGCCGAACCGCCGATCCCGATCGACGGCCACAGCTGGCTGCGCGCGAGCGCGACCTCTTCGGTGGCCTGCCGGTAGTTGGCATAGGCCTCGCGCACGGTCTGGTTCGAGATCGCGATCCGCGGCTCCAGCCGATCGAGCAGCGGATCGTGGAATCCGCGCCACCAATCGCCCTTCGGCGCCCAATCCGCCGGCGCGGCCTTGCTCCAGCCCGGCAGTTCCATGTAATGCGCGGCCACGGGCACAGTCGGGCGCCGGTAATCCGGGCCGACCGCGCAGCCGCCGGCGAGCGCGCCGAGCATGCCGAGCGCAAGGAATCCACATCGCCGCCGTCCGTTCCGGTTCATGTGTTCGCACCCAGGTTTTTGCGCCATGACAGACTCTCGGCCGAGCTGCGCAGTTTCACGCGCAGTCGGTCCAGATATAGATAGATCACCGGCGTCGTATACAACGTGAACAACTGGCTGACCAGCAGTCCCCCAACCACGGTGATGCCGAGCGGCTGACGGAGCGAGGCCCCCTGGCCGATTTTCAGCGCCAGCGGCAGTGCGCCGAGCACCGCGGCCGCGGTCGTCATCATGATCGGCCGGAAGCGCAGCACGGCCGCATCGTGGATCGCCTTCTTGGCTTCGAGCTGCTGCTCGCGCTGCGTCTGAATGGCGACGTCGATCATCATGATCGCATTCTTCTTGACGATGCCGATCAGCAGGATGATGCCGATCAGCGCGATCACCGAGAACGGAGTGCCGGTCACGAGCAGCGCGAGCGTCGCGCCGATGCCGGCCGACGGCAGCGTCGAGAGAATCGTCACCGGGTGCACCGTGTTCTCGTACAGGATGCCGAGCACGACGTACACCGCGAGCAGCGCCGCGAGCAGCAGCAGCGGCATCACCGACATCGACTCCGCGTAGACCTTGCCGGCACCGGCGAAGCTGCCGCGGATCGAGGCCGGCATCTCGAGTGCGCGCATCGCCGCGTCGATGGCGGCCGCGGCCTTCGACAACGTGCCGCCGGGCGGCAGATTGAACGAGATCGTCACGGCGACCAGTCCGCTCTGATGGTTGACCTCGGTCGCCGTATGCCGGCTCGAATAGCGGGCCAGCATGCGCAGCGGCACCATGGTCTCGGCGGCCGTGCTGTCGGCGCTGCCGGTCGAGGCACCGCCGCGCGCGTTGGCGATGCTGTTGGTGCGCGCGTTGGCGGCCGCATCCGCGTTCAGCGAGTTGCTGGCGGCGGCGTTCGGCCGCGCTGCCGCGACCGCCGCGAACGGCGTGACACCGCGCACCGTGCCGCCGGGCGCCTGGGTCTGCGCGGTGCCGCTCGGGTTGCCGGCCGCGGCGCTCAGGTAGATGCGGTCGAGCATCTGCGGAAACTGCGAGTACTTGGGCGCAGCCTCCATGACCACGAAGTACTGGTTGGACGGGTTGTAAATCGTCGACACGGTGCGCTGGCCAAACGCATCGTAGAGCGTATTGTCGATCTGGCTCGGCTCGAAGCCGTAGCGGCGCGCGCTCTGCCGGTCGACGGTCACGTAGGTCTCGAGGCCGTTGCGCTGCATGTCGGTGTTGACGTCGACCAGCGCCTCGGGACGCTTTTTCAGCGCCGCGACGAGCTTCGGCACCCAGGCGTAGAGCGACGCCGTGTCGTCGCTCGTCAAGGTGTACTGGTATTCCGCCGCCGACTGGCGCCCGCCGATGTGCAAGTCCTGCACCGCCTGCAGAAAGAGGCGCGCGCCCGCCACGCGGTCGAGCTTCGGCCGCAGGCGCTGCACCACCTGCTGGGCGCTGATGTGCCGCGCGGCAAGCGGCTTCAGGCCGACGTAGACGTTGGCGGTGTTGGTCGAGTGCATGCCGGTGAAGCCGATCACCGAGGCGACCGCGGGATCCGCCTGGACGATCGCCTGGAGCTGCTGGAGCTTGTGCGCCATAGCCGGGAACGAAATGCTCTGGTCGGCGACGATCTGCCCCATCAGCAGGCCGTCGTCCTGCTCCGGGAAGAACGTCGACGGCAGACGCCTGAACAGGAACACGTTGGCGGCGACCATCGCGATCAACAGCGCGCCGACCAGCAGCGCATGGTCGAGCACGGCCTCGAGCGAGCGCGAGTAGGCGGCCTTCAGCCGCTCGAACGAGCGTTCGGCCCACACCGCCCAGCGCGCCGGGGAATGCAGGGTCTCGCGCCGCGCCAGCGTGTACGCGCACATGGCCGGGGTGATGGTGAGCGAGATCAGCAGCGAGAACAGGATCGCAATCGACAGCGTCACGGCAAATTCGTGGAACAGCATGCCGACCACGCCCGGCATCAGGAGAATCGGGATGAACACCGCGATCAGCGACAGGCTCATCGAGATCACGGTGAAGCTGACTTCGGCGCTGCCGCGCAGGGCCGCCTCGTGCGGCGGCACGCCGGCCTCGATGTGGCGGACGACGTTCTCCAGCACCACCACGGCGTCGTCGACGACGAAGCCGGTCGCGATCGTGAGCGCCATCAGCGACAGGTTGTCGATGCTGTAGCCGAGCAGGTACATCGGTCCGAACGAGCCGACGATCGACAGCGGCAGCGCCACCGCCGGGATCAACGTCGCCCGCGGCGACTGCAGGAACACATAAACGACGCCGATCACGAGCAGCACCGCAAGGAACAGCGTGCGGCCGGTGTCGTCGACCGCGGCGGTGACCGATTGCGAGCGGTCGATCGCGACGTGTACGTGGATGCTCGCGGGCAGGGTCGCCTCGACCACCGGCAGCACCTTCTTGATCTGCGCGACCGTGTCGATGATGTTCGCGCCCGGCAGCGGGAAGACGATCACGCCGACGGTGGGCTGGTTGTCGTACAGGCCGGCGTTGCGGATGTTCTCGTTGGAGTCGATCACGTCCGCGACGTCGTGCAGCAGCACCGGCGCGCCGCCGCGGTAGGCGATCACGATGTTGCGGAAGTCCGCCGCCTTGCTCATCTTGTCGTTGGAGAGGACCTCGTAGCGCCGGTCGCCCTGCTCGACGTAGCCCTTGGCGCTGTCCGCGTTGGCCGAGGCGAGCGCCGCGCGCACGTCCTCGAGGCCGATACCGTACGCGCTCAGCTGGTCCGGTTCGAGTTCGACGCGCACCGATGGCAAGGCGCTGCCGCCGAGCTGTATCCGGCCGACGCCGTCGATTTGCGACAGCTGTTGCTGGATCACGGTGTCCGCCGTGTCGTACAGCTGCGCCCGCGTCAGCGTCGGCGAGGTCAGGGAGAGGATGATGATCGGCGATTCGGCCGGGTTGTACTCGTGGTAGGAGGGGTTGCTGCGCAGCGAGGTCGGCAGGTCCGCGCGCGCGGCCTGGATGGCCGCCTGCACGTCGCGGGCCGCGCCGTTGATGTCGCGCTTGATGTCGAACTGGATCACCACCGTCGCCGTGCCGATCGAGTTGTACGAGGTCAGCTCGTTCACGCCGGCGATCGTCGCCAGGCGCCGCTCGAGCGGCTCGGCGACCGTCGAGGCCATCGTCGCCGGACTCGCGCCGGCCATCCGCGCCTCGACGACGACGCCCGGCATGGTGACGTTCGGCAGCGGCGCGACCGGCAGATGGAAGTACGCGAGCGCGCCCGACAGGCCGATCGCGACCGCGAGCAGCGTGGTGGCGACCGGCCGGCGGATGAACAGAGCGGGGATGTTCACCCGGCGTCCTCGGCGGCGGCTCCCGCGCCGGGGCCGGCCGCGCCCGGCCGCCGGCGCACGCGCCGCGCCAGGCGGTCGAAGAACAGGTAGATCACCGGCGTCGTGAACAGCGTCAACGCCTGGCTGAGGATCAATCCGCCGATGATCGCGAGGCCGAGCGGGCGGCGCAGCTCCGAACCCGTACCGGAGCCGACGAGCAGCGGCAGTGCGCCCAAGATCGCGGCGAACGTCGTCATCAGAATCGGCCGCAAGCGCAACATCGAGGCCTCGAAGATCGCCTCGCGCGGCGCCTTGCCCCTCTGGCGCTCCTCCTCCAGGGCGAAGTCGACGATCATGATGCCGTTCTTCTTGACGATGCCGATCAACAGCACGATGCCGATGATGCCGATCACGTCCAGGTCCTTGCCGGCGATGATCAGCGCGAGCAGCGCGCCGATGCCCGCCGAGGGCAGCGTCGAGAGGATCGTGATCGGATGGATGTAGCTCTCGTAGAGCACGCCGAGCACGAGATAAACCGCGACCAGCGCCGCGATCAGCAGGAACACCTCGCTGCCGAGCGACTGCTCGAAGGCCTGCGCGGCGCCCTGGAAGCTGCTGGTGATCGACGGCGGCAGATCCACCGCTTGCTCGGCGCTGTCGATCGCATCGACCGCGGTGCTGAGCGAGGCGCCGGAGGCGAGGTTGAACGACACAGTCACCGCCGGGAACTGCGCCAGGTGGCTGATCACGAGCGGCTGCCTCGTCACCCGGATGCGGGCGATCGCGGCGAGCGGCACCTCGCCGCCGCTCGCGGTCTGGGTCGGCAGGTACAGCGTGTTCAGCGACTGGATATCAGGCAGGCTCGAGTGCTTGGCGACGAGAATCACGCGGTACTGATTCGACTGGGTGAAGATCGTCGAGACGATGCGCTGGCCGAGCGCGTCGTACAGCGCATTGTCGACGGTCGCCGGTGTAATCCCGTAGCGCGCCGCCGCCTGGCGGTTCAATTCGACGTCGACGCCGAGGCCATCGTCGTGCAAGTCGCTCGCGACGTCGGTAATCGAGGGGATGCGCTGCAGGCGCGCGAGCAGCGGCGGCACGTAGCGGTCGAACGCCGCCTGGTCGGGGCCGCGCAGCACGAAGCGATACTGGCTGCGGGAGACGACGGTGTCGAGGGTCAGGTCCTGTTCCGGCTGCAGGTACAGCTTGATGCCGGGCACGCCGGCCGTCTCGCTCTGCAGGCGGCGCGCGATCTGTGCGGCGCTCTGTGAGCGTTGATCGTGCGGGCGCAGATTGATCAGGAAACGCCCCCGGTTGAGCGTCGTGTTGGTGCCGTCGATGCCGACGTAGGAGGTAAGCGAGGAGACGTCCGGGTCGGCGAGCACCGCTCGCGCGATTGCCGCTTGGCGCCTGGCCATCGCGGCGTACGAGACCGAGTTGTCGGCGACGCTGATGCCCTGGATCACGCCGACGTCCTGCACCGGGAACAGGCCCTTCGGGATCGCCACGTACAGCAGGCCGGTTAACAGCACCGTGACCGTCGCGACCGCGAGCGTGAGGCCCTGATGATCGAGTACCCAGCCGAGCGCGCGCCGATATGCGCCGAGCGTGCGCTCGAACGCCCGCTCGCTCGCCCGCTCGAAGCGGCTCTGGCGCCGTTCGGCCTTGCGCCGCAGGATGCGCGCGCACATCATCGGCACGAAGGTGAGCGACACCACCGCCGAGATCATGATCGTGACCGCGAGCGTGACCGCGAATTCGCTGAACAGCCGGCCGATCACGCCGCCCATGAAGAGCAGCGGGATCAACACCGCGATCAGCGAGACGGTCAGCGACAGGATCGTGAAGCCGATCTGGCCGGCTCCCTGCAGCGCCGCCTGCAGCGGGCTCAGCCCCTCCTCGAGGAAGCGCACGATGTTCTCGATCATGACGATCGAATCGTCGACGACGAAGCCGGTGGCGACGATCAGCGCCATCAACGACAGATTGTCGATCGAGTAGCCGAGTTCGTACATCACCGCGAGCGTGCCGATCAGCGACACCGGCACCGCCAGGCTCGGAATCAAGGTCGCGGGCACGTTGCGCAGGAAGACGAAGATCACCGCGACCACCAGCGCGACCGACAGTGCGAGTTCGAGTGCGGCGTCGTCCACCGAGGCGCGGATCACGTTGGTGCTGTCGGCGACGACGCGCACGCGCATCGCCTGCGGCAGGCTCGCGAGCAGCGCGGGCAGCCGGCTCTTGACCGCGTCCACCGTCGCGATCACGTTGGCGCCGGGCTGGCGCAGCACGTTGAGCACGATCGCCGGCGCGCGGTCGTACCACGCGCCCTGCGCGACGTCCTGCGCGCCCTGCGTGACATTGGCGACGTCGCCGAGCAGCACCGGCGCGCCGTTCTGGTATGCGACCACGGTCTTCAGGTATTGCGCCGGATCGCTGATCTGATCGTTGGCGTTGATCGTGTAGTCGAGCGCGGGGCCGTCGAAATTGCCCTTCGGCTGGCTGACGTTGACGTTCGCGAGCAGGCTGCGCAGGTCATCGATGCTCAGGCCGTAGCCGGCGAGTTTATGCGGGTCGAAGGCGACGCGTACCGCCGGGACGTTGCCGCCCTCGGGCCGCACCAGGCCGACGCCCGGGACCTCGGAGATCTTCGTCGCCAGCCGGTTGTTGGCGACGTCCTGCAGCTGCGTCAGCGACATCGACTTGGAGGTGAGCGCGAGCGTGAGGATCGGCTGGTCGGCCGGGTTCACCTTGGCATAAACCGGCGGCGCCGGCAGACCCGCGGGCAGAAAGCTGCCCGACGAGTTGATCGCCTCCTGGACGTTCTGCTCGGCGACGTCGAGGCTGAGCGCGAGATTGAACTGCAGCGTGATCTGCGAGGCGCCGCCCGAGCTCGTCGAGGTCATCTCTGCAAGGCCGGGGATCTCGCCGAGCTGCACCTCGAGCGGCGCGGTCACGGTGTCGGCCATGACCTGCGGGCTCGCGCCCGGATAGAAGGTCTGCACCTGGATCGTCGGGTAATCGACGTCGGGCAGCGAGGAGACCGGCAGGAAGCGGACAGCGAGCACGCCGACGAGCACGAGCGCGATCATCAAAAGCGAGGTCGCCACCGGCCGCAGCACGAACAGTCGGGAGATGTTCATCGGGCGCGGCGCCGCCGCTCGGCGCGCATCAACGGGAACGGGAGCCGGGCGCGATTGCGCGGCCGTGCCCTACCGCGACTTGGATCCGCGCGTCGTCGGTGAGCCTGTCGGTGCCGTCGATAACCACGGTGTCGCCGGGGGCGAGGCCCGCGAGGATCGCTGTGTCGCGGCCGTCGCTTGGTCCCGCCGTGACCTTGCGCACCGACACGGTGTGATTCGGGTTGACGAGGTAGACGTACTCACCCGGGGCACCGCTTAGCACCGCGGAGGTCGGCACGAGCAGGGCGTCCGTCAGCGTATCGACGCCCAGGCTGACGTTGACGAATTCGTTCGGGAACAGCGCCTCGTCGGTGTTCGCGAAGGTCGCACGCAGCGGCACGGTGCCTGTGCTGGTGTTCATCTGGTTGCCGATCGCGTACAGGCGGCCGACCGCGATCGTGCGGGCGTTGTCGCCGCTCAACGCGGTGACCGGCAGTTTGGCGCCGGCATGGACGCGTTCGATGACCTTGCCGAGATCCGCCTGGGCGACGTTGAACACCACGGTCATCGGCCGCATGCTCGTGATCACGACGATGCCCGGCGAGCTTGCGGCCGTCACGTAGTTGCCGGGGTCGACGAGGCGCAGCCCCACGCGCCCCGCCACCGGCGCGGTGATGTGGGTGTACTGCAGATCCAGCTGAAACTGCGCGATGCTCGCCTGATCGCTGCGTACTTGCGCCTGCTGCTGCGCGACGCTGAACTGCTGGTCGACGACGGTCTGTTCGGCGATCGCGTGCTGCGCACGCAAGCGCAGGTAGCGGGCAAGGTCGGAACGGCCCTGGCCGAGCACAGCGTTGTCGCGGCTCAGCAGCGCCTCGGCCTGGCGCAGTCCGATCTGGTACTGGCGCGGGTCGATCTGCGCGAGGAACTGGCCACGCCGCACGTCTTCGCCCTCGTGGTAGCCGACCTGAGTCAGATAGCCGCTCAACTGCGGCAGCACCGTGACCGTCGCGACCGGTGTCACGCTGCCGAGCTCTGCGAGGGTTTCGGGCATGTTGCCGCGGACGACGCGCGCAACCGTGACCACCTGCGGCGGCATGCCGTGGGCCGCCGGCTTGGGCGAGAAGAGCCGCACCGCGACGATGATCAGCAGCGCGGCGCCGATCAGCGCCAAGATCCACATCCCGCGCTTCTTGCGCGCCCGCGCTGCCGAGCTATCCTCACCGTCCATCATGCGGTCTCCGATTGGGCGGCGCGCGCGCGCGCCGGCTGATTACCACCGGATCATGAACGATCGCCGCAGGGCACGCCACACCTCCCGCGCCAAGAATTGTCAGGCGCCGGACCGCAACCGGAGTGGGTGCGAGCGCTGAATGGGCAGTCTTAGGCGGTGCGCATGGAGGCGCCACGGGCGATGAGCGCGGCCGGTCTACCGCACGCTCGCGCGGCGCGCCCACGTTTGACGGCGTTAGAGCAATCCGGCCTTGCCGCGCTTCCGCTGCTGAAATTCCGTCGTCAATATTTCGACGTGTTCGCGCTCCTCGGCCGCGAGTTCCCGGTAGAGACGGTGCTCGACCGAGCCCG
>VFSW01015632.1_pt1 | contig 10410 bp, 8 predicted proteins | sample 5358111 | NCBI WGS metagenome assembly VFSW01 (sample SAMN11554181, study PRJNA540505) | mine drainage metagenome | isolation source: sediment from site ElyBrook_90M | place: USA: Ely Copper Mine, Vershire, VT | collected 2017
CCGGCCGTGTCCCCCCCGCCCCGCCGCCCCCCCCGCGCCGGGGGCCCGCGGGTTTGGTCGGTACCCCGCGGGGGGGGGGTACTTGGGTTTGAAGCCCCCGGGGCGCCACCTGCGCGAAGAAGCCGGGCTGACCATCGGCCCAGCCCTTCAACATCAACGAAGGTCGCTGCATGATCGCGGCGGTGTAGGCCTTTGCGGTTGCGATACTTCCCTGTAAGGGACGCGCGCCGTCCATGCGGTCGAGGCTGACGACGAAGCCGGCCGTGTCCACGACCGCGACCGTGATGGGTTTGTTGAGTTCCAACGCGTGCCGGCAGGCGGTGTCCACGAGTTGCCTGGCGTCAGCGAGACTGATGTTCATGGTTCACCGTAAATCTGTTTGAGGAAGAGATGCACGCTCATGTTGAAGAGTTCCGGCGCCTCCCAGTACATCGAATGCGGGGCGCCGGGGACGACCATCAACGAGGATCCCGGCAGCCGGCTCTGCGCCGCGCGAATGGTCGCTGGACGCAGCACCGCGTCGTTTTCGCCGGTGATCAGGAACAGGCGCAGTTTACGTTGCGCGACATCCTCGAGAGTGGGTCCCGTCGTGTTCAAGTTGCGCAAGTCGCGCATCGTGGCCTGGTTGAAGGTCCCGAGCTGCTGGAACAGGAACGTCTTCGCCGGCTCCGACGTCTGAAAAGCCTTGGTCAGGAGACGGTCCAGAATGGGAATCTTCTCCGCGACGGCGCGGTCCGCCGCGACCAGCGGCGTCAACTCGGGATGATTGATTCCGCCGAGCGAATGCGCGAGGATCACCGCGTCGATCCGCTCCGGATGAGCAACCGCGAAGCGCAAGGCCGCGACGGCACCGATGGACTGGCCGAGAATCGTGGCCCGACCGATTCCCGCGTGATCGAGAACCGCCAGCACGTCGCCCGGAAAATCTAGGCTGTCCGGGCCTTCGGCCACGGAGTCCGACTTGCCGAAACCGCGCAGGTCGATCGTGATAACCCGGTAGGCAGGGCGAAAATATGCCGTTTGTTGCCACCACGCCGCGTGGTTGCCGCCGGCGCCGTGCAATAAGACGAGCGTCGGGCCGTCGCCGTGGCTCTCATAGTAGATCCGCAGACCTCCAGATTGTGCGTAAGGCATGGTGTCTATGGCTCCTTGATGCGCGCGAAGCCGCGAATATCCGGATAGGGTGGCGGCCGATTCGGGTCGAGATCTATCTGAAAGGTGTTCAGACACATCGCCAGCATCGAGAAATTACCGAGGCAGCCGATTGCGTCGACCACGCCTTGATTGCCGAATTGCTTTTGCGCCTCGGCGAAAGTCTCATCGCTGACGAAGTGTTGTTCGAGCACCTCGAGGCAGAATTTGTAGAAAATCCTCTCGTCGTCCGCCGTGAACTGCGGCGTACGGCGTTCGGCTATCGCATGCAAGGCGTCGACGGAAATGCCGGCCGCGACGGCCTTGTCAACGTGCGCGTTCCAGGAATGCTGTGCATCCCAGAACCGCGCGGTGATCAATATGCTGAATTCGCGCAGCTTTTCGGAGAGTGAGCAGTCGAAGCGTACGAACGCGCCGAGCGCCTCGACGCGATCGCATAGTTCGGGACTCTGCAGCCAAACGAGAAAGGGTCCTCGAACCTGGCCGCGCTTGCCAGCGATGCGCGCGGCGAGTTCGCGCTGGCGCTCGCTGAGCGCGTCCATGTTGAGCGGGGGTAGGCGCATATTGTTTCCTTGATTGGTCGGTGCCTTTGTGGGCGCTACCGGTGTTCCGGGGTTCCCATCAGGTCGGCGGCGGAGAGATGCTCGACCGTTTCGCCGGTCGCCGCGAAGGTTCTCGTGACCCGGTTCGACCCGTAGATCCACAGGATCTTCATCGGCGCCTCGCCGGTGTTGCGAAATGCATGTTGGTGATCGCCGGGGATGTAGGTGCTGTCATGGGGCTTGAGCGGCGTGACCTTGCCGTCCACTTCGACCTCGCCCTGGCCTTCGAGCAAAGTGACCTGTTCATCGCAATTATGCGAGTGCAGCGGTGCGCCCTGGCCCTTCGGATAGGTGCTGATCCCCGTCGTGAACACGGGATTGTCCACCGACTGGTGGGTGACGAGCGGCAGCGTGACGATGCCGCTGCCGCGCTCGAGGGGTGTGATTTTGTCGGTCTTGATAATGCTGACTCGGGCCATGGACGATTGATCCCGGAATGGTGGGTGAGGGCGGCCATTGCAGCCATTTGTCGCGAACCTGTCAATTACGAAGGCGACCATCGGCGTTGCAAATTCCGCAATCCATGGTGAAGTTGGTTGCCGGCGGGCGCTCAGTGCATAGTCGAATGGGCTGGCGCACCCGCCACAGGCTTTCCCCACTCATCCGGACCATAACGAATACGCTCATGAGCAAACCCGAAAAGATCAGAGTCTCCGCGGACGCACTGCGGCAGATGGTGCGCGCGATGTTCGAGAAACTCGGCACCTCGCCGGAGGATGCAGCGACGATTGCCAACGCGCTCGTCTGGGCCAATTTGCGCGGCGTCGATTCGCATGGCATCTCGCGCGTTCCTCGCTACGTGGAAATGTTCGAAAGCGGGGAGGCGAAGGCGAAGCCGCACCTGCGCATCGCCAATCCGAGGCCCTCGGTCATCACGATCGATGCCGATGCGGCGCCGGGTCCCGTGGCCATGCACCGTGCGGCCCGTGAGGCAATAGCGCTCAGCCGCAAGATGGGAGTGGCGTGGGCGGCGGTGCGAGGAACAGTGCACACGGGTGCGATCGGTCATTATGTGAGTGATGTCGCAGGTGAAGGCCTGATCGGCATCGGGCTCGTCGCGGGCGTGCCGAATATGGCCTACGCGGGCAGTAATGCGGCGGGTGTCGCCACCAGTCCCATCGCGATCGCGGTTCCGTCGGAGCGTCACGGCACGGTTCTGCTGGACATGGCCACGGCGGTGATCGCGCTCGGCAAGATCGCCCAGTTTCGGCAGGCCGGCACGCCGCTCGAGCCCGGAATGGCGCTGACGGCAGCCGGCGAGCCGACAACGGATCCCGCGCTCGCGGAAATCCCACTGCCGGTCGGTGGTGCGAAGGGTTCCGGCCTGTCGTTGATGATCGAGTTCCTGACCAGCGTGCTCGTGGGCAATCCGATCGTCGCGGAGTATCACAGCGATTCGCCCCACGGCAAGAGACACCGGCAAAATGGAACCATCATTGCGGTGGACATCGGTGCGTTCGGGCCCCTGCAGGCATTTCGAACGACCATCGACTCGACACTCGATGCCATCAAGGCGCTGCCTCGCGCTGCCGGCGGCCAGGAGATTCTGTACCCCGGAGAGCGCGGCAGCCGCACTTACGAGGAACGCAACCGCCGCGGTATTCCAATCGCCCCCGGGCCCTGGCAGAAACTGTGCAAAGATGCGCAGAAACTGGCAGTAGTCATTCCCGAGCCGATGGCGTCCGGCTGAAGGTTGAGAATCATGGCGATCGATTACCCGCAGATATCGATGTATATCGACGGAACCTGGTGTTCCTCGAGTGGATCCCGACGCGAACCGGTCATCAACCCCGCGACCGGGGAGACCATCGGTCAGGTGCCGCTGGCCGAGCGTGCGGACCTGGACCGTGCGTTGATCGCGGCGGCCCGCGGATTCGCGGTCTGGCGCGATACGTCCATCGAAGCGCGCAGCCGCATTTTGGCCGAGGCCGCGCGCCTGGTGCGCGAGCGCGCCGGCCGCATCGGTGAGATCATGACCTTGGAACAGGGCAAACCGCTCGCCGAGGCGCGCGGCGAAGTGGGGCGGGCCGCCGGCATTTTGCAGTGGGACCTTGAAGAGGCGCGGCGCGCCTACGGTCGGGTGATTGCCGTCGATCCCAATGCGCACATCCTGGTGCTGCGCGAGCCCGTGGGCCCCGTGGCGGCATTCACACCATGGAACTTTCCGGCCGGATCGCCGATGCGCAAGCTGGCCGCGGCGCTCGCCGCGGGTTGCTCGATCATCATCAAAGCCTCCGAGGAAGTGCCCGGCACCGCCTGTGAGTTGGTGCGCTGCTTCGCGGATGCTGGAATCCCACCGGGCGTCGTGAACCTCGTCTTCGGTGTTCCAAACGAGGTTTCTTCGTACTTGATCGCGTCCCCCGTCATCCGCTTCATTGCCTTCACGGGTTCGATACCGGTGGGCAAGCAGCTTGCCGGGCTCGCGGCGGCGGTCATGAAGCCGAATATCATGGAACTCGGCGGCCATGCGCCGGTGATCATTTGCGACGACGCCGATCCGGCGGCGGCGGCAAAATCCTGTGTCGCCGCCAAGTTCGTCAATGCCGGCCAGGTGTGCACCTCGCCAAGCCGCTTCCTCGTGCACGCCTCGATCTGCGCGCACTTCACGGACGCGTTCGTCGATGCCACGCGGCGCCTGGTCGTCGGTGACGGCCTCGCGCCGGCGACGCAGATGGGACCGCTCGCCAATGGGCGGCGCCTGCAGGCGGTTCAGGAACTGGTCGACGACGCAATTCGCCACGGGGGACGGCTGCTGTGCGGCGGCAAGCGATACGGCACGCGCGGATTCTTCTTCGAACCTACCGTGCTCGTCGACGTGCCGGACGAGGCGCAACTGATGCGGGTGGAGCCGTTCGGACCAATCGCGCCGATCCGTCCATTCACGGAACTGGACGAGGCGGTGCACGTCGCCAATTCGCTGCCCTATGGCCTCGCTGCCTACGCTTATACGCATTCGGCCGCCAAGGCGAACACGCTCATGCGACGCCTCGAAGCCGGCATTCTGTCGATCAATCATTGCGGCGGATCCGTCGTCGAGGCGCCTTCCGGCGGCGTCAAGGACAGCGGGTATGGCCGTGAGGGCGGTCACGAGGGACTCGAGGGATACCTCATCACCAAGCGCGTGTCCCACAAGTTCTAGTAGGCATTCGCGTGAACTGCAATCTCATCGCCGGCGAATGGGTTCAAGGCCCATCCTCGATCGCCAACGTTAATCCGTCGGACACGGACGATGTGATCGGTCTGTACACGCAGGCGGACGCGGCCCAGGCGCGCCTCGCGGTGGAGGCCGCCCACCACGCGCAGCAGACTTGGCAATACAGCCCGATACAAGAACGCTTCGAGATTCTCGATCGCATCGGTACCGAGTTGCTTGCGCGCCAGGAGGAACTCGGCCGCCTGTTGTCGCGCGAGGAGGGCAAGACCCTGCGCGAGGGAATCGCCGAAGTTGCCCGCGCGGGCTATGTATTCAAATTCTTCGGCGGCGAGGCCTTGCGCCTCGCCGGTGAACTGCTGCCCTCGACGCGGCCGGGGCTCACCGTCGAGATCACGCGCGAGCCGGTCGGCACCATCGGCATCATCACGCCGTGGAATTTTCCGATCGCCATTCCGTCTTGGAAGATCGCGCCCGCGCTGTGTTATGGGAACTCGGTCGTATTCAAGCCCGCGGAGCTCGTCCCCGGCAGTGCCTGGGCGCTCGCCGAGATCATTTCGCGCTCCGGGCTGCCGAAGGGCGTGTTCAATCTGGTCATGGGCCGCGGCGGAATCGTGGGCGAGGTCCTCATCAGTGCACCCGAAGTGCGCGCGCTATCGTTCACCGGGTCAGCCGCGACCGGCGCCAATATCGCCGCCAAGGCGGTCGCACGCGGCGCGAAAATTCAACTGGAAATGGGTGGCAAGAACCCGCTCGTGATCCTAGATGACGCAGACCTGTCGACCGCCGTCAACGTCGCGGTGAACGGGGCGTTTTTCTCGACCGGTCAGCGTTGCACCGCTTCGAGTCGTTTGATCGTCACCCCGGGAATCTATGACCGGTTCCTCCCCGCGCTGACCGAGCGCATCGCGGCGCTGCGTGTGGGCAACGCGCTCGCACCGCAGACCGACATCGGTCCGGTGGTGGACGAGACGCAGCTGCGCGTAGACCAGCGCTACATCGAGATCGGCCGCGCCGAAGGAGCGAAGCTCGAGCTTGGCGGAAAACTTCTCGTGCTCGACCGGCCGGGACATTACCTCGAGCCGGCGCTGTTCACGGAAACCACCTCGAAGATGCGCATCAATCAGGAAGAGATCTTCGGGCCGGTGGCGAGCGTGATCCGAGTGCGCGACTATGACGAAGCCCTGCACGTCGCGAACGACGTGGCAGTGGGGCTGTCCTCCGGAATCATCACGACTTCGCTCAAGTATGCGGCTGATTTTCGCCGGCGTTCGCAGGCCGGCATGGTCATGGTCAACGTGCCGACTGCGGGAGTCGATTATCACGTGCCATTCGGCGGTCGGAAGGAGTCGAGCTACGGACCTCGCGAACAGGGACGCTACGCCGCGGAGTTCTACAGTTCGGTGAAGACCGCCTATATATCGCCCTGACGCATGGCTTTCTCAACGCCGGCCGTACTGCGCGATCGAAATTTCCTGATCTACTCGCTCGGCAATGCGATTTCATGGGTCGGTTCATGGGCGCAGCGCATCGGTGTCGGCTGGTTGTCGTGGGAATTGACCCATAAGACCTATTCGGTCGGATTGATCGCGCTGGCGCAGATATTGCCGATGATCGCCTTCGGTCCGTTGTTCGGAGCGTTGCTCGACCGCTATGACCACCGTCGGTATGCCATCGGAGTCAATAGCGTACTCGGCGTGCTGGCGGCGATCCTCTACTTGCTGACCACCGGCCACCTGATGCGGATCGGCGGCCTTTTCGTGCTTGCCCTGCTGCTCGGAGTCGCCAACAGCGCGTATCAGGCGGTAAGGCTGGCGATGATCCACGACGTGGTTCCCGCGCCGCTGCTCGCAAGCGCAATCACCGCGAATTCCGTGCTGTTCAACGTCACGCGTGCGGTCGGCCCGGCGATCGCTGGCGTGATCATCGCGCACGACGGCGTTGCCGCGGCATTCGGGGTCAACGCCGTCTCGTTTCTCGGTGTCATCGGCGCCCTGGCGGTCATACGCATCCATCCACGCGAGGTGAAGAAGTCGGCGCGGGGCTTGCTCGCCGAGAGCAAGGAGGGATTGCGCTATGTGATCGGCCATCCTGGCATACGTCAGGTGATGTTGCTATCGGCGATCACGTCCGTCCTCGCGCGTGGAGTGATGGAACTGCTGCCAGCGTTCGCGGATTCGGTATTCAGGCGGGGAAGCGTCGGGCTCGCGGACCTGACGACGGCCGGTGGAGTCGGCGCCATTGCGGGAGCCTTGGTGCTTTCCCGGGCCGGCTCCACGCTGTGGCTGCCGCGGCTGACCCGGTACGCGGTGCTGTGCCTGGGAACTCTGGTGGCCTTGTTTGGAATGACCAGCGCGTACCTCGGGGGTTTGATACTTTGCGCCGCGCTCGGCTTCGTGATCGTGCTATGCAGCGTCGGATTGCAGGTGTTGTTGCAGTCGGCGATTCCTGAAGCCTTCAGGAGCCGGGTGCTCGGCCTTTGGACTGCCGTGAATGTCGCCGGGCCCGGAGTCGGCGGTGCATTGGTCGGAGCGCTCGCACAGTGGCGAGGGCTCGAGGCGGTAACCGTGACATCCGGGGCTTTGTGTGCACTTTTCGTGATACTGGCGATGCCTCGCCTGCGGCGGCTAATCCTCGAACGTTAGGCCCGTTGAACGGGGTTCAGATGAATTCCCAGGAAAATGCCCGGCCGCTGGTCTTGATCCGGCCGGCGGTGGGATAGGGAAAGTGCTCGGGTACTATGACCGCATTGGTGTCCGCGTATTCCTCGAAGAAGCGGCGTCGCGTGGCGCCGGCACGCTCCGGGTCGACGCAGAAGCAGCTGCTCCAGTCCGGCTCCCAGCATTGCACCGGGTGGTGCATGAGATCGCCGATGAAGATTGCCTGGTCGCCCTGCGAGCGCAGCAGCACGCACACATGGCCGGGCGTGTGCCCGGGCGTCGGCAGCAGGCTGATGTCCTGCGTGACCTGCGCGTCCACGGGTACGAGCTCTGCGCGCCCCGTCGTCACCAAGGGCAGCGCGCTGTCGGTCCAGATCCGGCCGGGCAACTCGAAGCCCTGCGCCGTCTGATCGCGCCAGTAGTCATATTCGGAGCCGACCATGAAGTAACGTGCCTTCGCGAACGTCGGTACCCAGCGTCCATTCACCAAGCGGGTGTTCCAGCCGCAATGATCGACGTGAAGATGGGTATTGATGACCAGGTCGACGCCATCGAGATTCAAGCGGTTGGTCGAAAAGCCGTCGATCCAGGATTTCTTCGGGTAATTGAAATGCGGCGGCCGCGCCTTGTTGTCGCCGACGCAGGTGTCGATGACGATGGTCTGGCGCGGCGAGCGCAGGACGAACGACTGATAGGTGTTGTACAGAATCCCGGTCGTTGGCGACCATACCGTCGCCGGCATGGTCGCCAGGAGCTCCGCGGCGCGTTCCGGATCGGAGGTCGGAAACATGACCGCGGGCGGGCGCAGGGGCCCTTCGCGCTCGATCACGCTCCAGACGTCATATTCGCCGATCCGGAAGGGCTTCACGCCGACCTACCAGTGCGCCATGACCGCGACTCCGAAGGTCCGCGGCGGGGAGATGGACACGTACGCCGGCGGTGCACCGCCATAGGAAAAGGTGTTCATGACCGCCTTGTTCTCGATGTTGCGTACGAATGCTTGAAACGAGAGCTTCTTGTCCGGCGTCGAGTAGGTGAGCACGGTCTGCGAGCGCGAATACCCGGACTGATAGCTGCCGGCCTTGTTCGGGTCGACCACATGGTCGACCGCGAGCCAGTAGCCCGACTCCACGTGGCTCATCAACAGCCAGTCGACGGTGGCGCCGCCGTGGAAATGCCATGTGTGCTGCCAACTGAGGGTCGCGGTCCACTTGGGTGCGCTGGTCGGCACCTGGCCGGCGAGGCTCACAAAAGTGACCGGATTGGGAACGCCATGTCGCGGCGGTGCGGCCTGCAGCGGGAACATGAACTCGTCGAATTTGGCGTGCAGGCCCGCGACATTAAGGTCGAGTTCGTCGGAATCGCTGACCAGCCAGCGCGTTTCGAGCTCTCCACCGTACTCGGTCGCGCGCCCGGCGTTGAATATATCGTCACCAAACGAGTAGCCGCCGCCCGGGATGGGCAGGTCTTCCAGCTGATCGACCTGATAGTCGTGATATTTGTAGTAAAAGACGTCGGCATTTACCTGCAGCCGGTTGTCCAAGAAGCGATTCTTGGACCCGAGTTCATACGCAGTCAAGGTTTCTGGATTGTACGTGTTCGGTGATGCGCCGGCGAAGACACCGCCCTGTTTGTAGCCGGTGCTCACATCGCCGTAGATCATGTTTCGGTCGGTGAGGTCCTTTTCTACGCCGCCTTTCCAGGTGACCTTTTGCCAGGTCATGTTGGCGTTGGTGGCGATCGACAACTGCTGCGTTCCCGCAGGAATCGTCGGACCGAAGAACGGGACGGTGTCCTCGCCGAAGAATTTGTAAGTTCCGCCGTTGACGGTTTTGTGGTCCCGGTTCCATCGCAGCCCGCCAGTGAGACGAAGGCCGGAGGTGATTGGAAACGTTATCTGACCGAACGCGGCGTAGGAGGGGTTCGAGATCCGGGGATAGATGAAATGCAGGCTGTCGCCTTCTCCGAGATAGGTGCAGCACGTGTCGTTCATGGGCTGCGCATTGTCGTAGAAAATCTGCGTATAAGGCTGCTCTTCGTCGTGGTAGTACAGTCCCGCGACCCATTTGATCGGTGAGCTTGCGACCGAAGCGAGGCGAAGTTCGTTCGAGACTTCCCGCTCTTGATCATATTGCGAATTATCGATGGCATTGCCATACGCGAAGTAGTTGACCCGTAGGCGATGATAGGACGGGATTTCAGTCAACACCATGGCGTCGCCAATTTTCCAGTCGAGTTCGGCGTGCACGCTCCAACTCTGGTTGTCGGTCGTGCCGACCGGTGACACGTAGCCGCCGTGGGCGGTGCCGGGCTGCGTGATCAGAGGTACCGGAGTGTTCCAGGGGTTCGACCCAAACGGCAGCTGCGCAAAGCCATTGCCCACGCCGCCTTGATGGAAGTAATCGCCGAACAGCAGCAGCGACACATCTTCGTTCGGCCGCCACAGCGCTTGAAGTCGCGCCGCATGATCGTCGGCGTCATCGTAGCCTGTGTCCAAGTAGCCATTGTGGCGCAAGGTCTGGACCGCGCCGCGGACGGCGAACGTGTCCGAGATCGGCGCGTTGAACATCGCTTCGGTTCGCACCTCGGAGAAGTTGCCCATCTCGATCTGGGCCTCGCCGTGGTAGCCGTCGAAACTGGGGTGGTTCGTGATGACATTGATCGTGCCGGCTGTCGCGTTACGGCCGTAAAGGGTTCCCTGAGGCCCGCGCAAGACCTCGACCCGCTGCAGGTCATAGAACAGCCCGGAGGCTGCCGAAGGCCGCCCTTCGAAGACGCCGTCCAGATGGAAGGCGACGGCCGCATCGCCCAGCGTTGCGTCCGTTGTCGAGGATATTCCGCGGAT
>VFSW01015633.1_pt1 | contig 10410 bp, 9 predicted proteins | sample 5358111 | NCBI WGS metagenome assembly VFSW01 (sample SAMN11554181, study PRJNA540505) | mine drainage metagenome | isolation source: sediment from site ElyBrook_90M | place: USA: Ely Copper Mine, Vershire, VT | collected 2017
ATCTTTGGAGCACCGAGCCAGCTCGGCCAGGCGCTGGTGAGCGCCGCCCTCGACCGGGGGCACGAGATCAACGTCGTGGTCGCCGACCCGCGCACCTTTCACCGCCAGCACGAGCGCATCACCACCCTCCTCGCGGACGCGAGCCTCGACCAGGGGCTGGCCGGGGCGGTGTCGGGCTGTCGGTCGGTGATCTGGGCGCTCGCGTCCCGCCGCCCGATCGTCGCGGACGGCATCGCCTACCTGGCAAAGGAGCTCGCGAAGGCCCAGGTGCCGCGGCGGCTGGGCTTCTTCTGCTGGCTGGAGGCCCTGTCCGCGCCGGAGCGGCCGGGGCTGTGGGGACGGCTCAGCGCGCTCTTCGACGCGCGGGCCGCCCGCAGGGCCGACCTGCGCCGCGCGGAGGCGGTGCTGGCCGCGACCGCCCTGCCCTACGTGATCCTCAGGCCGACCCCGCTGAGCGACGGCTGGCATCGCCGCGACATCGCGGGCGTCGCCCCGAGCGACCCGCGCCCGGGGCCGATGTCGCGCGCCGAGCTCGCGACCTTCGTGCTCGACCTGATCGAGCAGGAGGTCTGGCCCCGGCGCGACCTGGTGGTGGGCAGCACCGAGACCCTGGCGGTCGACCCGGGCGACGTGGAGGAGGTCGACTCCGAGTCGGTGGCGAACTTCGAGCTCCCCGAGGAGCTGCGGAAGTAGGTGGGCCGAAGCGGCACGACCCGCTCACATCAGCTCGGCGAGCCGTTTACGCGCGCCGTGCAGCCGCGACCAGACCGTGCCCACGGGCACGCCGAGGACCGCGGCGATCTCCTGGTGGCCGAGCCCCTCGACGGCGAAGAGCGAGAGCACCACCCGCTGCTCGGCGCCGAGCTGCTCGAGGGCGCGCTTGAGCCTCCCGAGCTCCTGCCGGGCGACGGCGATCTCGTCGGGGGCAGGCCCGCCCGCCGCGTGGGCGTCGTCGAGCGGTGCACTGGGCGCGGGCCTCCGCGCCCCGGTGCGAAACGCCGCGCGGATGGCGATGCGGTAGATCCAGGTCGAGAGCTGGGCTTCGCCGCGGAAGCCCTTGAGCCCGCGGGACACGTCGAGGAAGCACTCCTGCAGCGCGTCCTCGGCCTCGCTCCGGTCGCGGAGCAGGTGCAGGCAGAGCGCGAACACGCGGGCGCGGTGCTCGGCGTAGACGACGTCGAAGGTCACTCGCGGAGCTCGTCGAGCTCGCGCTTGAGGCGCGGCACGTGGACCCAGCGGGCGTGAGCGGAAAGGCCGACGAACCCGAGGGCGTAGAGAACGGCCCCGCCCCTCTCCGTCCAGGAGTGAGCATCTTTGAGGGTCAGCCACAGCGACAGCGCGCCAAGAACGACCATCTGAAGAATGGTCGGGGCGTACTTCACGTTCCGCTCCAGCCGCGCCCGATAGTGCTTCAAGAAGCCCTGAGGCCATCGCTCGACCCGGCGCAGCTGGCGGCGCTCTGACACCCTCCGCGCCAGCATCACGACGGCCAGGATACCGACGAGGACGAGCACAAGCTCACTGTCAGGGAAGTGACCCTCGCCGATCAGGAGGATCGCCGAGACCTCCACGAGAAAGAACAGGAGCAGGGACCTCCACCCCTGGTTGAACTCGCGCGTGACGCTCGCCCGCAGGCGCACCCTCAGCGCCTCCCAGTCCACGGCGCGCACCTCGACCGCGGCCTGGGTCGCCAACCTCGCCTCCGTGTCCCTCGCCAGGGCCTCGAACGCCCGGCACGCCGCGCAGGTCGCGAGGTGGGCGTCGAGCTCGGCCGCCCGCGCGGCCTCCAGCGCCCCGTGGAGCCGCATCTCGATCTCGACCTCGTAGTCCCCGCACGGCTTCATGGCAGCACCTCTCTCGCACACTTGGAGGGTCGCCCTCGAAAACCTTCAATGGGGTCTCCACTTGGCCCCACCTGGCAGTGCAGTGGCCCAATGCGAGGCAGGCGAGGAATCGTCTCGAACGGTCGGCACGACCGTTTCTCGAGGGCGTGCCCGTGCCCGTGCTTCGGTGCTCTGGAGGCCAGCAAGGCCGGACGGGTTGGGCGCGAATCTCCACGGCTGGCGTTTCGCGATCCGCAAGCTGGCGAACCCCATTGGCGCATCGAGTCCGATCCCACTGGAGCACCGAGAGACGTGGCCACGGGCACGGGCACGCCAGCCTCGCACACGGTTTCCAGGTGGGCCTGAGTGGATCCCCCCGCGGGCCCCACCGGCAGCTACACCCTCGACGGGAACGCGAGCGCCGCTCTATGCTCCGCCCGCAACCCCAACGGAGGGACCACCCCAATGAAGCTCGCACTCGCCGCCGCCGCGCTCATGCTGTCCACCAAGGCCCACGCGAAGGAGGTCGCGGGCGTGAAGCTCGACGAGACCGTCTCGGTCGCGGGCAAGGAGCTCAAGCTCAACGGGGCGGGGCTCCGCAAGAAGGCGATCTTCAAGGTCTACGTGGGCGGGCTCTACGTCGAGACGCCGTCGAAGGACGGCGCGGCGATCCTCGCCGCCGACCAGGTCCGGCGGGTGAAGGAGGTCTTCCTGCGGAACATCGGCAAGGAGAAGATCGTCGAGACCTACGAGGAGGGCTTCAAGTCCGGCGCGGGGGCGGAGCTCGCCAAGTACAAGGAGCGCATCGACAAGTTCCTCGCGGTGATGACCGACGTGAAGGAGGGCGACGAGGTGCTGCTCACCTACGTGCCCGGCAAGGGGACCACCGTCACCGCCCACGGCGCGGACCAGGTGACCATCGAGGGCCAGGACTTCGGCCAGCTGCTCTTCGGCTTCTGGCTCGGGGCGAACCCGGTCGACAAGGGGCTGCAGGCAGGGATGCTCGGGAATCAGTAGCGGCGACTACGCCCGCTCCAGGTCGACCTGGAGATCTCCCCACGCGGCGCGCGCAGCCGCGCTCAGGTGCGCGACGTGTCCCGGGACTTCGGCGAGCCACGCCGCGCTGCCGAGCTCGCGCTGAACCGCCACCAGCGAGAGAAGGTCGGCGCGATCCGGCGGGCTGCCGGCCTCGCGCTTCAGGAGCGTCAAGGCGAGGGGGGGGGCCACCCTGCAAGCAAACGTCGACGAGGGGACCGCGGTCCCGACCGCCACCCGCGGCGCGTGCCCTTTCCCGACGATGAGGTCCAGGGGGACCTCTCCTTCGAAGCGCGCCACGCCCCGGAGCGGATCGTCTTCACCGCCCTTTCGAAGCTCCGGGGCGAGCGGCAAACCGTCCCAGAAAGACCGGTCGAGCACGCGCGGATCGAGCGTCAACAGATCGAGGTCGGCCGTGTACCGCGCGAAGCCGTTCGCGGAGAGCGCCGCCGCCCCGATGAGACAGAAGGCGACGCCCTCGTGCTCGAGCCGGCCGACGACGCGCGGGTCAAGGGCGCCGGATGCCAAGGTCCTCGTCCAGGAAGCTGCAGGGCGTCCGCTGCCGCTGCATCGTCTTCTCCCGCAGGCGGCGCGCGTCCCGGAGGGTGGAGCCCGCGGGCATCAGAACCAGAAGGTCCCGCAGGCCGCCCTGGGCGCGCAGCATGGCCTCGAAGGTCGCCACGGACTGCTCGAGCGTTGCTGGCGGTGGACGGGGCCGCATTCGAGCATCAGTATAGCACCTGGGGCCCCCGCCCCACCCCTTGATGGCGGTCAACAACCGGACAGGGGACCGTGGCCAGATGACCCATGCGCGATTTCGAGCCGACCTCCCCCTTCCCACCCGAGCCGTACCGCATCCGCAGCGTCGAGCGCATCCACCTGCTGCCCAAGCCGCAGCGGGTCGAGGCGCTGGAGCGGGCGGGCTACAACCTCTTCAAGGTCCCCGCGCGCGACGTCTTCATCGACCTGCTCACCGACTCCGGCACGGGCTCGATGAGCGACCGGCAGTGGGCGGCGCTGCAGTGCGCCGACGAGAGCTACGCCGGCAGCGAGAGCTTCGAGCGCTTCAAGGCGGCGGTCATCGACGTGATGGGCTTCCTGGAGGTCATCCCCACCCACCAGGGGCGGGCCGCCGAGCGGGTGCTCTTCGAGACCCTGCTCAAGCCGGGCGACGTGGTGCTCTCCAACGCGCTCTTCGACACCACCCGGGCCAACGTCGAGCGCGTGGGCGGCGTGGGGCTCGACCTGCCGCAGAAGGCCGCGCTCGACCCCGCGGATGAGTCGCCGCTCAAGGGCGGCATCGACCTCGCCGCGCTCAAGCGCACGCTGGTGACCAAGGGCGCGGCCGTGCGCTGCGTGGTGCTCACCTGCACCGCCAACTCCCTCGGCGGCCATCCGGTCTCGGTGGCCAACGTCGAGGAGACCTCGCGCCTCTGCCGCGCGCACCAGGTGCCGCTCTTCATCGACGCCGCGCGCTTCGCCGAGAACGCGGGGATGCTCGCGCGCCGCGACCCGGACTGCGAGGGGCTCGCGCCGAGCGCCATCGCGCGGCGGATCTTCGACGCGGCCGACGGCTGCCTGATGAGCGCGAAGAAGAACGGGCTCGCCCACATCGGCGGCCTGCTCGCGGTGCGCGACCAGGGGCTGGCCGAGCGGCTGCGCCAGAACCTGGTGGTCACCGAGGGGTTCGAGACCTACGGCGGCCTCGCCGGGCGCGACCTCGACGCGATCGCGGTCGGGCTGCGCGAGGCGCTGGAGCCCGACGTGCTCGAGGGCCGGCTCGCGCAGGTGGCCGCCCTGCACGGAGCGCTCGTGGCGGCCGACGTCCCGGTGGTGCGCCCCGCGGGCGGCCACGCGGTCTACATCGATGCCGGCGCCCTGTTGCCCCACCTCCCGGCCGACCAGTTTCCGGGCCACGCGGTGGCGTGCGGGCTCTACCTGGGCGGCGGGATCCGCTCCTGCGAGGTGGGCTCGCTCATGTTCCCCGAGCGCCCCCCCGGGGGGCTGGAGCTCACGCGGCTGGCGGTGCCCTGGCGCACGTACACCGGCTCCCACCTCGGGTACGTGGCGGCCACGGCGGGAGAGCTCGCCGCTCGCCGCCGGGAGCTGACGGGCTTCAAGATCGTCTCCGCCCCCTCGGCCCTGCGCCACTTCCGGGCGGCGCTCTCCCCCAGCGCGTGAGGACTTTCACAGGGAGTGCATCGACCTCCGCGGCGGCGCTGACCTCCGTCGAGAAGCGTGCTACGATAGAGGGGATGGGGGAAGGAAACGCGGAGCTCCGACGCCTCAACCGGGCCTACCGGGCGCTCGGGCACCTCGGCGCCGAGATCGTGCGGGCGACGTCCGAGCCCGAGCTGCTCACGGCCGTCTGCAAGACCCTGGTCGAGGTCGGCGGCTACGAGCTCGTGTGGGTGGGCGTTGCCGACGGGACGCGCGTCCGCCCGGTCGCGGCCTGCGGCACCGAGGGCGCTCGCGGCTACCTCGACGGGATCGAGGTCAGCGTCCTCGACGACGCGCTCGGCCGGGGGCCGACCGGCAAGGCCCTCCGACTCGGACAGCCCGTGCTCAGCCGCGACACCCGGGAGGACCCGGGCTTCGCGCCGTGGCGGGCGCGGGCCCTCCAGCACGGCCTCCGGTCGTCGCTCGGCCTGCCGCTGCTGTCCCACGGCGCGGCGTTCGGCGCGCTGACGGTGTACTCGGCACTGCCCGACGCTTTTGACGACGACGAGCGCGAGCTCCTCTCGCGCTTTTGCGAGGGGCTCTCCTTCGGCATCGAGGTCCTGCGCACTCGCAAGACGCTCGCGTACACGCAGGCCCAGCTGCGCGACGCCAACGAGCGCTCCCGGTTCGAGATCCTCGAGCAATCCCCCAGCGCCTGGGTGGCCCTCGCCCCCGACCTGCGCTTCCTCTACATCAATCCACAGTTCGCCCAGCTCGTCGGCCAGGCCGCCGACGCGCTCGTCGGTCACTCCGCGCTGGAGCTGTTCCCGCAGCACGTGGGCGCCCCCATGGAGCGGGCGCTGCGGCAGGTCCTGGAGACCCGGACGGGGGTCACGATCGAGGAGTACACGCCGCGGCTCGACCGCTGGATCGAGTGCCGCTTCTACCCCATCGACGCGGGGATCGCGGGGGCCTTCAACGACGTCACCGAGCGCCGGCGGCTACAGGAGGGACTGCGCGAGAGCGAGCTACGCTTCCGACAGCTCGCGGACAACATCGACGACGTGTTCTGGCTCGCCGACATCGCCACCCGGAAGATCCTCTACGTCAGCTCGGCCTACGAGCGGGTCTGGGGGCGCGGCCGCGAGGCGCTCTACGCCTCCCCCCAGCAGTTGATAGCGGCCATTCACCCCGACGACCGCGAGCGCGTGGCGGCGAGTCTGCCCCACCAGATCGAAGGGAACTGGGAGGCGGAGTACCGGGTGGTCCGCCCGGACGGGTCGAGCCGCTGGCTCCGCGCGCGCTGCTACCTCGTGCGCGCCGCGGAGGGGCGCCCCGCCCGCCTCGCCGGCGTCGCCCGCGACATCACCGACCAGCGGGCGCTCGAGGATCAGTTCCGCCAGGCCCAGAAGATGGAGGCGGTGGGGCAGCTCGCGGGCGGCGTCGCCCACGACTTCAACAATCTCCTGACGGTGATCCTGAACTACGCCACGTTCGCGCTCGAAGGGCTCGAGGCCGGCAAGCCGGTGAGCCGCGAGATCACCGAGATCCACAAGGCGGGCGAGCGCGCCGCGGAGCTCACCCGGCAGCTGCTCGCCTTCGGCCGGCAGCAGATGCTCCGCCCCAAGGTGCTCGACCTGAACGAAGAGCTCGAGGAGTTCCAGGCCATGCTCCGGCCGCTGCTCGGCGAGCACATCGACCTCGTGCTGCGGGGCGCGGCCGACCTGGGGGCGGTGTACGTCGACCGCAACCAGATCGCGCAGGTCGTGATGAACCTCGCGGTCAACGCGCGGGACGCCATGCCGAGGGGGGGCCAGCTGATCTTCGAGACCGCCAACGTGCAGCTCGACGCGAGCGTCGCCGCCGTGGCCCCCGGCCCCTACGTGCGCCTGACCGTCTCCGACACCGGGTCGGGGATGGACGCCCAGACGCGCGAGCGCATCTTCGATCCGTTCTTCACCACCAAGGCGCTGGGCAAGGGGACCGGCCTCGGGCTCTCGACGGTGTTCGGCATCGTGAAGCAGAGCGACGGCCACATCACCGTGGAGAGCGAGCTCGACCAGGGGACGACGTTCAAGCTCTACTTCCCCTGCTCCGATCGGCGCGCCCCGGTGGAGCCGACGCCGGCCGCGAGATCCTCGGCGCCAGGCGGCTCGGAGACGATCCTGCTGGTCGAGGACCACGCGCAGGTCCGCAGGCTCAACGGGCTCATCTTGCGGCAGCAGGGCTACACGGTCCTCGAGGCCTCGGATGGGCTGGCGGCCCTGGAGGTCAGCGCGCAGCACCGGGGCACGATCGCGCTCCTGTTGACCGACGTGGTGATGCCCAGGCTGAGCGGCAAGGAGCTCGCGGAGCGGCTGGCGCCGCTGCGCCCGGAGATGCGAGTCCTGTACGTCTCGGGCTTCGACGAGGACTCGATCGTCCACGACGGCGTCCTCGAGGAAGGCGTGGCCTTCCTGCAGAAGCCGATGGCCCCCGAGGCGCTGCTCGAGAAGATCCGCGCGATGCTCGACGCCGCGTAGCGGCCGCGCCTCAGCGCGCGCCGCGCCGTCTCCGGAGGAGCCCCAGGCCGAGCAGCCCCCACAGAGCGTCTGGAGCGCCGACGCCGCCGGCACAACCGCAGCCGGACTTGCCGCCCCCGGTCCCTCCGTCCGCCGCGGGCGCTCCGGCGTCGGCGCCGGTGAGGCCGCCATCGACCCCCGCGTCCGCGTGACCGGCGTCGGGCAGCCCCGCGTCCACGGCCCCAGCATCGGCCGCGCCCGCGTCGACGCCTGCATCTCCAGAGCTCAGCCCCGCGTCGTAGGCGACCGGGCCTCCGCACACGCCGCTGTCCGTCTCGCACGCCAGATTCGGCGTCGGACCGAACTGGCAGGTGTCGAAGGTCTGGCCGCCCATCGAGACAACCTGGCAGGGGAGCTGGCAGGTCGAGGTGCCGTCGCCGTCGGGCTGGCAGGCGTAGCCGACGCGGCAGCCGTGGCCGGGGGCCGGGCAGGTCGCGAGGCACAGGGCCATGCTCGGCAAGCACAGGCTGCCGGTCGGACAGCCGCAGGTCGCGTTCCGGCCATTCGGATCTCAGTAGGTTGTGCAGTAGCCGCTGGGGAAGGTATTCCCGAACATGTCCTGGGTGAGGCATAGGCTGCCGGTGAGGCACTCGAGCGGCCCCACGCAGGCCTGCCCGACCCCCGCGTCGGGAGTCCCCGGCAGGATGCAGGTCTCCTCGCAGAGGTTGCAGACCTGGCCGGCGTCGCCGGTGCAATCGGTGTTCTTGGTGCAGCCCGGCACGCAGACCCCGGCGTCCGAGAAGAGGGTCCCCGCGAAGCAGAGGGTGTCCGGGCCGCAGCCCGCGTCGCTGGGCCCGCCGCACGCCGGGGCGCAGCTCGACGGCCCCTCGGGCAGCGTGGTGCAGGTGCCGGCGTCGCAAGCGATGAAGGCGCACGGCGCGTAGCTGGCCTCGCGCCCGGCGTCGAACCCGTACCCGGCGTCGGGCAGCGGACACGGCGGCCACGCCGCGGCGACGGCGGCGACGTCCAGCGTGCCCCAGCCGGAGGCGGAGTCGAAGCCGGTGGTCGCGCTCGGCCCGGCGACCCCGTTGAAGGCCACCGTGCCCGACGTGATGTCGTGGAAGACCGACGGCCCGCCGTCGAACTGAGCGAGCCCCAGGGCGTAGAGCGCCGCGTGGGGATCGCCCAGCCGGCAGCCGACGCGACTCGCGATGAGCGCGAAGAACCCCGCGGAGAGCGGGGAGGAGGCCGAGGTGCCCTCGAACGCGGTGAGCTGGGCGGCGATGGGCAGGCCGACGAACGGGTTGCTGGAGTCCGCCGCGACGCCCGGGTTCCCCGCGAGCAGCGAGAGGTCGGGGACGCTGCGGCCGAGGAGGCCCTGAGCGAACCCCTGGTAGCTCGGCGGGCTGAAGACGCTGCTGAAACCGCCGCCCGCGGCGCCGCGCTGCGGGACGTTCCAGACCACCTCGGCCTGGTAGGCCGGGAGCGCCTGGTTCGCGTCGAACGCCGGCGCGTCGATCTGCGTGCCGCCCAGCGCGACGATCTCCGGCAGGGAGGCGGGGAAGTCGACCGCCTGGGTGAAGCCGTCGCCGCAGTCGTCCGCGCCGAAGTCGCCGCTCGACGCCGACCAGGTCTGGCCTTCGAGCGTGCCCTGGATCACGAGCTGCTGGAGGGTGGTGATGGCCGCGCTGGGGTTCGCCTTCTCGCAGGAGCCGAGGGAGATGCTGACCGAGGTGGTGGTGGAGAGGTGGTTCACGATCTCGCTCGCCCCGGTGGAGAAGACCTCGCTGGCCGGCGAGAGCACCAGGGTGATGCTCTCGGCCCCGGGGGCGCCGATCGACTGGAGCTCGACGTCGGGCTGGAACTCCTGGTTGCCGCCGCCGCCCGGGTCGATGTCCATCTGGGGATTGGGGAGGACGTCGTAGATGAGCTTCACCCGGGCGTCGGAGACGTTCTGGAGGTAGTAGCCGATGGCCTCCGGGGAGATGACGCTCGCGGGCGGCTCGGCCCAGGCGAGCACGGCGAGCTTCTGACCCTGCCCGACGTAGCCGCCGTCGAGGATCGGAGCGAGGTCGTAGAAGCGACGCACGTCCTGCGGCCCGAGCGCGGGCGGCGCGCCGCCGCTCTCGGCCAGCCGGTGCTTCTGCACCACGCGAGTGTCGAGCCCGGCGATCTGGAGGATCACCTTCGCGAGCGAGGGCGGCAGGCGCGGCGCGCCGACCGGCACGTGGACCCCAGGCCGCTCGCCCGCGACGTGGCGCAGCTGGATGCCGAGGAGCCGGGTCACCTGGCCGGCGGTGCCGCTGGCTTCGAGGAAGGTACGGCTGGGGAAGGTCTTCACCTCGAGGCCGGCCGCGCTGAGCCAGGCGACGACATCGGCGTAGACCGCTGGCGGCTGACCGAAGGCGTCACCGTAAGTCTCGGGGGTGAACCAGCGGTGGTAGGCGGGCGAGGCGGGGTCCTGGATCGCCCGCTGCGCGGCGGCGAGCGCGGCGACATGCGTGACCTCGAGGGAGAGGCCGAGATGGATCGGGCTGCCGTCCGCGACGAGACCCGCGGGCTGACTCGCGCCGAGCCCCACTGCCACCAGAAGAACCAAGCTTGCCATGGTGAGACCTCCGAGGAGGGCGCGAACCTAGCACACGGCCGCGGGTGCACACCGGGGACCTGGGGAGACACTGTCACCCTGACAGGGTCGACTCGGTGCGCCTCCAGCGGCGCCGGTGCGCCCGACACCGGCCAATGCCTGCCGCACCGGTGCCCTTGGAGACCCTGGGCCCGGCCTGATAGACCTTTGGCCACCATGCGAACCTTCCTGATCGTCTCGGGGCTTTGCCTCCTGGGCTGCGGCACGAACACTGGCGGGGGGGCGGGGACCAGCTCCGGCGCGT
>VFSW01015634.1_pt1 | contig 10410 bp, 6 predicted proteins | sample 5358111 | NCBI WGS metagenome assembly VFSW01 (sample SAMN11554181, study PRJNA540505) | mine drainage metagenome | isolation source: sediment from site ElyBrook_90M | place: USA: Ely Copper Mine, Vershire, VT | collected 2017
GGGCAGCCGGGCGCGCGCCTGCACGCTTACTACGCCGCACGGCGTCATTCGTACGCCCGCATTCGTACCGGTCGGTACCAAGGCAAATGTGAAGGGTATTTTGCCGAGCGCCTTGACCGCTCTTGGCACTGAGGTCGTGCTCGCGAACACCTACCACCTGTATCTCCAGCCGGGAGAACAGATTGTGGAGGACGCCGGCGGCCTGGGGAAGTTCATGGGTTGGCAGGGACCCACGATGACCGACTCGGGCGGCTTTCAGGTTTTCTCGCTCGGCGCGGCATTCGGCAAAACCATTTCGAAATTCGTGAAGGAGCAGGCGCCTGAAGAGGAGGCGGTAGCCGTGTATGACGCGGATGTGGCGAGCCAGCACAGCCAGCTCGCCGTCATCGATGACGAAGGCGTCTCCTTCACCTCGCACTTGGACGGTTCGCTCCATCGCTTCACACCCGAGCGTTCGGTGGAAATACAGCACGCACTCGGTGCGGACATGTTCTTTGCCTTCGACGAGTGCACTTCTCCGACTGAGCCGTATGAATATCAGAAAGAAGCGATGGACCGCACGCATCGCTGGGCGGAGCGCAGTCTCAAAGCGCATCGACAAAATATTGATGCCGCAAAGAAGCAGGCCATCTTCGGTATTGTGCAGGGCGGCCGGCACGAGGATTTGAGGAAAGAATCCGCGCGCGAAATCGCCTCGCTCGGCTTCGACGGCATCGGCATCGGCGGTTCGTTCAGTAAAGAAGATATGCGCGGGGTGCTCGCGGCAGCGGTCGGCGAGCTCCCCGAAGAGTTGCCGCGACACTTTCTCGGCATTGGCGAGCCCGGAGATATCCTTGAAGGCATCGCAAGCGGGATGGACCTCTTCGACTGTGTCGCGGCGACGCGCATTGGCCGCCACGGCTCTATCTATACGAAGAAGGGAATCATCCATCTTCGTGGCGAGAAATATCGCACCGACTTCACCCCGCTCGATCCGGAGACCGTCATCCCGGGTACCGAGTCGTTCGCGCGCGCGTATGTCGCGCACCTCATCCGCTCCGGCGAGATGCTCGGCTCCGTCATCTGCTCGATGCACAATGTCGGCTTCATCCTCGATCTTGTGAAAGGTGCGCGCCAGGCTATTCTGGATGGACGATTCGATGACTATAGCGCAGACTTCGTCCATAACTTTTATGGCTAATTTCAAATTACATCTCCCATTTCAGCCCGCAGGCGACCAGCCGGAGGCGATTAAGAAACTCGAGGAAGGGCTCGAAAAAGGTCTGCGCCACCAGACACTCTTCGGCGTGACCGGTTCGGGCAAGACGTTTACGGTGGCGAATGTCATCGCGCAAAACGATAAGCCCACGCTCGTGCTTGCGCACAACAAGACGCTCGCGGCCCAGCTCGCGCAGGAGTATCGGGAATTCTTTCCCGAGAATGCGGTGCACTACTTCGTTTCGTACTATGACTACTATCAGCCTGAGGCGTATATCGCGCACTCGGATACCTATATAGAGAAAGAAGCGATGATAAACGCCGAGATAGACCGCCTGCGTCACGCGGCGACGCAGGCTCTGCTCACACGCAAAGATGTCATTGTCGTCGCGTCGGTCTCTGCTATCTACGGCCTCGGTTCGCCGGAGGAATATCAGAAAGTGCATGTAAAGATAGAGAAGGGCGCCGTGGAGAATCGCTCCGCGCTTATTCGCAAACTCGTCGGGATTTACTTTGAACGGACAAATGCCGACCTCAATCCGGGTCAGCTCCGCGCCATCGGCAACTCACTTGAGTTTATGCCGGTCAACGAGCGAGTGATGTACCGCATTGCGTTTGATGGCGATGTCATTGGCCGCATTGACCAGCTGGACCCGGTCTCGCGCGTCAAGATGGCGGAACCGAGGTCTGTCTTCGTCTTTCCAGCGAAACACTTCGTGACAAGCGAGGAGGAGCGCAACCGCGCGATTGAAGACATCAAGCTTGAATTGGAAGAACAACTCGCCACATTTAAGCGCGAGGAGAAACCGCTTGAGGCCGAGCGTCTGAAGCGGCGCACGCTCCATGACCTCGCCCTCATCCGCGAGCTCGGGTACACGAGTGGTATTGAGAATTACTCTCGTCATTTTGACGGCCGAAGCCCTGGACAGCCGCCGTTCACTCTCCTGTCTTATTTTCCGCACAAAAAAGACGGCTCAGCAGACTTCCTCACGGTCATCGATGAATCGCATGTGACCGTCCCGCAGATAGGCGGGATGTATGCGGGCGACAAGTCGCGCAAAGATGTGCTTGTGGAGTACGGTTTCCGCCTCCCGTCGGCACGCGACAACCGCCCGCTCCGTTTTGAGGAGTTTGAAGAGCGTATCGGGCAGGTGCTCTATACAAGCGCGACGCCGGGGCCGTATGAGAAGACGCACTCCGAACAGGTCGTGGAGCAGGTTATCCGCCCGACCGGTCTCATCGATCCTGAGCTCACGGTTCGCCCTGTCTCCGAAGGCACAAAGCCCATGCGGGGGTTTACGAAACCCCCGCTTGGGCTGGGGACATACAAGGGGCAGATTGCGGATTTTATTACTGAAGCGGGGATAGTCATCAAGCGCGGCGGGCGGGCGCTCGCGACGACACTGACCAAGCAGATGGCGGAGGACCTCGCGTCATTTCTGCGCGAGAAGGGAATGAAGGCAGAATATCTTCACTCGGATGTGAAGACGATCGACCGCATTGATATTCTCACTAAATTCCGCCAGGGCGGTTTTGATATTCTCGTCGGCGTGAACCTGCTCCGCGAGGGGTTGGACTTGCCGGAAGTGGAGCTGGTCGGCATCCTGGACGCCGACAAAGAGGGATTCCTCCGGAGCGAAACGTCGCTCATCCAGACCATCGGGCGCGCAGCGCGCAATGTGCTCGGGCGGGTCATCCTGTATGCCGACGTGATGACCGGTTCGCTTGATCGCGCCATTAGCGAAACGAACCGTCGTCGCGCCATTCAACTTGCCTATAACGAGAAGCACGGCATCACGCCCATGACCATTAAAAAAGAGATCCATGACATCGCGGCGTCTATGCGCACAGAGCACCAGCGCACTATCGATGAACTCCTGGTGCTCGACACGCTCGCATACAAGGACGACCCGAAAGAATTCATCAAACGAAAGAGGGAAGAGATGGCGGAGGCGGTCGAAGAACTTGATTTCGAGACTGCCGCGCTCATCCGCAACGAGCTCTACAAACTGGAAGGGAACGGGCCAAAGATAAAGAAACCTCGCGCGCGCAAAGCCCTTTCCGGAAGTTAGGTAAAGTGGTACAGTCATACCGTACCTGCCCCGCCACGGGCAGGATTTGAGTATGAAAAAGCAGACACCCAAAGAGGAGCATAAGCATAAACACGGGAGCGACTGGCTCCGCGTGCGCGGTGCGCGTACCCATAATTTAAAGAACATATCGGTAGAGATGCCGCGCGGCGCGATGACCGTCATCACCGGCCTCTCGGGAAGCGGGAAGTCCTCGCTTGCATTCGACACGATCTTTGCCGAAGGGCAGCGGCGCTACGTGGAGTCGCTCTCCGCCTACGCGCGGCAATTCCTCAATCAGATGGCGAAGCCGGACGTCGATGAGATAGTCGGCCTTTCCCCGGCCATTTCCATAGACCAGAAGAGCCGTTCCAATAATCCGCGTTCCACAGTGGCGACGGTAACCGAGATTTACGATTATCTGCGCGTGCTGTATGCGCGCGCGGGCCAGCCGTACTGCATCCATCATGATGTGCCCATTGTGCGGCTCTCAAAAGAGGAAATGATAAAGATGGTGTTCGCGCGCGTGGAAGCGAAGCGTGCCGGGAAAGCGCAGGTGACCCTCAATACGGAGACCGGCATCGTGATGGGTGTGCCGGTGGACAAAAGTTCCGTCACCATTTATGCGCCGATGGTCGTCGGCCGGAAAGGCGAGTACTACCAGATGCTCTACGACCTTTTGGGTAAGGGGTACGAGCGGGTCGTTATCGACGGGAAGCCGCAGTCGCTTCGCGAGAAGATAGTGCTCGACCGGAACAAGCGCCACGACATCGATGCGGTCGTGGATACCATTTTCGTATCCGAATTCGCGCGCGGGACCGTGGGCGCGCGCGAGCGGCTCTCGGAAGCGCTGGAACTCGCACTCAAAGAGGCCAATGGCCTCGTGAAGATACGGCACGCCGACGGCACGGTGGAAACGCTTTCGTCGAAATTCATTTGTCCGGACGACGGAGCGTCGTTCCCGGAAGTCGAACCGCGACTCTTTTCATTCAATTCGCCGTATGGAGCATGCCCGGCGTGTCACGGTCTCGGCACCGCGTCTCTTTTTTCCGAGGAAGTGTGCCCGGTCTGTGAAGGGAAACGGCTCCGTCCCGAAGCGCTCCGCGTGTACCTCAAGAGCGAAAAGGACAAAACGCTCGGCAAAAGCATCGTGGACTTCACGAACATGTCGATACGGGAGGCGAAAGAGTTCGTCGACACTATCGAACTGTCGGAAATGAAATTTGACATCGCCGCGCCGATACTGAAAGAGATTGACAGCCGTCTCACGTTCATGTTGAACGTCGGTCTGGACTACCTCACCCTCAATCGCTCCGCAGCAACGCTCTCCGGCGGGGAAGCGCAGCGCATCCGGCTCGCGTCGCAGCTCGGGAGCGGGCTCACGGGCGCTCTGTATGTGCTCGATGAGCCGACCATCGGACTGCATCAGCGCGATAATGACCGACTCATCAAAACATTGCTCACACTGAAGGAGCTCGGCAATACCATTCTCGTCGTCGAGCACGATGAGGAGACCATATTTGCTTCCGACTATCTCGTGGACATCGGCCCCGGCGCCGGCGTGCACGGCGGCACCGTCGTGGTGTCCGGCTGGCTCGATGACCTCCTTACCGCGAAGAAAAATGAGAGCGGCTCGCTCACGCTCGCGTACGCGCGGCAAGAAAAAGAAGTCGCCGTGCCTGAGGAACGCCGCACGAGCGAGAAGGGTTGGATAAAGGTGCGCGGCGCGACACTCCACAATCTCGTGAACCAGAATGTCGATATTCCGCTCGGGAAGCTCGTGTGCATCACCGGCGTCTCCGGGAGCGGGAAATCCACGTTCCTTTACGACATTTTGCACCGCAATATAGCCTCAAGGTTCGCACGCCGCGAGGCCAAGCTCGAACACGTTGCATCGTTGACCGGTACCGAATATGTCGGACGCGTCGTGCTCATCGATCAGTCTCCCATCGGCCGCACGCCGCGTTCTAATCCGGCGACCTATACCGGTGCCTTCACGCATATTCGCGACCTCTTCGCCGCAACTGCGGAGGCACGCGCACGCGGATGGAAGCCGGGTCGTTTTTCGTTCAATGTGTCCGGCGGCCGCTGCGAGGCCTGTCAGGGCAACGGCTCCATCGCCGTAGAAATGCACTTCCTTCCGACGGTGTATGTAACTTGTGATGTATGCGAGGGCAAGCGGTTTATGAAAGAGACGCTCGAGGTCACCTTCCGCGGCAAGAATATTTACGAGGTACTTCAGATGACTATTGAGGAAGCGGAGAAATTTTTCGGCGATATTCCCGCCATCAACGAGCGCTTGATGAGTCTCAATTCGACCGGACTCGAGTATCTCACGCTCGGACAGAGCGCAACGACGCTCTCCGGCGGGGAAGCGCAGCGCGTGAAGATAGCGAGCGAGCTGTACCGTTCGATGCCGATGAAGACTATCTATCTCCTCGACGAGCCGACGGTCGGCCTCCACTACGAGGATGTGAAGAAACTCATCGAGATACTGCAGGAGCTCGTACGCCGCGGCAACACCGTCGTCGTCATTGAGCACAACCTCGATGTCGTGAAGAGCGCCGATTACCTCATCGACTTCGGTCCGGAGGGCGGCGCGGGCGGCGGCAAGGTCATTGCAAAGGGTACGCCGGAAGAAGTCGCCGATACCAAGGGCTCCGCCACGGGCGAATATCTGAGTAAGGTACTCAAACGCCATCATGCAAAAAAGCGATCTACAAAAGAGTAATCTGCCGGATGTGCCCGGCGTGTACCTCTTCAAGAAGGGGCGGACGGTGCTGTATGTCGGGAAGGCGACATCGCTCCGTGACCGCGTGCGCTCGTACTTCGACGACGACCTTATCGCGACGCGCGGCCCGCGTGTAGTCGATATGGTAACGAAGGCCGACCGAATCGCATTCGAGCCGACGCCGACGGTGCTCGAAGCGCTCGTGCGCGAGGCGGCACTCATCAAGAAATATGTGCCGCACGCAAACGTCGACGGAAAAGATGACAAGACATTCCTCTACGCCGTCATCACGCAGGAAGATATTCCGCGCGTGCTCGTCATACGCGGGAAAGATATCGATTTCAAGAATCGCCAATCGCAAGGTGTCACCTTACGGGCGATATACGGGCCGTTCCCTTCCGGCGCGCAGTTGCGCGAGGGGTTGCGACTCATCCGGCGCATCTTCCCGTTCTTCGATACGCCGAAACCCGTCGGAACGAGAAGCAAACATCAAACGGCCAAAATAGAATTCAATACACAAATAGGGCAGTACCCGCGGGCGTATAACGCGAAAGAGTACCGCAGCACGATACGCAAAGTAATGCTTTTCCTCAGCGGACGCGGGAAAGAGTTGCGCGCCGCGCTGGAGAAAGAGATGCGGCGGGCGGCGAAAGAAGAGCGTTTTGAGGATGCGGCAGAGGCGCGTCGCGAGCTGTTTGCTCTGGACCACATCCAGGATGTTTCGCTCATCAAGGACGAGCATCTTGACGAATCGCGCGGTAAACCTGCCGGTGTGCGCATCGAAGCGTACGACACAGCGCATCTCTCGGGAACGAACGCCATTGGTGTGATGACGGTCGTGGTGGACGGTTCGCCGATGAAAAAAGACTATCGAACGTTCAACATCCGAGGCGCACAAAAGAACGATGACATCGCATCCCTGAAGGAAGTCCTTTCTCGCCGGCTTGGGCACCCGGAATGGCCGTTCCCGAGCGCCATCGTGGTGGACGGCGGCAAGGCGCAGAAGAAAGCCGCGGAATCAGTTTTGAAAGAAGCCGGAGTCAGCATACCGGTCGCCGCCGTAGTGAAAGACGATCGGCACCGACCGCGCGAGGTCATCGGCGCTCTGCGCGCCGGCATGTCCGAAGCGGACTCTGTCCTCGCCAACGCCGAGGCGCATCGCTTCTCATTGGCACGCCACCGTTACATGCGCTCGCGCGGATTGAAAATCTAGTGTCGAGTGCTATAGTGCCGCCAGATTCATACACAAGGAGAAATGAAATGGATGCAGTCTACGAACCCGAGACCTCGAGTGTATACTCGCAAAAGCTCGCAGAATTGAAGAACAAATGGTTGGGCAATTTCAGCACTGAGCTGCGGTGCTGCTGCGGGAGGGGATGCATTACTGATCACGCGACCGAGGCGGGTTTGCCCGCAGAGGGGCGTCTTGGCCCAGGCCCCGGACCCTATTGGGAACTTCGGAATTTCAAACCGGTACACAGCTATTGGTGTGACAGCTGTGGGCTCGTGTATAAGCCGGAGGTCATTGAGACCGTTCGCGGATATGTTCCGCTTGAGCGTACTCCATTTGAACAAGCATAGCTAAGGGTCGCCACAGGCATGTAGCTCCTGCGAATTCGATCGCTTCACGCCGGCAGGTTATCACCTGCCGGCGTTCTCTTGTGTATACTACTCATATGCAAACCATCGTTGGAGTGCTGCGAGGCGGCCCGAGTCGCGAGCATGAAGTTTCGCTCAAGACCGGTGCCGCCATCCTCGCCAATCTAAGCGAGGAGCGCTATGCCGCGCATGACATTTATATAGATAAGTACGGCGTGTGGCACGACCGCGGCAGACCCGCTTCGCCCGAGCGCGTCCTGCGCCAGCTCGATGTCGCACTCATCGGTCTCCACGGCGAATACGGCGAGGACGGGGAAGTGCAGAAACTCCTGGAACGGTTCGGCGTCCCGTATGCCGGAGCAGACTCTTTCGGTTCGTATCTTGCGATGCACAAAGTGATGGCGAAGGCGCGCGCGCAAGAAGAGGGCCTTCTCACGCCGGAATTTCAGTACATCGAAGGCGCGGCGGATGTTGACGAGGCGGCGCGCGACATCATCAGGAAATTTCATCAACCCGTCATCGTGAAGCCGGTGGGCTGGGGCTCGTCCGTGGGCGTCTCTGTCGTCGGCGGGTACGCGCCGGTGCACGATGCCATCCGGCATCTCTTTGATGAAGGAGCGCCGGGCGTTCTCGTGGAAGAATTCATTCGCGGCAAGGAAGCGACTGCCGGTGTGGTGGAGGGATTGCGCGGTGAGGTGCTCTATTCGCTCCCGCCTGTTGAGATCATCCCGCCGGAAGACGATTTCTTCTCTTATGGTGCAAAGTATTCCGGAAAAACGCGCGAAATATGCCCCGGGAACTTTTCCCGTGTCGCCGCCGAAGAATTGCAGCGCGCCGCAAAAGTGATGCACCGCGCTTTGGGGCTCCGCCACTACTCGCGGAGCGACTTCATCGTTGCCCCGAAAGGCATTTATTATTTGGAGACCAATACGCTCCCGGGGCTCACGACCGAGTCACTCCTGCCGAAATCGCTTGCCGCCGTCGGCGTGACATTCCCCGACTTCCTCTCGCATCTGGTCAACCTCGCTTTGGAGAGGTAGAGTATTCTCGCTGTAGTGGCGGGAACGCTACCCACGGTCAATAACCGGACTGATCTGCCGGTACGCCCTTAGTGACTAACGGATAGGGAAGGTCATTTCTCTATCGACATTCTGCTTCGCGGATCGTGCGCGAATTCGCATGGCAGAATGGATCCGAATGCCGCCCGCCTGGAGAGGGAGGGGCTAACATATAGGGTCAGCTGCAGCAAAAGATGGACCGTAGTGGAGATGAGCCCTCCCTACGGTTTTTTGTTTTCGGATGTCGTGCTAATCTATCGCACATGGGCCGTTAGCTCAGTTGGTAGAGCACCTCGTTTGCAACGAGGGGGTCGCAGGTTCGAATCCTGTACGGTCCACAAGACAAAGGAGCCGGATACGAAAGTATCCGGCGACTATTGTTTTGTAGGGCCGTACAGGATTCGAATGGCGGAACAAGTCGAGCCAGCAGGCGAGACAGTGAGCCGGGGTCGAGGAAATTCCCGAGCGACGGCGAGGGGATTATTCGTGACCGAATCCTGTACGGTCCACCCAGTTACTTGATAGAGCGGAAACAAATTCGGTATATTATTCGTATAATAAGGGTATGAAGAAAAGCGTCGACACACTCTGGCTCGTAGGGCTTTTAGCGATGACCATAATCATCGGTGGGCTCGTGTATGAACATCAACAGATACTGCGTCTCTCACAATCAGTCGCGCAACTTGAGACTTCGGTCGGCCAGCTTGCAGATTCGACGGCTCTGACCGCCTCAAGCACGGCGGCAAATATCGCCGAACTTGCTCGGCGTAGTCAGATTGCAGAGAAATCGCAGAGCCAATTGCTCCAGGATGCGGTTGCTAAGGTGACGCCTGCGGTTGTTTCTATTGTGGAAAGTCAGGTAGTGCCTCAACTTCAGGTGACCTACGAGAACCCGTTCGGGAACGACCCGTTTTTCCAGGGCTTCGGGATGCAGGTGCCGGTGTACCAGCAGGTCGGCACCACGACCAAGCAAGTGTCCGCCGGTACCGGTTTCATCGTGCGAAGCAACGGTTACATCATTACCAATAAACACGTCGTACCCGATGCGAACGCGACGTACGCCGTTCTGCTTTCTAGCGGTAAACAGCGAGAGGGAACGGTCATTTGGCGCTCCGCCACCCAAGACCTTGCGGTCGTAAAGATAGCCGGAAGCGGTTATACCACGGTACCGCTTGGCGACTCTTCGTCGCTAAGCCTCGCGGAGTCGGTCTTTGCGATAGGGAACGCACTCGGGCAGTACAGCAATTCGGTGTCGGTCGGCGTCGTGTCAGGGCTCAATCGAAGTATCACCGCGTCAAACGACCAGGGCGGTACTGAAACATTAAATGGGGTAATACAAACCGACGCCGCCATCAATCCGGGGAATTCCGGCGGTCCGCTCGTGGACCTTAACGGCGAGGCGGTCGGCGTGAATGTCGCTATGGTGCAGGGCTCGCAAAATATCGGCTTCTCGCTCCCGATACAAGAAGTGAAGAATGCGCTCGCGAATCTGGGAATATAGCCGGATTTCTGCTATGGTAAGTCGTGCTTGCGCTCCTAGCTCAGTTGGTTAGAGCGTACGCTTCACACGCGTAAGGTCGCAGGTTCGATCCCTGCGGAGCGCACAGGCAAGAGAAAAGCAACCTGCTTTGCTTTTTTCCTGCCTGTGCGAGCCGGAGCGATGTTTCGCCAGCAGGCGAAACCGCGAGGCATGGTCGTGAAAATTTGCGAGTGACGACTAGCAAATTATTCATGACTAACGGGAGGTGTTCTGTGT
>VFSW01015635.1_pt1 | contig 10409 bp, 6 predicted proteins | sample 5358111 | NCBI WGS metagenome assembly VFSW01 (sample SAMN11554181, study PRJNA540505) | mine drainage metagenome | isolation source: sediment from site ElyBrook_90M | place: USA: Ely Copper Mine, Vershire, VT | collected 2017
GTTTAATGTCGAATATCGGAAAGCCGCTGTTGCACTTCAGTTGTGAGACCGCCAAGCTCATTTTTTGGTAGCAACTTTTCAGATTCCATCAATGGCAGGGCTTCTGTTCAGGCGTTTTGCAGTGCCGCAGCCGCGCCTTCGCCGGGCTCTTTTCCAGGAAAGCGGCACAAATCAGCGATCAGGCAACGGCCACACAGCGGCTTGCGCGCCTTGCAGATATAGCGCCCGTGCAAGATCAGCCAGTGATGCGCGTGCAGCTTGAATTCGGCGGGTATGATCTGCTCCAGCCCGCGCTCCACCGCCAGCGGCGTTGATCCCCACGCCAAAGGCAAACGGTTGGCGAGGCGAAACAGATGCGTATCCACAGCAATTGTGGCTTGCCCAAACGCCATGTTGAGCACAACATTGGCGGTCTTGCGCCCGACCCCCGGCAGGCTTTCCAGGGCTTCCAGCGTGGAAGGCACCTGCCCGCCATAATCAGCCAGCAGCCGGGCACTCAGCGCGATGACATTCTTCGCCTTGGTGCGGAAAAGCCCGATGGTGCGGATCGCCTCGCGCAGCCCCTCTTCGCCAAGATCGAGCATGGCTTGCGGGGAATCAACCTTGGCAAACAGCGGCATGGTCGCCTTGTTGACGCCCTTGTCGGTCGCCTGCGCCGAGAGCACCACGGCAACCAGCAATGTGAAGGCATTGACATGGTAAAGCTCGCCCTTGGGTGCCTGCATGGCGGCGCGAAAGCGCGTAAACACCTCGCGCACCGCCGCCGCATCCAGCACGGGGGCCGCCTTGGCAACGCGGGGTTGACGGGTCTGACGTTCAGGCATGGGGAAGCACTGACCACACGCATCGGGCAATTGCAACAGGATGCGCGCCATGCCATGCTTTGCCCGGACATGGCTGTGGTGGATCAGACCGATGAACCGTTGGATGGGTTGCCTTGCTGTCGTGACGACACTGTTTCTGACCTGCCCGGCGCTTGCCGATCCGCCTTACCAAAACCAGCAACTGAGCCTTGAAGCCGCCCAACTCGAACAAATATTGCCGCTGGTAAAGCCCGGCGATCATCGGCCTCTGGTCAAGCAAGGCCAGGCCTATGACAATGTCACCCGCCATTCTGATGACCCGGCTGCCTGGCTCAGCTATGCCCATGAGCTTTATGAAGCCCACAGCCCCACCGAGCCAGCCTTTAATGCCTATTTGAGCAATGCTGTTACCGCAGCCTATATAGCCTACCAAAAGGCGACCACAAATGACGCCAAAGCCTCGGCGCTGGTAACTTTGAGCGGCTATTTGAGCGATCAGAAAAACTGGCGTGCAACGCTGGATACGTTGCGGGCCAGCCTGAATTTGGAAAAAAATGATGGTTTGCGCGCGCGTTACATGAATTTGCGCGCCAAATTCGGCTTCCGGATCCTCAATTACACTGTCGAAAGCGATGCTTTGATTCCCCGCGCCTGCGTTGAATTTTCCGAGCAGCTCGACAGGAAAACTCTGGATTATTCCAGGTTCATCGCGGTCGATGGCATTGCCAACGCCGCTGTCAGCGCCTCCGGCAACCAGCTCTGCGTCGAGGGGCTGCACCATGGACGCTCCTATCACATGGTGGTGCGCGACCGCGTGCCTTCTGCCGTCTATGAGCATTCGCTTCAGGGGGCGACCTATGATCTTTATGTCAAGGATCGTTCAGCCCAGGTGCATGTCATTTCAAAGAATTACGTGCTTCCCAGCGTCGGCCAGGCCGGCATTCCGGTTACATCCGTCAATACCGCCAGGCTGCATATCGAAATTCTGCGGATTGATGACCGTGCGCTGCTGCACACCATCCATTCGCAGGCCTTTTTGCAGCAGCTCAACAGCTATCAGGCCCAAGCCATCATCAACCGCAAGGGTGTGCCGGTATGGAGCGGCTCGCTGGCCGTGGCCGAGCGCCTCAACCGCGATGTTGTGACCGATTTCCCGGTGGCGCAGACGGTGGGGGCCATGCAGCCTGGCGTTTACGTGATGCTGGCGACGCTGGGCAACACCAAGCCCGGCGTCACTGATCCTTCCGGCAATGACCCGGCCATGGCCACTCAATGGTTCGTGGTATCGGATTTGGGACTGACCACCTGGTCGGCACCCGACGGGCTGCAAGTCATGGTGCGCTCGCTCGCCACCGCCAAGCCGGTCGCAGGGGCAAAATTGCGGCTGATTGCCCGCAGCAATGAAGTTCTGGCAACGCTCACCACCGATGCCGACGGCCTCGCCCGCTTCGATCCCGGCCTGTCGCGCGGCAAGAATGGCCTTGCACCCGGCCTGCTCACGGCCTCCCTCGGCGCGGGCGATTATAATTTTCTCGATCTCACCGCAGCTCCCTTTGATCTGACCGACCGGGGCGATCAGGGCCTGCCGGTCAGTGCGGCGTTGCAAGCTCTGGTTTTCCCCGAACGCGGTGTTTATCGCGGCGGCGAAAGCGTCCATATTACCGCGCTGCTGCGTCATGCCGATGGCAAGGCCATGACTGCGGCCCCCCTCACTTTGGTGGTGACGCGCCCCGATGGCGTTGAAGCCAACCGGTTTGTAACAGCCGATCATGGCATGGGCGGCAGAGCCTTGACCCTGCCTTTGCTCGATGATGCTCAGGCGGGCACGTGGCACATCGCCGCCTATGCCGACCCCAAGGGCACGCCGATCGGCCATGCCAGTTTTCTGGTGGAAGATTATGTGCCGGATCGTCTGGCGCTGACGCTCAGGCCCGAGGCGGAAATCGCCCATCTCGGCGAGGCTGTCACCCTCGATTCCACCACGCTTTATCTTTATGGCGCGAAGGGTGCCGACCTGCCGCTGAGCGGCGAGGTAAGCCTCACCAGCGCCGATGACAGCGTGCTGCCGCCCCAGATGCGCGGCTACCAGTTCGGGCTGGCGGATTCCGCCTTTTCCAGCGTCGAAAACAACCTCGGCAACGGCCTCGTCACGGGCCCGGATGGCACCGCCAAAATCGTGGCGCAGATCCCGGCCTCATCAAGCCATCATCCATTGGCGGCAACCATCAGCGTCACGGTTTCGGAAGTTGGCGGGCGCGGCGTCACCCGGCAGGTGGTGCTGCCCATCCTGCCCGGCGGCAACATCATTGGCATCAAATCAAATGTTGCCGCCGGTCCTGGGGCCAATACCGATGCGCATTTCAAGATAGCATTATTCAGCCCGGCAGGCCTGCGCACCCGTGGCGGCCCGCTGCACTGGGCGCTCTATCACATCCACCACCAATACCAGTGGTTCAAGCGCGAGGGCGTATGGAATTTCCAATCCTATGATGTAACCAGCAAGTCCCATGAGGGCGATGTCACGCCCGATCCTGGCGCGGGCACCAGCCTCGACGTGCCGGTGACCTTCGGCAGCTACCGCCTGGAAATCACCGGCGATGGCGCGCATGAAACCTCCGTGACCTTCCATGCCGGCTATAGCCAGGATGACAATGCCGCCTCACCGGACCGCCTGCCGCTGACGCTGGACAAAAGCACTTATGACAGCGGCGATACCATTCATGCCGCCGTCGAGGCGGATGCGGCGGGCGAAGTTACGCTGGCCTTTTCATCGAATGTGCTGCGCATTCTCAAAACCGTGCCGGTCGTGAAGGGTGCCAACACCATCGATGTCAAAATCGGCGATGGCTGGGGCAGTGGCGGTTATTTGATGGCGCTGTCGCATCGCCCGCTCGATATCGCGCTGAAGCGCATGCCGGGACGCGCCATTGGCATCGCGTGGTTCGGCATCAATCAGGCCAGACACCGGCTGACCGTCAAGGCTGATCTGCCCAAGACCTTCACGCCGAACCAGACCTTGCAAATTCCGGTGAGCCTGACAGGGCTCAAGCCCGGCGATGAGACCTACGTCAGCGTCGCGGCGGTTGATGTCGGCATTCTTGACCTGACCCGCTACAAGCTGCCCGATGCCTTCGCCATGCTTTATGGCCAGCGGCGGCTGGCCGCCCACATTCGTGATCTCTATGGCCATTTGATTGACGGCATGCAGGGCACCGTTGGCGCGGTGCGCTCGGGTGGCGATGCCTCGGGCGGCGTCGGCAATGCCCCCAAGCCGAGCGGCCCGCCCCTGTCGCTTTACGCCGGGCCGGTGAAAGTCGGCGCGGATGGCAAGGCCATAATCTCGTTCACCATTCCGGAATTCAATGGCACCGCCAGGGTGATGGTGACCGCCTGGAGCGCCGGGGCGGTGGGCAATCTTTCCAGCGATGTCATCATCCATGAGCCGGTGGTGGCACAAGTCAGCCTGCCGCGCTTCCTCGACATCAAGGACCAAAGCCGGATCCATGTCGCGCTCGACAATGTGGCAGGCGAAGCTGGCCCCTATCAGGTCAGCCTCACCACGAGCGGGCAGTTCAAAGTGCCCGCAACGCAGGCTGAACGCAGCGTGACGCTGGCCAAGGGCGGGCGCGCCGATTTCGATGTGCCGCTGCAGGCTCTGGCCCTGGGCGATGGCACCGTGACGCTGCAGGTGAAGGGGCCGAAATTCCTCACCACGCAAAATCTCAGCTTGTCAGTTCTGCCCGGCGCGCCAAAGCTCTACCATCGCGAGAGCCAGCAACTGGCACCGGGAGCCACAGTGCAGATCAACGATCAGCTCATCTCCGAATATCTGCCGTCCACCGGGTCTGCGGCGGTGGCGGTTTCGGCGCTGGGCGGGTTTGATGTCGCCGCGCTGCTTGATCAATTGCACAGCTATCCCTGGCGCTGCTCCGAGCAGACCGTCAGCCGTGCCATGCCCCTGCTTCTGGCCGACGCCTTGCCGGGCACGCTGGCCCGCGAACCTGACAGCGCCAAAATCATTGATCGTGGCATCGCGCGCGTCCTGTCTCGGCAAAACTCCAATGGCGGCTTCGGCCTTTGGGATGTCGAGGAAGATTCAAGCGTCTGGCTCTCGGCCTACGTGATGGATTTTCTGACCCGCGCCCAGCAGCATGGCCATCATGTGCCGAGCCTCGCCCTGCGCACCGGCCTGAATTTCCTGTCCAATGCCGTCAATAATGCCCAGTCGGTAACGGGCAAAGCCGCACCGGGCATCGCATACGCCCTCTACGTGCTGGCGCGCAGCGGCAAGCCGGTGATGGGTGTGCTGCGCTATGATGTAGCGGCCGAGATCAACGCCTTTTATACGCCCATGGCACGCGCGCAACTGGCGGCAGCGCTGGCGTCTTTGGGTGACAACAAGGATGCCGGACTTGTCTTCGACAAGGCGCTGGACCAACTGACGAACGATAGCCAATGGGCCTACAGCGAGGCAGATTTCGGCTCCCTGCTGCGTGACAGCGCCGGTTTGGTGGCGCTTGCGGGCGAGGCCAAGGCTGCTCCCGAGGTGATCAGCCATGCCGCCGCGGTGTTGCGCCAGGCGTCCTCTGATGTCGGCATGCCCAGCACGCAGGAAGCCAACTGGATGGTGCGTGCCGGAATCTCGCTGCAACACACCGATCAGGCCATGAAACTCGCGATCAATGGCAACGCACGTAACGGTGCCTTTAACGCCTCGCTGTCCGCCGCAGCGCTGGCCCAACATCCACTGAGCATCACGAATCTGTCGGATCACCCGGTTGATATCGTGGTGACAACGGCGGGACGGCCCGCTTTGCCGCAACCCGCGCAAACCAACGGCTATGCCATCACCCGCCGCTTGCTGACCCTTGACGGCAAGCCCCTGCCCGCGGGCCCGATAGCGCAGGACACGCGCTTCGTCGTGGTTCTCGACATGATCGAACCCAAATCCGGAATGGCGCAGATTCTGGTCAATGATCCCATCCCCGCCGGGCTGGAAATCGAAAATCCGGATCTCATGAGCGGCACCAGCGGCCCGATACTGCCCAAATTGGCGCGAACGCCGCAACCCTTGCATGAGCAATTCCGCGATAATCGCTATGTCGCCGCCTTTCAGCGCGATGCGGGCGACAGCGCCACCTATTCGGTGGAATATGAAGTGCGGGCGGTAACACCCGGCCGCTATGTCTGGCCCGCAGCCACGGTGGAGGACATGTACCGCCCGGCCCGCTTCGGCACCACGCCAGAGCAAATGCTCGCCGTGGTCGCGCGTCCATGAAACGGGGCACGCGCTTTGCGCTGGCGGCGGTCGCAGTGGTGGTGGCAGGCTTTGCGCCCCCGCTCGGCTGGCAAGGGCTCGAGGCCTATTTTGGTGCTCCTGACCTCAAGGCCGCAGCAAGGCTTTCCACCACCGTCACCGACCGGCATGGCGCGATGCTCACCGCCTTCACCATGCAGAATGGCCGCTGGCGGCTGCCGCTGCGCCGTGCCGAGGTTGATCCGCGCTTTTTGCCCTTGCTGGAAGCCTATGAGGATCGGCATTTCGCCGATCATGGCGGCGTTGACTGGACAGCTCTGGCGCGGGCCGGTGGCCAATGGCTGGCGCATGGCCATATCGTCTCGGGCGGCTCGACGCTGGCCATGCAGGTGGTGCGGCTCATGCACCCCGGCGCGCACCGCACGCTCAAGGCCAAGTTGCGGCAAATCGTGCAGGCCGAAATGCTGGAGCACCGGATCGGGCGTGCTGGCGTGCTGCGGCTTTATCTGCGGCTCGCCCCCTATGGCGGCAATATCGAGGGTCTGCGTGCTGCCGCCCTGAGCTGGTTTGGCCACGAACCCGCCATGATGAGCCTTGCCGAAATGGCCCTTCTGGTGGCCTTGCCGCAAGCTCCCGAAGCGCGCAGGCCCGATCTTTTTCCCAAAGCGGCGAGAGCCGCACGGGCGCGCGTGCTGGCCCGCGCTTTGGCGCAGGGTCTGATTTCGCCCCCCGAGGCCGCCCGCGCCAATGCCGCCGCTTTGCCCGCGCACCGCATCGCCCTGCCGCATCTGGCCGCCCATGCCGCGCTGGCGGCACGGCGAGCCGAACCGACCCGGCCCGTGCTGGCGCTGACCCTCGACAAAAGCTTGCAGCGCGGCTTTGAAAAACTCGCCCGCAACGCGGCAAAACGGCTGGGGCCACATATTTCGGTGGCGATGTTGATGATCGACAATGCCACCGGCGACGTTCTCGCCCATGTCGGCTCGCCGAGCCTGCTCGGCGCCCGCGATGATGGCGCCATCGACATGACGCGGGCCTGGCGCTCACCAGGCTCCTCCCTCAAGCCGTTCTATTACGCCATGGCCTTCGAGCGCGGGCTGGCCCGGCCAGATACGATGCTGAATGACCGCCCGACGCATTACGGCATCTATGCGCCGCTGGATTTCGACCGGCATTTCGCGGGCGAGGTCTCGGTGCGCCAGGCTTTGTCGCATTCGCTCAACCTGCCCTCCATCGCTTTATTGTCCGCCGTCGGGCCGCAGAATTTTCTCGCCCGGCTGAAAACCGTGGGGGTAGATGTGCGGCTGGCGCAGCAGTCGCGGCCCGGCCTGTCGGTGGGACTGGGCGGGCTTGGCATCAGATTGGTTGATCTGGCAAGGCTTTATGTCGGGCTGGCGCGCGGCGGCACCATGATCGCGCTGCGCGAGCGCCAGGACGAGCCGGTCTCGACACCGGGCGCGGCCATCACCAGTCCGGCAGCGGCTTTTATGGTGACTGATATTCTGCGCGATGTGCCCCCGCCGAACAATGCCGCGTGGCGGCGGCTGGCCTATAAAACCGGCACCTCCTATGGCTACCGCGATGCGCTGGCCATTGGCTTTGACCAGCGTGTCACCATCGCCGTCTGGGTTGGCCGGCCCGACAATGGCGCAACGCCGGGCCTGATCGGGCGCGATGCGGCGGGGCCGATCCTGTTTGCCGCCTTTGCGCAAGGGGGCCATCCGCCCCTCTATGCGCCCGCCCCGCCCTCAACGCTGCTGGCCATGAGCCATGATCTGCCCCGACCCTTGCGGCGGCTGTCAGGCCAGTTCGACGGCCACAGCGTCAAGGGCATCAAGATCGCCTATCCGCCGGATGGCGCGCGCATTGATCTCAATCTGCACACGCCCGACGCCGAACCCCTGGTGCTGAAGGTCGAGGGCGGTGCCGCCCCGTTCACATGGCTGGTCAATGGCGTGCCGGTGAAGATCGCCAGCCAGCGCCACGCCCTGACATGGACGCCCGACGGCGCGGGTTTTGCACGCGTATCAGTGGAAGATGCGCAGGGCCATGCCGCCAGCGTGCGGGTCAGGCTGGAATAGCGGCGCAGCCCCATTTTCCGTCATTGCGAGCGGAGCGAAGCAACCCAGGGGTTTCCGGAAACCCCTGGATTGCCTCATAGCTTTGCTCCTCGCAATGACGGCGAACTACATCACGCCCTAGCCCAGCCAGCGCGTCACCAGCTCGGCGACGCAGGCGGGCTTGTCCTGGCCCTGCAGGTCGAGAATGGCGTTCCAGACCAGTTGATAGCCGCCCTCGACCGGCTCGACGCTGGCCAGCCTGAAGCGTCCGCGCAGGTGGCTGCCTGCGGGCACCGGGCCTGGAAACCGCACCCGGTTCAGCCCGTAGTTCAGAGAGAGCCGCAATTTGGGTGGCGTGATGCTGCTTTGCAACAGGGAGGGGATCAGCGACAGCGTCAAGAACCCATGCGCCACCGTGGTGCCAAACGGCGACTCGCGTCTGGCGCGGGCTTCGTCAATGTGGATCCATTGCAGATCACCCGTGGCGCTGGCAAAGCGATTGATCATGTCCTGATCAATCACCCGCCAGTCGGACACGGCCTCATGGCCCACAAACTGCGGCAATGATGCAACGTCAGTAAATTCGATTCGATTCATGATGGCCCCGCCTTGCAAAACGCCAGATTGCGGCCAAATGGTCGATCATGGCAACTGACGCCTCAAAAACGGCGTCACAGCATGCTTTTGACGCATCCTGGCAACTGTGACAGGTTCACGCATCACACTTCAGATTGGCAGGCGAGAATGAATATCATGGCAACCCCTGGTCCAGAAAGGGGGACGCTGACACCTGAAGCCCCGGAGCTTTCCTTGCCGGACGCTCAGGCCGGTTCGCTGCGGGCGGCGCTGGAACGCCAGCGTGCGGCCTTTATGGCTGACATGGCTCCCGCGCTCGGCGTGCGCCTGGAGCGGTTGGCGCGGCTGCGCGCCATGCTCAAGAGCCATGAGGCCGAAATCATCGCGGCCATCAATGATGATTTCAGCGGTCGCGCCCGCCAGCAGACGCAGCTTGCCGACCTCATGATGGTGATGCAGGCCATCAGTCTGGCCTCAAAGCATCTGAAAAGCTGGATGAAGACCCAAAAGGCCAGGACGCAATTCAATTATTGGCCCGGCTCCAACCGGATCATGCGCCAGCCTCTCGGTGTTATCGGCATTGTCTCGCCTTGGAATTATCCGCTCAATCTGGCGCTCAGCCCAGCGGTCGGCGCACTGGCGGCCGGCAACCGGGTGATGATCAAGCCTTCGGAATTTACGCCAAAGTTTTCAGCCCTCCTGCATGAGGCGATCGGCAAAACCTTCGCGCCGGAGGAAATGCTCGTTGTTATCGGCGGCGCCGACGTCGGCAAGGCCTTCGTTGAACTGCCGTTCGACCATCTGGTGTTTACCGGCTCAACCGCAGTCGGCCGTGCGGTTGCCACGGCGGCAGCGCGCAATCTGACCCCGGTGACGCTCGAACTTGGCGGCAAATCCCCCGCCGTCATTGATGCCAGCGCCGCCATCACCACAGCCGCGCGTTCCATCGCGCACGGGAAATTGTTCAATGGCGGGCAAACCTGCATCGCGCCCGATTATGTGCTGGTGCCCGAGCAGCAAGAGGATGCGTTTGTGCAAGCCTTCCGGGCGGCGGCGGCGCAGCAATATCCGCGCTTTGCCGACAATGCCGATTACACTGCCATTATCAGCGAAGCCCATCTGTCGCGGCTTGATGCGTTGGTTGCTGATGCTGCCGCCAAGGGCGCGCATGTGATCAGGCTCGCCGAGGAACCGCGCGCGCCCACATCACGCCGCTTTGCGCCCGTGATGATCCTCAACCCCACCGACGACATGCGGGTGATGCAGGAGGAAATTTTCGGGCCGATCCTGCCCGTCGTGCGCTATGGCACGATGGCGGACGCCATTGCCAAAATCAACAGCAAGGATCGTCCGCTGTCGCTCTACTGGTTTGGCACCGACACGGCCAGCCGCGACCTGCTCCTGCACCATACCGTGGCGGGCGGTGTCACCATCAACGATTGCATGATGCATTTTGCCCAGGAGAACGCGCCGTTTGGTGGTGTTGGTCCCTCCGGGCAAGGGTCTTACCATGGTGAATGGGGCTTTCTCACCTTCACCAAACAAACGCAGGTCTATTATCAGTCGCCGCGTAGCCTGATGCCGCTGCTCTATCCGCCCTACGGCAAAACCTTCGCGCTGCTCTGGGCCTGGATGCGCCGGACGGCGTGAGATGGCACTGCCCACCAGGCCCGAGACACCAGGCCCGAGACACCAGGCCCGAGACACCAGGCC
>VFSW01015636.1_pt1 | contig 10409 bp, 8 predicted proteins | sample 5358111 | NCBI WGS metagenome assembly VFSW01 (sample SAMN11554181, study PRJNA540505) | mine drainage metagenome | isolation source: sediment from site ElyBrook_90M | place: USA: Ely Copper Mine, Vershire, VT | collected 2017
TCGCTGGACGCGCTCCGGCCACTCGTCCAACGCCCGGCTCCTCCCGCGATGTCCAGGCCAGCCATCCAAAGACGCTCATCGCCACCAGCATGATGAACGCAGTGAATCCGTAGATGCCGATCCAAAAACGATTTTCAGGTTTGATTTTCAAAATTCGACAGGGCTACCTTTCAGCATATCGAAGCGGAATAGAACAGCAGTTGCGAAAGGAATGCCGGGCCGCCAGCGGCCGGCGTAGCGCCGGCGAGACCATGTAATACTTCGAGTGCCCGGCGTTTCAGGAACGGGCGGATCCGCCGGCAGGTCCAGCACCGGTACGCCCTCGTTAGGGCGGAACGGATCGGGCATGTTCGCCCAGTCCAGCGCACACGCGCCGCGCGCCTCAGCGATTCGACGCTGTGCTTTGGTGCACTGACGGTATTCACGCCACGTCATCCAAAACCGGCACTACGGGGCCCACTTCCGCCGGCTGCGTCGTTTTCGGGCGCCGGCCAAAAAGCAACACGCCAGCGACCACCACCAGGAGCGCCAGCTTCACCACTTCCAGCACGCCATACAGCCCATGCAGACGCCAGAACTGGCTGTACGCGGCCGAGCTCGAGCCGCCGCCGAAGTCGACCAGGCGGCCGAGCGCAATCATCTCAGGCGTCACCCGGAAATGCTGGAATAGGGCCAGGATCAGCATCGCGCCTGCCAGGCCGGCGAGCAGCCTGCTTTTGATCGCCAGCAACAGAACCGCCGTCAGCAGCACACCCAAACCGATCTGCGTCAGCTCCCAACTGGTGAAAAACACCCTGTTCTCCTCGCCCGCCATATAGCGCAGCAGGAGCCGCGTATTTTCTGGCCCGAGCGTTTGAAACATTTGCGTGGCTTCGTGTGGAGGCGCCGCCAGCACGCGATCCACCGTGCCGAAATTCTGGGTGGCCACGAAGATCATGAACAGGCTGCCCAGGATCAAACAGCCGGTCAGGAACGCCGCGATTCGATAGCGATGCATGGCCATCCTTCCTTGAGTTTATCGCACACGTCCGGAACCGTCGCCGATCGTCTAGCATTATAAAATCCCGATGCGCTGCGGCTCTGTCCTATTGTTCCTGGCTTGTGCCGCCGGCCTCGCCCGCGCGCAAGGCCGAAACGCTTCACCCCGGCCAGTTCACACTGGAGACTCATCTCAACTACGTGGACAGCGGCACAAAGGACTACGAAGGTTCCGTTGCTCCTTTTCAAGACCAACTCCATCTTACGCTGGAACTCACGGGCGGCCTTACCGGCCAAATTTCCGTCGGCTTCATGGAGCTCAATGCGCGGCGTCCCCACCACTCGCTCCAGTACGCCGGCTGGCGCGTTCTGCCGTATTTTTATGTACCCGAGTCATGGCGCTGGCCAATCCTGGGCCACGCGTAAGCCTGCGGATTCCCGGATGGACCGGGCAAAACCGTATGCTCACGCATCGCGGCTCAGAACGAATTTCTGCCAGTGATCCGATGTATTAGCAGCGGTTTGAAGCTGACATCAAGTGTGCGGAGCTTAAAGCATTGTTCCATATAGGTCGATAACACAGGAGTGAGCGGTTCGTCAGCCCCGGCATTGTCTCCCCGCATGCAACGGCCCCGCTTGTCTTGGCCCGGAAGGATCGGCGCGCTATCCGGCGCGCTGGCCATCTTGCTCGGGTCGACGGTGCTGATTGGATGGGCCCTCCGCTCCACGTTTCTCATAAGAATTTCGCCAACCCTACCGCCGATGCAGCGCAGCACGGCGATTAGCTTTGCCGCGGCCGGGATCGCTCTGCTGGGGATCGCGCTGAGTAAACCGCGATGGACATTCATCGCCTCCCCGGTCGCGGCTACCCTGGCCGGGGTCTCTATTCTTGAGTATGTGTTGCAGGTCAGCTTTGGGATGGACCGGATTTTGGGCCCTTCCTATGTGGCCCCCATTACGCACGGCCCCGGCAGAATGTCACCCGTTACAGGCCTCTGTTTTCTAGCACTTGCCATTAGTTTTGAGTTGGCTCAGACACGCCCCCTCGCCAATCGATCGCCCGTGCTTGGCATAACGGGCCTGCTGGTGGCGGCAGTCGGCGCGGCCTGTTTCATCAGCGTGGTCTGGGGGAATGGTCATGCTTTCTTCGTCGGCGACCCGACCCGTGTAGCATTTGATACGGCCATTGGCTTCCTGGTGCTCGGGACCGGCCTGGTCGCTCTAGCCCTGGACACGATTCGAGCTGGGCTGAGCGAATTGTTGGCGCCCATCGGAGCCGGCTTTTTCATGGCCACCACCAGGTTTGGATTGATGCAGGCATTCTCGGCCAAGAACCAGACGCCGCTCTCGTCCGCCCTGGGTTTCCTGGCAGCGATCCTCGCGGCGGTCCTCTTTGGAGTACTCGTGCACCTGACTTTGAAGACTCGTTTGCAGCGGGACGCCCTGCGAATAGCCAATCGGAGACTGGAAGCGGAGATGGTGGAACGCCGGCGCGCGGAGGAAGCGGCGCATGCGGCGAATCGAGCCAAGGGCCAATTCCTGGCGAACATGAGCCATGAGATTCGGACGCCGATGAATGGAATTCTAGGCATGGTCGAACTGGCGCTGGAGACGACACTCGATGCCGAACAGCGCGATTATCTCAACACAGCCCAAGAGTCCGCGCAGGGCTTGATGGTCGTGATCAACGATATCCTGGACTTTTCGAAGATTGAAGCCGGAAAACTGGATCTTGAGACGGTGAACTTCAGTCTGCGGGAGAGCCTGGCGCAGACCTTGAAGCCGCTCTCGGTTCGAGCGCAGCAAAAAGGTTTGTATTTCAATTGGAGCGTGGCCCCGCAAGTGGTCGATCTGCTGGCCGGCGACCCGGTTCGCTTGGGTCAGGTGGTCGTAAACCTGGTCGGAAATGCCGTCAAATTCACCAACTGCGGCGGAGTGACGGTGTCGGTCCAAATGGAGTTTCACGACGGCGAGCATGTGGTGCTGGGCTTCACGGTCGCAGATACCGGGATCGGCATTCCTGTGGAGAGGCAAAAAGAGATTTTCACCTCCTTCAATCAAGCCGATAATTCGACCACCAGAAAATATGGCGGCACCGGTCTCGGACTCACCATCTCGCACCGCCTTGCCGAGATGCTCGGCGGACGGATCTGGGTGGAAAGTGAACCGGGCAAGGGCAGTCTGTTTCATTTCACGGCGCGCTTCGGAATCGCCAGGGAATCGATAACCACCGGCGACGAGCGTGTGCTTCGATCCGCGTCTTCTTCGGTGGGTTCATAGTCTCCAGTCCCCACGGTTCGTGAGATAAATCGATGTGGGGTGGACGCCCGCGTCCGGCTGTACACCTCCTGGTCGGGCCGGGACAGGAGACTCGTACATCGTACAGAAAGTTCGTTCAAGAACAATTCGGGTGCGGCGGACGCGAGCAACCGACCAAAACCGCATGCTGCGGACTTCCAGATAAACCGACCAAAACCGCATGCTCACGCATGGCGGCTCAGTACGAGTGGTCCTAGCAATTGCGAGAGTGGATCACTGCGCAGGCGCATCTTTTGTTTCCTTAGTCGCGAGTCACTTAGCCACCACGCTCACTCGGGTCCGCCCGGCCTGCGCCGTACTCTGGCGTTGAAAGGCTCCCGATGAAACCTGAATCGCTTCACAAAGTCGCCGAAACTCTGCGCTCGGTCCACCATCACTACCTGGGCGTCACCGCTCACCCGCCTAAACCTGTGCATGCCCCAGCGGCCGCGCGTTTGGAACGCCCCGACATTCAATCCTTCACCAGCGCGATGGATCGCGCCACGTCACAATGGCCCAACTCCGACCTCTGCCTCATCGGAGCCCCCGGCGCCATCGGACCCCCCCACATCGACGACCCGCCGGCTACCCTGCCGCCCAGCTTCCTACAGTTCCTCGATCCTGAAACGCTGTTGCGCATTCCCGTCGGCGACCCGGAAGACCAGGGCGATCAAATAGATTAACTCCCGCTTTCAGCAACACCGCGATTCTGCGATGCGTACAATGAGCACATGCCGCGCGCTCGTTATTTCGGCTTGGCGGCCTTAGCCCTCCTGTCATTTGCCTGCTGCGGCTGCCAATCCGACGCGCTGTCCATCGACGCCACCATCCAATCGCGCCATCTCCCCTTCGGCGGCATTCTCGATCCGATCTTTTTTAGTTCAGACAGCCAAGCGATTATCGGGTATACCCGTTGCGGCGATTCAGCCCTTTGGACCGGCCACTACTTGGCCGCCGAGTCGTATCGCTACAAGGTCTCCGGCGATCCCGCGGCGCTCGCCAACGCCCAGGGCGCTCTGGCGCATCTAAAGACATTGGTCGACGTCACCGGCACCGATCTGCTGGCGCGCTGCGTCGTTCCCATCAACTCCAATTACGCCGCCGGCATCACGAGCGAAGAATCCGCTAATGGAATCCATGAGAGCGGCGGCGATTCTTGGATCGGCAACACCTCGCGCGATGAATACATCGGAGTCTTTTTCGGCCTAAGCGTGGCCTACGATCTGCTCGGCCCCGGGATACAGCCCGCCATCCAGGCGCTCGCCACGCGCCTGCTGAATTTCCTGACCGCGAACGCTTGGCCCGTCAGGATGCCGGACGGCACGGCCAGCACTACGTTCGCCATCCGGCCCGACGAGCAACTCGGGCTGCTGCAGATCGGCCGTCACGTAAACTCCGCGCAGTTCGCACCGGCATACCACAGTTTCGCCGCGAACGCCTCGGCGCTCGCCGGCATTCCGGTAGCGGTGGACGCGGCGGACGATCGCGATTCCTACTTCAAGTTCAACCTCGACGCCATCAATTTATTCAACCTGATCCGCCTGGAAACCGATCCCACGCTGCTCGCCAGGTATCAATCCGCCTATCAGATCTACTACAACGCCATCCAGGATCACATGAACGCGCACTTCAACATGATCGACCGCGCGCTCAACGGCGCCAACTCCACGCGCGATCCAGCAACTGCGTCCTATCTTTTTCAATGGCTGTTCCGCCCCCGCCGCGATCTTTACGTGGATCTGCGCGGCCAATACCCCTCCTGCGTCAGGTCGGACCTATCCTGCGATCCGCTGCCCATCGCGCAACGCATCCCGACGGATTTCTTGTGGCAGCGCAGCCCGTTCCAACTCGACGGCGGCGGCTCCGGACTGATCGAGGGCGCGGGCATCGACTATATCTTGCCCTACTGGATGGCGCGCTACTACAACGTCGTCGGCAACTAGTGGCCTATCGCAGCGAGTTCTTTAGCATGCGGCAAACCGCTCTTGAGGAACGCACCGTTTACCCCCGTGTTTTCAAGAGCGGTACTAATGCTCCGGCTGCGACAGACCACTAACACTCCTGCGTGCCCTGTTGGCAATCGTGCCAACACCGAAACCGTTCACACGATTGTGAACGCGGCAGCACGAGTGCGCGCGCCACGTGTCAATATAGTTGTGTCTATGACGCCTTCTCAACCCGCGCCGAAATTTGAGTTGCACAACACCAACGAGTACCGCGAGAGCTACGCGAACAGCGTGCAAATCCGCGTCAATCTCTGGGATTTCTTTTTGATGTTCGGCACCGTAAACCAGACTGCCCCGGATGCCGTGACCATCAATAATTTTCAGGGGGTCTACCTGAGCCCTCAACAGGCCAAGGCTCTGTTGAACGTCTTGACGCAAAACATTTCGCAGTATGAGGCGACGTTCGGCGAAATCAAGCTGGAGCCGCATCCCGGCAAGCCCGGCGCCATAAATTGAGGGTCCCTCGCTCAATGTGATGCGGGCGATCCGCTTCCCCACATTCCCGCTTCTTGCCGTTTTTGCGCTGCTCGTTTTTCTCGCGCATCTTCCTTACCTGGGGCTGCCGTATTTCTGGGACGAACTCGGCCAGTTCGTTCCGGCCGCGCTCGACATCCTGCACGACGGCGCCTGGATCCCGCACTCCACGGTCCCCAACGCGCATCCACCCGGCGTCATGGCCTATCTGGCGCTGGTCTGGCAAATCGCCGGTTATTCGATCGCGGCCACCCGATTATCGATGCTCGCTCTCGCCGCGGCGACTGTCGTCTTGACCTATTTTCTCGGCGCAAAACTTTGCGGCCAGCGCGCTGCCGCCACCCTCGCGGCCGTTTTCCTGCTCGTAGACCCGCTCTTCTACACGCAATCGATGCTGGCGCAGCTCGATATGCCCGCCATGCTCTTTACCGTGCTCGGCCTCCAGCTATTCCTGGCCGATCGTCACTTTGCCGCAGCCGCGGCATGTACCGCTCTGGCGCTCTGCAAAGAAACCGGCGCGCTGCTGCCGCTGATCTTCATCGTGGTGCTGTACCGCGATCCGTCTCGCTCCAAGTACGCGGCCTGCTATCTGGCGCCCTTCGCCGCTCTCGCCATCTGGTTCTTCGCGCTGTGGCGCACCACCGGCCATATCTTCGGCGATCCGGGTTTCACCCAGTACAACACCATCTACTCGCTCAATCCCGTGCGCGCCTCGGTTGCGCTGCTGCGCCGCTTCTACTATCTTTTTATCGCCGACTTCCGCTGGATAGGCTCGCTCGCGATCCTTTTCGCCTGGAAGCGAAGCGCGCTCTATTCGACGCGCGCCTGGAAGATAGCCTGGTGTTTCATCGCCGCCCATATCCTGCTGGTCAGCCTGCTCGGCGGCGCCACTCTCGAACGCTATCTGCTGCCTGTCCTGCCGCTCCTCTATATAGCGATGGGCGCGGCGTTCCAGGTAGTGCGTCCGCGCTGGCGCACGATCGGGGCGGTGGCCCTGGCCGCGGGATTGTTCGCAGGACTCTTCCTCAATCCGCCCTTCCCGTTTCCCTACGAAAACAATCTCGCCCTGGCCGACTTCGTCGATCTGCACCGCCGCGCCGCGCAGTTCCTGGAGAAGTCGTATCCCGGCAAAACCATTTATACTGCCTGGCCCCTGACTCAGGCTTTGCGCAATCCCGCGTTCGGATATGTGGACCGCCCTTTGTCCGCTGCGGAAACTTCCGATCTGCACTTTTCCACGCTCAGCGCCTTGAACCCGCAATCGGTGGACGTGCTGGTGCTATACTCGCGCACTTGGGAACCGAGCTGGGGCGTTTTGCAATGGCCGGTTGTGCGCGGCTTTCTCGGCCGCTTTTACGAATACGAGCCCCAAATGACCCCCGCCGAAGTCCGCCAACACTTCGGCCTCAAGCCCGTCCGACGCTGGGCCCAACACGGCCAGTGGATCGAGATTTTCTCGCGCCCATAACGGTGCGGCGCCAAAGATTCCGAAACCAAATACATTCCGAAACGCTGTGAAAATGGTCGGCTTTTGATTCCGCAGACGTAAGGAAGCTAGTTAATGCGCTTGGGTTGGGTGGAAGCGCCGGCGCGGCGAATCGTTCAAAGCCATGACTAAGAGGACCGCAAAAGCGAAGCCAAGTAAGACGACCATGGCAGGGTGTGCGTGGCGCTGCGATCCGATTTAGGATCTTCCTGATCACTTGGAGCCGGAGGACTCAAGCGCGAAGACGATTATACAGATGATTTGGTGGAGTTCCTCCCGCGATGGACTGAGGGACCTCCGCTCAGAGGATAATGATCGGCGCCCGGACATCGGAAGATAGATGTAGACAAACTACATGCAAGGGCGTAGACTCTCTACAGGCTATGGCGAAACGCTACCAGAACCGTATCGAGCTGCTCCAAGGCACCCTGGACATGTTGATCCTGCAAACCCTCCGCTGGGCCCCCCAGCACGGCTACGGGATCACGGCGGCCATCCGCGCGGGGTCGCAGGACGTTCTCCAAGTGGAGACCGGATCGCTCTATCCCGCCCTGCATCGGCTGGAGAAGCAAGGCTGGCTGAAGTCGGAATGGAAGCAAACCGAAAACAATCAGCGGGCGAAGTTTTACAGTCTGACCGCGGCGGGGCGCAAGCATCTGGCGGCTGAACAAAGCCGCTGGCATCAAATGACCGGTGCGATCGCGGGCCTTATGAATCGAGGCGAGGCATGAGCGCCTGGAGCCGGCTTTTTCGCACACGCAAGATGGACGCCGAGCTAGACGAAGAGCTTCGCGTGCACCTCAGCCTGGCGCAACGCGACCGTGTGGACCGCGGCGAATCGGAGGCCGACGCGGGCGCCAACGCTCGCCGCGAATTCGGCAATGTGCTCTTGGTGAAGGAAACCACGCGCGACATGTGGGGCTGGACGGCGCTCGGAAATCTCGTCCGTGATCTCCGTCACGCCATCCGTCAACTGAAGAAGCATCCCGGTTTCACCGCCGTCGCGGTGGGAACGCTGGCCTTAGGCCTCGGCTCGACTACGGCGATGTTCACCGTCGTCAAAGGCGTGCTGCTGGAGCCTTTGCAGTATCGCGATCCCTCGCGCCTGTTCCTGGCGTATGCGCGCTTTCCGCTGCTGAGCTTTCAGAAGGGTCCCGTGAACGCGCGGCACTTTCACGAATGGCGCACGCGTTGCCGGGCGTGCGAATCTGTCGCGCTGGTGAACGCGGTGGCCTTCGGAGTCGCCGGACGCGGGGAACCTCGGCGCGTGCCGGGATTACGCGTGTCCGCGAATCTGTTCCGCACACTTGGCGTCGTGCCCGCCTTAGGCCGTGACTTCCTGCCCGAAGAGGAACTACCGGGGCGCTCCGACGTCGCCCTGATCTCCGACGCCCTCTGGCGGGATCTGTTCGCCCGAGACCCCTCCGCCGTCGGACAGACATTGAACCTGGATGGAGTCTCCGTGCGGATCGTCGGCGTCATGCCGGCTTCGCTGCACCTGCCGAAGGGAGCGGAGTGGGGAACGCTGGTCGGGATGACACTGGCGCCGGAGATCTTTCGTCCATTGGGAATGGATGTTTCGCAAGCCCGCCCGCTGGGCAGCTTTAACTATATTTCCGTGGTTCGCCTGAAGAAGGGCGCCGCCGCGCGCGAAGCGGAAGCGGAGATGTCGGCTCTGTCGGGCGAACTGGTGCATCCGTTCAAGGTGGAAGTCGGCGCCGTACTGGCTCCCATGCGCGACCAGGTCACGGAAGGCATCCGGCCGGCGCTGCTCTTGCTATTGGGCACCGTCGGCGCAGTCCTACTGATCGTGTGCTTCAATATCGGCAACCTGATGATGGTCCGGACCTCGGCGCGCTACCGCGAAGCCGGCATCCGCATCGCCCTGGGAGAAGGACGGGGAGCTTTGTTCCGCCTGGTGTTGTGCGAGGCGCTGCTGCTGATCGTGGTGGGCGGGATCGCCGGAGTCAGCTTGGCGCAGTTGGGTGTGCGCGCTTTCGTCGCCGCCGCACCCGTCGATGCTCCTCGCCTGGACGAAGTCGGCATCGACTGGGGCGTGATCGCGTTCTCCGCTGCCAGCGCAGCCTTTGCTGGCTTGGTGTGCGGCTTGTTTCCGGCGTGGCGTCTGTCCCGAACCCCGCCCCTCGATTCGGTGAAGAGCGCGTCCGCACAATTCACCGAGGGCCGTTCCAAGCTTCGCCTGCGCGAGTGGCTGGTCAGCGCCGAGGTGGCCCTCAGCACCGTCCTGTTGATTGCCGGAGGACTTCTGGGATTGAGCTTCTTTCGTCTTTTGCACGTTAACAAGGGATTTGAGACGGAGCACATCGTCACGCAAGCGTTCAGCCTGACTTCGACGAAGTATCGAGCAGACGACGTTCAGTTTCATTTTCTGGACCGCGTGCTGCGCGAGATCGCCTCGATTCCTGGCGTCGAGCATGCGGGCGTCACCAGCCAACTTCCTCTGCGTGGGGAGTCCTTCATCGACACTCTTGAGGACTTCGATCAACCGGCAGATGCGCAGAGGCGCCCCTACACCGCCAACTATCGATTCGCCAGCGCCGACTACTGGCGAGCGCTCGGCGTGCCCCTGCGGCAAGGGCGTTATATCGAAGAGCGCGACTACGATCGAAACGTCGTCGTGGTGAGTGACAGGGTGGTGGCCCTGCTGTGGCCCGGAGAGAATCCCCTGGGCAAGCATCTTCGCATGCTCGCGCTGGTCCGCAACCCAGGAGGATTCGAACCCAAGCGGCTGCCGGGAGGAGGCATCGATTACCGCGCGATGGAAGTGGTCGGCGTGGTGGCCGACACGCGCGAGGGCGCGCTGAACAGTGAGCCGCCCGCGGTAGTCTACGCGCCCTACCGCTTTCAGGCCGTAGGCTGGGGCGCGTTCGTGCTGCGCACGCAAGGCGATCCGGCCGCTGCTATTTCCCAGGTTCGCGCCGCGATCGCTAGAGAAGATCCGGAAATGCCCCTGACTCCAGCAGAGACGATGGAAGAGATCGTCGACCGCTCCGTCGCGGTCCGCAGGTTCGAGATGAACCTGGCGGGGCCATTCGGCATCGCCGCGCTGGCATTGGCTTCGCTCGGCATTTACGGCGTGATTTCGTTCACCGTCGCGCGCCGGACCTCGGAACTCGGCATCCGCATCGCGCTAGGCGCCTCGACGG
>VFSW01015637.1_pt1 | contig 10409 bp, 13 predicted proteins | sample 5358111 | NCBI WGS metagenome assembly VFSW01 (sample SAMN11554181, study PRJNA540505) | mine drainage metagenome | isolation source: sediment from site ElyBrook_90M | place: USA: Ely Copper Mine, Vershire, VT | collected 2017
TGGGCGGTAGGCCACGGAGCGGGCGCGCCGACGTCCAGAATGACTTTGACCCCGCTGGCAACTGGTGTCGAGGTAGCCTCCGGTGACCTGCCGCATCCCGCTCTGCGACCGCCAGACCGTCGCACGCGACCTCTGCGCGACTCACTACCAGCGGCACCGTCGCGGTCGCGCGCGCCACGCGCCGAGCCGCCCGCCGGGGGCCCGCGCGCAACGGGCGCCCCGGACCCACCGGGGGCTGCGCGACCGCATCCGCGCGCGGGCCGTGGCCGATGGGCTGTCTCTGTCGGAGTGGGCGCGGAGGCGGTGGACTACGTCCTAGACATGGGGCCGTGGCGCGTGGAGGGGGCGCGTGTGGCTGCGCTGCGGAGCCTACCGCCTCACCCCAAGCACCCAATCCCGATGCCACGCCAGGCTCGAGTCCCGCTCGGAGTCGGTGAGCACCCGCGCCGCGGGTGGCTCCCGGTCTCCAGTCGCTCGCATTGCGTACCAGAGCGCGACCCCTAGCGCGCGCTCAGGGCCAGCCTCGATCTCGTCACCACGGGCGATGTGGCCCGCGAGTCCGTCCGCCCAATCGGCATCGGCTAGGACAAGCCGCCCGGCGGCTGCACGGATCGCGCCACGGCTTTCAAGGGCCGGCATACGGAGCACCTCGTCACCGGCCTGTGGCGTGCCGAGCTGTGGAGCTCCCAGGGCAGTCTCCAGTACCGGCAGCCCCGTGCGGCCGGCGGCTCGGCACAGCGCATCGGCAACAGCCCGGCCGCAGTCCGTGGCGTCCAGTAGCACCGTGACCCGCGGGATGCCGTAGTGTCGAGTGGCCCACGCCGGCGACTCCGTCGCGTCAAGCACCTCTCCGACGTCGGAGCCGATGTCCGCCACGTCAAGACGCGGCCAACGGGACGCCCACCGAACGAGGTAGGTCCACCGATCGGACGGCGAGCGTCCCTCAGTCGGAGCATGCGGCGGCAGGGCATGTACGAGCGCGGCACCGGAGTCGGCCGTCAGGCGTGGCGCGACGGCGAGGATCCAGAGGTGCGGCCGAGGGGATGCCGCGAGGCGCCTGGCGACCTCCAGGAGCGCCGGGGATGGGCCTGGGGTTGTCACTCCTCCAGCGCAGCGTCCGCATCCGCCACAGCCGCCGCGAGGTCGCTACGGAGCGCCTGGAGGTAGTCGAACGCGCCGCTGACACAATCCCGCCGAGCCGCGGTCGACATCTGAGAGAGCGCCTCATGCCGCTGGCGCAGGAGGGTCGCGGGGGGCGGCGCACCGGGCGCCACGGGGTCCGCGCCTGCGACCGCCTCGATGGCCGCTTCGAGGCCGCCGGCAGCAGCCGACCACGCCGCGTCCCAGGGCGCTGCGAGGTGCCGCAGACCGGCGTTCGATGCGTGCTCCGCGCCCCACTCCGGGTCTACGATGCGCTGGGCCACGATCCCCGCCATGACGGTGTGGCGCTCCAGCGTATGCCGGTCTCGCACGCTGGCATGCTCCGAGACGATGATCGCCCGGAAGTCCGAGGCAGCCTTGTCCGCGGCTGCGGTGATGTCCGGGTCGCGCTCTGAGTCCGCAGCGACGATCTGGCCCGCGAGGCGCAGCAGGGTCGCGACGACCTGGGAAGCCTTCTCGTCCGCGCTCTTGTGGGCGGGGAATCCGAGTTGGTTGAGCAGCGACCAGATGTGCTCCCGTGCGTGCTCGTACCAGCGGCGCATGCCGACCTGTCGAGCCTGTTCGTTCTCGGCCTCGATGAGCTTTCGGACTTCGGCCTTGGTCATGGCAGGCTTCGAGCGGGCACCGTGGCCCGGGACAGCGTGTAGGGTTGGCATGGTGAGACCATAAGGTGACGTGCGGCAATCGTCAAACGGCCGCCGCGTCGGGCTGGCGTGGCAGCATGATCGGCCGCACCCCGACTGCCCGACCTGTGACGATGGCCCCGCGCTTGGCAAGCAGGAGGCCGGTCGCGGCCCAGATGGCGGCATCGGCGCGGTTTGGCGACCGTGAGCCCGAGTAGCCATCGGCCATGAAACCGCAGAGCTCGGCTTCGAGGTGTTCGAGGGTGCCGACGATGTGGGCGCGGCCCTGCTCCCAGATAGCGGAGATCGGCTCTGCTCGGACGTGCTTGCCGCGTTTGGCGGTGACCTCTTCGACGCGCAGGCCGTGGATGCCGGCGGCGGCGGCGGCGGTCTCGATGGGGTGCTTCGCCATGGCGCCGCCGCAGGTGGGCTCGACGTCGACGGGGGCCCACGGTGTCGTCCGGACGGCAGCCATGACGGCGGCGTGGCCCCAGCCGGCGGGCGAGAGTTTGACCGTCGCGTCTTCTCGGACGTAGAGGTGCCCGGACGCGTCGAGGCTCGCGGCGGCGATGCCCTGCTCGTCGTTGCCGGCGCCGGAACCCGCGCTGGGGTCGACGCCGACCGCGTGGAGGATGCAGGGCGGCAGGGACGGGACACGGGTCGCGTCTAGGAGCGCCTTGGTCCAGAGCGCAGTCCCCTCGGCCAACACCTCTGCGTAGAGCTCCTGGAGACCAAGTCGCGTGCCCTCGAATCGCTTGATGACCTTGGCGAAGAACGAGGGTGCGAGGTTCTGGCGGTTGTCGTAGGTGCTTGCGCGGCGGACGACGCAGGTCGGATCGTCCAAGAGGGAGCGGATGAGGGGGGTGGGGCGCGGCGTGGTGGTGACGATGCAGCGAGGGTCCTTGCCGAGTCGCAGGCCCATGAGGAGGTTGTTCCAGGGGTCGTCGGTGCCCCCGGAGCCGGCGCGCTCCCAGGCGGCGAGTTCGTCGGCCCAAGCGAGGTCGTGCTGGGGACCGCGGAGGGCGTCGGGCTCGTCCGCGGAGTAGGTGGTAGCGATGGCGCCGTTGCGCCAGGTCAGGCGGCGCTTGCTGGGCTCGTAGAGGGGGCGCTCGCCGGACGGGTAGCAGCCGAGGAGCCCAGAGTCGCCCTCGACGAGAACGTCCCGGGCGTCGGCGGCTGTACGGGCGACGAGCGCGACGCGGCGTGCGGCGCCTGCATCGACGCACTCGCGGACCCACTCGGCGCCGGAGCGGGTCTTGCCGGAGCCTCGGCCGGCTAGGAAGAGCCAGATGAACCACGCGCCCTCTGGGGATAGCTGCTGCGGGCGAGCCCAGAGGCCGCGCCAGACGTGGCGCCACTTCGGCCCGTAGGCGCCGACGATGAGACGAGCGGCGGCCTCTGGGCCGGCGGCGGCCATGATGCGGGCGAGCGGCGACGGTTCCGGCGGGGGGTGAACGTCAGGTGGCAAGCAGGCGTTCGAGTTCCGCGCGGCAGGCGCGCTGCTCTTCGCTCAGGTCGACCTTGACGGCGACGGCGATTTGGGCGCCGTCGTGGTAGTCGCCCGCGAGCTTCGCCATGGCGAGGACGGTCTCCCGGGCCTCGCGGAGAGCCTAGAGGCGCGTCTTGTCGGCGCAGGCGGAATCGAGGACGGAGACGGCGTGCTGGGCGAGGATGCCGAGCTGTTCGAGCCGCGGTGCGTTCGGATCGATCGACAGGTGCGGGAGCGGGTCCGTTCCCTCTGGCGTCATGCCGCGGATGCTCTTGCAGCCGTCGTAGTGGCCGCCGGGGGCGCCGCAGATGGAGCACGCCTTGCGAGGTGGGCTCACTGGCGCGAGCCCCAGATCCGGTCCCAGCCGTCGCGGTAGGCGTCGGTCGGGACTGGCCGCGTTCGGTTCGGCGCGGGTGGCCGGTCGCGGGGGCCGTCCATCCAGTGCCAGGGGCGGCCGGTGCGCTGGCGCTCGTCGCGGGCGCGGTCCTGGAGGGTCTTGAGTTGGTCCTTCGTTGGTCTGCGTCTGGACATGTGGCAAGTCTAGCGCCGGGTGCGCATCGGGATCAACCGGCGGGTGGCACCCAGATTCTGGAGCGGGAGCCGTCCTCGTTCTTGCTGCCGCGGGGCGCGGGCTGGTAGCCGAGGCGCCGGAACACCTTCGCCATCGCGTAGGTAGCGCGGGGGTCGATCTTGTTCAAGGGCATCCCGATCGCACCGGTGAGCGCGGATGTCGTCGTCACCGGCACGGTCGTTTTCAGGAGCCACAGTTCGACGGGCTCGGTCCATGCGTCGTCGCCGCTCGCGTCGTAGGCTACTTGCGCAGCGGCGAGGTCCTGTTGGTCCCGTGTGTCTTCGAGCCACGTCTGCTCGCCTGCGCGGTAGTACAGGACGGCCTCGGCCCAGAAGCTGTCGCGGTAGAGTTCGAGGGCTTCGAGGTCGATCACGCGGCGCACGAGGAGGGGCCAGAAGCGGACGTTGCCGGTCGAGTCCGACAGGAAGTCGAGCCGGTTCGTCGAGCCGACGATGACGGTCGTGCGTGGGTGGCGCTCGACGCTGTGGCCGTAGGGCGAGCGGAAGCTGTCCGTGGCGCTCGACAGGAACGCCTTGATCTGCTCCATGCTGCCGCTCGACATCGACGCGAGTTCCGGCCACTCGTAGATCCACGCACCGTGGAGTTGCAGGTAGGCGTCGGTGCGGCGCAGGTCCATGTAGGTGTCGGAGAACCACTCTTCCCCTGCGAGCGTTCGGAAGAACGCGCTCTTGCCGGCGTTCTGGTTGCCGACGAGGATCAGGGCCGACTTGTGCATGCGGCCGGGCTCGAACGCTCGCGCGACGCAGCCGACCGCCCACTTGCGCAGGATTCGGCGGGGCAGCCCGTCGCCAAGACCGAGGAGATCCGCGACGGCGTTGATCGAGCGGTCGGGTTCCACGCCCGGAGGGCTACAGGAGAACCGCTCGTGATATTCGAGGTATTCGCGCACGGGATGATAGCGGTGCTCGTTTGCGACGACGGCGAACGCCTCCCGGATTGTCTCGGCGCTGAACTGGATCGTCTTCTGCTTGCCGTCGGAGCCCGCGCCGCGGACGTAGCGTTCGATCCGCTCGCGCATGAGCGCCATCTCGACGTCCGCGACGGGCTGCCGGTCGAGCTCTACGAGCTTCGTCATCTCGTTGAACTCGACGTACCCCTTCCGCAGCAGGCGCGGGCGCAGGCCGTTGTGGCGAAGCAGGCGGCACGCGGATGCGAGGCTCTTCGTCAGGCCGGGCAGCGCGACGACGCCGTCGAAGAGTTCGCGCGGCTCTGCGTCTTCCTGTGGCGGATCAACCTGCGCTGCTTCGTCCGGCATCCCAGCCTCCGATGGCGATCCCCGCTGCGGCAAGCGCAGCCCTCACGTCGTCAACGCTCCGCGCCTCGATGAAGATCGCGCCGCGGCTCGCAACCGAGTCCCGGAACGTGCGTTGCTCCGGTCGCAGGCGTCCGGTTGCGCTCTTGGCCTCGACGAAGATCGAGCGACCGCCGGAGTCCGCGCCGCAGTTGGGACACGCGGTCCGTGCGATTGCCGCGATGTCGGCATGGCCCGTCGGGAGTGCCTGGACGATTCGGCCGCCCGGTGCCCTGGCCTTGATTGCCTGGCTGCGCCACGCAACCGAGGTCGGTCCGTTCAGGAAGAGCAGGAGCTCTCTGACGAGCGCAGTCTCGTTCTGCTTCACGCTGCGGCTCCTTCCGATGCGAGGCGCCAGGTGCGCGTATCCTTGGACACGTACTCGCGCCAGACCTTCCATGGAACGCGGGCGCCCGGATGCGCCGCCGTGAACTCGTGGACCGCGAACCCTGGCTTGCGGCCCCGGGAACGAGCCTGCTCCAGCAGCGCGCGGAACGACGCCCTCTCTGCCTCCGTAGCGGTCCTCGGCGCCGCTGCCTGTTCGAGCGGCACCTCTTCCCCGGCGACTTCTTCCGGATCCCCGCGCTCTCCGGCAGCTGCTGCGGCGCCGCAAGCCGGGCAGGCTGGGTGCTCGCGCGGGTCGTAGCAGCAGAGGCAGCTCTTGCAGGTGCGCACCGGCGGCAGCGGGTCTGAATCGCGCCGCTTGGTCGCGGTCAGGTTGTAGTCCCGGTCGGCGTCCGGCAGCCCGTGATGCAGGATCACCTCGGCGTGGTCGTGGATCAAGGCGACCTTCTCGGCGTTTCTCCCCTCCGGCCCTAGGCCGTCCGGGCGCAGCGCGCGGCCGATCATCTGGAGGGCAAGCGCAGTGCTCTTCGTTGGACGCGCAAGGATGACGCAGCTCCAGGCCGGGCAGTCGGTGCCCTCGGTGTAGAGCCCGACGTTGCACGTCACGAGCGATTCGCCCGACGCGGCGCGATGGAGGGCCACGGCGCGGTCTTCTTCGGCGCTGTCGGCGTCGACGTGCTGCGCGGAGACCCCGGCTGCGCGGAACCTCGCGCAGAAGTCGCGGCTCGTGTCGACGGAAGGCGCGAACAGGATCGTCTTGCGGCCGTTCGCGTGCGCAAGCCACGAATCGACGACGGAGCCGACGATCCGGCTCTCGCGATACGCTACTGTGAGTGCATGCTCGTCGTAGTCGCCGCCGACGGTCCGGACGGAGGACAGGTCCGGCGCGAGGTAGGCGTGTCCGCTGTATCGGGACAGCCACCCGAGGCCGATGAGGTCTCTGGGCTTCGCGGCCAGGACGGAGGCGTCGTACACGTCTCCAAGACCTCGGCCGTCCAAGCGCCATGGACTCGCCGTGTAGCCGACGACCACAGAGGAGCGCCAGCGTTCGAGGGCGGCGAGATAGCTCTTGGAGACTGCGTGGTGGCCTTCGTCGAGCAGGACGAGATCCGGTGCCGGGATTGCCTCCGGGCGCCTTGCGAGCGTCGCGATGGACACGACCTGGACGGGAAGCGTCGGGGCCGATCGCCTGTCGGAGCCCATTACGATCCCGTGCGCGACGCCCTCTCGCGTCAGCCGCTCGGAGAACTGGCCGACGAGGTCGCGCCGGTGGACGAGGAACGCGACTCTGCGCCCCCGCGCCTGTGCGCCACGGACCATCTCGGATGCGATGGCCGACTTCCCGCTGCCGGTGGGAGCGACGAGCAGGAGCCTGCGGCGCCCAGCGCGGATCTCAGACCGGAGGGATTCGAGTGCAGCCGCCTGGTAGTCTCGTAGAGGCATGCTGGAAAAAGTGATGCCCCATGAGTCGGCGGACCCATGGGGCATCGGAAGGCGTGCGTGGCGCTCGCCTCGGTTTTGATGGTTGCCGCCGCCGCGGGCCATCTATTCGGGAACGAACGCAGGGTAAGCAAGCGGTTGGTCCATGTCAAATCGCACCAGTTGACAGTCCTGGACTCCGGGGGCTAGGCTGCTTGCTGGTGGACCGCAGCGAGGGAGACGAATGCTAGCAGCAGCGGCAGTTCAGGTGGAACCGATCGAGATCGACAGGAGCCGATCCGAAGACGAGCCGTGGATCCGAGAGAAGTGGATCTGGTCCGAGGCGAGGTCGTTCGGCATCCTGCGCACGGGGCGCCACACCAGCGCGCTGCCGATTGCGGACAAGCAGACGATGGGGCAGGGACTCGATCGCCGCGTCCGGCGACTGCTTGCGGTCTCGGACGCCAGGGTCGCGCGCTCCGGTTCACGCATCGTCGGGTTCTCCGTCGCTTCCTTCGAGCAGCCGATCATCCACTACATCTACGTCTCCTCGGAGATGACCCACCGCGGCATCGGGCTCAGGCTCGTGCGCCACATCGTCGGAGACCCCTGGGCCTTTACGCACTCGACGCGGCCGGGGCTCGCCTTCGCAGAGGCGATCTCCAAGATGAAGGGATGCAAGGCCGGCCGGTTCGACCCGTACCTGCTCGAAGGCGAGGTGATGTGATGATCGACGTCGGAGCCGTGACGCGCACAGGCCGCGTGCAGACGCAGCAGACGCAGCAGCAGCCACAGACGCCCGTCAGCGACCAGCCGGTGCCGCCAGCCCGCAAGGATCCGAACCTCGCAACCCGGGTGATCCCGCTCATCGCCCGAAGGATCCCGCTCTACGGCGGCCAGTCCGGGGCAGACTCGCTCTCCTCGGCGGACTCCGAGTTCGCCTGGTCGAAGGATGGGACTCGGCTCTTCGTCCGACACAAGACGACGGGCGACGAGATCGACCTGCCGGCGGCTTCCGTCATGCTCGTCTTCACGAAGCGGGGTGACGTCTGATGTGGCCTTGGCGGAAGGCCCCGGCTGTCGCGCCGCCGCAGCGCGACCCGGCCGAGTTCGTCGAGCGCATGATCTCGATCGCTCGCGAGAACGGACTCGCGACGCTGCGCTTCTGCGACCCAGATCTGGGCGAGGTGAGGGCGGCTTTCTACGACCGCCCCGCCTTCCAGGCGCAGTGGCCGGGTGCGCCACAGCGGCCCGCAGTCGCTGACCCGGACGCGGAGCGCGAGGCGAAGGCGGCGCGGCTGCGCTCCGAGGCCGCCGCGACGCTCGGCGTGCCCGCGGAGGCCGTCCGGCTCCCGAAGACGCTCGGGGGCTCGGCGTAGCGCATGGCGAAGTCGCAGGACAGAGGCGGCATCCGCAGGCTGCCGTCGACGCCCCTCGGGACGCCGGAGGAACCCCGGAGCCTGATGCCCGATGTGCCGCGCGGGCCGCGCCGGTGGTGGGACCTGCCGCCCGTCAAGCCCGGCGAAACCGGCCTCGACCTCGCCTCGTGCGCCTTCGCGCAACTCACCCACCTTCTGTCGCAGTCCGAGACGCGCAGATGGTTCATGGCGCTCAACGCGACGCTCTATCATGGCGGCGCGGTCGAGGACTTCGCTGCGGCCTACAACGGGCTGGCCCCGGTGCTCATGTGGGGCGGCGGCACGCTGACCGGCGGCCCGATGCACAACATCGTCCGGTCGGCCGTCGACACCGTGGCCTCCAGGCTCGCCATGAGCAAGCCGAAGGCGACGGCGGTCTCCTCCAACGGGACATGGGAGGAGCGGCTGAAGTGCGAGGGGCTGACCGAGTTCAGCTCCGGCCTCAAGGAGCAGACGGGCTTCTACGACAAGCTGCTTCGGCTCGACGTCGACGCGGCGATCTTCGGGGACGCCTTCCTCAAGCAGTCGATCCGTGACGGCAAGCTGTGCTCCGACAGGAAGCTCGCGCCGAACATCATCATCGACGAGCGCGAGGGCTACTACGGCGACCCGCGCCACATGTTCGAGCGCGCGATGGAGACGCGCGAGCGCCTCGCCATTCTGTTCCCGGAGGGCGCCAAGGTCGCGGAGAAGACCGAGCCCACCGCGAGCGCGGATTTCTTCACGCCTCCGGCGGACGACCCATACAGCACCGTCGTCGAATACGCCGAGGCGTGGGTGCTCCCGGTGGCGCCTGGAACAGAGGGACCCGGGAGCGCCGGTCGGCATCTCGTGTTCACGCGCGCAGGCGTGCTGCTCGACGAGGAGTGGAAGCGCAGTGACTTCCCCTTCGTCCCGAACGGAGGGTTCCAGCCGACGGGTGGATGGAGGTCCGAGTCGTTCGTCTCCGGGCTGCGAAACGGGCAGCTCAAGACGAACCGCCTCGACGTCGTGATCGACGAGACCATTCGTCGGATGTCCGTCGGCCGCTGGATGGTGCAGAACGGATCGAACCTCGTCGTCGAGCACCTGAACAACGAGATCGGCGCGATCGTTCGCGTCGATGGGCCCTTCCCGCAGAAGGACGCGAGCAACGCGGTCCCGCAGGAGGTCCTGGAGGAGCGCAGCTTCGAGCTCCAGCAGCAGCCAGCGATGCAGGGCGTTTCGCCCCTTGCGGCCTCCGGCGAGGTCCCGGCTGGCCTGCGGTCCGGTGAGGCGCTCAAGGTCCACATCGACATCCAGACGCAGCGGTTCGCGCCGCTGGAGATGCGTCGCGCGCAGTTCGCCGTCGAGCACGCGAAGAGCGGGATCGCGCTCGTGCGCGACTACGTTCGCCAGGGCAAGAGTTACAAGGTCTGGACGCTCGGGAAGTTCGACCAGGCGAAGGTGATCGACTTTGCTTCGATCGACCTCGACACCGATGCCTACCGCATCCAGATCTCCGCGACGAATTTCATGGCCGATTCGCCGGAAGACCAGATGGACCAGGGGCTCTCGCTCGCGCAGGCGGGGGTACTGGATCAGGTCGAGATGGTCGACCTGATCAACTTCCAGGACCTCCGCTCGATCACGACGATGAAGACTGCCGGTCTCAGATTCATCAAGTGGTTGCTCTACAAGATGGAGCGGGACGAGACGTTCTACATGCCGCCAGAGCCGTCCTTCGATCTCGTCCACGGTCTTCCGTATGTCCGGGGCGCGCGGCAGCAACTCATCATGGACGGCGCGCCGCCGGCGATCATCCTCAAGTTCTTGCGGTGGCAACTCGCAGCCGAGGCGCTCATGCAGCCGCCGCCTCCCGCGCCCGCGCCACCGACGGCGCCCGTGCCGCTCGGGCAGCCGGCGCCCCCTCCAGTCTCGCAGATGATGCCCTTCCGGGCACAGTAAGGAGCACGAATGTCAGACCCCGTACAGGTGACAGCGACCGAGGCGCAGGACAGGGCGGCGGCGATCCAGGCAATCGAGGCCGCGTCTGCTCCCCCTTCGGCTCCGGCGCCGCCGGCAGCGACGCCCCAGCAGCCCCCTGCGCCGG
>VFSW01015638.1_pt1 | contig 10409 bp, 9 predicted proteins | sample 5358111 | NCBI WGS metagenome assembly VFSW01 (sample SAMN11554181, study PRJNA540505) | mine drainage metagenome | isolation source: sediment from site ElyBrook_90M | place: USA: Ely Copper Mine, Vershire, VT | collected 2017
GAATTGGTGACGAAGCACCTGATTTCACCGCGAAGACAACCCAAGGCACGATCAACTTTCATGAATGGATTGGGAATGGTTGGGCAATTCTGTTTTCGCACCCAAAGGATTTTACACCGGTCTGCACGACGGAACTGGGTGCAGTTGCCAAACTGAAACCAGAGTTTGACAAGCGGAATACCAAGGCTATCGGGCTGAGCGTTGATCCGGTATCTGATCACGAAAGATGGGTAGGCGATATTGCTGAAACCCAGGGAAGCCCCGTGAATTTTCCACTCATCGGTGATGATGACTTGGTTGTTTCGAAGCTCTATGACATGATTCATCCTAACGCATCCGGGGGCAATAGAACAGCTAACGATAACGCAACGGTCCGGTCTGTTTTTATCGTCGGTCCGGACAAGAAAGTAAAGGCAATGTTGGTGTATCCGATGAGCGCAGGAAGAAACTTTGATGAAATTTTACGTCTGCTTGACGCAATTCAGCTCAATGCCAAACATCAGGTTGCCACACCGGTAAATTGGAAAAATGGTGACGATGTAATTATACCGACCAGCGTCTCCAATGAAGAGGCCCTGAAGAAGTATCCTGGGGGCTTTAAAACGCTAAAACCTTATTTGCGTGTGGTTAATCAACCCAAATAAAAAGCCATACAGAGCGCGGCGTATGAAGCTGATGGCATTCGTGGATGTCGTGCAAGGACATGGGCTAACTGGATTGGCAAGGTTGCAGTAAATACCGCAACCAGCAATCCAGTCTTCCTTTCGTAATGGGGAAAGTCTGGGTGGCAGAAGAATCAAACTGAAGCAGAAGCGGGCTTCGGCTTCTTTGGTTTCTTCGCTTCTTTGTTCTTGCGCTGTTGTCCTTTGGCCATGATCGTATTCTCCTCTGTAAAAATTAACGTTTGCGTAATTTATGGATTGGCGTCGTGAAACAGGATCCGGTTGCCTCCGGCTTCCTTTGCATGATACATCGCCGCATCCGCCCACTTTAGCACCAGTTCTTCAGTGGCTTCGTGATTGGTGAACACTACCACGCCGATGCTTGCGGGACAGCAATATTCTATGAGGTGCGCCCCGCCGTCCTCCCGTTTGACGGTCAGAAAATAGGGTTCCTCCAGACGCGTGCGAATTTTTTCTGCAACCGTGGTAGCCTGCAATATCGATGCGTCCTTGTCCAGATCGAGCTGGCTCAGAATCACTACAAATTCGTCGCCGCCAAAACGCGCCACAGTATCAATTTCACGGACGCAGCTCTTCAAGCGCTTTGCCACTTCCACCAGCAACATGTCTCCCACCGTATGGCCATGCGAGTCGTTGAGTAGCTTGAAATTATCGAGATCCAACAGCATCAGTGCGGCAAAGCGTCCGCTGCGCTTGCTGGCGGGCATGGTTTGCTCCAGGCGGTCGTTGAGCAGTCGCCTGTTGGGCAGTTTTGTCAGGGGGTCGTAGAAGGCCAGATTTCGAATCTGTTCTTCAAGATGCTTACGTTCTGTGATGTCGTGAATGATCGAAAAAAACAGGTTCTTGCCCCCGTATTGGATCGTCGATATATGGACTTCCACAGTGCGGATCTCATTGCTGGCTAGCCGATGGTCGAAGATGAAATTGCTTTTTTCCCCGCTCATGGCCTGTTGCCGTTGCGCTACAACTTCTGATTCGGGTTGCGCATTAATGCGACTCACATCCATGCCGCGCAACTCTTCCCGGGGATACCCGTAAAAGCGGGCTGCTGCTAGGTTGGCATCGAGGATGATGCGAGCTTCCGGATCAATCAACAGCATTACCGCCGTGTGACGTTCAAACATCTGGCGGAAAAGCGAATCGCTTTGGAGAAGTGGGGTGTCAGCCTCAGATGGGCCAGCGTTCTGTTCCATTTGCGCCATGCGATTCCTTCTGTTCCTTGCTTGCCTTGGGCCTATTTTACGCGTGAATCCGTTTCATGTTTTCTGCCGTTAACGGTATTTCTTGTTATATCGATTTATATTTCGTTTATTATCGAAATATGGTGTATGATGAACGCTTGTGTCCTGCGGCAGAATCCACCATGATCAGGCAATCCGTTCCTGAAGTTGATGACATCATCAAGGCCTTGGCGCATCCGGTCCGCAGGGAAATACTTCATTGGCTGAAGACGCCGCAAAAGTCCTTTGCCTCTCAAGAGCATTCCTTTGATCTGGGGGTTTGTGCCGGAAAAATTTTTGAACGTGCCGAACTTTCCCAGTCCACAATTTCGGCCCACCTTGCTACCTTGCAGCGTTGCGGTCTCGTCACGACCCGCAAAGTGGGGCAGTGGATTTTCTATTCTCGCAATGAAGCCTTGATTGGTGAATTTCTCAAGCGCATTCAAAGCGACCTTTAATTTCTTTACATTGAACTCAGGAGACTCCATTGAACTATCTGTTTGAGCCCATCCAAGTGGGCGATCTGAATCTACCCAACCGTATTGTGATGTCTCCCTTGACGCGTTGCCGTGCAGACGCTGGCCGTGTTCCCAATGCCTTGATGGCCCGGTATTACGCGCAGCGGGCCAGCGCGGGATTGATTTTGAGCGAGGCTACCTCCGTTTCACCCCAAGGGGTGGGCTATCCTGATACTCCTGGCATTTGGTCGGAGGCGCAGGTGGCAGGCTGGAAGCGGGTGACAAAGGCCGTGCACGCCTCGGGTGGCCGAATTTTCCTGCAGCTCTGGCACGTGGGCCGCATTTCTCACCCCGATTACCTCAACGGTGAGCTCCCGGTGGCCCCCAGCGCCATTGCCCCGCAGGGCCATGTCAGTCTATTGCGTCCCCAGCGGGATTATGTAACGCCTCGCGCGTTGGAAACCGCCGAGCTTCCCGGAATTGTCGAGGCCTACCGCAAGGGTGCTGAAAACGCCAAACGTGCCGGGTTTGACGGGGTTGAGATTCATGGTGCCAATGGTTACCTGCTGGACCAGTTTTTGCAGGATAGCACCAACAAACGCACCGATGCCTACGGCGGCAGCGTCGAAAACCGCGCCAGGCTGTTGCTGGAAGTCACTGATGCGGCCATCTCCGTTTGGGGTGCGGGTCGAGTGGGGGTGCATCTCGCCCCACGCGGCGATGCGCACACCATGGGCGATTCCGATCCTCTGGGCACCTTCGGCTATGTAGCAGAACAACTGGGCAAGCGCGGCATTGCCTTTATCTTTACCCGGGAGTCTCTTGGGGAAGGGCGCATCGGCCCCGCCCTGAAAAAGCGCTTCGGCGGCGTTCTCATCGCCAATGAAGGCTTTACGCGAGACACAGCGCAGCAGGCGATCGCTGCCGGAGAAGCGGACGCCGTGTCCTTTGGCAAGCAATTCATTTCCAACCCGGATTTGCCGCGTCGCCTGTATCTTAACGCGCCGCTCAATCCATTCCACCCCGAAACTTTCTATGGCTATGGCCTGCCGGATCGTGCCGTGGGTTATACCGATTACCCGGGCTTGGCTGAGGAGGTCATGTATGCCTGATCCTTATCCGCGTATTGCAATCGTCACCGGAGCAAGCTCGGGCATCGGCGAAGCCACTGCGAGAAAATTCGTTGCCAGTGGATTTGCCGTGGTGGGCAATGCACGCAATGCTGAAAAACTGCAAGCGCTTGAACAAGAACTGGGCTCGGCATGCTGCGGCGTCGTCGGGGATGCCGCCGATGAGTCGCTGCTGGATCGATTGTTTGCGGTGGCGAGCCAACGCTTCGGAGGGGCAGCCGACATAGTGGTAGCAAACGCGGGGCGCGGCTTGGGCGGGTCGGTCAAGGATGCCGACCTTTCAAAGTTTGAAGACATCCTCAAACTGAACGTGACGGGTACCCTCGCGCTTTTGCAGAAGGCCGCTGGTAGAATGGGGGAAGCACAGCAGGCCCACTATCCCAAACGGGCTGCGGATATCGTGATTATTGGTTCGGTTGTGGGGCGGCACATCTCGCCGTACAGTGCGGTCTATGGGGCCACCAAGTTTGCCGTGCATTCACTGGCGGAAGGGTTGCGCCGCGAAGTGGGGCCCAAGGGCGTGCGCGTCTCATTGGTGGAACCGGGCATCGTGGTGAGCGGGTTTCAGGATGCCGCGGGCTACAGCGATGGGACCGTGCAGCCCTTCAACGAAAAATTTGGTCCCTTGCTGCACGGAGAGGATATCGCCAACGCGATTCATGTCATTGTGACCCAACCGCCTCATGTGCATATCAGCGACATCATGGTCCGCCAAACGCGTCAGGATTATCCATGATGCTGATGCGTGATCTGGAGTAACGAACCGCTAGGCTGCCATGACGCTCCAGCACTTCATTACCCGGGAACTGCCCGCGACGCTACAACCGCTCGTGGACCTCTCGCTGGATTTGCGTGCAAACTGGAGCACTGCCGCCAAAGAGCTATGGCGCATGGTGGACCTTCCTCTGTGGGAGACTACCGGTAATCCCCTGCTGATTCTAGGAACCGTTTCCCGCGCGCGCTTGGAGACACTCACCGCCAATCCGGAATTCATCGCGCAACTGCAACATGTCGTGGAGGAACGGCGCGCCTACCTCGAAGCACCCACCTGGCTTTCACGAACCCATGGGGAAGATAAACTTGGGGGCATTGCCTACTTCAGCATGGAGTTTGGACTTTCGCGGGCGCTGCCGATTTATTCCGGAGGGCTAGGCATTCTTGCCGGGGACTACATCAAGACCGCAAGCGATATGGGGTTGCCCCTGGTAGGGATCGGGTTGCTCTACCAACAAGGATATTTTCGTCAAAGCCTGAATGCCCAGGGCGAGCAATTGGCTTTTTTCCCTTTCAACGATCCGCTGTGGCTTCCGGTAATGCCGGCGCTCAATGCGGATAATGAATGGTTGCGCATCGTCCTGGATTTGCCGGGCAGGTCGCTGATATTGCGTGTGTGGCAGGTGCGGGTGGGTCGCGTCATGCTGTATCTGCTGGACAGCAACGACCAGATCAATGACCCGCGCGACCGGGGCATCACCTCAGAGCTTTACGGCGGCGGCCCCGAGTTGAGAATCCAGCAGGAGCTGGTGTTGGGTATCGGCGGTTCGCGGTTGCTGCGGGAACTGGACATCCATTTCGATGTTTGCCACCTCAACGAAGGCCATGCAGCCTTTGCGGTGCTGGAACGCGCGCGCTATTTCATTTCTGACAACGGTGTAGATTTTGCCACGGCCTTATGGGCAACACGGGTGGGCAACCTGTTCACAACCCATACGCCTGTGGCTGCAGGCTTCGATTGCTTTTCGCCACAGCTAATGGCGCAGTACCTGGGCAGCTCTGCCAAAGATCTTGGTATTGATCTGCAACAGTTGCTGGCATTGGGTCGCGTCAATCCGCTGGATACAGAAGAGCCCTTCAATATGGCCTGGTTGGCATTGCGCGGCAGTGCCGCGGTCAATGGGGTGAGCCGATTGCATGGACAGGTCAGCCGTAAAATTTTCGCACCCCTCTTCCCCCAATGGCCCATCGACGAAGTGCCGGTGGGCCATGTGACCAACGGGGTGCATGTGCCCACATGGAGTTCCCGTGCGGCAGACGGGCTTTGGGCGGACATCTGCGGAGAGGCGCGCTGGCGGGGAGATCTTGCCAACCTCGAGGAAGATTTTCGGCGCGCCCCTGCTGAGGGCCTATGGTCCTTGAGGTGTGATGCCAGACATCGCCTGGTGAAATGGGTTCGCCTGAGCTATGGATGCCAGGTTGCTGCGCGCGGCCTGCCTGCCAATATTTCCCCTGGGCAGCGTGAGGTGCTCGATCCCGATGCGCTCACCCTGGGCTTTGCCCGCCGCTTTGTTTCCTACAAGCGGCCCAACTTGCTGTTGCAGCAGCCCGAGCGCCTGGAACGCCTACTCACCGATGCACGCCATCCCGTGCAGCTTGTTATCGCCGGCAAGGCGCACCCGCAGGATGAGGAAGGGCAGCGCATGATCCAGGCTTGGTCTGAGTTTCTCGATCGTCCCAACGTGCGCCCCCATGCGGTGTTTGTGGAAGACTATGACATGAGCATTGCCTCCGAGTTGGTGCATGGCGTGGATTTGTGGCTCAATACCCCACGTCGCCCCTGGGAAGCCTCCGGAACCAGCGGCATGAAAGTGTTGGTGAACGGCGGACTTAACCTGTCCGAGCTGGATGGTTGGTGGGCGGAGGCGTGGACCCCTGCGCTGGGCTGGGCCTTGGGCGATGGCGCTGAACACGGCAGCGATCCTGTCTGGGATCGCGAGGAGGCCGAGGCCTTGTACCGCCTGCTGGAGCAGGAGGTGGTGCCGACCTTCTACCAACGCGACCCGCAGGGCATCCCCCAAGCCTGGTTGTCGCGTATGCGTGAGAGCATGGCAAGCCTGACGGGCCGCTTTTCCACCAACCGCATGTTGCGTCAATATACGGAACACTACTACCTTTCCGCTGCGGCGGAGCATCGGGCCCGCGCTGCAGAGCATGCCTTGCTGGCCCACGACTTGCAACGCTGGATGGAACGGGTACAGCACCACTGGCCTCAAGTGCGCATAGGCGTCGTCATGCGTCAGACCGAAGGTGCACGGCACCATATCGTCGCAGAAGTTTATCTGGATGGACTGGCGGTGGAGGAGGTGCGCCCCGAACTGTATGCCGAGGCGCAGAGCTCGGCGGAAGGCCCGGAACGGATTGCCATGAAACTTGGCGAGCCCCTGCTGGGCGCTTTGGAGGCCTACCACTATGAAGCCTGGGTGGAGGCACATCGTTCCATCGAGCACTATACCGTTCGTATCCTGCCCTTTCACCCGCAGGCACGACTACCCTTGGAACTGGGCTTGGTCCACTGGGAGCGCTAATGGAACAAATGTCTGTTGCCATTGAAACCATCGGGCTGAGTCGGCGCTTTGGCGACTTCACCGCAGTCAATCAGATTGATCTTACGGTCCAGCAAAAGGCCATCTTTGGCTTGTTGGGGCCCAATGGCGCCGGCAAAAGCACCGCCATTAAAATGCTGACCACCTTGCTCCAGCCCAGTTCGGGCACGGCCCGGGTCGCCGGTTTTGATATTGTCCGATCCCCTGTGGAAGTGCGTAAGCGGATTGGCTATGTGCCGCAGATGCTCTCTGCCGACGGTGCGTTGACCGCGCTTGAAAACCTCACCCTGTCTGCCCGGCTGTATGGCATGAGCATCGCCGAGCGCAGAACGCGCATCGCTGAAGCGCTGGATTTTTCCGGACTGGCCGAGGTTTCCAACAAACTGGTTAAAACCTATTCGGGGGGAATGATTCGGCGCCTGGAGCTCGCTCAGGCCATGTTGCATCATCCTGCCGTATTGTTTTTGGATGAGCCCACCATCGGTCTTGATCCGGTGGCGCGCAAAGCTGTATGGGAACGGCTGCTGGCCTTGCGCCGGGATTATGGCATGACCATTCTGTTGACGACCCATGACATGGAAGAGGCCGATGTGCTGTGCGACACGCTCGCGATTTTGCATCATGGCGTGGTCGGTGTTACAGGAAGCCCTCAGACACTGAAGCACAGCGTGGGTCCTGAAGCTACGCTGGACGATGTGTTTGTGGCCTTTAGCGGCGGCACTATTCATGAAAGTGGCAGCTATCGCGAGGTCCGACAGGCGCGCACAACCTTGCAGCGCTTAGGGTGATGGCGATGATGAATTTTTTCAAGCAAAGCGCAGCCGTCAGCGTGGCCGAGCTTCACAAGATGTCGCGTGATCCCACGGAGATGTTCTCGCGCGCCATTCAGCCGGTACTCTGGCTGGTGATTTTTGGTCAGGTATTTAGCCGCGTGCGCGATATTCCTACTGGGGAAGTGACTTACCTGGCTTTCATGACACCCGGCATTCTGGCGCAAAGTGTCCTGTTTAGCGCCATATTTTATGGCATTGCAGTGATCTGGGAGCGTGATCTTGGCATTGTCCAAAAACTTCTGGTATCGCCTGCCTACCGCAGTGCCCTGGTGCTGGGAAAAGCCCTTTCTGCAGGGCTGAGAGGCTTGGTGCAAGCGGTCATTGTGTACTTCATCGCCTGGTTGTTGGACATCCGCCTGCGCTGGGAAATCTGGCCCATCCTGGAAGTGTTGCTGGCCGTGGTGATGGGTTCCTGCATCTTTTCCACCTTCTCCCTGATCATTGCTTGCATCGTCAAGACGCGTGAACGATTCATGGGTATTGGCCAGGTGCTGACCATGCCGTTGTTTTTTGCGAGCAACGCGATCTATCCGCTGGAAATGATGCCGAACTGGCTGAAGACGGTTGCTATGCTCAATCCATTGAGTTATCTGGTGGACGCCCTACGCGGCGCCATGATTCTGGGGGGACACAGCATACATGGTCAGGCCGTGGATTTTGGCATCATGGCCGGGGTCTTTCTGTTGATGCTCGCTATTGCCGCGAAATTATACCCAGGGCTGGCACGTTAACCGGGACGATACTCCGGAAAGGGCACCTTGACGCAGAGCCCCGCCCCATTGGGGGTTGAATGCAAAACGAGCTTCGCTCTGTGACGGGCAGCGATGCGTTGCACGATGGAGAGTCCCAACCCGCTGCCCTGCACTCCGCTACCGGGGATGCGATAGAAGCGCTCCAGGGTTCGGGCGCGCTCTTCCTCCGGAATCCCTGGACCGGTATCGCACACTTCCAGAACCGCACCTTCGTTTTTATGATGCGAGACGGTTACCGAGACCTGGCCGCCGGAAGGGGTGTAACGCACCGCGTTGTCCAACAGGTTGCGCAACAGGATGGTCAGCGGTCCCGCATCACCGTTGATGATCGCTTCGTCGCTTTCTTCCAGGGCGAGTTCGATGTGCTTTTGATGGGCCAATGGTTCGATCATGCCCAATGCCTCGACGGCCAAGTGACGCAATGACACCGGCTGATAATGAACGCTGGCCATTTCGGGGTCGACCCGTGCCAGGGTGAGCAGTTGTTCAATCAGGTGCGTGGCCCGATCCACGCCTTTCAGGACATGCTGCAAGGCGGTTTCTCGATCCGCCGAATCGGTGACCCGCAAGGCCACTTGGGCTTGCGTTTTCAGAGCTGCCAGTGGGGTGCGCAGCTCGTGGGCGGCATCGGCGGTGAAGCGTTTTTCGGCTTCGATGGATTGTTTGAGCCGCTCAAACAGCTCATTTAATGCCGCGACGAGTGGTATGACTTCGCTGGGTACATTTTTCATGGCCAACGGCTCCAGACGCTCGGCAGAGCGTTGAACCACTTCACGACGCAATTGCCGTAGCGGGCGCAAGCCTGTGCCGACAGCAAGCCAAGTCAGCAGGGCCAGCATGGGGATGATGGCGAGGGTGGGTAAAAGCATTTTGAGTGCGATCAGGCGCGCCAGTTGCTCTCGCCCGGCAAGCGGCTCGGCGATTTCGATCATGAATTCGTGTTGCGGGTCCCATCGGGTCAAGACACGCCAGGGTTTTCCGTTGACCCTGGTTTGCGTGTAGCCCGGGATCCTGTCCCCCAGCGCCGTTTCCGGCGCCGCCGCTGAGCGCATGATCAGGCCATGTTCGTCCCAGATCTGATACGCCAGGGTTTGTTCGTATTCGTGCGCCACGGGCATTTCGTCGGTGCCATGTTCAATCCGCTCGGCGATCGCGCGGCGCGCGGTACCCAGCAGCACATGAGCCGATTCGGCAAGCTGCGCGTCAAACAGGGCATCAAGTTCCTGGCGCGCTGCATTGTGGGTGAAGTACACGGCGGCGCTCAGCGTTATCCCTCCCGCAAGAAACAGCAACAGCACGAGGCGCAGGCGTAGCGAGTTTGTCATTTGTCGATGACGTAACCCACGCCACGCAGGGTACGGATGAGATCGCTGCCCAGTTTTTTGCGCAAATGATGCACATGGACTTCCACGGAGTTGCTTTCCACCTCTTCGCCCCAGCCGTAGAGGCGTTCTTCCAGTTGCTCGCGGGACTGGACTCGGCCGGCATGCAGCAGCAGTTCGTGCAGCAGCGTAAATTCCCGTGCGGAGAGCTCCACCGTCTGCCCATTCTTGCGCACTTGCCGTGCGGCAGGATCAAGTTCGATGCCGCCGTGCAACAGCAGGGGCGTGGCCTGTCCACTGCTACGGCGGGACAGGGCGCGCAGGCGTGCGATGAGTTCGTCCAGGTCGAAAGGTTTGATGAGATAGTCGTCGGCGCCAGCATCAAGTCCCGCAACGCGGTCTGCCACAGTATCGCGTGCGGTCAGGATCAATACGGGCAAGGCGCTGCCGGTGCTGCGCAACCAGTTGAGGACTGCCGTTCCGGAAAGTTTTGGAAGTCCAAGATCGAGCACCATTAGAGAATAATCCCCTGATTCCAAAGATAGTTTTGCAGCATTTCCGTCCTGAACCCAATCCACGGCGTAGCCGGCCTGCTTGAGGCCAGCCCGGATACCGTCGCCCAGAAGAGGATCGTCTTCGACCAATAGAATACGCATGCCCGCCATGTTAACGCGGAATGCTTATTTTGTAG
>VFSW01015639.1_pt1 | contig 10408 bp, 23 predicted proteins | sample 5358111 | NCBI WGS metagenome assembly VFSW01 (sample SAMN11554181, study PRJNA540505) | mine drainage metagenome | isolation source: sediment from site ElyBrook_90M | place: USA: Ely Copper Mine, Vershire, VT | collected 2017
TAGCTGGAAACTTTGAGGATAATTTCTGATGTTGGAATGGAAACCTTGGGCCATCAAGGACGGTACGTTTTGGGAGCTTTACCGTTACGGTGAGTGGCTTGGTTCTGTTTATAGATGTGATGATACATACAAGATTGCTTGCACGCAGTCTTTTGGCATGTCTCTGCCGAAAACATTCTCTTCAATCAAAGAAGCAGCGAATAAACTATTGGATATAACAGCATGAAAACTGAATTAGACTTTACAAAAGTACCTCTCGATAAGTGGGTTGATTTGTGTGACATAATTGAAGGTTACGCTGTTGATTTGCCCCAAAAGGTTTGGCGCGCATATCTTGACATTCGCAAAATTGCCGAGGTTCAGGTAAAGGAAGAGGTTGACCTGAATAAGGAACTTGCTGAGGCTTATATGGACTGGGTTAGCGACCCAGGTTCCGAAGTTTCTAATGCTGCTTTTTCGAAGCTGTCAGACGCTGTCTCTGCTCGTAAGAAGCTATTGGGTCTCAAAGAGAAGCCGGTCAAAGACGTTAAGCGCGAGAACGCACTCGCGCCGGTAGAAGAGATTATTAAGTAAGTTTTCTGGATATGTCAGAAGAACCCAAGCATGGAGATAACCGTAATTATTCGCTTAAACCTGGCAGCATGGGCGGCCCGGGTTTTCATAGCGAACATGAGAAATATTGCGGGAACTGTAAGCGATGGTGTTTCTTGAATGGCGCAGCCGGTGGACTCTATTGGTATATGATGCATGAGTCGAAGGAATGCATTAGACCTATCGAAGCCACTGAATATCCCAAATGGATTCGGAATAAATAAGTTACGGCGAACAAAGAAAAACCGACAGGTGGATTTCAGCATGACCAATCTCCCTCCTGCCGGCTTCCCGGGGTTCTGGGCCGTATAACGCAGCCTCAGCTTTCTCTGATGTTAGCATATACAGACCACGTCTGCTTGACAACGCAATTCGATTAGCTTCCTTAATATCCTATATGGAATTCCTAAAAGAATTAGAGGAGTTAAGAGAATTCTTAGGAGATACACCAATAGAAATAGGTTCAACTATTTACTTGGTAAGGAAGATATCTGGTCATCTGCTAGAGACAAAGTTAACCGCGTTAAGCATTGGCAAAGTTCCTGAAGTTGAGGTAGAGTGGCTTAAGAGCTATAAGTATTGTTACCGGCTGAATCTGAGAGACAATACAGTTCATGCGCTAGATGCTACACATAAACACAAAGAAGAGATGCGCTTATGGTATCAGTTGTATGAGCCTCAGAGGAAGTTGCTTATAAAGCTTTGTGAAGATAACGCAGTAAAAGAGAAGAAGAGGAAGAAGAGGATATGAAGGATTTGATAGAAGCTTTGCAGATTTTTTCCAAGTATTGCGACTCTGCTTGGCCGACAGGATGCGAACATGACATGTTGTATGTTTATGTCTCACCAGAGAAGGTGTCTCCTGAAGACAAAGAAACTTTGCAGGGTCTTGGATTCAACGCTTCTGACGAAGATGACCATTTCTATTCTTTCCGATTTGGTTCAGCCTGATGGCCCGCCTAGTAATTAGCGGTTACGAGCATCGGGTTCTGTTTCCAGAATTGCCAGTGAAGCATTATCGAGTATTCTGTGCTCTGGTGACTTCAGATGGTAAAGAACACAAGACTTACTGTGACATGAGTAAGGAACCTAATTCCCCAACGTTTGATTTCACTTGTTTCGAAGATGCAGACATTGATGAATTTGATTACAAGAATAAGTGGAAGATGTCTGAACAAGTGATTAAGTGGGCGCATGACAACATTCCTGAAGCCAAATCACACGATTCCTGACGAAATAATCTCTCACTTCCCGATTAGATTCAATTGTTTTTATGAGCCTTTTATCAAATCTGGGGAAGTGTTCTTTAACCTATATAAGAACGGAAGGATTTTTGAGAAAGCGTTTCTGTCTAGTTCAGATAAAAACCTGATTGGTTCTTACCAAGCAGTAAGAGATGAGTCGGAACGGCTTCAGAAGATGATTCTCAGGTACTGTGAGAATAACTCAAAGCAGTTCTTTGAGAACATGAAGCAGGCTGTCTCGACTCCTTCTGCTTACGTCTACGTCAATCGTGCTAGCTCTGCTGATGGCAGATGGAGAGAATCTCAGTTCATCGACCGCAATAAAGAGATTTCAAAAGACGTTGATTGCATTGACAGATGCTCTCGTTATCTAAACCGTTGGTGTCAGTGGGTGTTTCATACCGATTGGGAAGCAGCATTAACCAACGCTAACGATGGAGATGTTGTATACTTAGAGCCTCCTCGAATCAAGTGGACTACTGACGCACGGATTGATTATGTCAGTGGTGGATTCAATACCAGTAATCACGTATACCTGAAGAATTTTACTGAGCAGCTAAAGAAGCGCGGATGTAAAGTCTATATGGTTCAGGCTAATGTGCCTGCTACCGAAAAGATTTTTGGCAAACCTGCTCATCTATTGAGCAATGGAGATTGTTTGTATGTCTAAGCGTCAAACGATTGAAGAATTCTACGAGAAAGCTGTTTTGCACCTAGATTTGTTCAAGGCTGAAATCAACAGTTCTGACGAGTTGTCTGAATTTCATTATGAAGACGATTGGTGGGAGCGGTTTACTGAATTCTCACTGGAGTTGAATAAGAATGAGTGACTTCTTCACCAAAAACAATACAGTGGAGGTTGGCCCTGGTCCTAATCGAGAGATTGAATGGATGGTTGTCCAGACGCCAACTGATATAAATGGCGTGACTCAATGCTGCACTGTAAGTGCTGTTAGTTCATACGCTGCTCTGAAGAAGGCAGAGCGCTTTATTCCGGAGATTAACACACAGAAATGTGTATGTTATCCTAATCCGGTTCTTTTGATTAAGTTTAAGGAGTGATATGAGTAACGAGAGTTTGATTTATAATGAGTCTGAGCCAGGAGCATTGTATAAACTTTATGCAGCTGTTGGTCAGGCTTCTGCTGAATTTCCTGACCTACCACGGACTGCGACTGGTCAAGTTGGTAAAGACCGTAAGTTTCAATATGCTCCGTATCATAAGGTTGTTCGGTGCATTAAGCCTTCTCTTGCGAAGCAAGGCGTTACCTTTCTGCAACCTCTTCACACAGAAGAAGATGGTAAAGTATCGATTACTCTTATTGTTGCAGGCCACGGAGCGGTTATTGCTTCGACTGTGAAGTTTGACAAGAACAGTGACGTAAAGGTTTTCGGAGCTGATACGACTTATCATAAGCGTTACCAGCTTACTGCTTTCTTCGGATTGGAAGGGGACCCAGATGCCGATGATTTTGAAGATTCTGTTCTGGAAACTCAAGCTAAGGTTTCGAAAATTCCTCAAGCTGAGCCTAAGCGAGCAGTTGTTGCTGAGACGAAGGTTGTGGAAAACGTTTCCAAGCCATCAGCGGAAAACGATTATACTCCAGTACGAAATGAAGAGACGCCAAAGACGGATGAACAAGACCGAGAAATAGGAGTTTCCCGGAGAGTCCAGAAAGACACCAGGTCCATCGGGGACAAACTCAATGACGCAATGAAGCAGCTCAAGTGGACGATTCCTGACTTTGATGCTTTCTGCAAAGAGCATTTAGATGAGTTCCCTAATTTTGTTTCTGCTGCTAAACTTCCACCGAATGACAAGGTAAAATTGTGGGAATTGCTTGTTCTACATAAGAACGTGGTTCCTTTCTATGTTACTAAGCCAGAGGGTCCCTGATGGATGAAGTATTGCAAGCAATCGAGACTCTAGTTGTAAACAACTGCCTTACATTGTCTGAAGCTTTGGAGAAGACGTACTTGGCTGGACATCGTAAGGCAGCGAAGGAACTAGAGAGTAAGTCAATCATTCCGGGAGGGTTTTATGTCTCAAGTTCACCAAATACACCCCCAAGTGGCCACCCACCGGTCTAGCCGTATCGCCACAGACCTTGCTATCACCCTAGCAATTCAAATAGATTCATATAAGCAATTCATTTCCGAAGAGGAAATGTTTCATGTTCAAATGCAGATGCTATATGTGTTGATTGATATTCTAGGAGCTACGCATGGAAGTGACCCTGAACATGTGATTGAACAATGTAAGGGGTACTTCCGCTCTCTTAAGAAGGAGATTAGAGAATCATGAGACGCATGTCTTCGTTGCCGGTTTTGGAATATTGTGGTCGCTCGGATACGCTAGGAGTTGGCGTAGATACTTCCAATGCTTTTCGCTCAACTTGCTTTCATTCGTACTGCGAAAATGGTGTTTGGCCAGAAGCAACAAAGAAGCTTTCTGAACAAGACTTGACAGAGATTAGGAGATGGAAGAAGCCTACTCCATTCATTTACAAGAAGAATGGAATGTTTCTTGAACTTGAATATTCAGCGGCTGATAAGGAACAAATTCTTGGACTTACTTCTGACTTTACTTTTCTTTCTTTGGATTCTAAGCTAACCCAAGAGCAACTACAAGCTATTCCAGAATTGATGACAGCTGGTCATTTGGATATGGCTTGGGAAGTTCCTCAGTTCGACCTAGTAGTAATTTCTGATATCAAGTCATCTATCTTTGCAGTAAAGGATAAGTGCGAGTCTCTTCAGTTGCATGCGTATGGGCTTGCTTATGCTTTGATGAAAGGTCGCAGCAAGTACATTACTGGCATCTGGGATGCTTCTGAGGGAAAGCATTATTATGGAAACGTTACGGAGGTTAACACTTTCGATTTCGAAGCCATCAAAGAGAGAATTCGGACTGCTTGTAACAACAATTCCGACAACTACACCAAAGGAACACATTGTGGTAGCTGTTGGAAGCGAGATTCATGTCCTGCCCATTTGGTGGACTTGGGAAATGAAAACAGGTTTTCCAAACTTTTCAATGGTGAGGCTACCGAAGCAGACATTAGACAAGCTCTAGTTGACGTTAAAGGCCTTGGTGAGCTGGCTAACAAGGTCACGGAGTTCTGCCGTGACTGGGCTAATAGACATGGACCGGTGCGTTCCGAAGACGGAAGGAAACAATGGTCAGCAGCTCTGAGGAGTGGACGAAAGTCCTTGGACACTGACAGAATTATGCTAGACTTGGGAGTGGAGTCGCTGGACAAGTACATGAAGGAAGGCGACGAGTACAAAGTTTTCGACTGGAGACTTCTAAAGGAGAATAAGTAAGTGGCAAATAATCGTAAGGATATCTTTGTTATCAAGCAGCCAGCTAAGGAAGGCGGAAAGGCTTTCTGGCTCAAGGTTGGAACTGGTTGGGTTAACAAGGACGGTAGTGTTAATCTAAAGATTGATGTAGGTCTTGTTCCTGGGATGGACATTCAGTTGCGTGAGCCGACTGAACGTGAAGATAAGTTTGAGTAAGTAAGAATTGTAACGGTTTCCGGTATATCCATAAACCGGGTATTTTATGAAGAGATTTTGTTCCAGATTCTATAATTCTCACGACATGCAAGACTGCATGTTTGAAAAGGAAGATGGAGAATATGTGCTATTTGACGAAGCTTCTAAGCAATTGGCAATATATCAAAAGTCCATCCAAGCACTAGAACAAGCAGAATCAGAAAGGAATTCGCTAGCTTCTGAGCTAGCAGCTGAGCACGAACGTGCGAACACGGCCCGCAGCACGGCCGAGCAACAGCACGCGCGCTGGGTCGAGACGGACCGGCAGCTGGCAGAGGCGCTGGCGCGGGTGAAGGAGCTGGAGCGGCAGCTACAGCATGCGGCCGACGTGGAGATTCACGCCGCGAACGAGGTGAAAGACCGGCAGATTGCAGAAGACGCGCAGTGCGCCGCAGAAACCGCCCTGGCCTCGGCGCGGAAGTCGCTCAGCAAGAATGCGTATAAGATGCCCGTCAGCGTGTTCGCCGAGGTGTTTGACGCGCTCACCTCGCACCCCGCCCCGGTCGCGATTCTGCCACCGGTCAGCGAGAGCGACGAAGCCATTGTCGGCGCTTTGATTGCTGCGCGGACGCAGATGCCAAAGCCGATGGCCGCCCCGGTCGCGGATACATTCGGCACACCAGTCAATCGGACGACTACAGCATCGGACCTGGACGCGGTTTGGCCGATCGCGGATGAATCAGACGAAGCCGACGCGGTACCGGAAGACGGGTCCGCGGTCGGACCTATACAGCTTCGTACGCGAGCCCAGATTGACGCGCATATCGCGAGCGAGATTCGGGCATGGCGCAAGGCCGTAGCGGAAGGAACACGTCACCCGATGTCGCTCAACTACATCACGGTCCAGCGCCTGCAGGAGCTGTGCGACGAGCCAGAATCGCCGGTCGCGGCCCCGTGCGCCAGCGAAACGAAACGCAGCACCGGTTTGCCCTATACAGAGAAAGTCCTGTTGCAACCGGCATGGTTTGACCCGGTCGCGGCCCCGTGCGCCGATGATTATGAAGGCGTACCCGCCTACTACAAGCCGTGCGCCGGGTGTGCGGAGCTTCGGGGGAAGATGGCGCGCGCCAAGGCTCATCTCAAACCTGCAGGCTCTGACGCATGCCACTCTTACAACCTGGTATGCATCCGCAAAGCCCTGGAGGCACTCCGATGACCGCCCCCAAGCCAGTGACACTGCGCCCCAAAACCTTGTGGCTGCTGGACCAGGCACTCATCTTTATTAGTCAAGCCACCGGCGTAGGAGGGCATGAATCTGTCCGTCAATGTTGCGAAGCTCTGAGACAAGACCTGATTGATTCTGGAGTGAACTTGGCCGAGGTAGCAAGTGAAACAAGTGAGTAATCTAGTAAAATTTGAAGATAAAACCACTGAGCGTATGCAGTTGGAAGCTGAATACTATATTTCCTCAATTTCTAGGCTATATAATGGTTACGAAGTTTGTCTTGATAAGTTCACATCAGAAATCTCTCATTGTCTGATTCGTCTTGATGAAGATAAGATGGATATGCATGACCTAGAATATCTTGCAGCTGTTTGTATTGCCTTGAGACGAGAGATGGTTCTAAAGGGTAAGAAGTTTGTATGACTTGGTTTATCTATACATACAACGGTCTGAAAGAGATGCCGGGCAAGGCTAAAGATTTTTTCTCTTATGCAGGCAACAGTGACAATGTCTGCACATGCGGCGCAGTGAAAGCTTGCGAACCAAACCCTCCTACGGGTCACTCTGACTGGTGTGATATCAACAATCCTCCACCTGAGACTGAGGAGTTGCCGTTTTGAATGGCCTTAACCATCGAAGTCTTTGGAAATATTTACGATGCATTGTCCATTAGAGCTATTGATTGTCCTGGTATTGATGTTGTTGAGCCCGAAGCCAGCAAAATCCAACTGAGAGACTATCAGAATGCAGCATTTGAAGCTTGCCTTAGTGATTTACGACGTTATCGTTCTTCTCTCATTGTTCTTGCTACAGGTCTCGGAAAGACGATATTATTCTCAAAGATTATCGAATCCTGGAAAGGAAGAGTCTTAGTCCTAGTTCATCTTGAGGAGCTGCTACAGAACGCTTATCAAGAGATTGAGCAGATAACTGGAGAAGTGCTAGGGATTGAAAGAGGACCTGAGCATCATCTAGGCGAGAGAATAGTAGTTGGAACCATTCAAACAGTCTCGCTGAGACTTGACAAATTTGACCCAAATCATTTTAACCTGATTATTATCGATGAAGCGCATCATTCCGCTAGCCAAGTTTACATTCGAGTTCTACAGCACTTCAGCCGAGCAAGAGTCATTGGGCTTACGGCAACAGATAGAAGAGCAGATGGACAAGCTTTACCATTTGAAGTCTGTTCATATCGAAAGGGTATACGGGAAGGTATCGAAGACGGTTATTTGGTACCAATACGTGGTCGACGAATCATCATTGATTCCATAAACCTGACAAAAGTAAAGACCAAAGAATCAGGAGATTTTGATGAAAATGCATTGGACGACGAAATGGTCAAAGGAGCTTCAGCGATATGTGATGTTATCCTTGCTGATTATGCGTTTGATAAAGCAATTCTTTTTTTCCCTGGATGCAGTTCTGCAAGGCTTACCTCGGAACTTCTCAACCGTAACTATGACGGATGCTCAGTGTACGTTGACGGTAAGATTGTGGGGAATGAAAGACGGAAACTCATATCAGCATTCCGTAGTGGGGACGCGAGATACTTATGCAATGTTGGAATAGCAACGGAAGGCTTCAACGTCCCGGACGTTTCTGTGATAGGGATGGCAAGTCCGACTTTGAGCAAGTCGGCCTATGTTCAACGAGCAGGAAGAGGCACGAGGCCTCTTCAAAGCTTGTTGAATGGCGTAGATACGGTAGCTGGCCGTCAATCAGCAATAGAGAACTCAACGAAACCCTACATGACGATTCTGGATTTCGTTGGAATCTCTGCGAACCTGAATCTGATTAGTGCTGAATCTTTCTTAGAACCAACCGACCATGAAACCAAAGAACCTAAAGAACGAAAGAAAAGTGTTGAAACTGACGAAGAACGACCATGCGATGATTCAGAAGGAACTGAGTCAGAAAAAGTCAGAGTCGACCTTGGAATCTCCAGAATCGTTAAGTCTGTACAATCACGAACGGTTCATTCAACTGAAGAATTCGACCCATTCGAAGCATCAGGCGAATTCGAAAAAGGTGTCGAATTAAAGGTTACTAATTTACAGACTGAGACTTTGTCAGAAAAGCAGTATAATCTGTTGAAGAGATGTGGGGTCTGCGATGACGCGACTTTAACTCGACAACAGGCGCAACAGATGATAAAGTTCATTGCTGGCAAGGGATTCAGGCTGAACAATGTGGACAAAGAAATCGCAAAAAAGCTCTACCGAGATATCCGTTCATCCGGTGTTTGAAGTGTCTGATGAATTCAGAGTATACCATTCTGTGTCACACACATGCAAAACACGGTATGCCGGCAGGTTCTGTAATGAGAATTACCAAATATCTGCCTGGGAAAACGGTAATTATGTCTACTGGAGGAAATATGATTAACGTTAAGATTAAGTTGCGGGAAGGTGCACACCTTCCGAAGAAGGCGAATGAGTTTGCCTCTGGATACGACTGCTACGCTCACATCATCCCAGGAATCGTCGATGTAGACGTGTTGCGTCCTGGAGAGAACAAGCTGATTTCTCTGGGCTTTGCGATGGAGATTCCAGAGGGTTACGAGGCTCGAATCAGGAGCCGTTCAGGCCTTGGAAAGGGCGGCATCACTGTCCTTCATGGAACGATTGATTGCGATTATCGAGGCGTTGTGATGGCGAATGTTTTCAATCATTCATTCAAGCATTTTAGCATCCGTGATGGAGCTAGGATTTGCCAGATGGTAATTCAAAAGGTTGAGCCTGTAGAATTGTCGTTGGCAACTGAGTTATCTGAGACGGATAGAGGGCAAAAGGGTTTTGGTAGTTCTGGAGTTTAAGTGCCAATGTTCACAGATTGTAAAACCAGACAAGTGGGATTCAACTTATGAATGTTGTATTGACTGCTCAAATAACATAAATCATGACTGGCGAGAGATGTATCGTCAATATGACTGGGAACGAATAGTAGACCCCAGGACAGAGAATGAATGAGCCAGATTTCAGGGAATTCAATCTGACTTTCAATGGATATCTTTGTGATATCATTGGAGTAGAGAGTTCAGAATTTATACCTAGGTATACTGGAAGGAGTCTTCTGCGAGCATGTCTTACGTTTAATGATATGGAACTTGCTGATGACCCTTGGGATTATAACTTGAGAAAGAACCGATAATGCACTTCGATAAATTCGACTTTTCAGATGAAGTTGACCGTAAGACCAGCTGTACCGGTGGCAATACGATGATTTCGGATGAAAGAGTCATGGAAGAAATTGAGGAACTACATCGCAGAATTGATGTATTGGCTTCTTACATAGAGAAGGCTATGATTTCTCTGGAGAAGATTTCCAGAATTTAACCTAATATGCTTAGGATGCTGGAGAGAGCTTGTGGAGTTGCTTTAAATGGTAAGCAATCGCGTAAATACTTTCTTGGCGCCATCGGACTACGACGAGATGGAGCGATTGTTACGGCGACTAATGGAGGAACGAAAGGAGAAAGAACTCCTACGGCTCATGCAGAGTCAAGGCTTTCTCGCAAGCTTGATGTTGGTTCTGTCGTATATGTATCCAGAATCCTGAAGAATTCGGCCGTTGCGTTAGCCAGGCCATGTATGGGATGCCAGATGGCAATGAAGCATCGCGGAGTAAGCAAGTGCTATTACACGATTTCAGAAACTGAGTTTGGCTGTATCGTTTTCTGACTGTTCCAAATTGGGTAGGGCGGCATAAAGAAAAGCCAGAACACCTTACGGCATCCTGGCTCTCCCGGGGAACTCTGATATTAACAGCGACAGCGGCAGCGGTCAACCATCAAATCTTACCAGCTAATTCGTTTAGTTCGTCAGCGCTGCCTTGTGCAGCGGCC
>VFSW01015640.1_pt1 | contig 10408 bp, 16 predicted proteins | sample 5358111 | NCBI WGS metagenome assembly VFSW01 (sample SAMN11554181, study PRJNA540505) | mine drainage metagenome | isolation source: sediment from site ElyBrook_90M | place: USA: Ely Copper Mine, Vershire, VT | collected 2017
GACCAGAGGCCGAAGTCCGGGGGATGGCCGCAGCGAGGAGAGCGGCAAGCGCGGTTGCGATCGTCGCCAGGGTGTCGTTGGCCTGGGATTTGTAAAGATAGGCCACTCCGTTGACGAAGACGGCGAAATTCTGCGCGTACCAGGGATTGGACGGTTGAGAGCCTCCCACCGTCACCACATAGCCGCTCGCGTTGACGAGCGTGAAGGTCGAAGCCTGCAAGGGCGCGCTTTGCCGGACCTGGCGGCTGTACCGTGTCGTGTTGCGCTCGGTCGGGAGCGGATAGACCGTGATCTGCGCGCGCGGGACCGAGGGGGAGGCGTTGAAATCCGCCACCAGCTTGTCGAGCGATGCGGAATCCGGCCAGCCCGCCTGGATCAGGACTGGAACACCCGCGACGGAATTGCCGCTAGGTGTCCGTTGGCCTGGATAGAGCGCGGCTTGCGCGAGTTGGCCAAGCGCGGTCACCACATCCGACAGATCGGCCATTAGGCGCTTCCTTGCGGTTCTCGGACGGCGCTCTCCATGCGTTGGCGGATGAAGGCGATCTCCAAATCGCCCAGCGTGTTGAGCCACACAAACGCCCGGTTCTGATCCTCGGTGAATCCGATGGCCTGAAATAAAATCCCGTCTCCCTGATCCAGAACCATTAGGCTCATTGCTCAGGCCTCCATGCGCTCCGCGAGGAACGCCGCGCCCATGCTGTTGGTGTAGTCGGCCACGATCTGGAATCTGCGATTGAGATCGTCGGTGATGATGTCGCGGTCTTGAACCTGACCGTCCTGGAGCGCGCCAAGCGGCGTGAAGACGCGCCAGGTGTTCTGCTTGCCATCGCCGGGCAGGCCGACTGGTATCTGGCCTGCGGCCCTCTTGGCCTGAATGCTGGCGGGGATGCCGGTGGCGATGGTGGTTTCCAGGCTACGCTGCGAACTTGGCGCTTCGCCCTGAAAGCCCACCTGTGTGGAAGACTGCGCGCCGGGCCGGGTGATAGTGATCAGGCGTGGGTATAGGAACGACAAAATCTCACCACAGGCCGAGGATACTGGTGGCCGTTGTCCCGGTGGCTTGAACGTCGGAAGCCCTGATGTTCAAGACCGTGCCCGCCGGGACCGCAGTGAAAGTGATCGTGGTCGTCATGCCGGTGAGGATGACGGTGAGATTGCCGGCCCCTCCGACATAGATCATGCGGGTGGGCTGGGCCAGCGGCGCGTTGTCGGTGGGCGTGATCGCGGCGCCATTGACGGCGGGCGAAACCACCGAAGCCGAAGGGGCCTGGTTGGCGTAGATGTCCGCCGCAAAAGACGGCGTGACGAAGCCCAGCAAGAAAAGAGCGGCAAGCGCGCGCAATTTCATCTCAGACCACTCCGTTGATGCGATAGGGCCGCAGCTGATCCTTGGTATCGTCGTCCAGGATCGAGGCCGAGAATTTTTCGACCGCGGTATCGCCGGCGCGATAGCTCTTGGCCGCGCCCAGCCCTGGATCGTTGCCCAACGCGGTGATGATGCGGGCACACGCCAACTTGACCGGCGTCGGGATCGCCGAAACGGGAAATCCCGCCACATAGCGAACCTTAACTTCGGTGTAGTAGGCCAGCATGATGCCGGCTGGAATCCAGATTTGCCCCGTCCTGGCGTCCCACCCGGTGCTCTGGGTGGTGTCGAAAACTTCCCATTGCGGCGGGCCGCCGAATTGGCTGTAGGTCGCCAGCAGGTTGAAATCGTCGGTGTTGGATCCGAACTGATCGCCTCGTCTCGGATAAGCGTAGCGGCCGATGCCGGAGACGATCCTGAGCAGCGGGGTTCTACCGGCCATGATGATCGGCCGGTTCTTCGGCATGTAGCGCTGTTCGGTGATGACCTGGCCTGCGTCTAAGGTCGCGCCGAGGGCATGGGAATTCATCACATTGGCGAAGGTCACCTGGCCGTTGACGTTGCTGATGACGATCAGGGCTTCGCAGAGGCTTGGCGTCGCCGCATCGGCGATCAGGACTTCGCCGATATTGAGCGCCTGGTAGGGGCCATTGAGATTGACCACCACATTCTTGCCGGGCGCAATCGCGCTGGCCAGAGTGAAGGACATCTGCACATCAGCCGCCTCCATGAAGGCGGGATTGCCCGCGCTGTCCGGCGTATAGACCAAGCCCTCCGGACGCTTCAAATGGGCGTCGATCAGGACCGATGCCCGGTTGACTTGCGCCGTGGTGGTGCCGACAGGCAAGCCATACGTCGCATAGTCGCCCGAGGTGAGGTAGAGCGACGCGGGCATGAGCCCTCCGGCTTAATGAGGCAGCAGTTGGCGCGCGGCGCGGATCAGGCGGCTCTTGTGGACATAGCCATTCTCGATCAGCCAGTTCCCGAGATTGCCGGGGACTTCGGCCATACCGTCCGTGAAGACGATATCGAAACGAACCGGCTTGCCGTCCTTGTCCTTCCATTCGGAAGGAGCTGAAGCGGCATCCATTAAAGCGGCAGGCGCGACCATCAAAGTCGTCGTGCTGCCCATGGGGTGATAGACCTTCATTTCCTGGTTTCCTGGCTTAGAGCAGAAGCGGCAGGCTGTTTCAGCAACCTGCCGCTTTATAGCATTACGGACGTTGGACGGCTACCAACCCGTGAGCATACGCGGTGCCTTTGATAACCAAGGCATCGAACTTAACACCCACAAATTGCCCCGCGAGATTTCCGGTCAGGCCGAGCTGGAACAGACGCGGCTTGGGGTCCTGCGTCTTGCCCGAGATGTAGGGAATCTCAGTTTCCTTCTCCATGACGATCACGGCGTAGTAGTTCTTGTTCCCAGCCGGAGGAGCGGCGAACCCATACTTGCCCGTGGTATCGGTGGGCATGAACGGGTCAGGGATCAGGGGAAGATCGCCCGCCTGGGTAGAGAGCTTCTTCACCGTCACGCCGGCGGTGATATTCATGGTGCCGAGTTCGATGTGCGCCGCCTTCGCTTCCTGATCGATGTAATCGTTCAGGACCGGATTGAGGTAGATTGCCGAAGGACGAACCACATAGTCCTGCTGTGCGATCAGCTGGGCGACGCGGGTCTTGAGACCGTCGATGATCGACACTCCGGGCGCAACCGTTGCCGTAGTCACGGCCCCGGCGCCGAGAATACCGATCTGTTCCAGCGCGCCAACCCATTGCAGGGTGGTTGGTGCAGCAAAGCTGGTGTCGGTGCCCGCCCAGAGCATCTGACCGCGGAGAACTTCGACGGCCGAGATGATGTCGTCGATGTCCTGAGCAACCACGCGCTCGAACTGACCCTGTTGCTCGGTCACTTCCTTGTCTAACAGACCGATGTTGGTCTGCGCGGACGAGGCCTTGATCGGCACATAGTTCTCGACGCGGGTCGGGGTCTCCGGCACGACATTTTGCAGATTGCGCGGATCGACGGCCTGTGCGGTCGCGATTGCGGTCTGCTCGAAGTAGCGGTGGGGATGTCCGGTGGCAGGCGGGGCGGGAAACCTCTGCAACGCCAGCGAAGAACGCCGGACGATGTCGAAGATTTCCTTTTCGTACATATTGACTTCAATGGCGCCCGGGCCGAGGTAGTCAGCCGTGGCCTGCAGGCTCATCGAACGAGCTTGAATTTTCATAACCGAATTCTCCCGAAATGGGGGATTGAGGGGAAAGCTGGCGGAGCGGGCTTCGCGCGGATTACGCCGCGATCAGTCCTTGCGCCTGCAGCTTCAACTTGGCCTGGATGCGTTCGACGCCGCCGAGCTTCTGCGCATCGAACAGCGCATCGAGCTGGGCCACCGTGAACTTGCCTTCCGCGTTGGGCTTCTCACCCTTCGCGATCAGCGCGGTCACTTCCGGACTGTCGGTCTTGCGCTCCGGGGCAGCCGCGGCTTTCACCGCTGCGGCCTGGAGGTCCTTGACCTTGGTCTGCTCGGCTGCAAGGGCGTCCTGGAGCGGTTTGACGGCGTCGGCGATGATTTTCTTCACCGCGTCTTCGTCGGTATTCGCGCCCTTGGCCGTCATCCAGCTGTGATCGTTCCAGACATGCGGGATTTTGCCGAGAGCGGCTTCCGCACGCATGTGACCGGCCATCTTGCGGAGGATGTGGACGTGTCCACGCTCGGCATGGCCGCCGATGCCGGCGCCTTCCATCGCGTCGGCGCTGGACTCCAGCGCCTTGGCATGGGGTTCGACCATGCCCTCGGTGTGGGCCTTGGCCATCACCTTGGGGGCTTCGGCCTGGGACGCCTCGATCTTGGTGAGCCGGTCATTGATCGGCTTCAGACCTTCGGCGAACAGGGCCGCAATCTCTTCTTTCGTCATGTCGATTTCCTCGATTTGGCCGTCGGCGTTTGCCGCCAGCGCGGTTGTCGAATAGGCAGCCTTGTCTTTTCGGATAATGGCAGCCCCGGTGAACCCGCAGCCCGTTACCGTCAGGGGGTCCGCGCCCGGGTCTGCCGACTCGATGTCCTGCGCTTCGAAACTGAAGCCGAGGACCCTCTTGTCGGTGCGAATGCGCGCGGCGGTGTCTGGGAAATCGGATGCGTAGATGAACCCTTCGATATGGATGAAGGGGCCTTTGTTGTCCTTGCGGACTTCGGCATCGGTGATGATGCCGATTTTCTTCTGGGGGTCGTGACCGTCGAGCTTCGGAACGAAGTTGACGCCCATACCCAGGAGAGAGGGGATCGCCTTTTCAGCACATGCCTTGGAGACGATGATCTTGCGCTTGCCGGACCCTTCCGGCGGCTTGTCTGATGGCTGGTCGAGGCGAAGCAGGATTCCGCTGAACGGCATCCGGTTGGGATGGTCCTTGACCTCGGGCATCTCCAGGCTCATCGCCTCGATGCTGAGCGCCCTGATCTTGGACCAATCGGACGTGTCCATGCCGAGTTCTTTGGCCCGGCGCAGGATGCGCTTACGCGCCTCGCTCCGCTCCTCGTCCGTTACGCCCTTGGTCGTATCGACCATGTCCCATGCCATCTTGACGTGTTTTTCGTCGTGCATGGGGTTCTGGCGGGTGCGCGGGAAAGCAAACTGGCTTTCCGGCAAAGCGTCGCGTTCTTCCTTGCTCAGAGCCATGGATCAATTCTTCCGTTCGATCTTGACGTTGCCGATCAGGATTTCGAGGCCGCCATCGCCCAATAGGCGAATGAGGCCAAGCTCTTCGTCGGCGGTGATCGCGTTGATGACCGGCGCGTTGTCCAGCGTGATGGCGTATCGTTCGATCGAGGGACAAAAGCCGGGATCGTCCCGATCGATGGAAATCCGCACCTGACTACGCGACGATGGTGACGTTGAAGGTCCCTGCGGCCAGCGTATTGGCGGCAAGCCGCGGTTCGAGGTTCACCGTGAAGCCGCTCTGCGTCTTGCTCGAAATCCACGCGTTGGCGTCCTGATCCACCTCGACATGGACATTGTAGTTGGGCGGCAGGCTCAGACCGGTGATGGCGACCGCGACCGAGGCGCCGGCGCTTCCGCCGGCAGCATTGGCGATGGCATTGAGGTAGCCGACGCGGAGCTTGTCATTGGCATTGGGGGCTGCGCCGGGGACTGCTTCGACGGTATGAAGATCAAGCGACATGGGGTCAGTTTCCTTTCGGCTTTTTGGTGTTGCGGCGCTTCACGAGGGCCTGCGCCGGATCGGGGAGGTCTTGAAGTTCTGGATCGTCCACTTGCTTGGCGCCTCTGGCGGCTGCCACGGCGATCTGGATATCCGCCCAGGTCATGTCGCCCCATGGTCCGTCTATGGGAGCCTCGCCGAACTTGGCGCGGATTTCGTTGGGCGTGATGCTGTTCTGCTTGAAGCGGAAGTCGAGAATCTTGGCCGTATCGAGCTCGTCTTCGCGCTCCAGGCCGATGAAACGAAACCGGACCTGGCTGAAGCCCATCCGGCCCTGGATGACTTCGCGGTTGAAATAGCTCTGGATCAGCGTGGCATGCGGGATGATGGTCTGGCGCCAGTCGCGGTCTTCGCCAACTTCGGCGGTATCGCGATTGACATCGCGCTCGATGGCGAAATTCATCGGGGAGAGGCCAGAGGCGCTAGCGATCTCGCGCACCAGCAATTCTTGGTATTTCAGGAACAGCGAATTATCGTCAGACCCACGCAATTCCATGACTTCGGCTTCTTCGCCGCCAACCATGGGCGTCTTGCCCTGGCCCTCGATCTCATTGGTCCAATAGGCGCGAAAAGTCTCAAGCTGATCCTGGTTCAGGTTCTTGAAGAACAGCAGGTTCTGGGCGGTATTGTTGCCCGCGATATTGCCCGCGTTGTCGGCGGCGGCGAGCAGGCGGTTGATGGTCTGAAACGCCACTTCGACCCAGCCCAACCCAAAAGGATCAGCGGTCGAAGGGTCCGAGCGGATATAGACCAGCTCGTCGTTGTAGAGCGGCTTGCCCTGCTGCATGGCCACGTTGCCGTAGCCCATGGACTGGTAATAGCGCGGCTTGCTGTTGTCGCCGTTCCACTTCGCGTTGATCTGGATGCTCAAGGCATCGACCGGCCACATCCACAGAGGACGGGATGCATCTCCGCCCAGTTGATGCTCGAATGCCCCTGCCCCGCAGACCTGGATGTCGGTGGAAAGCTGTTCAAGGAACGACCTGGTGGAATCGTCGTTGTTGGGGCTTTCGAAGCAGGTCGTCAGCAGTTCGCACTGGCGATCGGTTTCGGGAGACTCGACGCCGTCCTTAGGGGCGATCTCCCACGCCAATGTGGCGACGGAATCCTTGATGACCTTGATGGCCCGGTGGGCATAGACGGTGCGCGAGAAACGGCGAAGGTTCGCCGGCGTCGCCTTGATGAGAGGACGGTCAGCTCCACCACCCCAGGCGGAAAACATGTTCTGCAGGCGCGCATACGAAAGGGTATCGCGGTGGGGCTCATGACGGGGACGGCCGGGGCGCTTGGGGCGATTGAACAGCGCCATCAGTCGGCCACCCAGAGGTCATAGATGCCGAAACCAACGGCAAACAATCCGAAGCCGATGAACCCGGCGGGGCGATAGACCAGACTTGCGCCGTAGGATGTCGATGCGATGCCGATCAGGATGGCCGCATCTCGCAGCCTTTCGCGGAGCTTGGGCATGGGTCTTCCTCATACCGACGCGAAGGCGAAGGTCTTGCGTGTGATCAAGCGCGCCATGGCATTGGCGGCGGCGTCGATCTGGTCCTTGTAGGCTCCGTTGGGAAACGTCGCGGCCTCGTCGAGGAAGGCTTCGTTCCATGGCCCGCGGACCAGCTTGACATTGCCGGCTTCGGCTTGAGCCGCGAAAGGCTCGGCGCGGGTCTCCTTGCTTCCGGTCTGAGGTTCGGCCGAAACCTTGAAGCCTGCCAGCATCGCCACGTAATCGGCGGCCTGGACCTTGCCCGCTTGGGCGGGGTCCTTGGGCAGTGAAATTTCGCAGTCCAAGCCGTCCTGTTCGGCGGTGGTGACGATCAGGCGCCGGACGCCCATTCCTTCCATGCGCTCGCGGCGCACGTCATCGATGTAGAACACATTGTCCGGGCCTTTGCCGAGTTTCAGGCCGACGGTAAAGGCAGCACCAGTTCCTTCACTGGCCGCCAAGTCCCATCCCCTCACCCATCTTGTTCCGCCCGGCGCGGCGCTGACGATGGAAAACCAACTCCCCTTGAACATGCCGCCTTCGCGGGGCACGGGGCGCTGCTGGTACTGGCCCGCCCAGGCGTACTGGCCGATCTTCTTCTGTTCGCCGATCCAATCCGGCGCAAAGCGCTCCGGAAACAGCAGCTCGCCTTCGAATGTCCGGGGATCGCGGAAATATGGGGTTTCACAGCGACGATGCGCCTCGAACTCCATCGGCAGCATCAGGTGGACATAAGGCAGCTTCAGCTTGGCGATTACGCCCGACACGTCCATCTCGTGCAGGCGCTGCATGATGACGACAATGGCCGACGTCTTGGGATCATTGATGCGCGAGGGCACCGATTCGCGGAAAATGCGGGCTGCCGTGGCCCGCTCGGCCTCGCTCTCGGCAGTTTCCGTCGAATGGGGATCGTCAATTATGACGCGTTCACCACGGCCGCCGGTCAAATTCTTGAAGGCCATCGACTCGCGCGAACCGCGGGCGCCATTGGCGAAGGAGGTCTCGGCCGCCCGGGTCAGCCTCGTCTGTGGCCAGCGGGCTTGGTACCACTCCGAGAGGATCAGATCGCGCGTCTTGCGCGTGTCGCGGGTGGTGAGTTCGTCTTTGTAGGACGTGGCGAGATAGGTGAGAGATGGCCTGGTGGTCCATTCCCAAGCCGGCCAGAACACGCTCACGATCAGGGACTTCATCATCCCGGGCGGGATGTTGATCAAGAGCTTGCCGATCTCGCCGCGGCTCACCGCCTCCAGGTGAAGGCAGATGGCATCGATGTGCCAGCCCCACACCAAGTGGGTTTCTGGCTCCAGAATGTGCCAGGCTTCGCGGATGAAGCCGGCGAGGGTCAGGCAGCGGACAATGCTGCCCTCAATGTCATGCAGCGCGGCGTGGTGCGCGGCCTCAGTGCGTCGTCGTTCGAGTTCCTGCTTCGCCGGTATCTTCAGCAGCAAGCCCGGCGATAAGCTTTTGGACGCGGTCAATGAGTTCAAGCTGCTCGTCCGTCATCTTGGCCATCAGGGCTTCAAGGTCTGGGAGCAGCGCGCCGCCATCCTTCCCGGTGACTTCCAGCCGCTCGGACCAGCCCAGCTTCTTGCCCTTGGTCTTCAGCAGAAAGCAGATCGCGCCCAGTTCAGGAGTGACCTCTGCCCGGACTTGGTTGCCCTTCTCGTCGAAGTGGGCTGGCGCGCCGACGGCCTTACGGCCGAGCTGGCGCACCGCGCCGGCGAGAAGGTCCATGATGCCGAAGTCAAGTTCTTCGCGGCAATGCTTGCGTAGCGTCTTCGGATCAGTGTCGAGACGATCAGCGATATCGTCCTGCGTGAATCCAGCTTCGGCCCAAGCCTTGACCTGACCACGCTGGAATTCTGTCGGCGCCCATTCGGGACGGCCAGGGCCTTCCGGCTTTTCGTCGCTCATGATCAGGCCGTTTGTGGCGGCAGCACGCCCTCCCGGTTGAAGTGGAGGGCCTGCTTGGCCAGGTCGTCGAATTTCTTGAGCCAGGACATCACCAGCGAGAACTGGGCGACGGCCCTATCCTGTTCGGACTTGCGCGCGAAGGCCTTGCGGAATCCGTCCTCGATCTCACGGGCACATTGCCGGGCGGTCTTGGGCGACATCGTCACCTGGCGGTCATTGACGCGCCATTCCACGGCCCAGCCGGTCTTTTCGTAGAAGACGTGCCGGACATGCCATTCGGCCCCGTATTGCGTCTTCACATAGGTGACGAACTCGGAGACTTCGCGGCGTTCGGCGTTCATGCAGGCTCTCGGAAAACGGCCCGGGCGTCTGTAAGCCGCCAGGGCGCGCGCTTTCTTGGCAGCCTTCTCGTTCAGCCATGCCTTGCGGGCTGCCCTTCTGGCGGCGCGTTCAGCCGCGAGACGCTGCGCCCTTTCCTCCCGGGTGCAAAAGACGAATCCGGGTGCCGGTTTCCAATAACCATGCCAGCCGCCCCGGACCAGGACTTTATCGGCCACCAAGGCATCAAGTTCGGCCTGAATTGTTCTGGGATCGGTCTTGCAGAGAAAGGCCAGCGATCCCGTGGTGAGCGAGATGGAAGCTCCTGCGTCGTAAAATACCTTGATGATGCGCTCGCGCAGGGTCAAGGGCTTACCCATTTTTAGAGCGGGAAAAATGAGGACGAAGCCGGCATGGGGCGGTCAATCATAACTGCGATGTCGGAGAGCTTTCGCCACGTCTCCCGCTTTGGCACCCCTTGAGGCGCGCGGGCCAAATCAGCGAAAGTGCAATAGGAATGGGGCCAAGTCGGTTTCTGTGTCAAGAGGGAATTTAGTTAATGCGTTCCTGACGCGCCTACGATCATAGGCGCTACACGTCATCGAAGGTTTTTGCCAACTGCTCCCGCTTTTCCCCAAGAACGGCGAAACGTTCGTCTATCAAATCAATCAGGGCCAACTGCAATTCTTTGGAAAGGCCGGCATCGCCATTTCGCCAGCGCAATATCGTGCGTTTTGAGCGTTTCAACTTTCGCGCCAGCGTCGAAAGCCAGATATCGCCATAGAGGGCGCGTCCAAATTCTTCGAGCTTCTGGCCAGACATGATCATCCGGCATAGCTCCATGCCACCACGTCATTGGTAGAATTCCTGGGATCATGCAGCCAATCGACCGATGATGCTGGAACGGTTTTGCTGCGCCCATCCCGGAATTTGACGGTCACGTATCGGCGGCCAGCCGGATTCATCCCGCCTTCCCAATTTTTCATGCCGCCCTCGCCTTGGAAGGCTCGATGCGCTCCAGATCGCTTTCGGCGACTTCCCATGGCCGGAAATTGACCAGGATGGTGGCGCGCCCGCGCCGGGGAGAGCCATGGAATTCCCCGGG
>VFSW01015641.1_pt1 | contig 10407 bp, 6 predicted proteins | sample 5358111 | NCBI WGS metagenome assembly VFSW01 (sample SAMN11554181, study PRJNA540505) | mine drainage metagenome | isolation source: sediment from site ElyBrook_90M | place: USA: Ely Copper Mine, Vershire, VT | collected 2017
CTTTCCCAAATCAACAAGATCATTCTTGTACAACAGCAACTGCGGGATACCTTGATTACACCGTCGATCCGGGTGATTCAATGAAGGAAAAACTTCAATACTTTGTTCAAAAGGTTCGTGAGCGTGAAGGAGAGTACGAGCAAGTTTCGCTCAGGGTTCTCTATTCCCTGGTGATATTTCTCTACATGACTTTTGAAAGTTCTGTTAATCAAGTCCGATTTATCCCATCAAATGTTTATATATTTTCTGTAATTTATCTTTCAATTTCTCTCGGGCTTTTTCTCTTATTACTTCATAAACAAACAGGTTCAAGAAAAAGACAATGTGTTTCGATGATTGCAGATATTGGCGCCATCACCTACGCCCTGCTCTATTTACAAGAAGTTGGATTCTTACTATTTGGGATTTATCTCTGGGTCATTGTAGGCAATGGCATTCGTTACGGTATTCCTTCGCTAATGGTTTCTTATGTTCTGAGTTTGGTTGGGTTTTCCATGGTGGTCACATTGAATCCATTCTGGACATCACAACCGTCACTGGCCATCGGCTTGATGCTTACGCTAACCCTTATTCCGTTGTACCTATTGAAACTCCTAAAGCAACTTAACAATGCGATGCAATCTGCACGAGAAGCCAACCAGGCCAAAAGCAGGTTTCTGGCTCATATGAGTCATGAAATGCGGACCCCATTGAATGGAGTCATTGGCACCAGTGATTTATTGACCACGACACCGCTTAACGGGGAGCAGTTTGACTTAGTCAATACATTGAAGATTTCCGCGCATACACTTCTTCAGCTTATTGAAAACGTACTCGACTTTTCAAAAATAGAAAGTGGGAAATTAACCAGTGAAAGAGTGAACTTTGACCTACACCAGCTTGTTCGTGGAACGCTTGAGATGTTTAAATCGCAAGCAAAACTCCAGGGACTGCGTCTTGATGTTCGATTTAGTTCTGACACCTATTATTTGCTTCGCGGCGACACGCTTCATTTACGTCAGATCATCATTAACTTAGTCGGGAATGCTATAAAATTTACCAACAAAGGAAGTGTGGAACTACGCGTAAGTACGCTACAGCAAAACGAAGAAACCACCAGAATTCGTTTTGAAGTGATCGATACTGGCATTGGTATAGCAGTCGATGCCCAAAAATCCATTTTTAACAGTTTTACTCAAGCTAGCACGGATATCTCACGTCAGTATGGTGGCAGTGGTCTTGGCACAACTATCTCCAAACAACTGGCCACACTTATGGGTGGTGATATGGGCGTCCATAGTGAACTTGGCGTCGGAAGCGTATTTTGGTTCGAGTTACCTTTCGAAAAACAATTGGTGACAAAGGCAAATATGGCTCCCCGTGCTCTGGGGCAACTCCACCTAATTACCTTGGGGATGAAGGCTAATGAACGCGAGTCTCTTGGAGGTTTCTTGAATGGCTGGGGGATTCGATTTCACCACGAAATTTCTTTACCCCATTTTTATGCGAAGTTAGAGAAGATTCCAGCGGAACAATATGAAAATACGATTGTGCTGTGTAGCCCACAGCATTTTGGCATGGGTGCTATAGAATTCGCAAATCGCACACAAGCGATTTGTCCGTCGCGTGAAATATCTCTGATTTGGGTTACATCAGATTTACAAAACCTTAGTGAAAAAGATTTATTGCAAGCGGGATACTCTTGCATGGTACGCGCTCCTGTAGACAAAACACTGCTGTTTAACGCTTTACACGGCATCATGACCCCACAACCACAACAAGGTGTTATTTCATTTAAGGAACATTACCAACGTAATGCACTTGAAAAAACCGGGATATCTATCCTGTTCGCAGAAGATAATGGCACCAGTCGAAAGATCATTTCGAAGATTTTGGAATACGGAGGACATCGAGTCGAACTGGCGGAAAATGGCGAGGAAGCCTTAGACAAGCTTGAAACAAGTCACTACGGCCTAATCATTCTTGATATGAATATGCCTTTGATAGGCGGGCTGGATGTGCTTAAAATTCACCGCGCTACATCACGCCAAAACCCGCCAACCCCAGTTATAGTTCTCACTGCAAATGCCACTACTGAGGCAATGCGTGAGTGCGATGAGGCGGGCGTCGACCTTTACATGAGCAAGCCAGTCGATGCTGTAACGCTATTAGATGCTATCAACCGGTTAACGGCGACTTCTCTTCGGAGTGATCCAACAACTGGATTCAATGAGGCAGTACCTAACCATCAAACAGCACATCCCCTGCTTGTTAAAGAGACGACATTACGGCATTTAGAACTGCTTGGTGAGGGGCAAGAAGATTTTATGCCTATCGTTATTCACGGTTTTATCTCAGAAACCGAGAAGTTATTGGAAGCCATGCGAGCTGCCGTGTCTAAAAAAGACTATCAGGCGCTCAGAGAACTGGCCCACACCATCAAAGGCAGTGCAGGGAATATTGGCGCTGAATCTCTTCACATCCATTGCAGAGACATCATGCAACTCGACCTAAATGAACTTTCCGATCGTGCAGATTCTCTGCTTATTGAAGCGCACAACCGATTCAAAGCAACTCAGGAGATCTTAACTGCCTATTTAAGTAAAGCGCACAGCGACTCATTCATCCCCTCCTCTACGCAATAAGATATTCCTCCTGATTTGGAAGAAACGCCTTCTCCTGAGAGCGTACAAAACGGTCCATTATTTTAAGGTCCTTTTCAGTTAGGCCAAGGGCAGCATCGACCCAGATCCGAATAACGTCCATAAGCTCTTCATAGGTTATCGGGTTGTAACGCTGCCGTACCTGCTGAATCGCCCTGAATCCATTGGCACGTCGTTCAGATTTTTTTACGAAATCATAAACGGCTTGCACACCAGCACCTGGCTCAGCAAGTACATCCACAATGCCCATAGTGTGCAATTCTTCTGCCGAGTAGATTCTTCCACTGAGGATCATTTTTTCGGCGAGCGCCGTACCTACTTTACGTGCAAGCAGGTTATAAGCACCCATGCCTGGAAAAAGATTGAACAGTATTTCCGGGAAGCCCATTTGGCTGCCCTCTTCCGCAATAATCACATCACTTACAAGAATACCTTCAAAGCCCCCTCCCAAAGCATCACCTTGAACCAAAGCAATTGTTGTAATAGGCAAATAGAACCGATTCATTCTCGGAAACAGCATATTGATGCATTCAATTCCATAGCGCATCAGCGCATCTTTATTTTTGGTTCGGATCAACTCCCCAAATAGTGAAAGTTGGCCGCCCAAACTAAAAACGCCTGGTCGCAGCGAAGATGAGACAGAATAGCGAACATGATGCATATTGCCATCTATCCAGAGTTGCCCTCCCGAGTTTTCAATCGCCTCATGGTGGTGCTGAAGTTCTTTAAGAAACGGTAGCGTGACGCAAGGAACTCCATCCTGGTTTAACTGAGTCCACAGTACTCCGTGCTCAGTGTCAAATTCTGTCGCGATTTGAGAGTATTCTGTATCTAGTAAGGTTTTGGTGTCTGAAATGAGTTCCATTCTTCCTCTCCTTGTTTCAGATGCATAAATTTAGATTTAGAAAAACTAGGGGACCACCTAACTTCTGAAACTATTTCGAATTCATGCTGCTAACTCCAGGCCATTTGCGACTTTCACTTTTGGTTTGAATTTACGGCGGGCTTGCCAAAGATCGTAAGAAGCTTGTTCTGCAATCCAAAGATCAGCACGGGCACCGCGCACCTTCTCTAACCACTTTTCCAAGCGCAGCGCCATTTCTGGCGAGATGGCCGCACGCCCATTCAAAACGCGGGACAATGCTGCGCGCGTGACCCCAAGTTGTGATGCGGCCTGAGTAATGTTGAGTCCTAAAGAAGGCAGTACATAGTCCCGGAGCGCTTCTCCGGGATGTTGCGGGTTGATCGTTTTAATCATATTCGGCACCTCCAGCCAATTGTTTGCACGTCGGTTGCTAGTGCCTCGAATGTATAGTGTAACGTTTCGCTGGTCAATGAATCTAAAGCGGGAATATGGGGGCGAAAAAGGGTCAATTCGGTGTATAGCGATGATATTCGTCTAATAAAACTACCAGGTTGGTCAGATTTGGCAACCTGATCCAAGGTGAGAAGTTCCCCTATAGACCTAGAATCAAACAATATTAACTAGAGGAAAAGCACAACTACGAGAATGGTGATTGTCGAATTGCTGGGTTCTGGTTTTTGGTTCATAAAATGTGAGTCTTCTTCCTTGTAGCCAGCCAAGCAATCATGTACAGGCATGCAGCAAGCAGGTAAAGAAAAGAAAAACCAAAATACATAGAGTTATATTCTAGCAATCCGCCTATTAATACCCCCAGCAGGTTGTATGCCATGGCAGATGAAATGGATGTCAGGCTGCGGTTAAGCAAGGTGGAGAAAATCAGCCCAGAGAAAAACATGGGAGAGATAAGCAAAAGCACGGCTACGCCATAGGCAGCTGGCATAGTTGTATTCAACTTGCCATGAGTGGCAAGGTAATAGCCTACTGCCAACGTACTAAGCAGTAGAATAAAATTATAGTTAACAGAGAGTAATGGGCGAACTTCGACAACTCGATTGGCTAGATAAGACATTGCGAGCAGGCCAGTAATAACAATACCCACTACGATCCAGGTATTACCAAAATAAAGTCCAAGTTCAGTAATTGCCTTGGTTTCCACTAACATGAAGCCAGCTCCAAGAAAAAAGAATGGCAAATACTCTCGTTGCAACTTCTGAAACCCAACCTGTGTCCGAATAAAATAGACGCTCAGCATGAGAATCAGGGATAGAGCTACCAGATAAGTAACAGGGTAAACCCGTTTCGGCATATAAAAGAAAGGCCAATCGTCAGTAGGAAGGTCAATATCTGGCCGAAGTTCGCTGTATTGATGGGAAATATTTTCAAATCTTGTCTCGGCAAGCAGATTCTGCGGAATGCTCAAGGTTCCTGTTTTTCTTACCAGAAAAGTCGTGGTGGCAGTAGCATCGTAGCCTACGCGAATAGCCAGGGGCTCACTTGCTCCCGGCAGCTCCTTGAATATCTGGTATATCTTATAACCCAGCGCGTCCACCGGCAGCGCAAATGAAAGAGAAATGACGCCGCCATCTTTTAGCAGACGGTATGCATCTAACAGGCCCTCTTTCGTATAAACAAAAGAATCGATTCGTACATTGGATGCTTGACTGAGCAAGGTATGAGAATCAAGCACGCCATAGACGATTAGATCATAGCCCCGATCCGCCTGACGGAAAAAAGTGCGTGCATCATTTATGACAAGCCGCACACGCGGATTGCTGTAGGGCATTTCAGGATGATAGTGCTGGCCAAAATAAGCGATAACAGGATCAATTTCTATGGCATCGACTTGTTCAGTGCCCATTCGGATCGCTGCGGCAACATCATTGCCGCTGCCTGAGCCTACTATTGCCACTCGCTGCAATGATGGGGCCATTTTAAAAGGCAGATCGTAATAGGCAGCGACATTCCGAAGCTCCGGATCGGAATCACGATTTTTGTTCCTTAGGGACAGATCGTACACTTTTTGGTAATACTTACCAGCAGCCAGAATCTGCATCAGACCATCTGGTTTTGCCGTACGTTCAATCAGCTGGTAGGGTGAATAAATTTGCTGCACATAAGACTGCACCGGCCAGAGAACAACAATCATCAGTGCTGCTGCAGAAATAACGCTCACAAGAATTGCACGTCTATCATACTGCATAAAAATAAGAAGAGATGTGATCGTAGCGACAAGCCAAATGGATGGTGGAGTCCATAGATAGCTTGCAATCATCATGCACATGACACCCAACACGCTTCCTACCAGATTGAACCCATAGGATTTTAGCCTTGCTTCCTTCTCCATCACACGGCCACATGCCTGCCCGATGGGATAGAATATAAAGGCAGTCAACAAAAATACGCTACTGAGCATCAGATAAAGAGGGAGAAGAAACAATAGGATGTTTTTGATACCGATACCGGTTGAGAAATTTATGCCGGCTACACTGGATTGTTCCAGCATTGGACCTGTAAAAAAGACCAGATAAAGTTCACCAGTGCCATAGCGCAGGATAGTGAGCATCAGGAAAAGCGCAAATGTAACAGGCAATACCATGAGAAGGGAGATATGGGAGCGCCCGGCAGTGGCATAGCCGGCTCCCAGACCTACAAAGCAAGCAAGAAGTGTAAAATTTTTATAGAGTGCGAAGACAGGAAATAAACTGCTCTGCCAACGGATCATCGTCAATTCAAAAAAAAGACTCATCCCTGCCAGCGCTACGATTGCCCAACCTCGCCACGCCCGCTGAATGGAATCCAAAAATTCCACCTGACGCTCCGCATCTCGTTCAAAGAATGTGATTGAAGATAACTTCTTGTTAATACCGCTCAGTCCAGCCATCGCGGCAAGCGTAAGGAATGTTACTAAAACCCATAGGATAGGAGAGCTTTCCCACTGTGCGTTTCGCCACAGCTGACCAAAAGCCACCAAGCAAATAAGGAAGATAAATGATAATTGAAAAAGCCGTAAAATCTGGCGAGTGAGGGTCTGCATTGCATCCTTGTAGGTTTACGAATTAGTCGTCCGAAAAAACCCGTTTTCTCAGCCTACATTTTGTAGTCCTTCGGATCTACAAAACTGGAATATATAGGACCAGGCCAATAGCAAGTGTCAAAAACAAAGAAGGTATTAAGAAAAGAGTAAACTCTGATGCGCCCCCGGCTCGCCCAGTGCTCACGCTTTCCTATGACGCCCCTTCCTGCCTTTTCATGACACCGGCACGACGCAGGATCACCCATAACAGCGCCAGCAGCACCCAAGGCCCAATCTGGAGTGGTACAACCCTGGCAATCAAGACGGTGAGTAGTGGCAACAGCCAGGCTGAAACCAGCACTTCTCGCTCTCCGCGCAGCCAACCATTTTTGAGTCCCAATTTTGCGAGCCACGCAATCGGCAGCGCCAACCAAACAAGGTCGTAAACCAACAGGTAGGGGCTGACCAGCAAAGCAGCCGTTGCAAATGCAGCGCCCCGTAGCGGCCAGGAATCACAGCATCGCCAAACTTTCCACAACGCGGCCATGGCCACCAGAGCCACTACCGCTTGGCCCATATAAGCCAAAGTCACTGGCATCCCAAACAATCGCAGTAGTGCAAACATGGTTGGTGCTGAAGCCCAAAAACCAGGGCCTCCGGCGGTTTCCATAAGCTTCTTCGCAAGCTCGAGGCTATGCAACCATGCCATAAAGGTATCAGTACCTAACGCAATGATGCTGGTCAGTAAAAATATAGCCACAACGCTTGCTGCGGTAAATAAGGTGCGCCAGGCCGCAATGGCTATCAAGGCAACTGGAAATAATAGGGCGAGATGGGGTTTGATGGAGAGCAACCCGATAAAAACTCCAGCCAGCATAGGTCGTCGTTCCAGGTTCAATAGCGCGGCACCTGCTAGGGAAGCTGTCAAAAAACCATTTTGGCTAAAAAGTAGATTAATCCATACGCCTGAGAACGCTGCCAGGCACAGCAGGGAATCTCCACCTCGAAAGATGCGTTGCACGACCACAACATAGCAACCAAGTGTCACCAATATAAAAACTAGGTAGGCTTGATAGTAGGACAAAAGCCCCAACGGCAGAATCATAAGAAAAAAATTGGGAGGATAAAACCACCCATTGGGTGGTTTCCCACCCTCATCTGGTGCTACCGATTTCACCACTGCGTCTAAACGAGTGCCATCATAGGCATCCGCAGCATGGCCTATCAGAGCTAGGTGAGAGGCGCTCCAGAACACGGTGAAGTCAGTGATGATCGTGTAGCTATTCGTTTCCGCCAGGTTTGAATACCGGATGAAACCGATACCCATGATCAGGAACAAGGACAGAATGAGGCTGGAATAAAGCCTAACGCGCCCTCGACTCAACCAGTGCTCACCTCGAGCCGTGTCTTCACCCATTCTCATGAACTATATCTCGATTGATGCCAAGCCAGGAGATGTACTTGATAACCGTAAGGTCCATACTCGTCTCATGATGATCCATAGCAGCAATAGCAACCCCAACGGTCCAATCTGAATAGAAGTCAGCTTTGCAACGATGCTACATAGCAGGGGAAGAAGCCAGGCAAGGATCATGACTTCGCGTTCGCCTCGCCGCCAGCCTTGCCGCAAGGCAAAAGTGCTCATCCACGCAACCGGAAGCGCAAGCCAAGTCAGATCGTATTCCAGAATATAGGGGCTGATCAGCAATGTTGAGGTGGTCAACATCGCAGCTCGCAATGAATGTTCATCACAGTGACGCCATACCCACCATACTGCGACAGAAGCTCCCAACGCGACCAAGATATGTGCCGTGTAGGATATGGCAATGGAAGCCCCTAACAGACGGCAGAACGCAAATACGGTAGGCATATGAATCCAATAGACTGGGCCATTGTTTTCCATAAACTGGCGTGCGGTATCCAGGCTATGTAACCAAGCAGGAAGAGTGTCCACACCAAGGACAACTACCCCTGCTGTCAGACTTGCCAGGGCCGAAAAAAGTGCTGCAAACAAGGTACGCCAGGCGCCTATGGCAATGAGGGCTACAGGGAATAACAGTGCTAAATGAGGTTTAATCGTCAGTAAACCAATGAAAATTCCTGACAGAATGGGCCGTTCTTCCAGGTACAACAAAGCTGAGCCTGCCAATGCCGCAGTCAGGAATCCGTTTTGTCCACGCAGCAGATTAATCCAGGCCCCGGAAAAGGACACTAGCGCCCATGCAGCCTCTCGATTCCAAATAATGCGCCCGATAACAAAAACATAAAATGCTAAAGTAGGTAGCATGAACACTAAATATGCTGGTACATATGGGATAAGGCCCAACGGTAAAATCCACAAATAAAATGAAGGGGGATAGAACCACCCGAAGCTTTCTTTGACATTGGGGTAGAAGGCAAACACGGCTTCACGCAATTTCGCAACGATGTAGGCGTCTGACGCGTGCCCTGCCAAAGCCAGATGAGAAGCAGACCAAAACACTGTGAGATCCGTAATGATGACATATCCATTCGGATCTATTAAATTTGAGAACCAAAATAAGCCGAACGCAATCGCCAGAAATAGAGCCAGAGTCACACCGCTATAGAATCTAATGCGCGCAGGGTTAAGCCAGTGCTTCGTCAGCAGGATCAACCTATTCTCCATTTCCGAAATCTGACCCCAGGCATGTAACCCATGATTTGCCATAACAAGGCCATAAGTACAAATGGCCCGATTTGTACATGTGAGATCCAGGCTATCACAACGACCACCAAAGGAAGTATCCAGGCTGCCAATAGGACTTCTCGATCCCACGGACGCCACCCTGACAGAATTCCGGCTTTTGCCATCCACGCAATGGGAAATCCAAGCCAGGCCAGATCGTATTCAAATATGTAGGGGCTAACAAGTAGTGATGCGACCATAAGTGTTGCAGCTTTCAAAGAAAAATCAATATCGGCTCGCCACGCTTTCCAAACAACCCCAGTAGCCCACAATGCTACAAGACCGTGTATTACATAGGAAAGGAAGAGCGGGACATTTAACAGGCGCATAAATGCAAATACGGATGGCATCATAGGTGATGTTCCACCATTCTCCATAATATGACGTGCAGTCCCCAGACTCTGTTGCCACGCGTCGAGTGAATCTGGCCCAAGCAACAGCACGCTGATACCTATGAAAATGGTGGCAGTAAACCCTGCGGCCGCCAAGGTACGCCAGGCGCCCAGGGCTACCAGTGCCATCGGAAATAGAATGGCAAGATGCGGTTTGATCGCAAGCAGTCCGATTAGCACCCCGGCCAGTAGGGGTTGCTGCTGCAGTGTCAGTAGAGCTGCTCCTGCCAATGCTGCGGTAAGCAAACCATTCTGGCCGGTCAGCAAATTGATCCAGATCCCTGGGAAAGCAGCCAGTAACCACATCGCTGCTTCTCCTCGGATGATTTTACGCATCACGATGACATAACTCATCAAAGAGCCAGCCATGAAGCTTGCATAAGCTCCCCAATAGGGCAGCAATCCCAACGGTGTGACTAACAGATAGAATGTGGGCGGGTAAAACCAGCCATAAGCCCCTTGAATTTCTGGAGCGATCACGAACATGGCCGTTCGTAACTGCTCTGGATAATAGGCCATTGCGGCATGTCCCGATAATGCGAACTGTGCCGCTACCCAGAATACAGTCAGATCCGAGACAATCAAGCCGCGCGTAGGCGTCAGATACCACCACCGCCATAGGGCACCTAGTCCGATAACTAAATACAGCACCAGAATGATTCTTGGGTAAATTCTGGCGCGGGCTGGGTTCAGCCAATGACCATCACTTGGAAGCATCAATCCGCTCTTGAGCAGTGATCATCCGTGCACGTCGGAAGATGATTGCTAATAATGACAACAACACCCAG
>VFSW01015642.1_pt1 | contig 10407 bp, 7 predicted proteins | sample 5358111 | NCBI WGS metagenome assembly VFSW01 (sample SAMN11554181, study PRJNA540505) | mine drainage metagenome | isolation source: sediment from site ElyBrook_90M | place: USA: Ely Copper Mine, Vershire, VT | collected 2017
GGCCCAGGACACCGCGATGCTCCGCGCGGATCGGGCTTTTGTCGAAGCTGTCCATGGGGCCGATAGGGCCGCCATGGATCGGCTTCTCGACGCCGATTTTACGTGGACTGACCTGAAAGGAAAGACCCGAACGAAAGCCGAAGTTTTGCGCGATATTCCGCCGGAACTGAACCGCGCGCCAGAAGCACATTCGAAGACGACAGGAGGTCGTGCACTGGAGAACATCGACTCAAAAGACACCGGACGGGTGGCGCGTGAGCAAGCGGGAGTGAAATATTACACCTACGGCGAACTCGGAGATGTCCAGGCGAATGCCGGAAGATCGCATGTGTTGCGAGTGTGGATAAAGCGATCCGGCGCATGGAAGGCCATCGTCTACCAGGAAGTGTTGTCGCTCGATTCGCCGCCTTCCTTTGCACCGGGCGCCGGAAAGGATTGCGAAAACCCGTGCCAGAAGGTTCCGTACCAGCCGAAGAACGGAACGGAACAGCAAGTGGTAACTGCGTACTCGGAGCTCGAGACCGCGGCCATGGCCCACAATTCGGCGGTCTTTGGAACGCTGGTGGCCGATGAGTTCGTGGCAGCCAGCTCCAATAGCAATAAGCTTTACGACAAGCGCGGCCGCATGGAGGATTTCGACCACGCGAAGATGGCGGGAGTGGCGCCCACGCCGCTGGTCTCGGCCCGCCTGTTCGATTTCGGCGATGCCGTTCTGATGACGTCGGAGCACAAGCCCGACCGCGGAAAACCGCTGCACGTCACGCGTGTGTGGATAAGGCGAAACGGAAGTTGGATGGAGACGTTGAGCTATCAAACTTCGGTCGCCGCCACGCCATAATTTTCCAGCCAAGGCATCCGCTTCCGTGCAGCCCGAGAACTCCAGCGCCTGCGCGAACTTTTTTGCATGCAGGATTCATCGAGTGGTAACATGGTGCCATATCAGATTCGGCCAGGAGGATTCCGTAGTGCAAAGTACCGAAAGTAGAGCTAAAACCACAGCTTCGGAAGATTCGCAAACCGGCCGCACGCTGTTGAACCTGCGGGGAATGCTGTTGCGCGGCGATTTTCAACCGGGCGAACGAATCTCCGAACTTCCCTTAGTTGCGCGGCTCGGCGTGTCGCGAACGCCCATTCGTCTGGCTCTCGATCGCCTGGCGCATGAGGGCTTGCTCGAAGCATCGCCCACCGGCGGCTTTGTCGTGCGGGCCTTCACGCTGGAAGACGTGTGGGATGCCATCGAAACGCGTGGCATTCTGGAGGGCGCCGCTGCCCGCCTGGCCGCGGAACGGCTGGAGGACGCGAGCGAACTAACGTCATTGCGCGAATATCGCGATGAAATGGACGCGATGGTCCAGATGGATGGCGACCCAGATAGGTTCACGGAGCCGGATATCGATTCTTTCGCGCGCTATCTGGACCTGAACGAAGCATTCCATTCGGAGATCGTGACTTTATCGAAGAGTTCCATGATCCGGCGCGCATTGACGCAGGTGAACTCAGTCCCGTTCGCATCGCCCAGCGCGCTGCTTTACGTGCGTGCGAAACTGCCCCGCGCACCCCACATGTTTGCCGTTTCCCACGATCATCATCGCTGTATCGTGGAGGCCATCGAGCACCGCCAAGGTGCGCGCGCCGAAGCTGTGGCCCGCGAACATTCCCGCATGACCCGGGGCAATGTTGAATTTGCCCTCTCCGACACCAGAATCCTGAGTGGTGTGCCTGGAGCGTCGCTGATCCGCATTCCCGCCGCAGTATAATAGCGGCGAACTCCCGTTTGCGTCCTTTCCGAGCCGCGGCCAAAGGGAGCGGTACTAGAACTATGGACAAACTTGTAAACCTGACCACGCAGGATGGCGTCGCTGTCATCACCATCGATAATCCGCCCGTGAACGCGTTGAGCCCGGGTGTTCCCGAAGGCCTGTTGGCGGCGTTGGATGTCGCCGAGGAAGATCCCTTGGTTCGCGCCATCGTCGTCATCGGCGGCGGCAGAACGTTTATCGCCGGAGCGGACATCAAGGAGTTGGAACTTGCGGCGTCGGGGCGGGGAAACGGTCCGCCCGAATTTCACGCCATTCTCGCGAGCATTGAAGACACCAGCAAGCCTGTCGTGATGGCCATTCACGGGACCGCGCTCGGTGGCGGCAATGAAGTCGCCATGGCCGGGCACTATCGTGTGGCGGTCCGCGATGCTCAGATTGGCCAGCCTGAAGTAAATCTCGGAATCATTCCCGGTGCCGAAGGCACGCAGCGTTTGCCGCGATTAGTGGGAGTGGCCGCGGCCGTCGATCTGTGCGTTTCCGGCAAGCCGATCCGCGCACCCGAGGCATTGAAGCTAGGTTTGATCGACCGCGTGATTGAAGGCGACCTGCTCACCGGCGCCATGGCCTTTGCCCGCGAGATTGCCGAAAAAGGCGGCGCTCTTCGCAAGACCCGGGAGCTGAGCGACAAGCTGGGTTCGGAATTCGTCGATGCGTCCATTTTCGCGGCGGGCCGCGACCAGGCGCGCAAGACGCGCCGCAACATGCTGGCCCCGCTGAAAGCGGTGGACGCTATCGAGGCCGCAGTCAACCTGCCGTTCGATGAAGGCTGCAAAAAAGAGCGCGAGATCTTCGCGGAGTGCCTTGCTTCCGATCAGGCCCGCGCGCTGATCCATGCATTCTTCGCCGAACGCGCAGTCGCTAAGATCCCCGATATTCCCAAGGACACGGCGGTCTATAATATCCGCCAAGCCGCCATTATCGGCGCGGGGACCATGGGCGGGGGCATCGCGATGGCTTGCGCCAACGCGGGCATTTCGGTGCTGCTGAAAGAAGTGGAACAGGCGGCGCTCGACCGAGGCGTCGCTACGATTCGCAAAAACTACGAAAACTCGGTTAAAAAAGGCCGTTTTTCGCAAGAAGTGATGGACCAGCGCATGGCCCTGATCCATCCGCAACTCACTTACGATGGATTCGGGCAAGCCGATCTGATCATCGAAGCCGCGTTCGAGAGCATGGAGTTGAAGAAGCGCATCTTCGCCGAGATCGATCAAATCGCCAAGCCCGATTGCATGCTGGCGTCGAACACGTCGACGCTCGATATCGATGCCATCGCGTCGGTCACTTCGAGGCCGCGCATGGTCGTCGGGCTGCACTTCTTCAGTCCCGCGAATGTCATGCGCTTAGTCGAGATCGTACGTGGCAAGGCGACCAGCAAGGAAGTAGTCATGACCGCGCTCGCGCTGGCGAAAAAACTCGGCAAGGTCGGCGTGGTGGTGGGCAACTGCTGGGGTTTCGTGGGCAATCGGATGATGCTGCCCTACATGCGCGAGGCGCAGTTCCTGGTGGAAGAAGGCGCGACCCCCGAACAAGTGGACCGCGCGCTCACCAATTTCGGCATGGCTATGGGCATCTTCGCCGTCGACGACATGGGCGGCATCGATGTACAGTGGCGCGTGCGCGAAGAACGCAAGCACATGGAAAAGCCGGGCCTACGCACGCCGCTGATGCTGGGAAAGCTGTTTCATTCAGAACGTCTGGGGCAGAAGACCGGCGCTGGCTGGTATCGCTACGATGAGAATCGCAAGCCCATCCCGGATCCCGAGGTTCACGCGCTCATCGAGAAGACCGCGCGGGAAGGCGGCATAGAACGCAGGCACATCACCGACGACGAAATCATCGAGCGCTGCGTGTACATCATGATCAATGAGGGCGCCAAGATCCTGGAAGAGGGCTACGCGCAGCGCGCCGCCGACATCGACGTCATCTATCTCACCGGCTATGGCTTTCCGGCTTATCGTGGCGGACCCATGTGGTACGCCGACACGGTGGGTTTGAAGCAGGTTCGCGGCCGCATCCGCGAGTTTCACCAAAAGCATGGCGAATTCTGGGAACCCGCTCCGCTGCTCAATAAGCTGGCGGATCAAGGCGAGACTTTCGCGTCATACGACGCGGCCCGCGAGCATGCCATGGCAGTTGCCTAACGGGATGTTGAAAAAGGCCATAAGTTGTCCCGCTCCCTTTGGTCACGGCTCTGTAAATGGCTGTGAGCAGAGGCGAGGCGATTCTGAGCCGCGCCCAGAGGAAGCGGTTCAATGACCTCGGCTCCCATCACCAAACGATATCTCTCAGCTCCCGTGCGTCAGGTGGGCTTTCCGCCGGCCGATGTAGAAACATCGTACCGCCCGGATGGTTCACTCGTTGTTCGCCCGTTGCATCCGCTCGGGCCCTATCCAGACAAGCTAACCGAACGATTGGACCATTGGGCCGCACACGCTCCGGACCGCGTTTTTCTAGCCGAGCGCGACCGCAACGGCGCGTGGCGCACGGTCACCTACGCACAAATGCGCGCTTCGGCTCGCAGCGTGGCGCAAGCGCTGCTGCAGCGGCCGCTCTCCGCCGAACGCCCCATCGCAATACTTTCCGGCAACGATATCGAGCACGCGGCACTTGGACTAGGTTCGATGTATGTCGGCATTCCCTTCGCCCCGATCTCGCCGGCTTATTCGCTGGTTTCTTCCGATTTCGGAAAGCTGCGCCTCATCTTCGACATCCTGACACCCGGGCTGGTATTTGTTTCAGCCGGCGCGTCCTTTCGCAAAGCGCTCGAAGCCGTGCTGCCGCCCGATGCGGAGCTGGTGATTAGCGGCGATCCAGCCGGCCTGCGCGCTACGCCGTTTTCGGAGCTCGAATCTACCACGGCGGCCTCGGCGGTCGATCGCGCGCACGCCGCCGTGGGTCCCGACACCATCGCGAAGTTTCTCTTCACCTCCGGATCCACGGGCACGCCCAAGGGCGTCATCAATACGCAGCGCATGTTGTGCAGCAATCAAGAAATTGTACGCACCATGCTGCCGTTCGTCGCCGACGATCCGCCGGTGCTCTGCGATTGGCTGCCCTGGAATCACACCTTCGCGGGCAATCACGATTTTGGATTGGTGTTGTACAACGGCGGGTCGTATTACATCGACGACGGGCGGCCGGTGGCAGGCGCTATTGAGGCCACCGTTCGCAATCTCAATGATGTCCGGCCCAATATCTTTCTAAATGTCCCGCGCGGTTTTGAAATGGTTCTGCCGTACCTGCGCGACCGGCGTGAGTTTCGCGATCGTTTCTTCGAGCGGCTGAGGCTCATGTATTATGCCGGGGCCGGTCTTTCGCAACCGGTATGGGATGAGTTGCAAGAGCTGGCGGTGGAATCCTGCGGCGAGCGCATCCTCATGTATACCGGTCTTGGCTCCACGGAAACAGGCCCCTCGGCGATGTTCCCTTACTGGGAAGAAGATCGCGCCGGACACGTGGGCTTGCCCGCGCCGGGCGTTGAACTAAAGCTGGTGAAGGCGGGTGAGAAAACCGAAGCGCGCCTGCGAAGTCCCAGTATCACTCCCGGCTATTGGCGCCAGCCTGAACTGACTCGCGCCGTGTTCGACGAGGAAGGCTTCTATTGCCTGGGAGACGCGCTGCAGTTTGTCGATCCCACCGATCCGGGCAAAGGATTTATTTTCGATGGACGCATCGCCGAGGATTTCAAACTCGCCACGGGAACCTGGGTCAGCGTCGGTCCGATGCGCGCCAAATTTCTCGGCCATTGCGCGCCGTACCTACGCGACATAGTATTCGCCGGTCACGACGGTCCTTATGTGGCCGCGCTAATTTTTCCCAACGTAGAGGCATGCCGGCCATTGGCAGCGGGCATGTCGGACGCAGAGGCGATGCGGAGCGAGCCAGTCCGCGCGAAATTCCGAACGTTGCTTCAGGAGCTGGCGGCAACCAGCACTGGCAGCTCCAACCGCGTAGCGCGCGCCATGCTGATGGAAGAGCCGCCCTCCATCGACAAGCATGAAGTCACCGACAAAGGCTCGTTCAATCAACGCGCGGTGCTGAGCAATCGCGCCGCGTTAGTGGAAGAGCTGTACGCGCCCGAGCCATCGGCGCGCACAATCGTAATCTAGGAAGAACATGAAACTCGACAATCTGGTCGCCATCGACACGCACGTTCACATTGAGCCGGAACCGACCGGCAACGCCGCCGAAGAAGCGGCGCGCAAGTATTTCGGCAATTCCGGCGTCAGCTATGGCCGCAAGGAATTGGCTGAATATTATCGGTCGCGCAAAATCGGTTGTGTGGTTTTTTCCGTCGACGAGCGCCTCACCGGGCGGCCGCAGGTTTCCAACGACGAAGTGGCCGCCTTCGCCGCCGAGAACAGCAACGTCGTTATGGCTTTCGCGAGCGTCGATCCCATGCGTGGCCCCGATGCTGTGAAGGAGGCGCGCCGCCTGATCGCGAAAGGCGGCATTCGCGGATTCAAACTGCATCCACCCTTGCAGCAGTTTCACGCCAACGACAAGGCCGCCTACCCGTTTTACGAAGTGATCGCCGAAGCCAAGCTCCCCGTGATTTTTCACACCGGACACAGCGGCATTGGTACCGGCATGCCGGGCGGCGGCGGAGTGCGCCTGAAGTACGGCAATCCCATGGACATCGACGACGTCGCGGTGGATTTTCCCGACATGCCGATCATCATGGCGCATCCCTCGTTTCCCTGGCAGGACGAAGCGATTTCGGTGTGCCTGCACAAGCCGCAAGTTTACATCGATCTCTCCGGATGGTCTCCGAAATATTTTTCGCCCATCTTGATTCAATACGCGAACACGCTGCTGAAAAAGAAAATGCTGTTCGGCTCCGATTACCCGCTGATCACGCCGGATCGATGGATGACCGACTTCGCAGCCATCGCGATCCGCGATGAAGTGCGGCCGCTCATTTTGAAAGACAACGCCGCGCGCCTGTTTTCCTTAAGTTAAAAGTGGCTTCGCTCATGCGCCACGTCACTTTGTGGCGCACGCACTCGTGCGTGCCGCGTTCACACTCGTTTGAACGCCGTGCCAAGAGTGCTAAACTCAATCGCATGTTTCGCCCGACACTTCTTCTTCTGGTCCTAATCATGGCTCTCACCCTCAGCGCTCAGACGCCGCATCGCGCGCGCGATCTGCATGTCCCGTTTGACGGAAATCCGGGCCCGTTAAACGCCATCACCGACGTTCCCGGAATCGCGGTTGGGCACACCACTCTGATTTCAGGAGAGGGCAAGTTACAGCAGGGCACGGGACCGATTCGGACCGGAGTGACGGCCATCTTGCCCCGAGGCGCTAGCAATCCGACTCCCGTGTTCGCCGGATACTACTCGCAAAACGGCAATGGAGAAATGACGGGCACAGCCTGGGTCGAGGAATCGGGTTTCGCTGAAAGCCCGATTCTCATCACCAACACGCACAGCGTGGGGTTGGTCAGAGATACCGTCATTAAATGGCAGGTGAACGAAGCCGCCAAAGGACGCCGGACCATGCCGCTTTGGTCGCTTCCGATCGTAGCCGAAACCTGGGACGGATTCCTGAACGACATTAACGGCTTTCACGTCCAGGAGCAACACGTGCTCTCGGCGCTGAACGGCGCTCAATCCGGACCGGTGCAGGAAGGTTCGGTGGGCGGCGGAACCGGAATGATCTGTTATGGATTTAAGGGCGGCATCGGAACTTCCTCGCGGAAGTTGGCGGACGCGTCTGGAGGCTACACAGTGGGAGTCCTGGTGCAGTGCAATTGCGGGCGGCGTCCGCAGCTCCTCATCGCGGGGGTTCCCGTTGGCAAGGAAATTCCCGGCCAGACGCCATACGCATCGAATTTCTCGCCGGCCGGGCAAGAGTTGGGATCGATCATCATTATCGTTGCGACGGATGCTCCGTTGCTCCCTCAACAGCTCAAGCGGCTTGCGCGGCGCGCCACCATGGGTCTGGCTAGAACCGGGTCCATCTCAGGAAATGGTTCAGGCGATCTCTTCCTCGCTTTCTCCACTGCCAACGAAGCCGCCGCGGTGCAGGGCGGGAAAGATACCGTAAAGGACGCCAGGATGCTTGCAAACGAAGCCATGGATCCGCTGTTCGAGGCTACGGTGGAGGCCACCGAAGAGTCGATTGTCAACGCGATGGTTGCATCCGATACGATGACCGGCATCGACGGACGGACTGTCATCGGCCTGCCCCGGGAGGAGTTGGTGAAAGTCCTGCGGAAGTACAACCGGATCGCTCAGTAGGCCGCGGGCTTATTTGTGAACTCGGACGGTCTGGTCGCCGGACACATAGGCCACGTATTCGGCGCCGCTCGCGGCAATTATACCCTTGTCTTTCGAACCGTTCGGCGTCTCAAACGAGCGAGTCTCCACGCCGTCACTCTTAGCGCCGGGCGTCGCGCGCACGGTGATCTTACCGTTGTCGACGGAGTCGGCCGAGATCAGCCGGAACCTGACCTTGCTGCGCTCACCGAAGAAGTTCCTCTTTCCGCCCAAGGCCACCACAGACCCGGTAACGCCGGCCCCTTTGGCGATCGCAACGGCGTCGCCCAACCGCAGATCGTCCAGAACGCGGAAGTGGACAACATGTCCGACTTCAACATCGCTGGGAACATCTTCCAGCAACTCGATCCGGAAGGGCAGGCCGTCATCCAGCTTCACCGGCGCTAGCTCCGCTGGAGCGGGAACGTGTGGAACAGGCGCAACCGCAACTGTCGCGGCGGGAGTGGCTGCGGCATGGGGCTGGACCGGCGTTCGCGTCGTCACCACGGGCGGCGGCAGCGTTTTCAATTTGTTCACCAGCGGAACATTGGGACGGGACGGAGGAGGCGCGGCCGTCGAGGGAATTGCATCCGCCGCATCACTCTGTGAATCCGGTTCAGGTGGCGGCGCGGGAAGGGCCTCCGGCGCCGGTTGGGGCGCGGCCGGGGCATTGATCGCTACCCGCGTTGGCGGTTTGGGCGGCGCAACGCTTTGGTGGTGCGTCTGCCACCACGCGCCGGCGAATGCCAAAGCCACTACGGCTGCGCCAACGGCGGCGGGCAGAATCATCGGCGCTACGGCCGTCTTTACCGCGATCTTCCTTGCCTCGGCGCGGGAGATGGCTCCGGACGCTGGAAGCGCGGTCGAAACGGACGCCACCAACGGCTGCACCGGCGCCAGGGCTGCGCCGCAAGGGCGTAGCACGGCGCCGGAATCCAGCCGCGCTCTCATGCTGTTCAGCGCCGCCGCCACTTGACTCATCGATTGCCAACGGTGGTCCGGATTCTTCCGCAGGCATTGCGCGATCAGGTCGTCCAATTCGGCGGGAACCTCCGGCGCGATTTCACGGATGGGCTTCACCTCGTCGCGCAGAACCGCCGACAACGTGGAGATCGCCGAATCGCCGTCAAACGCGCGCTGGCCGGTGGCCATCTCGTAAATTACCGCGCCGAATGCAAAGATGTCCGAGCGCGCATCCACCTTCAACCCTTCGGCCTGCTCGGGCGACATGTAGTTCACCGTGCCCATAATGGAGCCTTCCACGGTGAGCGGCGGCGCGGCAGTCTGCGTAACCGGGTCTCCAGTCTGGCTGGAATCGCCGCCTGCGGGCGACCCCATGCGCGCCGTAGGATCCATCAATTTCGCCAATCCGAAGTCCAGGATCTTCACCAGGCCTGCAGCGGTGACCATCACGTTGGCCGGTTTGAGGTCGCGGTGAATAATACCGGCGGCGTGCGCGGCTGTCAGCGCGTTCGCCATCTGCGTCGAAATCTGCAGCACTTGCAGCGCCGGGAGCCGGCCCTTCCCGATCAGCTCGTGTAAGGTCTTGCCGGAGACGTGTTCCATCACCATGTATTGCGTGTCGCCGTCCGCCAGGATGTCGTGAATGGTGATGATATTGGGGTGGTTCAACCCGGAAGCGGATTGCGCCTCCTGAATGAATCGCCGCCGCCGCTCAGGATCGCGCGTCCGTCCCGGGGCCAGAACTTTCACCGCGACAATCCGGTTCAGGCGTGAATCGCGCGCCATATAGATTTCGCCCATGCCGCCCGCGCCCAGTCTTTCGAGGAACGCGTAGTGTGAAACCGTCCGGCCGACAATAGATTCCATAGGTGCAGCAACACTTCGATTTGCGGAAGGGGCCTGCGCGCATTATCACTCGAAAGTTAGACGGCGTGCAATAAGGCGCCTCCGGGCATTTGTACTCAGGGGTTGAGGTTACAGAACGCGCTTTGTACCGGTACATATGCAAATTCTTCTTGCCCCGATTCACCTGGCCGCCTGCATCGCGCTTGTTTTCAATATTATGGCGAGTGGTAACCAAGCTGCACTATCGGCGGCGAGACCGACGACGGCCGCTACACAAGCGGCCTGACTTGAAAAGGAGAACAAAAATGCTGTATTACGCTTTGGTCTTTCTGCTGATCGCGATTGTGGCGGCAGTATTCGGGTTCGGAGGAGTCGCTATTGCCTCTGCCGGGATCGCGAAGATCTTATTCTTTGTATTCGTCGTGCTTTTCCTCGTTTCGCTGGTCACTCACATGTCGCGGCGAGTCTAACCCGTCGGATCGCGACTTAAAAGCGCAAAGGGTGCGGCGCGCACC